>JACCDX011023127.1_pt1 | contig 10670 bp, 12 predicted proteins | sample 7449681 | NCBI WGS metagenome assembly JACCDX01 (sample SAMN15323450, study PRJNA562643) | freshwater metagenome | isolation source: river surface water | place: USA:Blue River Watershed | collected 2017-08-18
CTGCCGGGTCCGATGTACGCCTGGTACCTGCGCAACACCTACTTCGAGAACAACCTGGTCAAGCCCGGCAAGGCCACGGTCTGTGGCGAGAAGATCGTCCTGCGCAAGGTCGTCATCCCGGCCTACATCTACGGCTCCCGCGAAGACCACTTCGTTCCCATCGAAGGCGCCTATGCGACCGTGCCGCACCTGCCGGGCCCCAAGCGCTTCGTCATGGGCGCCTCGGGCCATATCGCCGGCGTGATCAACCCGCCGGCCAAGGGCAAACGCTCGTACTGGACCCATGCCAAGCTGCCCAAGACCCACGGCGAGTGGCTGGCGGGGGCCAAGGAGCACCCGGGCAGCTGGTGGACCGACTGGTACGCCTGGCTCAAGCCGCTGGCGGGCAAGCAGGTGGCGGCGCCCAAGGCCTACGGGGGTGGCAAGCACAAGGCGATCGAGCCAGCGCCCGGCCGCTACGTGAAGGCCAAGGCCTGAATTTTTTCAGCAGATTTTCAGAAGAAGGAGAGAGGTTCCATGGAAGACATCGTCATCGTCTCGGCAGCCCGTACCGCCGTCGGCAAGTTCGGCGGAACGCTGGCCAAGGTGGCCGCCCCCGAGTTGGGTGCCACCGTGATTCGCGAGGCGATCGCTCGCGCCCGGCTCGACCCCGCCCAGGTGGGCGAGGTGATCATGGGCCAGGTGCTGGCGGCCGGCGCGGGCCAGAACCCGGCCCGGCAGGCCCTGATGAAGGCCGGCCTCCCCAAGGAGGTGCCGGGCCTGACCATCAACGCCGTGTGCGGCTCGGGCCTGAAGGCCGTGATGCTCGCGGCGCAGGCCATCGCCTATGGCGACAGCGAGATCGTCGTGGCCGGCGGCCAGGAGAACATGAGTGCCTCGCCGCACGTCCTCATGGGTTCGCGCGACGGCCAGCGCATGGGCGACTGGAAGATGGTCGACACCATGATCGTGGACGGTCTGTGGGACGTCTACAACCAGTACCACATGGGCATCACCGCCGAGAACGTGGCCAAGGCCCACGGCATCTCCCGCGACATGCAGGACGCGCTGGCCCTGGGCAGCCAGCAGAAGGCGGCTGCCGCCCAGGAGGCGGGCAGGTTCAAGGACGAGATCGTCGGGGTCAGCATTCCGCAGCGCAAGGGTGACCCGGTCGTCTTCGACAGCGACGAATTCATCAACAAGAAGACCAACGCCGAGGCCCTGGCCGGCCTGCGCCCGGCCTTCGACAAGGCCGGCTCGGTCACTGCCGGCAACGCGTCGGGCATCAACGACGGCGCCGCGGCCGTGGTGGTCATGAGCGCCCGCAAGGCGGCGGCCCTGGGCCTCAAGCCCCTGGCGCGCATCGCTGCCTTCGGCACCTCGGGGCTGGACCCGGCCACCATGGGCATGGGGCCGGTGCCGGCCTCGCGCAAGGCCCTGGAGCGCGCCGGCTGGAAGGCCCAGGACGTCGACCTCTTCGAGCTCAATGAGGCCTTTGCCGCCCAGGCCTGCGCCGTCAACAAGGCGCTCGATATCGACCCGGCCCGTGTCAACGTCAACGGCGGCGCCATCGCCATCGGCCACCCCATCGGCGCCTCGGGCTGCCGCATCCTGGTCACCCTGCTGCACGAGATGCAGCGGCGCCAGGCCGGCAAAGGCCTGGCCGCGCTGTGCATCGGCGGCGGCATGGGGGTTTCCCTCGCTGTGGAACGCGTTTGACCGGCGTAAAAAGAAACAGTGCGTGACGCCTATCGGGCGCGTGCATGATCCACGTCCTTACCCAGAGAAACCTCAAGGAGAGAGCAAGTGAGCCAGAAAATTGCGTACGTGACCGGCGGCATGGGAGGCATCGGAACCGCCATCTGCCAGCGACTGCACCGAGAGGGTTTCAAGGTCATCGCCGGTTGCGGGCCCACGCGCGACCACGCCAAGTGGCTCGCCGAGCAAAAGGAGAAGGGCTACACCTTCTACGCCTCGGTCGGCAACGTCGGCGACTGGAATTCCACCGTCGAAGCCTTCTCCAAGGCCAAGGCTGAACACGGTGCCATCGACGTGCTGGTGAACAACGCCGGCATCACCCGCGACCGCATGTTTGTCAAGATGACGCGCGAGGATTGGGACGCCGTGATCGAAACCAACCTGAACTCCATGTTCAACGTGACCAAGCAGGTCGTCGGCGACATGGTCGAAAAGGGCTGGGGCCGCATCGTCAACATCAGCTCGGTCAACGGCGAGAAGGGTCAGGCGGGCCAGACCAACTATTCGGCGGCCAAGGCCGGCATGCACGGCTTCACCATGGCGCTGGCGCAGGAGCTGGCCAGCAAGGGCGTGACCGTCAACACGGTGAGCCCGGGCTATATCGGCACCGACATGGTCAAGGCGATCCGCGAGGACGTGCTGCAGAAGATCGTGGGCACCATCCCGGTCAAGCGCCTGGGCCAGCCCGAGGAGATCGCCTCCATCATCGCCTGGCTGGCCTCCGACGAGGGCGGCTACTCCACCGGCGCTGATTTCTCGGTGAACGGTGGTCTGCACATGGGGTGAGCGGTCCCCGTCTCCGTCCACGAGCCCGTCCCCTGGACGGGCTTTTTCATGGAGCGTGCCTCAGAGGTCCTCGATGACCAGGTGCCGGTACCTTTCCGCGAAGGTCACCGGCAACTCCTTGACGGCTTTCATCACACGCTCGCTGTCGCTCGTGCGCGGCGCAGGCACCAGCAGGCCCCAGTGGCCCTCACCGGCCAGTTCCACCAGGTGGCGAACCGTCTGCCCCTCGGTCCCCGGGGAGGGCAGGGGCATGTCCCCGCTGCCGATCGTGCGGGCGATCGGCCCCATGAAGGTCTCGGGTGAAAGCAGGGACATCTCGTCGCCGGGCAGGCCCGCCGCGACCAGGGCCTGGGCCGCCTGCTCCGCAGGCTCACGCCCGGGCAGCATGAGCACGATATGGCCCGTGGGGTAGAACACGCCGCGCAGCGTGACCATGTGCGAATCCAGGTGGAAGGGTTTCATGGGGGTGCCTCCTGTCTTGCGGGGCATTAGTGCGCCCTCGAGCGAGCCGGGGTGTCGGCCCTCCGGCCCGGCCCGCGTAGGACGCGGACGGCGTACAGTCCGCTTCGTGCCTGCCCCCCGACCTGTTCCTTCCGAAGCCTTGCCTCACCCCACCGCGTCTGGCTGGCGCCTCTCGGTCGCGCCCATGATGGACTGGACCGACCGGCACTGCCGCTACTTCCACCGCCTGCTGTCCCGGCGGGCTCGCCTGTACACCGAGATGGTGACCACGGGCGCGTTGATGCATGGGGATGTGGCGCGCCACCTGGACTTCCATGCCGAGGAGCACCCGGTGGCCTTGCAACTGGGGGGCAGCGAGCCGGCGGACCTGGCGCGCGCCGCCCGCCTGGGCGAGCAGTGGGGCTACGACGAGATCAACCTCAATTGCGGCTGCCCCAGTGACCGGGTGCAGCGCGGGGCCTTCGGGGCCTGTCTCATGGCCGAGCCCAGGCTCGTGGCCGAGGGTGTGAAGGCGATGCGGGACGCGGTGACGGTGCCGGTGACGGTCAAGCACCGCATCGGGATCGACCGCACGGAGAGCTACGAGTTCGTTCGCGATTTCGTGGGGGCGGTGGCCGAGGCCGGCTGCGGCGTGTTCATCGTGCACGCGCGCAATGCCTGGCTGCAGGGGCTCAGCCCCAAGGAGAACCGGGAAGTGCCGCCCCTGCGGTACGCGGTGGTACACCGCCTGAAACAGGAATTTCCGCAGCTGGTGATCGGGATCAATGGCGGGATCACCCAGGACGTCCAGGTACACGAGCAGTTGCAGGCGGTGGACGGCGTGATGGTGGGGCGCGAGGCCTACCACAACCCCTGGTGGCTGGCGTCGTGGGACCACGCGTTCTTCGGGGAGCCCGAGCGGGGGCTCACCCGCGAGGCGGTGGAGGCCGCGATGGTCGATTACATGGCGCGCGAAGCCGCGGCTCGGGGCACCCCGTGGTACGCGATCGCGCGGCACATGCTGGGGCTGTACAACGGCCTGCCCGGAGCGCGCCGCTGGCGGCAGGTGTGGAGCGACCACCGGCTCAAGCACCTTGCGGCCCGTGAGGTGGCGTCACTGGCTCGCGGGGCGTTCTCGTCCTGACTGCGGGCCTGGCCGTCCGGGACCCCGTGAGGCCGGCCCCGGCTATCAGGGTTTTCATCGAGCACAAAAAAATACTTTGTGCACAAAAATCTGTTTATGGACACCCTGGACCCTGCCGCCAATCCCTCCACCGTTTCCGAACAGGCGTTCCTGAACCTGCGCCGCGACGTGTTGCAGGGTGAGCATGCCCCGGGCGCCAAGCTCAAGCTCGAACTGCTGCAGGTGCAGTACGGTTTTTCCAGCAGTCCGCTGCGCGAAGCCCTCAACCGGCTGGCGCAGGAGGGCCTGGTGCGTGCCGATGAACGGCGCGGTTTCCGGGTGGCGCCGATTTCCGCGGAGGACATGGCGGACATCACACGCATGCGCCTGATGCTTGACGTGCCCGCCCTGCGTGACGCCATCGCCCAGGGCGACGACGCCTGGGAGGCGGCCCTGGTCGCCAGCTTTCACCGGCTCGAGCGCCTGGAGGCGCGCCTGACCGAGGGGCCTGTGCTACTGGATGCCGAGTGGGTGCAGCGGCATCGCGAATTCCACATGGGGTTGATCGCGGCCTGCCCCTCGCAGCGCCAGCTGGCCCTGAGCGCCAGCCTGTTCGACCAGGCCGAGCGGTACCGCCAGATTTCCGGGCGGTATCGCGCCGGCCTGCGCCGCAAGAACGATGAACACCGCCGCCTGATGCAGGCCACGCTCAAGCGCGATGCGCAGACGGCCTGCGCCTTGCTCACCGAACACATCCTGGGAACCCAGCGCAACGTGGCGGCGGCTCTCAAGAAGATGCAGGACGCGCCTGACCTCTGATCGCAGGCTGCCGACGCCCCCTCATTCGACATCCATTCGGAGCCCCGCATGCTCACACTCTCCCGTCCGACCCCGTCGCATTTCGGCATCTTCGTCACCGATGTCGAACGCATGGTGGCCTTCTACAAGAACGTCTTCGGCCTGACCGAGACCGACCGCGGCGTCGGCCGGACCTTCAAGGCGCCGCTGGTGTTCCTCAGCGCCAGCCCCGACCAGCACCACCAGCTGGTGATCGCGGGCGGCCGTCCGCCCGAGGCCACCTTCAGCACCGTGATGCAGCTGTCCTTCGCGGTGCCCTCCATCCAGCACCTGCGCGACATCCGCCAGCTGGCCGAGGCCCAGGGCGCTTCCCGCTTCGTGCCCCTCAATCACGGCAACGCCCTGTCGGTGTACTTCGCCGACCCCGAGGGCAACACGGTGGAGACCTACATCGACATGCCCTTCTACATCACGCAGCCCCATGGCGACCCGCTGGACCTGTCCAAGGACGACGAGACCCTGCTGCGCGAGACCGAGGCCATTTGCCGGCGCGACCCGACCTTCATGCCCATCGAGCAGTGGCAGGCGCAATTCCGGCAGGGCGCGCCGGCCTGAGCGGGCCGCTCACCTCACGTTTTTTCCACGAACAGGGAGTTCCTCCATGAAGCTGCTTTCCTTCCTCCATCAGGGCCGCGAGACCTGGGGCGCCGTGGTCGGTGCCGACGGCGTGGTCGACCTGGGGCGCCACATGCCCCAGCACGCGACGCTGGCCGACTACATTGGCTCTGGCGCCTACCTGCAGGCGGCCCAGCATGTCGCGGGCAAGAGCCCCGACGCCAGGCTGGCCGACATCACCTTCCTGCCGGTGATTCCGCGCCCCGAGAAGATCGTCTGCGCGGTGCGCAATTACATGGACCACCACCAGGAGGTGCTGGCCGCCGGCATGCAGCGCGAGCTGTCCGAGCAGCCCCCCATCTTTCTGCGCGTGTGGCGCTCGCAGACCGCGCACAAGCAGCCCATCGTGCTGCCCAAGGTGTCGGCCTCGCTGGACTGGGAAGGCGAGCTGGCGGTGATCATCGGCAAGGCCGGCCGCAACATCTCCGAGGCCCAGGCCTTCGACCATGTGGCGGGTTACTCCTGCTACAACGACGGCAGCATCCGCGAGTGGCAGTTCCATGCCAAGCAGATCGCCTCCGGCAAGAATTTCGAATCCACCGGCGGCTTCGGTCCCTGGATGGTGACCGCCGACGAGATCAAGCCGAACCAGCAACTGAAGCTGGTGACGCGCCTGAACGGCAAGGTCGAACAATCGAGCCACACCGGCCACATGATCTTCCCGATCGCCAAGCTGATCGCCTATGCCTCGACCATCTTCACGCTGGTGCCCGGCGACGTGATCGCCACCGGCACGCCCGCAGGCGTGGGCTGGAGCCGCAAGCCGCCGCTGTTCATGAAGGCGGGCGATGTGTGCGAGATCGAGATCGAGGGTATCGGCACCCTGGTCAACCCCGTCGTCGCCCAGGTCTGATCCGCATGCGCGCCATCCAGGTCCATGCGCCCGGCGGGCCCGAGGCCCTCATGGGGGTCGACCTGCCCGAGCCGCAGCCCGGTCCGGGTCAGGTGCGCGTGCGCGCCCGTGCCATCGGTGTGGGCCGACCGGACGTCCTGATACGCAACGGCACCTACAAGTGGATGCCGCCCTTGCCCGCGATACCCGGCGCCGAGATGGCGGGCGAGGTGGACGCGGCAGGCGAGGGCGTCACGCAGTGGAAGGTGGGCGATCGCGTGCTGGTCAGCGCCCGCGACCTCCCCGTGCGCGGAGGGTGCTATGCCGAAGCCATCGTGGTGCCCGAGGCCGCGCCGTACCGCCTGCCAGCCGCCATCGACCTGGCCGACGCGGTGAGCCTTCCCAACCTGCAACTGGCCCAGGCCCTGCTGCTGGGGCTTGCGGGGGGACGACTCACTGCGCGCAGTGTCCTGATCACGGGCGCTGCGGGCGGGGTGGCGACGATGCTCGGGCAATTGGCCCGGCACCACGGCCTGCAGGTGATCGGCACGGCGCGCTCCGAAGACAAGCGTGCCTATGCGCGGGCCCACGGTTTCGAGGCCGTGCTCGATCCGGCGCGGCCCGACCTTGCCGCGGAAGTGAAGGCCTTGACCGCAGGCCGTGGCGTGGACCTGGCCTTCGACCCGATCGGTGGGCGCCTGTTCATCGACTGCCTGCAGGCCCTGGCACCCCTGGGAACCGCCGTCTCCTACAACATCGTCTCGGGTCCGCCCAGCGAAGACGTGTTCAAGGTCCTGCGCAGCCTGCTCGGTCGCAGCCTTGCGGTGCGCTGTTTCTCGATGCACACCTTTGACGAAGACACCGCGGCGCGGCGGGCCCTGATGCAATCGGCCATCGACCTGATGGCGCAGGGGCATGTCCGCGCGCCGCAACCGACCCGCATGCGCCTGGACCAGGCCCGGCAAGCGCACGTCGTGCTCGACGCCGGGCTGACCCAGGGCAAGATCGTGCTGGAGCCTTGAGCCGCCAACAGTTTGCCAACGACGACAACTGCGCACACGAGCCGAGGCCATGACCCCGGACGGCGCATCCTCCCCTCACTCACCTGGAGACAACACCATGCAACGCCGACACCTCCTGAAAGTTTCCGCGGCCCTGGCCACCGCCACCGGGCTGGCCCTCGCGGCCTCCGTGGCCCAGGCGCAGGCCTGGCCGGAGCGTCCGATCAAGATCTACCAGGGCTTCGCGCCCGGCGGCAACGCCGACAACATCGCGCGTACCGTCAGCGCTGAAATGACCAAGGGCCTGGGCCAGTCCTTCGTGGTCGAGGCGCAGGCGGGTGCCGGCGGCACCATCGCCGCGACCACCGTGGCACGGGCGCGCCCGGACGGCTACACGCTGCTGCTCGCCACCGGCGGCCATGCGGTGGCGGGTGCTCTGTACAACGCCTTGTCCTACCGCACGGTGCAGGATTTCGAGATGGTCGGCACCATCACCTATTTCCCTTTCCTGGTGGTGACCACCGCCGACAGCAAGGTCCCCAACCTGTCCGCCCTCCTGGCCAACGCACGGGCCAACCCCGGCAAGGTGGCCTACGGCACGGCGGGGATCGGCTCCACCCACCACCTGGCTGGGGAGCTGCTGGCCAGCATGTCCAAGACCCAGCTGCTGCATGTGCCCTACCGGGGGGATTCCGCCTCGCTCACCGCGCTGCTGGCGGGCGATGTGCCGTTCATCATCGCGCCGCCGACCGCCGTGCTGGCCAACATCAAGGCGGGCAAGCTGCGCGCCCTGGCGGTGACGGGGCCGCAGCGCTGGCCCGGCATGCCGGAGGTCCCCACCGTCGCCGAGCAGGGCGTGGCAGGGTATGACGTGCGCTCCTGGGCCGGCCTGATGGCGCCCGCCGGGACGCCGCGTCCTGTCATCGACCGGCTCAACGCCGAATTGCAGAAGGCCTTGCAGGTGGGTGCCGTGAAGGCCCGCCTGGAGGAAATGGGCGGCGAGGCCCGGGGCAGCACGCCCGAGGAAATGCGGGCCATGGTGGCCGCCGAAACCCAGAAATGGACGCAGGTGGTCAACGAGGCCAAGATCCCCAAGCAGTAACCCGCGAGGTCCGACCGATGTCACTCCTAGAAATCCGCAAGCGCAGCCTGATCGTCGAGACGCAGTTCCACGAGGGCGGGCCGCCGCCGGCGGTGCCCCTGAAGCTGGCCGCGTCCTGCGCGGTGATCCGCAATCCCTATGCCGGCCGCTACGAGCCGGACCTGATGCCCTTCATGGCCGAACTTCGCAACCTGGGCACGCTGCTGGCGCAGGAGCTGGTGGACACGCTGGGGCGCGAGAACGTGGAGGTCTATAGCAAGGCCGCCATCGTGGGGGTCAATGGCGAACTGGAACACGGGGCCGTCTGGCACGAGGCCGGGGGCTGGGCCATGCGCGCGGTGCTGGGAGAGCCCAAGGCCATCGTGCCTTCCAGCAAGGCCGTCGCGAGTGCGGGCTACCGCCTGATGGTGCCTTTGCACTACATCCATGCCGCGTACGTGCGCAGCCACTACAACAGCATGGAAATCGGTATCCAGGATGCGCCGCGTCCCAATGAGATTCTCTACGCCTTGGTCATGGGTACTGGGGGTCGCGTACACTCCCGCCTCGGAGGGCTGACCAAGGACAAGGTGTCGGTGAACGACGGTCAGCGCTGAAGTTTTTCGATCATCCGGAGACCTGATGTCCAAGACCCCGAAGGCCGCATTCAACTGGGCCGACCCCCTGCTGCTCGACGCGCAACTGACCGACGACGAGCGCGCCATCCGCGAGGCCGCCCAGGCCTATTGCCAGGACAAGCTGGCAACGCGCGTGCTGCAGGCTTTCCGCGACGAATACACCGATACGGCCATCTTCCGCGAGATGGGCGAACTGGGCCTGCTGGGGCCCACCATCCCCGAGCAATACGGCGGTGCCGGCCTGAACTATGTGTCCTACGGCCTGATCGCCCGTGAAGTGGAGCGGGTCGACTCCGGCTACCGCTCGATGATGAGTGTGCAGTCCTCGCTGGTGATGGTCCCGATCTACGAATTCGGGAACGAGGCCACCCGACAGAAGTACCTGCCCAAGCTCGCCACCGGCGAGTGGATCGGGTGCTTCGGCCTGACCGAACCCAATCACGGCTCCGACCCGGCGAGCATGATCACCCGCGCCCGCAAGGTCGATGGCGGCTACAAGCTCACGGGCAGCAAGATGTGGATCTCCAACTCGCCCTTCGCTGACGTGTTCGTCGTGTGGGCCAAGGACGATGCCGGGTCGATCCGCGGCTTCGTGCTGGAAAAAGGCTGGAAGGGCCTGTCCGCGCCCAAGATCCAGGGCAAGGTGGGCCTGCGCGCCTCCACCACCGGCGAGATCGTGATGGAGGACGTGTTCTGCCCCGAGGAGAACGCCTTTCCCGAGGTGCGAGGCCTCAAGGGCCCGTTCACCTGCCTGAACTCCGCCCGCTACGGCATCGCCTGGGGCGCGATGGGCGCCGCCGAGGACTGCTGGTTCCGCGCGCGCCAGTACGTCATGGACCGCCAGCAATTTGGCAAGCCCCTGGCCGCCAACCAGTTGATCCAGAAGAAGCTGGCCGACATGCAGACCGAGATCACGCTGGGCCTGCAAGGCTGCCTGCGCCTGGGGCGCATGAAGGACGAGGGTACGGCGGCGGTGGAGATCACCTCCATCATGAAGCGCAACTCCTGCGGCAAGGCCCTGGACATCGCCCGCCTGGCGCGCGACATGATGGGTGGCAACGGCATCAGCGACGAATACGGTGTCGCCCGCCACCTCGTCAACCTCGAGGTGGTGAACACCTACGAAGGCACCCACGACATCCACGCCCTGATCCTGGGCCGCGCCCAGACCGGCATCCAGGCCTTCAGCTGACACACCGACGGAGACACCGCCATGGACCTGACCTTCACCCCCGAGCAGGAAGCCTTTCGCCAGGAGATCCGTGCCTGGGTGCGCGACCACCTGCCGGCCGAGATTTCGGAGAAGGTGCACAAGGCGCAGCGCCTGAGCAAGGACGACATGCAGCGCTGGGCCCGCATCCTGGGCCGCAAGGGCTGGCATGGCTACGGCTGGCCGCGCCAGTTCGGTGGCCCCGGCTGGGACGCCGTGCAGCGCCACATCTTCGAAGAAGAGTGCGCCATGGCCGGCAGTCCGCGCATCGTGCCCTTCGGGCCTGTGATGGTGGCGCCTGTGATCATGGCCTTCGGCTCGCCCGAGCAGCACGAACGCTTCCTGCCC
>JACCDX011320122.1_pt1 | contig 10670 bp, 10 predicted proteins | sample 7449681 | NCBI WGS metagenome assembly JACCDX01 (sample SAMN15323450, study PRJNA562643) | freshwater metagenome | isolation source: river surface water | place: USA:Blue River Watershed | collected 2017-08-18
AGCCGGGACGACTTCTTCTTGAAAAAAATTCCTATCACCGGAATGCTGCCTAACCAGGGCACCTGATCGACCTGTTTTATATCGGACTCGGCATTGAATCCACCAATCAGCAAGCTCTCCTTTTCTCCCATCACCGCTTGTGTGCCAATGGTGCTTTTTCGTATACGTGGCAATGCCTGTTGGTTAGTGCTCTCCTGAATCGTGCCGTCCTCGATGTCAACGATTAAATGAACGGATTCACCTTTTTCCGTATCGACGATATGCGGAGTGACTTTCAGTGTCGTTCCCACCGTCACCGGTACAACATTCGCCACACGCTCGCCAACGGACTGGATGTAGAACGTATCTGACAAGTCAATCAGTGCACCCAGGTTGTCGACGGTGAGTACTGACGGCCGAGACACGATGCGCGCACTGCCCTTGCCTTCCAGAATCCGCACGCGCGACATCAGGAAGTTGCCCGCATTGGGAATGACCGTATTCGGGCTGACGTTTTCACCGACCACGATAGTGCCTGTGACACGATCAGGCGTCAGCCCGGGCGTACCGAAGCCACCCGCCACATTGCCGGCACGCGCACCCCAGTCAATTCCCAGCTCTGCAATGCTGCTGGTGTTGACGTCGACGATCACAGCCTCTATTTCGATCAGTTTTGTCGGCACATCCAGCAACTTGATCAGTTCTTCATACGCCGGCATGTGTTGTGGAAGGTCTTTGACGACAATGGCATTGAGCCGGGAATCCGCCTGAATGACTGGTCTTACCAGCGTATTGGCTGCACGCGTACGCGCTTGCTCCGACTCCTTGCTGTTCGGCGGCGCCGGCTGCGCTGGTGTGGTGCTCTTCTCATCGACAGTCTCCGACAGCACCTGCGCAGAACGTAATGGCGTGATGAGATTGGACAGCTGCGGCAGATTGGCGAGGCTGGTGCCGCCGCTGCCTCCGGTGCCGGTGACGAGATTACGCAGGATGGTCGCAACGCCGGCCGTCGTGATCTGCTGATCGCGATAAGAAATCACTCGGTCATTGACTGCCGCATGCTTGAGCCGGAACACGCGCATCTGCTGCTGCGGCTGCGGCAAGGGCAGCGTCGCGACCGCCCACGCGACGAGATCCACATAGGCCGGCGGCCCCGACACCATCGCGACGCTGCGCTCCGGCAATTCGCCCCAGCCAAACTTCGGTTCAACGATACCGAGGTCAGTCAGGGCTTTGCGAAATTCGGGCAAACTGATACCAGCCGGTGCGATCGCACGCGTCGCGGTTTCGAAGTTGCGGCTGACGTACAGCGTGCCACCATAGTAAAACCATTGCAGACCGTAGGCTGACGATAGCTGATTCAGGAATTCGGTCGGACTGGCGCTGGTGTACTTGCCATTCACCTTGTCAGAGCGCGTCATCACCGCCTGGGATGCCTGCAACTCGATGCCGAAGTTACGGCAGAATGACGCCAGCACTTCCGGCAATTCCTGTTTGTCAGCGATATAGGTGAAGCTGGCGTCTGGCCACGGCACCGGCGCAGCGACAGCCAGCGGTGTGGCACTGATCCAGCACAGCCCGGCGATGAGCCACGGTCGCCAATGCGTGAGGATGCATTTCAGTTGCATTGTTTTTCTCCCCCTGCAAGACTTCGCTGAACCCACGAACCGCGAGCCGCGCCGTTGACCATCACAGAACCCGGAAAATCCGCCGCCAGTCAGCCAGCGCATTCGTGAATGCTTCAAGTGCCGCCTCGAACTCATCCGCCGATGCATCGGCCGGTATCCGGCGCTGCAGCAGGATCTGCGACTCATCCTCCGACAGCGCCGGCACCTCCGAGCGCTCGGGCATCATGACCCACGAAGCGAGCAGGCAGCGATGTATCAACTCATCTGCCTCAACCGGTCGCGCCGGCAGCTCGAGCAATCGGCTCTCTAGTACCAGGTCGCCATGGGGCGCGGGACGGCAATAGATCCGATAACGATCATCGAGGGTGACCACGACAGCGCAATCGACGCGCTCTTTTGGCGTCGTTTGCTGCTGCCGCTCGAGGAATCCGGACAAGCCAGGGTGCAGACGGTCCATCATCAGAGGACTCCCCGCGGCGATTCGCCGGCAAGTTTGCGCAAGGCGATCAGCAGCTCCGCAATGGGCTCGATTAATTCCGACGGAATGTACTGATCGATCTTTGCTGACGCGGTCAGCTCGCGCGCGAGCCGGATGTTTTGCATCACAGGTATCCCGCACTCGCGCGCGATGCGCACCATTTGCCAGGCGACCTGGTCTTTGCCTTTGGCGAGCACGACCGGCAGCGGCGTTACTTCCTCTTCGTAGTAGAGCGCGACCGCGAGATGAGTCGGATTGGTGACGACGACCGATGATTTACGTGTCTTCAGCACCATCTCGCCCATCGCGATCTCCTTTTGGAGGCCCTTGCGATGGCTTTTCATGTGCGGATCGCCCTCGAGCTGTTTGTACACCTGCTTGATCCCGTCCTTCGACATCATCAGCTGCTTGTGGTGCTGATAGCGCTGGAAAACGAGATCTGCCAAAGAAATCGCACCGAAAGCGATGAAGGAGTAAATGACCAGCGTGCGCAGCATGTCGGCCACGGCCACCCCAGCGCTGACCAGGCCCTTGGACGGGATCAGGATCAACGACTGCAGCGAATCCTTGATGACCATCGCAATCAGGATGGTCAGAAACGTCACCTTGAGAATGGACTTGATGAACTCGACGAAATTCTTCATCGAGAACATCTGTTTCACGTTGCTCGCCGGGTTCAGCCGATCGCCTTTCGGGATCAGGGCTTTGAACGCCAGCAGTGCGCCTGTTTGCATCACCTCGCCGAAAACGCCGATCAGGATGACAAGGATGATGAATGGCGCAAGCAGCTTTATCGCTATCAGCAGCATCTGATCGATCTCGATGCGCACCGCATCGCGAAACTCCAGACCGTAAAGCTGTGCAGGAAACTGCATGATCTCGACCATGTCACGTAACAAACTACCGGCATTGCCGAGCATGTAGCCAAACAAGGCACCGACCAGCAGCGCCTGGGTGAAGTCCTTGCTTTTGGCAACCTGCCCCTCCTCCCGCGCCTTGCGAATCTTGTGCTCGGTGGGCTGCTCGGTCTTCTCGCTGCTCATTGCGCCTCCCGAACGAAAAGCGATCGCATCGTGTCGATGGATCGCTGCACGAAATCCATGTATTCCTCGCCCAGGTAGCCAAACAAGGTGCCGACATACACGCTGAAAACGAAAATCGCGATCGCGCTCTTGACCGGCATCGCCAGAAAGAACACTTGCAGCTGCGGCACGAAGCGGCTGACGATTCCCAGCCCGACCTCGGCGAGGAACATCGAGAAAATCACTGGTGCACTCAGTAACACTGCCAGCCACATCAGCCTGTCCATCAGTCCCAGCAGTACTGTCGGCATCTGGTCGGAGAACCTTGGCAGCATCTGATATACCGGCCACGCCTCGTAACTGGCATAAACTAGCTGCAGCACGAGCAGCAACCCGCCCGTCATCAACAGATAGACCAAAGCAGCCTGGCTGAATAATTCACCCAACGGGGATGTGTCATGCCCGGTCAGCGGATTGATCGTGGCAGCGATGCTCGCGCCACGCTGGTTATCGATATAGGCGCCCATGATGTCCATCGCCCACAGCGGCAGCGCGATCAGGAACCCCAGAAAAAACCCGATCGCCGCCTCCTTCACCGTTACGGCAAGCACCTGCATGCCTTGCAAAGGTGTCGTGAGCGCCGGTTCGACAAGCGAAGGTACAACGAAGATCGAGAACGCGAATGCGGTGCGGCTGCACAGCAACGCGGGCAAAGCCTGACGGTTGAATATCGGCAGGATAGAGAACATCGCCAGCATGCGGGGCATCGCATAGAACACTGCAGACATCCATTGCGACGGATAGGTGAGCAGCATCGTTTCCATGTCAATGCACCAGTTCCGGGAATTTTTCGAAAATCAGTGTGGTGTAATTGAAGATCTCACCCCCGATCCAGCGCGCGGTCAGGTACAGCGTCAGGCCGACAGCGATCAGCTTGACGCCGAAAGACAGCGTCTGCTCCTGAATTTGCGTGAGTGCCTGAATCAGACTGAACAGGATGCCCACCACCGACGCCACGACAATTGGCGGCAATGAAAGGATCAATACCAGCAGCAATGCCTGTACGACGTAGGTGACGAGATCAGAGAGTTCCATCAGTTCACCGGATATAGGTTTGAACCAGCCCGTGGATCAGCTTCGACCAGCCGTCCACCATCACGAACAGGAACAGCTTCAGCGGCAAAGAGATCGTGATCGGAGACACCATCATCATGCCCATTGCCATCAGGATGTTGGAGATCACGAGATCGATGACCACGAAAGGCAGGAACAACAGGAAGCCGATCTCGAAAGCAGCGGTCAGCTCGGAGACAACGAAGGCCGGTGTCACGATCAGGATGTCTGACTCGCGTGCGTCTTCGACGATATCGTGCGGCCATAGCTTCTTTGCGGTGCCAAGGAAGAACTGGCGCTGCTCTGGCTTGCTGTTAGCGACCAAAAATTCACGCAAAGGCTCGGCACTCTTGCGCGCGACGCTCAGCATGGTCTTTACCGACATCGTCGGATCCTTTTCATCGGCCACCACCTCGGCAATGCGGTAGCCTATCGGCGCCATCACATAGGCGGCCAGCAAGATAGCCAGCGCATAGATCGCCATGTTCGGCGGCGCCTGTTGCACGCCCAGTGCATTGCGTACCAGCGACAGTACGACGGCAATCTTCAGGAAAGATGTCGTGGTGACCAGAATGAGCGGCAGCAGCGCGAACAAGCCCAGCGCGAAGGCCAGTGCTACCGGATCGATGCTGCGCATGTCATGTTCTCCTGATCGTCGAGTCGTTTGTTCGCCTGATGGCCTGGCGCGACGGCCTACTCGCGTTCCGGCGGCGTCAGGCTCAATACCGAGACCCCGATCTGACCATCGACATCCACCAGCTCACCCTCCCCGATGACCTTGCCGTTGGCACGGATGATGACTGCGCGTTTGAGCTCACGGCCAAGGTCGAACACGTGACCGGGACCGATCACCATCAGCTCGGACAGTGTCAGCTGGCGCTCGCCCAGATCGAAGTGCAGACGTACCGGCAGATCACCAAAGCCCGCGCTGTCATCCACGTCCTGCTCGTCGAGTTCATCCATGATCTCTCCCGGCTCCTCCAACAACGTGATCTGTCGGCCATTGATCGATGCGGACGCGCCCAACTTGCCCAGCCTGACGACGATGCGATCGAGCTCGCCACCGACCCAGCTCTCGTCAAGCAGCACCACATCGCGCCGCTTCAGCTGGCGCAGGCTCGACAGCGGCAAATCAGTCCAGCCCGCGCAAAAGCGCACCGGTACCGGCAGCGCACCCCAGTCCGCCCCAGCGTCCGACGGCTGCAAGTGGCGCACAGCGCTCGCGAGATAGCCTAGCCCCGCGTCATCGAACCAGAGCTCGCCGCTGGCCGATACCTGGCCGTCGTCCAGCGTGAACCCGACGCCATACCTGCCCGCTGTGCCCGTAGCAGACGTCGGAGGGCCATCACGCAGGCCGAAACGTTTTCGGGTCGCTGACTCGATCGTCTCGGCCAAACCTTCGAAGGCCGCTTCGATGACCATGGGCTGCAGTTCTGCAGGCAACTGGCGCAATTCATCCACATCCAGCACCTGGCGGCCTACCTGCGCCAGCCAATCGGCATCGACCCGGGCCAATACGTCGGAACCACCCCAGTCGATGCAAAGATTCACGAGGTCCGATCGTTCGGCTTCAAGTGGCCGAAAATGCACCTGCCACTCGCCATCCAGCCATGCAAAAGGCAAAGCAACCCGACGCCGCGCGACCAGGCGCAGGCTGGCTGCTGTCGTGCGGCTCAGGCGCCGCAAATTCAGTGGCGCGCTCACGCGTCCCCCACAGCAGGCCATACCTGTTCGGCCAGTACCAGCGACGAGCGCAGTGCGTCGAATACGCGCATGCGAAGCCGTCGCCGCAGGCGCTCACCCAGGGTCGCTGCAAGCCGCGGCAACTGCGATGCCAGCCACTGAACGTCTTCGGCATGACCAACCCAGCGTGCGAACTCCAACTGACCACCGTTGTCCTCGACGCCCAGCTCCGCGTCTCGTAAAACCAGCGGCCGCAACGCGAGCCTGACGGCCGAGGGCATACCGGCTGGCACCCCCGGCCGAGACTGCAATGCGGCCGACAGATCGAAGGCCAGCAGCTCGACATGGGCCTCATCCAGTGCAGCCATACCGCAGCTGTCCGATACAGCGATACCCGATGCACGACCTGTCGCTGCCCTGTCTGATTGAGCATCCTCCTGACCTGCGACCCCACGGTCCGGAGCAAAGTCGCGCGACGAGTCCGCGCCGCTGCGCATCGCCGCCCTCAGCCGTTGCACGTCATCGATACAAACCAACGGAGTTGCGCAAGTCCGGCCGTCGTCCATCATGTGCAATGTCAGCGGTCCGAGGTCGACCGGGATGCGCCGGCTGTTCATGCAGCCTCCCGTGGGTCGACGGTGGGCTCGCGTGCCGCGCGCGACAATACATAGCGGATCTCGGCGGCCTCCTCCACTTCCAATTCCTCGCGACGCGACAACTCGAAGTCGCGCTCCTGGTTCACGGTGCGCAGCATCTCGCTGAATTTTTCACGCATGCGAACCGCAAACATGTGCGCTTCGCGCGCGCCGCGCTCATGCTCGGCGGCAGACTCCAGCTTTTCTTTGGCCTGCTCAAGTTCCTGAGACAGTTCATCGATCCGCTCTTTCATCAACTGGATGTCGATCTGCACATCCTGTATATCCTTCAGCAGCACGATGCGCTTGCACAGATCGGCAAACAGTGCTTTCTCGCGCTGCCGGCTTTCTTCACGAAACTCGCGCAAGACCTTTTTCGCGTGGTCCACCGCTTCCTCTGCAGCGCGCAGCAGCGCGCGCGCCTTCGCCAACGCGCGCTCGGCTTGCTCCTCCCTGAAAATCTTTATCTTTAGCAAGTCACTCAGAACGTCCATTTCGAGCTCTCATCGAACACTTATTCGCTTGGCAAATCAAAGTGTTGACGCACTATTTAGTTGCCAAAACGATACATCTTGTCGTTTTGTAACGGCGTATTCGGTGCGGTCCCTTGTTTCCCAGGGGGAAAAAGCAACGCTGATGTAGCAGCAAGACTGGAAAGACTGCGGGTGGGATACAGCTTGCGGGGAGCACCCAATCAGATGCGACACAAGGAACAGTCGGTACTGGAGGGCGGGCAGGAACGGTTGCGGCATCTGCCCGGCGCTGAACGCGGGACGGCCAGCTGGTATGTCGGGGAGAACTCAAGCGCTGGGAGACTCTGAAGGCGCTGGAGGGTCTGCGGTTTCAGGAAATCGCGGCGTTCATCTGCGCCAGTGTATCGTCGAAGCCCACATGTTCATCGGTACTCTGGCGCAGGAAGCTACGGATGCGCTCGATGCGGTCAATCGCCTGGTCAGCGACCGCATCCGCCCCGCGCTTGTACTCGCCTATCTTCACCAGAAGCTCGACTTCCTGATACTTGGCCATCAACTCACGCAGTCGGCCTGCCGACTTCTTGTGCTCAGGCGTGACGACCATGTTCATCACGCGTGACACCGAGGCCAGAACATCGATCGCCGGGTAGTGGTTAGCCGATGCCAGTTTGCGTGACAAGATGATGTGGCCGTCCAGAATGGAGCGCGTCTCGTCGGCAATCGGCTCGGTCATGTCATCGCCCTCGACCAGCACCGTATACAGTGCCGTGATCGAGCCCTTGTGGCCCATGCCCACCCGCTCCATCAGACGCGGCAAGGTCGCGAACACGCTGGGCGGAAAGCCGCGCCGGGTCGGCGGTTCGCCGGCCGCGAGGCCGATCTCACGCTGCGCGCGCGCGAAACGCGTGACCGAATCCATCAGGAACAGCACCCGCTTGCCCTGATCGCGAAAATACTCTGCGATCGCCGTCGCCACATAGGCTGCCTTCGAACGCTCCATTGACGACTTGTCGGAGGTCGCGCAAACGATCACCGCCTTGCGCCGCCCCTCTTCTCCCAGTTCATGCTCGAGAAATTCGCGAACTTCACGCCCCCGCTCGCCGATCAGCGCCACCACCGTCACATCGACATCCGCTCCCTTGACCAGCATCGCCATCAGCGTCGATTTGCCGCCCCCGGCGGCCGCAAACACACCCATGCGCTGGCCCTCGCCGCAGGTCAGCAAGCCATCGAGTGCGCGTATGCCCAGCGATAACGGATGCTTGATGATGCGTCGCCGCAGCGGATCAGGCGCGCCGGTCAGCACCGGGTAGTAGCGAGTCACATGCAAAGGGCCTTGTGTCGCCACATCGATCGGGTCGCCCATACCGTCAAGCACACGACCCAGCAGGCCATTCCCGACCGGGACCATGTGCACATGCCCGGTCGGTATGACTTCGGTATCGCCTGAAATGCCTTGCATGTCGCCCATCGGCATCAGCAAGGCCGAGCCCTGCGCAAAGCCGACCACCTCGGCCTTCATGTCGAATTCATCGCCGGGACTGTGCAGGACACAAATCTCGCCTATCTTCACCGACGGGATGACGGCGCGAATGATGGTGCCCGTCACTTCCACCACCTTGCCGCGTATGCGAGCGACCTGCGCCTGTGCCAGCGCAGTCTGCAGCATGTCGGTGATGTAATTGAAGTGATGAAGCGTCATGAATGCAGTTGCGTGTCAGGGTTCATTTCCGGTTTGGCTCTGCGCAGTCAAAGATATGCTGTCGCTTGTATTGAACAACTTGACTAGACATTGCCGGCAAGACGGCTGCGTAGATCATTGAATGCCTTTAGTACATTCGCCGCTGCATCGAAGTGATAGTTGTAGCTAATCAGGAGACTATTGACCAGTAACTGCTGCGAGGCATTCCGTTGCGAAATTTGCAGACTGGCCTCGCTGAAACGACTGCGAAGGTCGCGCAGGGTGTCGGGAGTGGGCGAGAAAATCAATGGCTGCGACAAAGGTGTCACTGGAAAAACTTCTACAGCGTCGGCAATATCAAAAATGGACCGCCAAGGGTCTTTGATCAGATAGTATTTTGTCGTGGGATTAGGATTAGCAACGGAAGCAGGAGCCGTGTACTGCACCACACGCCCCACCACCGTCTCAGCGTACGGATTTACGCTCACGATGGGAGTATTCCCGAGAAATGTATTGCCGCTTCCGGGAACTGCACTGTAACTCCAACGTATCATGTCGCCAGTGACTGGAGAAAGCTGATACTTGTTAAGCAACGCGTTGAGCGCTTCTGCTCGCCACTCAGCCGCCGTCCGCAACCAGGACTGATATTCGCTGGCATCGCGGGGAACAGCAAACGGCTCCTTTGAAATCAGCTTGATATCAACCAAAACACCATATGAATCTCTGTACATCACCCCACCCGTGTTTGGGTTATAGGTAATGAGATCAGCTTTGGAGACTACGGCAGTCTGTAGTGCAGTCGAACCCAAGTGGGTGAAAGAGATCCGATAGTGGGTTTCAGCCAGTCGGTTTGTGGAACCGACATCTTCAAGTTCTGAATTAATTCCCTTGAAAAATTCGATCAGTTTTTGAGTGGTGTCGCTTGATGGGCCTCCGGCATAGGGAGATGGAAGGGAACCTGCAAGAGCAGAAATATCCCAGGGCGCCGTCGTCGTGACGGTCTGCGTGGTGGTGTCGACGCTGAAGTCCACGAAGTTGGCGTCGGTGAATTTCGTCATCAAATCGCGCAGGTTCTCGATATCCTGCACTTGCTGCTGCAACACCGCGGTTTGAGCGCGTAACTGAAGGCCCTGATCGGATCCGAGTGACGCCAGCTTGCCAACTGCCATATCGATCAGGTTCGTGTCTTTCAAAATCCAGGGCGGATTCAGATTGTTGTCCGCATAATTCGTGATGATCTGATACTCGGCCATGTTGTCCTCTTCAGGCTGGTTCGTGTATACGACTTTCTTCGATGACTTCGATTACCAAAGGGTCCATACCGTCGCACTCATCGACCATTAAGTACCGATACTCCTAACCAGCGACAACGAGACGCTTCAGGTTTCAATTTCGCCATCCCTGCGATTGCGCGGTTCTGCGCCTATCCGGAAAGGCTTGCCCATACGGATCGCATCCACCGCTTCGGCGACGAACTGACCAAGCTGCAATCCCCTCCCGGGTCCGAAGCCTTCAGGCTCGCCCGACTCGCCGCCAGCCATTCCTTTATCGCCGGCCTTGCTGCGCGCACGGGCGCGCAATTCTTCGCGCTCGGCCTTCAGCACACGCAACTGGCGCAAGGCTTCGGCGAGTTGTTCATCGCGCGCCGTGCGACGCTGGCTCATAGCGGTATCTTCATCTTTGATCGTGTTGCGGTTGTCTTCGACCATATTGTCCAACCGGTCAGCCTGCTTCGCGGCCTTGGCCAATTCTTCGACGAGCTGCAGTTGTATGGCTACGGCAAGGTTGATCATCGCAAAAAAATAGACGAAGGATACTGTCGTCGTTGTTCGCCGATTCGCATAGCTGTCGAAGGCGGTATAGCTGATAGTCTGTGTTATGTTGCCGCTGCCATTGGTGACCATCTTCAAGTGGGTCGTGCTGCCGGGGTAAGGCGATATGACCGTGTCAGTCAGCTTCTTTACCTCAGCTAACTGGG
>JACCDX011858251.1_pt1 | contig 10666 bp, 5 predicted proteins | sample 7449681 | NCBI WGS metagenome assembly JACCDX01 (sample SAMN15323450, study PRJNA562643) | freshwater metagenome | isolation source: river surface water | place: USA:Blue River Watershed | collected 2017-08-18
ACATTTTGGATTGTAACGATTTTACCCACATACTGTTTTGGATTTGATTTAAACGCTTCTGCAGTAACAACTACAGATGATTGAGCTGACAGTATTTTTAGCGTAAAGGTTAGGAGCGAGAAGATAATAGTTTTTTTCATGTTATTTTAAATCTACGGAACAAAAAAAAATGCCAACTTCTTTAATCTTCCAAATGGCCAAATTTTCCTTCATTGAAATCATTAAAAGCCTGCACCAATTCAGCTCTAGTATTCATTACAAATGGTCCATGGGCTGCAATCGGTTCTAAAATTGGCTCTCCAGATAGGATCAAAACTACCGACTTTTCGTTAGCTAAAATGGTAAAATCTGTTCCGTCATTATTCATTAACACAAAATGGTTTACTGGCGCAATCTCTTCCCCGTTTACTTTCACTGACCCCTCTACAACTATTAAACAGGTATTAAAGTGGGCTGGAAAAGTAAAATCGGCTTTTGAACCCTGTTCCAATTTAGCATTCATCATGTGAACCGAAGTGAATGTATCGGCAGGTCCTTTAATGCCGTGATACTCTCCTGCAATGATTTCAATAAAACTTCCAGACTCATCCAATCGAAAAACCCCCATTGAAGAATTTGATATGGCTTGATACTTGGGCTCAGACATTTTATACTTAGCAGGCAAGTTCACCCATAATTGTACCATTTGAAAATCACCACCCTGTTTACTAAACTCCGCTTCGTGATATTCCTTATGCAACACACCACTAGCTGCGGTCATCCATTGAACATCGCCTTCACCGATAACTCCCCCACCCCCTGCGCTATCGTGATGTGCTACTTTACCCTTGTATGCTATTGTTACCGTCTCAAACCCACGATGAGGATGAACCGAAACCCCTTTTGGTTTGTCTGATGGCGGAAAATAATACCTCGAATTATAATCCAACATAATAAATGGATTCATCCTATGCATATCCAATCGATATGACGATGGTATAAACGTATGAACTCTAAATCCATCGCCTACATAATGAGGCTCCGGTGGCGACATGATTAATTCTATCGATTTTATTTTCTCTGACATCCTCAATTGATAATTCAAAAATAAGCATAAGAATAATACAAAAGGAAAATATTTGTTTAAACAACAATATACAATTGCCTATGTTAATGCCTAGTAAAATAGTAAATCCAATAATCTACAATACAACAATTACATATACATAAAAACATGACAATTCCCTGATATACAATCACATAATTAAAAAAATCGTTGCATTTTATGTGTAAAATCCCTAATGTTGATTAAAACAAATCGCTTATGAAGAAATTATTACTTGCAACAGCCGGATTATTGATTGCAATAATGGGCTTCGGACAGACCACTGCTTTGCATTTTGATGGTATTGATGATTATGTTATTTTACCATCCACTTCCAAACTGAATGGATTAACTAAAATCACCATTGAAACGTGGTTGAATGTAACTAACCATAACTCCTCGCCTTGCGCCGATTGTGCACCAATTGTTTGGCATCAGCAAAATGCATATCGATTTGGTACAGGAAATACCCAAAAAGTGAATATGAGTTTAAGCATTGGCGGGACGACAGTTACAATTACTAGTTCTAAAATAATAAAAGATAGCCTTTGGCACCATATTGCGGGGACATACGATGGAAACAAATTGCGTCTATTTATTGATGGAATACAAACAGATTCCGTTTCAAAAAGTGGCAGCATTGGTTATTCCAGTTCGGCCGATGTTTGGATTGCCGATCCGAAAACCGGCTATGGTGGAGTATTAGACGAAATTAGAATTTGGGACTACGCCCGAAATCTAAAAGAAATTCGTGAGGGATCGTTGAGAAGGGTTTCTTCCAATACCATTGGGTTGGCGGCACAATTAAATTTTGAAGATGGAACTCCGTATGCAAACAATACTTCGTTGTCTAAAGTTAAAGATAATAGTCCTTTTAAGAACGACGGTAGTTTAAACAATTTTCGTTTACAGGATTCCACATCCAACTTCGTCATTGGCAGATCATTTTGCGATACCGTGGTAAAATCAAAATTCTCAATTTCAAGATGTGTAAAATACCAACTGCCTTCAAAGAAAAAAACAATTACTCAGAGTGGTACTTATTACGATACGATCATGTCGTACCGCGGTTGTGATTCTGCAATGACAATTGTATTGACAATTTTAAAACCTACTGGATCTAGCTTTAACATAGCTCAATGCGATTCATTTAAGAATCCAATCAGCGGTACGGTCTATTATAAATCCGGGAAATACCAAAACATACTTACCAATAAGGTAGGATGCGACAGTACAGTGACATTCAATGTGATTATCTATAAAAAAGATACCACTGTTTTCAATTATGATGGCTGCAATAGTATTAAATTGAATAACGGCAAAACAGTTTTTAATACTGGCGTAATGATTGATTCACTCAAAGGGTTTCGCGGATGCGATAGTTTCGTTATTCATAAATATACGTTACGCAAATCAACCACCGCTAAACGAACGTTATATTTATGCAAATTCGTAATCTCTCCATCGGACAGAAGTACAGTTTACTACCAACCAGGGACCTATTATCATACCCTGCAAAATGCAGCCAAATGCGACAGTGTAATCGAATATACTGTGGTTTCTGAATCATCTTCAGGAATTGTAAATATGAAAGGATGTGGTTCAGTAAAAAGCCCCTCAAAAAAATACACCTATACAAAAAGCGGCACGTATTATGATACCTTAGAATTCGCCAACTATCGTGGATGCGATAGTTTTATTACCTTAAATCTAACCATTACTTCGCCTGTAAAAGAAAATATCCAAGTAACTTCTTGTAAACAATACAGGTCACCTTCAGGAGCTGTTACCGTGAATTCCACTCAAACAATTAACGATATTTTAAAGTCCAAAAATGGTTGCGATAGTATACAATATACTATAGATGTTACGATTGAAACGGTTAATACGCAATTCACACGTACCCAGAATACTCTTACAGCTAATACAACCCAAAGCGGAGCTACATTTCGCTGGCTCGATTGCAAAAAGGGGTATGCCCCAATTGTTGGCGAAACACAGAGTAGTTTTTCACCGATTACAGACGGACAATTTGCTTTAGAGGTGACCGTAAATAATTGTACAGACACCTCAGTTTGCTACACTTTTGCTTACAATGGAATTTCTAAATCAAATAATATCCTTCCTGTTTCAATTTCACCAAATCCAACTTCCGGATCAATTGCGATTCATTCACCGCTAATTTTAAATAATGTTAGGATTGAGATTATGGATTCTAATGGAAAGATAATATTCACTGAAAATCGAGATAAAATAAGCACCACCCTATTGCAACTTTCTGCAGCAGCAGGAATATATAAGATAAAATTAACCGCAGATCAAGGCTGGTTTACACATACTTTAATGGTTCAGTAAACCAATCTGAACTCGGACTAACCAATAAAAGGGTGCTAATTATTTGGCACCCTTTTTTGTAACTTATTTGCCCTATTATCGTACTAGATTTAACTGTACTTAATTTAATCTATAATGAATTTCTCAGAATTATTAAAATCCTACGCCAATTCAGCTCGCGTTTCACTCCTTGCACTTTCAGTAACTGTAATTCTGGCTTTATTAAGCACAAGTTGCCAACCGGAGGAACCTGTATTTTGTACACAGGAATTTCGTTCAATTTCGGTAGTAGTAAATAACGATTCCATTGTTAGTGCATTTGTAATCGATCAAAAATTAAAAGATACATTAAACAGTAATATTTGGAACAATCAGTGTACTGTTGCAGATGATGGATTAGTTTTTAATCGATTAAAATCGGGAGAAAAACGCAATTTTACGTTACATGCAATGGGTAAACGAGGAGGTAAAGTAACCGGCGATTTTCAGATAAGCAGGGATCAATGCCATATTCTTTTAGTTTCTGGTCCAGGAGAATTAAGTTTTTAACAATTATACCGTTCAGAAATTCTGATTTCTGGACTTTACTGAGTATCTATTGCGCTTTTATAGAGTATCTATTGTGCTTTTATAGTTTTATCGCTTCAGGACCATTGAATTTTCTAATGTTATGATTTTAATATTAATGCTAGGGAATTAAGAATTTTATCGTTCTCAAATTCCCATTTTCATTTGTTATTTTAAGGAAGTACACACCGGACTTTAATTCTCCTGTAGGTACAAACAATTCATTTTTCAACTCCGAATAATCAAATTTATTAAATACCATAACCCCGGAAACGGTATAAATCCCATTAGGAAACCAGTGTTTGGTAATAGTTTGTATTCCCAAATGGAAAGCGATTTGCTCATTCGATTTCCAATACCAATAAATTTCATTCGCTGCAATGTTTAAATATTCGGCATTCGCTCGGTCCATTACTACTAATTTATACAAATAACAACTACATTGAGTTCCCTTCGTTGTAGCTGTCATTCCAATTCCCAAAGTACCATCGCGGGTCATATCCATTGAAACGGAATAATTTGGTGCTGATGATCGCTGAGTATCCTTACCGTTTACGGTCCAGGTATATAATTCATTGGGATTTCCAGCAGGTTTACCTAATGCGTCGGCCGGCGTAAATCTCATACCGTAGTAAGCAAAGGAATAATCCGGTAAATATATAAAATCGCATATTTCAGGAGTTGGTTGAATAACAATATTACGAATTGCGGTATCGCTGCATGCCATGGAAGATTTCGCAATTAACATTACTGTCTTTTTACCGGTAGATTTATACAAATAGGATGGATTGGTATCTCGTGAGATTTTATTTAACTCCCCTAAATACCAAGTATAATTTCCAGTTTCGCTATTCCACTGAGTTAAATTTTTAAAAGTGACCGTAACTGAAGAACAAATGGTAGAATCTACGTGGAACGCAGATCTAGGTGTTTGATTTACAACAATGAACTTACTTGAAGTATCCCAACAACCCCAATCTTCAGCTTTCAATATTAATCGGAATTTACCTGCACTTGAATTTTTTATATAAAATATTGAATCCTGGTTCGATGTATCTATATCAACCGATTTATCGGCATAAAGCCATGTAAACTTAGCAACTCTGGGAGTTGTTTGATTTGAAATTTCTGTTAATTGATTAGAACACGCCTTAGAATTTTGAAATTTCACGTTGGGTTTTATACCATACCACACGGAATCGACAAGATTAAATTTAAATCCAAATTTATCATCTGTGAGTATATAAGTAAGAAGATAGACCCCTCTATTGACAGAATGAAGCGTGGGATTACTCAATTTACTACTATCTATCACGGAACCACTAAAGGATGATAAATACCATAGATGCTTAAATTTACCACTGCCGCCAAAACTCAAGTTGGTTACATTTACAGTATCACCGACACATAACGTATCTTGAAAATCAATTTTCAATCTGGGAACTTGTGCGATGTACACTTGTTTTCTAAAGACAGTATCGCAACCGGAAAGTGAATCTCTTACTTTTATAAAGACTGATATAGTGTTGCCTTCCAAGCCCGTATCACTCGTAATAAATTTCAATTCTCCGTTGTTTTTTGCAGAAGGTTTAATAAACGACAAGCCTTTTACAGTCTGACCAATATTATCCAATGCCCAAGTGGTTACGGTCCAACGTGAATTAAAATTGAAGTTTGTGAAAACACCTCCAGCAGTATTGGGCTGAATATTATAGTTTACAGGAACATTTAGAATGGTAGTATCGGGTAAATCCCTGGTGCTACTGTAAATTGCTGAATTCCCTGAAACGGCAGAATCTACCAGCGGATTGATGGTAAAAGCACTGGGCGGTGCTTGGATCCACACCCTGATATTCTGTGTATCATTCAAGGGATTATCATCGAAATTATCTAAAAATACCTGAATCTGATTCCATCCAGCATCGGTTAGTATAAAGGATTTTGATACGAGTATTGCGGCTGAATCTTTTGATTTCAATACCTTATTGATTTTTACCTTCTGAATATTATTTCCATTTTTAACGGTAATTGTACCTATTGCTAATGAATCTTTATAGGGGTTTTTAATTTTTGCCGAAATTTCTATGGCAACTCCTTGGCAGGCACTATCTTGTCTGGTGTACGATGCTTGTATTAAGGCTAAATCAAAGGATTTACTTTCAATAGCGCCTACATCCGATAAGGGGAAAGATCTTTTTACTCCTTTTATATCCAATAAATTCTGATAGACGGAGGGCACCTTATTCTGGAGTATTGTGGAGGTTGTTTGAAAGTTATTGACCATAGGATTCACGAATTTGGGATCTTCTTGCCTGTCGGTAGAATCCGAATATTTACTAGTAACCCAAGAGTTTAAATCCGTAAACGTTGAAGTCGCAATTCTCCAATTGTACGATTTACTTTTCAAGTTAAAATCGTTATAGTTACTGAGCACATAATGCTGATAGTCTCGAAGAAAAATTGGGTAAATATTACCAACTGAGGTTAAATCGAAAATATTACCAATTATTTTATGATTTCCTTTTACAAAAGACCTGTAACCATAAATTGGAACTGAAGCTGAATTAGCATCATGATGAAACGTATTTTGTTGAATCAACATAAAATTCAGGGTATCTCTGATTCTTGTTGAATCATAAACAAAAAACACTGTACCTGCGTTGTATGTATTTGCAACTAGGTTACTTGCAATAATGGTAAAATATGAATTTTTGATTAAGGTGTCATTGAAGTAAAATGCATAAAAAACATTGGTTGATTTCATTGAGTGAAATCCATTATTGGTTACCCTATTGTACTGATAATTAACATGAACTGAATCATAGCCTGGAGAATAATTTTGTTGATAGAATGCAAAAAAATCGCCATTGCCGATATTAGAATCTATAAAATTATTAAGTATTCGAAAACTATCAGATTTTGCCGTATAATATCCTAAAATGTTAAATCCTCGAAAGAAACCTTGCTTTGTAGTGCTCATACTAACACGACTTATCCTATTTTCTAAAACGGTACTATTTTTAGAATGATCTATTTGGTAACCAGTGAAATTAACTGCGCTCACATCGGAAATGTTATTTTGCTTTAATTCATTGGCATCCAAATACACCCAAAACCCTATGAAATAGTTATTAGATCGAATATTCTCAATTCGATTCCCCATAAAATAAGATCGATATAGATTTTTATTTACGTTAGTTTGATTCACTAAATCTACACCCCGAAATATTCCTACAGCGCCTGCTGCTCCACCCGAAGTAGATAATTTAAAGGGGATATCGTGAATTACATTATTCGCTACCAATAATCCCGAATTATTCGATGTACTATTTTGAATCGAAATTCCAAAAACTTGAGATACACATGGGGATGCAGTGCTTGCAGCAATTTTTGAAATATCATTTTCGACAATGGTATCATCCACCGAGTAATAAATATCCATTCCCTTGTGGCAAAAATTGGTAATTTTATTATTAGCAAAATAGTAATTGGTGGTTCCCGCAAATTCAACCATAGGCCAAGCTTTGCTAATTATACCGCAACCAGGTCCTGGGGAATTCGTATTCCTCGTTTCCATGATGCAGTTAGTAATTCTAATTGCTCGAGCTTGATTTGCGTGTATACAGTGATACAAAGTATTTTGAATTTTATGGGCTATTGCGATGTAGCAAGAAGTAGAACCCACGCTATAACTGATATATCCTGCTGAATTATAATCTTTAAATGGAATTTTTGTGAGACCATTTATCTGAAAATTACAACTATCCAACGTAATAAAATCAGATTCTGGTCCGATTCGCATACAAATTGGCTCATCCGCGCTATTATTGATTATTGTTAATTTCTTAAATATAAAGTTATCAATACTATCTAAAAGTATTGCCTCAAACCATCGCGTCACTTGAATTGAGTGATTATTGCCTTGAATGATAACCGGTCGTTTTTTGGTTGTTGGGTAGGATTTATTTTTTTTGAATATTATAGCATTCGTGTCAACGAAATCTTTAACTACTGAAATCCACAGAGTATCGGATACGCCTAATTTATTCAATGAATCAGCAAAAGTGTACCAATTTGTAAAATTATTAGTAGAAGAACTGCCACCAAGGGTATATTTTCCAGACAATTGAGCGTTAAGGGAATTACAATAAACTCCGGATATTAATAAAAATAAAATCGCTCTAAGAGATACTGCCAACCTCATAACAACTTGTAATTTAATGATCCAAGTTACAACATTGAATATGAAATAAATACAGAAAAGTATTTTTGTTTCTATTGCAGAAAAAAAATTACATTGTAGATATCATTCACTGCAAACCTATTCCGATTTATCCGTTAGCATAATAACTGCTAATTGAAGAAAAAAAATTGATTGAATAGTATAGAAATTCTCAATCCATAAGTAAGTTCAAACTTGTACTTTGAATATTACGATTAGGACGATATTGGAAATTAACTTTTTTACGTTGTATTTAGAAAAATCCTTCCATGGGTTGGAGGTCAAATGCAGCTTTTGCTGTAAACCGATTAAAGGGTAAAATCACTTTTGCCCCTAATTTATTTGATCCCTCTTTATTTTCAGCAACTTCTAAATGAACTTTACCATCATCACCATATACAATAGCTATAACGCGAATTTTGGCATTTTTAGCGTAGTTAGTTAAACCGTAATTGTATCCAGTATTGGTAATTTCATTTACGTTAGGTTTTAACATTGCGTTATAATCATAGAATGCATAATAAATCAAAGCATCACCACGAGGAATGGAATATTCAATGGTATCCGAGGATTTTGGAACAGATACGAATCGATCGCAATTCACCAATTTCAATGAGGAAGATTGCAAAACCCAATTCCCAGCCTCATTACTTGTTGCCATTGAATTCAACGGTGCATTTATAGGTAATTTGCTAGCTGCGGGTATCATTGATGGGTAAGACGACTTTTCTACCGTAACCAAACGAATATTCAACGTACTCGGAACTATGGATTTATTAGCAAATACTAATCCTCTAGCTGTTAGTAATGTTGTTTTTATTTCCTCGAAGTACGGAGCAATTAGGCCTTCAGACGCCTGCTTACTATCGGCCAAAACAGCATCCGTAATATCTCCTTTTTCGTTAAAATACAATGTAACAGGGAAATGAATCCCCCCCTTTTTAATGGATTTCCGCAATTCTTTAGGAATTCTAACTGTTTCGTAAAACCAGTCGGTAAATAGCATATCCTTTACCTCATTCCCATTGATATCCGTTCCCATTACAAGCGGATAGGATTTACCATCTTCGGCATAAGTCAACACAGGAAATACAGACATGGTATATTTTTTATCTCCCTCGGATTTATCAGAATTTGATGAGGATTGAACTTCATTCGGATTGGTTGTCCAAGTAACTTGCTCACCTCGTTGACCATAAAAGGTCTGAAATCCATCTTTATAAGGAGAATTTCCGTTAATAGTAAATTGTTTTCCATCGGCAAGATTCAATTCATTGTTATTATCCTTGCCATTGTATGCTCGAATATCAATCATACCGCCGGATTCTAACATTTCACCTGTGGTAGTTGAGCTAGAAAAACCAGCAGTTCCAAAATCAGAGAACTTACTTAATTCCGTTACATTAAATTTCACTTTACCGGAGATAGGATTTCCGTAAGCATCTGTTAAACTGTTAGCCGGAAAATTCATTTCTATACCTGCAGAAGTTTTGATTTGAAAAGGTTCTTCAGCTTTTGCAATAATAAATTCTTGAACAACCGGTTTAATTCTTGCTAACGTATCCCAAACGCCTGTTTTCAAAATCCAAGATCGAATACTCAAATCTTGTGTTAATTCCACTTTTTGAGCGTGTAATCTATTGCTTGTAGATTGATCTTGAGAATTAGTTGATGAATTAGATCGACTGTAATAATTGGTTGAATTATAAATTGTCCGGTAATAATTATTCCTATAATAAATACCATATGGACTTGCATACGGATTATAATAATAAGAAGGCGTTGCAGGATAATAGGTACGTGGAGTATAGGTATTGGGGGTATAGGTTCTCGGGGTGTACGTACGTGGAGTATATCTTGAATTAGAACTAGAGTTAGAGTTAGAGGAAGAATTAGAGGAAGAACTAGCGGAATTATTAGGTGATCCAAATTGACTTCTTGCAGAACGCATGATATTCACATTCCCAGTACTTGAAGAATTTGTTCTTGGGTAATTATTTGAATTAGAACTGGAGGAGTTACTGCCCGAGCCAAACACAGCCTTTGCTGGGCTATTAATATTTACATTAGGTCTTGAAATATTGACACTAGGTTTTTCTATTTTAGGGAAACTACCACCTTTAGGTTGAGCGATCAACGCTGTAAATAGGGAAAAATTACATACTACGGCAAGACCTACTTTATTCATAGTAGGGAAGGTACATAAATCAAGCCAAAAAAATACAAACACATGTCAAAAGACACGAAAAAATCGATAAGACACGTAATACGATACTTTATTGTACTACCGTATAAAAACAAAAAACCCCGTAAATTTCTCTACGGGGTTTGAGTCTTATTAAAGTCGGCGGCGACATACTTTCCCAGGTATTACCCAAGTATCATCTGCGCTGAGGGGCTTAACTTCTCTGTTCGGGATGGGAAGAGGTGGACACCCTCGCCATAGCCACCATAAGATC
>JACCDX011760580.1_pt1 | contig 10663 bp, 10 predicted proteins | sample 7449681 | NCBI WGS metagenome assembly JACCDX01 (sample SAMN15323450, study PRJNA562643) | freshwater metagenome | isolation source: river surface water | place: USA:Blue River Watershed | collected 2017-08-18
CTACTGACATTGAGTTGATTGGTCCCCATGACAATGCTTCTGCTGGATCTTTACCGAGAATAATTGCTGAAGTAAAAGTGGAAGAGAATGAATCTCCAGCTCCAGTTCGATCTACTGGCGGGGCTGGGTCTGGGTACATTGGCATATGCCATGCTTGATCGTCAGCATCAACAGTGAAGGCGCCGTTTGGTCCGTCGGTCACTACCGGAATGGTTGGACCGAGTTCGCGGAGCATGCGTACGAGGGTTGGGATATCCTGTTCGGTTGTCTTTAGAATTTCTTGTGCTTCTTCTTTGTTACAGAAAAAGATTTCGGTATTTTCGTAGACGTCGCGGAGTGCATCAACACCAACTTTAATTTGGAATGTTCCTGGTTGGAACGCAAGTTTTGTTTCGTTATTTTTTACGTACTCAGCGATTTCGTGGTGATACGGAAGACCATGTTCTCCAACTGATGAGAAGTAGAAGAATTTTGGAGCTACTGGAAAATCAGGGAGGGAATAAGGATATTTCTCGTGGTTAATGAGAATCGTTCGTTCTGGTCCGTAGCGCAGTACGTAGTGATAATTAGTCTTTAGACCTTCGTGCTGCTTCACAAAATCAGTGTGGACGCCTTCGGTGCGGAGTGCTTCAAGACATTCTTTTCCGAATTTATCGTGACCGATGTTGGTGACAAGGCCAGTTTCAAGACCAAGACGGTGCGCGGCAACGGCTGCGTTTGGTGAGTTACCAACGGCTGGTACGACGATGACATCGTCGTAGGGTAATTTTCCGCCAAATGGCATCATTAAAGTTTTTCGACCAGTATCGAGGTCGACTGAAACGTCCGCTTGGTCTTTATTTAATTGAATAAATGCATCAATAAGGATGTCGCCAATGGCAACGAAATCGTACTGCTGTGACATATGGTTTGAGTATAGCACTCAGGTCTCTCCATTATTGACATCTATGGTGAGTATCGTGCATAGGTTGGCAGCAATCCCGCGCGTGCTAAAATATATGTATATGACAATTACATTGGCCGTCACCAACCGTGACACTTCAACGAAGACAGAAAAATTACGAACAGAAGGCCAAGTCCCTGGGGTGGTCTATGGTCCAAAGCAGAAAGGTATTAATTTGACTGTTGATGGAAAAGAGCTCGATAAGGTTCTTAAGGAAGCAGGAGAATCTTCAATCGTTGAACTTGAAGGACTAGGTTCAAAAATTGAAGTACTTGTCAAAGGAGTAGACTTTGATCCAATTCGAAAAGCTGTTCGACACGTCGACTTCTATGCGATTGAACGAGGAAAAGATATGACCGTCACAATCCCTCTTGTTTTCGTTGGAGAATCTCCAGCAGAGAAGAGTGGTATTGGTGTCGTCACACATGCTCTTCAAGAAATTGAAGTAACTTGTCGCCCAAGCAAATTGCCGCAACATATCGATGTTGATGTTAGTGCGCTCGTTGATGCTGATTCAAAAATCACTGTTGCTGACCTCGTTATTCCAGAAGGTGTAAAAGTTGAAAATGATGCAACAGAAACCGTTGCGGTTGTGAGCGTTATTGCTGATGAAGTCGAACCAGAAAGCACAGCAATTGACATGAGTGCAATTGCTGTTGAAAAGAAGGGCAAGGAAGAAGTAGCTGAGTAAGAGTCGTACTCTTATTTCGTCATTTGGTACAATGGTCGTCATGATTCAGAGATTGCTGTCGCTCATTGTTATTGTGTCTTTTTTGTACGCGCCTATTGCTGATGCGCAAGAATCGGCGGCTGACCGTCGGAAGCGACTCGAGACTGAATTGCAGCAAGTTGAACGACAAATTCTCACTCAGCAACGTCTCGTTGAAGATAAGCAATTAGAGCGCCAATCCCTTGAGCGTGACATTACAATTATTGAATCGGAAATCACTAAGGCACAACTTGGCATTCAAGCTCGGGCGGTCGCAATTGAACAGCTAACTGACCAGATTGGGGAAAAGGAAGAAGTGATCGAAATTCTTGAGGAGCGTTTACAAAAGCAGCAAGAGTCACTTGCTGACCTGGTGCGCAAATCAGCACTTCTTGAAGACTATACGCTAGTTGAGGTGATGCTCAGTAAGCAAAGTTTCTCGGAATTTTTTACTGATGTGGCAGTGTTTCAAAATATAAAAGAATCACTCAACGAGTCGCTTGAGATTTTATACAGTATTCGCCAAGATACCTTTGAGCAAAAAGATCAGCTCGAAAATAAACATGAAACTGAGGCTGAGATGAAGCGGATCCAAGAACTAGAAAAGAAGGAGATTGAAAAGAAAGAAAAAGCAAAAGAACAAATCCTTACTGTTACCAAAGGTGAAGAGGAAGCGTATCAAGAGCTCCTTGAATCTCAACAGCGAACAGCGGCAGAATTACGAAGCGCACTCTTCGAGCTCCTTGGAGGTGGTGGCGGCATTCAATTTACTGAAGCGGTTAACTTGGCAAAATATGCTTCGTCAGTAACAGGTGTGCAGGCGGCGACTATCTTGGCCATTCTTGAACAAGAAACAAACATTGGCTCAAATCTAGGTAGCTGCATCTACAACGATATTCGTGGCAGTCGCACAGTTATGCATCCTGATAGAGATGCTCCAGTTTTCTTGGCGCTAGCAGGAATCTTAGGTTTTGAACCTCGAACACAGGTTGTATCATGTCCAATTACAAGTGGAGGCAGTTACGTCGGATGGGGAGGAGCAATGGGTCCTTCACAGTTCATTCCGTCGACGTGGGCTACATACGGCGGTATCGTAAATAACGGAAACGGTTGGGAGTACAGCCAGTCGGCTGACGCAATTCGCCGCATTAATAAGAGTGGAAGTCCGGCTAATCCATGGAATAACCAAGACGCGTTCATTGCTACTGCTTTACTCTTGCGAGACAACGGAGCTGATGGAACCTACGCTGGAGATAGGCTCGCAGCACTTCGGTATTACGCTGGTTGGGGAGGAGCGTCTAATCCAGCCAATGCCTTCTATGGCGATCAGGTAATGAATCGTAAAGCCCGTCTGGCGAAGGAAATTACCATCATTGGGCAGTAAAAGGTTGCCAAAACAACGTTTTCTGCTATAGTTCTCCGCACTATTCAATAGGTGGCCACGGCTGCCGAAGTAATAACATATATTTATGAAAGCTGACATTCACCCAGAAAATTATCGTCTTGTAATCTTCCACGACAACTCGAGTAACGAGCGTGTACTTATTGGTTCTACAATCAATACTGACACAACTGAAAAGTGGACTGATGGAAAGGAGTATCCAATTGCATTTGTTGACGTATCAAGTGCATCACATCCGTTTTACACTGGACAAGAAAAGGTGATGGACACTGCAGGACGTGTCGAACGATTCAAGGCTCGTGTCACCAAGGCAGGAGCGATGAAGAAGAAGGCGTAGCGAAGAAAAAGCTGACGCGGGACAACGAAGTTGTCCCGCGTCAGCTTTTTTAGTGTAGACTACTTTGTATTAACGCTATGGAATTCCAAACAGACAAACTCGAAGCATTCAGAGAAAATTCAAAAACCCAGTTTCTTGCTGGGCAGTTTGACATGCTTATGAAGCAGCGAGGAGAGTCAGAAGCGATGGCTGCAGCAGATCCAGATATGGCTGAGTTGGCTGAAGAGGATATTAAAAATATTACAACGCAGCTTGAAGCGCTCTACGGCCAGATGCTGGGAATTATCGAAGCAAGTAAGACAGAAGAAGAAAAGCCGTATGGTGTGATGCTCGAAGTGCGCGCTGGAGCGGGAGGAGATGAGGCAGCGCTCTTTGCTGAAGAATTGGCTCAGTCGTACCTTAAATACGCTGAACGAAATGGCTGGTTATTTGTCACTGAGTATGAATCTCGCGCACCAAGTGGCGGCTATAAAGAAGCGGCGTTTGAAATCATTAGTCCAAAAGCCTATGAAGCTTTTCGTTTTGAAACAGGCGTTCATCGTGTGCAGCGCATTCCTGTAACGGAGAAAATGGGACGTATCCATACTTCTACTATGTCTGTTGCTGTTCTTCCAATGCGACGCAAACCAAAGATTGAAGTTAACCCATCTGATATTGAAATGGAATTTTCTCGCGCTGGTGGAGCGGGAGGACAAAACGTCAACAAAGTTGAAACGGCGGTTCGACTCGTTCATAAGCCGACTGGTATTGATGTTCGTAGTCAGTCTGAGCGTTCTCAACTTAAGAACCGCGAGAAGGCAATGAGTGTTCTTATGGCTAAGCTTGAAGCTCTCCATGAAGAAGAAGAAGCTAAACGTCACGCCAGTGTTCGTAAAGACCAAATCGGTACTGGCGACCGCTCGGAGAAGATTCGAACCTACAATTTCCCACAAGACAGAGTCACCGATCATCGTATTAAAGTCTCGTGGTCAAACATACCGAAAATTATGTCAGGAGGACTCGACGATATTATTGAAGCGTGTCAAGCAGTCGCTCGTGGCGGTATTGCGGAATAAAAACGCCTATGGTACCATCGTCCCGCTAAGCGCTAAGCGCTTTTTGCTTATAATTTATTATGTCTACAACTAACAAAACATCACTCGTCGAACGGCTTTTCAATGCCGGCGCTCATTTTGGTTTCAAAAAGAGCCGTCGTCATCCAACAGTTGCTCCGTATTTATTTACAACTAAGGACGGTAACGATATTTTCGATCTCGAAAAGACGACCGCACTTATTGATGAAGCTAAGGAAGTGCTTAAGCAGGCTGGTCTTCAGGGTAAGACAGTTCTGTTTGTTGCAACCAAGGATGAAGCATCTCGCATTGTTAAGGCGGAAGCTGAAAAGGTTGAAGCACCATATGTAGTTAATCGATGGATTGGTGGAATGCTTACAAACTTCAGTGAAATTAAGAAGCGTATTCACCGCCTTGAAACACTCACAAACGAACAACAATCTGGTGAACTTGAACGAAAGTACACTAAGAAAGAACGTGTGATGATTGGTCGCGAAATCGCAAAGCTCAATTTCAATTTCTCAGGTATCGCTGCGATGCCAAAACTCCCAGATTTCATGGTGGTTGTAGACCCACGTCATGATCATGTTGCAGTAGCAGAGGCACACAGTAGTAAGGTTCCAGTTATCGCGATTATGTCTTCTGACTGTGATGCGTCACAAATCAAGTACCCAGTCGTTGCGAATGACTCACTCCAAACAAGCGTTTCTGTCTTACTTGGAGAACTTGTTGGTGCATACAAAGAAGGAAAGGCAGCATACGTTCCAGCAAAGCCAGTTGCGCGCCGTCCGGCATAAATGTAAGAGGTTTGTCGCATAGCGACATTGATGTAGGTTTGTTAGTTCATTATTTTTCAATCCACTATGGAAATCACTTCAGCACAAATTAAAGAACTTCGTGATAAGACTGGCATCTCTGTGATGCAGTGTAAGAAGGCTCTCGAAGAGGCCGGTGGCGACATGGATAAGGCTGTTATCATCCTTAAGAAGAAGCGAAGCGAAGCAGCTGACAAGAAATCAGATCGCGTTCTCGGCGCTGGTGCTATCGGTACCTATCTTCATAATACGAATGAAGTCGCAGCCCTCGTTTTGCTCGCGTGTGAAACTGACTTCGTATCAAAGAACGAAGAATTCATTGCTCTTGCGAAGAATATCGCAATGCATGTGGCTGCAACAAACCCTACTTACGTCTCTAAAGACCAGCTACCAGAATCAGCAATTGAAAAGGCAAAAGAAGTATTTGCTGGAGAACTAGCTGGTAAGCCAGAAGAAATGAAGGAGAAAATCATGGAAGGAAAGCTCAGTTCATACTTCAAAGACCAGATTTTGATGGAACAAGACTTCATTAAGAACCCAGAAACGACCATCGGTGAAATGGTGTCAGGTGCAGTTCAAAAATTTGGTGAGAACGTTTCTATTGCACAAATCACCCGTCTTTCGGTAAAATAGTCATAATGCTCTCTACAGCGCTTACTACGCTCGCCATTAGCATCACTAGCTTTGTGCTCGTGATGCTTTTGGTTCAAGGTGAAAAGCGTCGTCAAAAGCGCTTTTTCCTCTCCGCGTTTCGTTCGTGGCTCGATAAGGCAGTTGCTCATATAGAATTCATCATTGGTGATGCGATTGATCACTTCATTAAGTATGTCGTCAGGCTTAATTGGTATTACGGTATTCATTCATTTTTAAAGGCAGTCCTCGCTCTTATTGTGACTAGCTATGAGTATGTTGAGCGAGTATTTGAACATAATCGTCATCGAGCCAAAGAACTTCGAGCGGAGAAGAAGCATAAAGAAAGTAGCGGCAATCATCTGACGGCGATGGCGCAGCACAAGGTTGATACGAAATTGACCCCTTCTGAGGCAAAACGGAGAAAGAAACACCACCTTGAAGGGAAGTAGACTGAAAGACTAGCAAAATTGCTTCGATTTTGTTAGGATTCCATACCACACCCTGACGTATTTCTTTAGGGTGAGGAAGTGCGAAATCACGTAAAACTATAGAAGAATATTTCAGCCGCCTTAGCTCAGTTGTAGAGGTGAGGAAGTATAGGATACTTTCGAACGATTTGTAACGTACAAATCCGAGCACTATGTAAAAGAAGTGAAGATGGATGATAATAGAATATTGCCGCCTTAGCTCAGTTGGTAGAGCAACGGATTTGTAACCCGTAGGTCGTCAGTTCAACTCTGACAGGCGGCTCATTGCGCATTCTTGTTTTAAGAAGCGTACATAACTCATATGGAATCGTCGCGTCGTATCCACGTAGATCAAAGCGCTCTCTTGCCGTATGCCAAGCGAGCGGATTTCAAGGTTGCTCGTGCAACCGAACTTTCTGGTAAAGACCGACGTCTCTATCGACTCCTTGAAATCATCCCAGGCGCCGCTGCGTGGATAACCATCATAGGAATGATTTTGGCGTCTATTTACTTACCGTTCATCGCGGCCTATTTTGTTATCGCGTTCTCAATTTATTGGGTACTCAAAACTATCTTCCTTTCATATCACGTCCGGTACAACTGGAAGCGTCTCAAGCATCATATGACACTTGATTGGCAATCAATGATTGAGAAATTTTCTTTTGGCCACCTTCAACACCTCGTTATTTTCCCATTTTATAAAGAACCAAGAGAAGTACTCGAAGGCGCTATTAAAGGACTGCTTGATTCTAAGTACGACAAGAAAAAGTTAATAGTTGTACTCGCGGCAGAAGCGCGTGCTGGAGAAGAAGCGACAGCAATGGCGAATGAATTAGTAACGAAATACGCTTCTCACTTCGGTCATCTGTTAGTTACGACACACCCTGCCGATATTCAAGGAGAGCTGGCTGGAAAGGGTTCGAATACTCACTGGGCCCTCCACCAAGTCCATTCACAAATTATTGAACCAAATCGCATTTCACATAAAGATATCCTCGTCTCTATTTTTGACGTCGACACGGTTATCTACCCACATTACTTTAATTGTCTGGTGTGGCATTTCATGACCGCAGAGAAGCCATACAAGAGTGCGTTCCAACCGGTGCCGCTCTTCACAAACAATCTTTGGGAGGCACCAGCTATTTCTCGCGTGATGGCGATGTCGAGCACATTTTGGCAAATGATTATGCAAGAGCGTCCTGATAAAGCAGCAACTTTTTCTTCGCACTCAGTAAGCTACCAAGCACTCTATGAAATCGGCTATGGCCAACCAAATGTCGTGAGTGAAGATTCACGAATTTTCTGGAATTTACTGATTGCAAATAACGGAGATTTTGAAATTGTTTCTCTCGCGTACCCGATTGCGATGGACGCAACAGTTGCGCGAACTCTCCGCGGCACGATTGCTAATATCTATCGACAACATCGTCGTTGGACTTATGGTACTGAAAATTGGTGCTACATGGTGTATCACTTTATGAAGAACAAGGCGATGCCACTGAAGCAACGACTTTCGCTGGCTGCACTTCAAGGGGAAGGGTATTGGTCCTTGGTCACCAACCCAATCATTCTCTTTATTCTTGGATGGGCACCAATCGTGCTTGGTACACGTGAATTTCACGAAACAGTACTTTCATACGAACTTCCGATTATTGTTCGCAACCTCATGATTGTCGCGATGCTTGGTCTCGTGGTTTCTTCAATTATTTCTCTTTCACTGACGCCGCCACGGCCAAAGAATCGTAGTCGATTTACCTATGTCGTTATGGCACTGCAGTGGATTATGGTCCCCGTCACTATGGTTGTTTTTAGTGCGCTCCCTGGTCTTGATGCGCAGACGCGTCTCATGTTCGGTAAGTATATGGGCTTCTGGGTAACGCCAAAGCGTGTAAAATAGCTGTATGCCTCTCGAGCCCGAAATAAAGATTTTGCCGTACAAGCACCGCCAGCAATTTTTCTGGGTACTGTTGATTCTTTTTATCGTAGCGCTCCCGACGATGATTTTTTATACGACTGGTCACCGACTAAATCTGGGTGACAAAGACAATCGTATTGTGACGACTGGTGGAATTTATGTCACTACCGATAATCTTGAAGTAGATGTCTATCTCGACAGCGATCAAGTTAAGCGACCGCGACTCTTTCGTTCTGCCTACTACATTCAAAATATTGAAGCAGGGGAGCATCGCGTTGTTGTGCAGAAAGACGGTCTACATACGTGGGTAAAGGAACTTCCGGTAGATCCATACATCGTGATTGAAGCCGCAGCATTTAATATGCCGACGACTCCACACCTGCGTCCAGTCACTGAATATACGAATGGCTTTGCAGCGGTATTTTTTAGTAATGGGGACGTTACAGAAGTGTTTGAAGGCGCAACTACAACAGTGCCTTATCTTGTTGCTTCGACATCGGCTACCACTTCATATTTTGTTAATCCTGAATACGACTTTGTTACGAGCCTATTCAGTACAACTTCAACATCAAGCGTCTCTGTTTTCGACCGCTTTTTTGCAGAAGTCGAAAAGTTTGGTTTCGCAACAACAACTGTGAATACTGTTGAGGCTACGTCGACATCTTTCATTGAGAGAGGAAATATTCGTCTCGTTCAGCATGGTTCAGATATCTATGCGCGTTGGACCGGTCCATCAAATGCCGTTCCATACTATTTCTGCGTGAATAATCTCGAGAAAGAAGAAATGGCTCTTCGGTACGGAGAACACGTTGCTGCTCAAGTATTTGAACAACGTCTCTCTACCAGTACGCCACTTGTAACCGATGGCGACCGAGTCTGTCGTCAAGAAATTAAAATCGACCGCAAGCGACAAGACGTATTTCTTTTTGACTTTGTTCCAGGTTCGAGTGATCTCGTTCTTCTACAGCTTGAAGACGGATTATATGTGACTGAAATAGATGATAGAGCATGGCAAAACACCCAACTCTTGTACAGAGGTGCTGATCATCAAGTCGTCGTTTACAACGACACGATTTATATTAAGAAGGGAGAACAGTATTTTGAAGTCCTCACCAACATCGAGTCAAATTAGCGAACAGTAGCTTCGAATTGCTTGGTTGTTTCTGCCTCAAGTTCTTTATGAAGGGCGTCTACTTCATCGCTTGTGAGCGTACGTTCAATTGAGCGGTAAATAATACGGTAGGCGTAGCTCATCTTGTCAGCGCCGAATTTTGCATCATTCTCGTAGCTATCAAGGAGTGATACTTCTTCAATCAAGTCTCCACCAATATCGCGGACGAGGTCGAAGTAATCGTTTGGAGTAAAGGTCTTTGCAACGATGAAAGAGATGTCACGAGTGACTGGAGGATACTTCGATACTTCTTGGTAGGTAGAACCAAGGACGAGCTGTTTTTTGATTCGAGCATCATCAGACCAAAGAAGTCGAATATCAGGAAGTGACATCGACGCAATCGCGAGTCGTTCGATACCAAAGCCGAACGCCCAGCCATGGTAGCCTTCGACGTTCATCTTTTTGAAGACCGACTTTTTCGGCATACCGCTGCCAAGAATTTCGAGCCATTCACCACGTGCTGGTCCTTCTGCGGCAGTTCCCTTTACATTCAGTTCAACTTCAAATGAAGGGTCAGTGTATGGGAAGGTGTCGGTATTAATACGAAAGACTGTCTCAGGGCCGAAAATCGCGCGCACGATGTTGCCAAGAGCTTCTTTCAAATCATCCGGTTTAACTTCTTCAGAATCAGGTGCAATGTACCAACCACCAAGTTGATGGAATACATTCATGTGACGACTATCAATTTCGTCTTTTCGATACACTTTACCGTAGCAGAGTGTTCCCATTGATTCTCCTTTATCGAGACGTGCTTTCACTTCTGGATGATTGAGGTAGTAGTACCAAGGACAAGTTGCTTTTTAATGCGCTCATCATCTGACCAGAGAAGTCGAATGTCAGGAAGAGACATAGAAGCAATAGCGAGTCGTTCGATACCGAAGCCGAATGCCCAACCATGGTAACCTTCAACATTCATTTTCTTAAACACTGATTTCTTCGGCATACCACTACCGAGAATTTCGAGCCACTCGCCACGAGCCGGGCCCTCAGCCGCTGTTCCTTTTACATTCAACTCCACTTCAAATGAAGGGTCTGTATACGGGAAAGTGTCAGTGTTGATACGGAAACCGGTTTCAGGACCGAAGATGGCACGCACAATGTTTCCGAGCGCTTCTTTCAAATCGTCCGGTTTAACTTCCTCAGAATCAGGCGCAATGTACCAACCTCCAAGTTGATGGAATACGTTCATGTGACGGCTATCAATTTCATCCTTTCGATA
>JACCDX011694946.1_pt1 | contig 10662 bp, 8 predicted proteins | sample 7449681 | NCBI WGS metagenome assembly JACCDX01 (sample SAMN15323450, study PRJNA562643) | freshwater metagenome | isolation source: river surface water | place: USA:Blue River Watershed | collected 2017-08-18
CGCTCTTCGGTGCGCACGCCGAGCAACGCGACGAGCAGGATCCTGAGAATTTCGCTGTCGTGCGCAGCGCCGCGGCGTGGGAGCGCGCGACCTTCGACCTGCCGCTCGACCGCGTGACCGGCGCGCGCACGGTCTCGACCAAACTCAAGTGGCTCACGTGGGACCAACTCTGGGCCGAGTGGCACCGCCTCGAACAGCCCGACCCGAACGTCGCGCGCGCCGATCGCGAGCGCCAGCAGATGAAGGTGCAGATCGTGATCCAGGAGAAGGCTTCCACGGCGTTTTCGGTGCTCTCGTTCGCTCTCATCGCCGTGCCGCTCGGCATCAAGGTCTCGCGCAAGGAGACCTCGGCCAACCTCGGCCTCGCGCTGGCGCTGGCCATGGGCTACTACTTCGCGACGATCGTGGCCGGTTGGTTCGACAACAAGCCGCACCTGCGGCCGGACCTCTTGATGTGGGTGCCGAATTTGGCGTTTCAGGCGTTGGGCATCTGGATGTTCCGCAAGGTCGACCGGGCATGAAGGCGGACAGGGCGGCGACCGCCGCACCGGTAACTGGGGCGGGTGGGGTGGCGTCTCTTCCGACGTGCTCCATGAGCCAACATCTCTCCTATGGCTGACGACACGTTCGACCTGGCTGGTTGCCTCGAGCGCGTCCGCCAGCGCGACCAAGCCGCGGCGCGCGCGCTCGTCGAGCACCTTTATCCGCTCGTCATCCGCATCGTCCGGTCGCACCTCCCGCGTCGCGTGGCCGAAGAGGATCTCGCGCAGGACATCTTCCTGAAAATGTTCACCCGCCTCGCACAGTATCAGGGCAACGTGCCGTTCACCCACTGGGTGTCGCGCATCGCCGTGACCACGTGCATCGACCAACTCCGCGCGCAGAAGCGCCGGCCGGAGTTCCGGTGGGCGGACCTGTCCGAGAACGAGGCCGAGGTGCTCGACAACGTGCTCAGCGACACCAATGCCGAGGCCCCCAGCGACGGCCTCGCGGCCCGCGAACTCGTCCGCAAGCTGCTCGACCAACTCGGCCCCGCCGACCGCACCGTCATCCAGCTGCTCGACCTCGAGCAAAAGTCCGTGGCGGAGATATCCGCCCTCACCGGCTGGGGACATTCGATGATCAAGGTCCGCGCCTTCCGCGCGCGTCGGAAGTTGCAGAAGCTCTTTCAAGAACTACAAACGCAGGAGAAGTCATGAACCGCACCGATCAAGCCTGGTCCAAGCTCACCACCGCCGCGCGGCGCGCGCCGGAGGACGCGTCCGTCGCGGCGCCCTACGGCTTCGCCACCCGCGTCGCCGCGCTCGGTCTCGCCGCGCCGCGACCCACCATGGCGGCCTTGCTGGAGAAATTCGCCCTGCGCGGCTTCGTCGCCGCGGCGGCCTGCAGCGTGGCGGCGGCGGCCTTCGGCTACTCGTCGCTGACCTCCGAGCAGGAGTTCGAATCGACCTCCGGTGACCTCGTCGTCGAGGTGCTTGCCCAGTCATGAACGGCAGCCCGCTCAAACTGATTTTGCTGCTGGTCGGCATCTTCCTCGCCGGGGCCGTCGTGGGCGGCTTCGTCACGGTGGAATACGTCCAGGCCAAGCTCCGCGAGCGCGGCCAGCCGGAGCAATGGGGCCCGGCCCGCCTGAAGTTGCTCGAGAAACGCCTCGAACTCACGGAGGAGCAGAAGGAGAAGCTGAAGCCCATCATCAAGCGCGACGTCGAGGAGCTGAACAAACTTCGCCAATCCGGTTTCAACGAGACCCGTCGCATCCTCCAGCGCATGGAAGCCGACATCGCCGCTGTGCTCACGCCCGAGCAGAAGGTGAAGTTCGACAAGGTGAACGAGGAGATGCGCGAGCGCATCCGCAAACAGTGGGAGCAACGCCGCGGCGAACGTCGCGACGGCCGCCCGCCGGGCGCTCCGGGCGAGGGCAAAGACGGCCCGCCGCCTCCGCCGCCGGACGGCAAGAAACCTTGATCCGCAGCCCGCTTCACCGCGGGCTTTTTTGCGTCCGCCCACGGCGGCGCGGACGCGAACAAATAAGAGTTGCTCAACCTTCGCTCCGACCTACGGTCCGCGGCGGCCAGGTGCCATGCATGGGCAGGCGCGTGAACTCCGCCAGGACCGGAAGGTAGCAACGGCAACGACGTTCTCCCAGTGCCGTGGAGTGCCTGGCCACTTTTCATTTTCGCGGGGCGGATCTGCGCGGGACGGGCGGCGCGCAAAGTCGGGCCTCCGCAAAGTCAGGCTGGATTTTTCCGCCCGCTGTCCTCTGTCTTCTTTTCCCAGATGTCCGGCTCCTACCAAGTCATCGCCCGCAAGTGGCGCCCGCAGACGTTCGACGACGTCGTGGGGCAGGACCACGTGGTCCGGACGCTGAAGAACGCCATCGCGCGCAACCGCATCGCGCACGCCTACCTCTTCGTCGGCCCGCGCGGCACCGGCAAGACGAGCACGGCCCGCATTTTCGCCAAGGCGCTGAACTGCACCGGCGGCCCGAAGGCGGATTTCGACCCCGCCGACCCGATCGCGAAGTCCATCGCCGAAGGGCGTTGCCTCGACGTCATCGAGTTCGATGCCGCCTCGAACACGCAGGTCGACAAGATCCGCGAGTTCATCATCGACACCGTCGCCTACGCGCCGGCCGAGGGGAAGTTCAAGGTCTACATCATCGACGAGGTGCACATGCTCTCAGCGGGCTCGTTCAACGCGCTGTTGAAGACCCTCGAGGAGCCGCCGGCGCACGTGAAGTTCATCTTCGCCACGACGGATCCGCAAAAGATGCCTGCGACGGTCATCTCGCGCTGCCAGCGCTTCGACCTGAAGCCGATCCCGACCGAGCTCATCGTCCAACGGCTCCAGAAGATCGCCGGCGCCGAGAAGATCAAAGTCAGCGCCGAGGCCCTCATGTCCATCGCCCGCATGGCCGACGGTGGCATGCGCGACGCGCAGTCGATCTTTGACCAGATGATTTCGTTCTGCGGCACGGAGATTTCCGAGGCCGACGTGCTCGATGTCTACGGGCTGGTCTCCGCCGCCAAGATCGCCGAACTCGCCGCCGCGCTCGCCGCGAGCGACCACGAGCAGATCATCAAGATCGTCGACGAGTGCGATGCGAACGGCCGCGACCTGTTCCGCCTCCTCGTCGACCTGCAGGCGCACCTCCGCGGCGCGCTGCTTGATGCCATCGCCAACAAGGGCGTGACCCGCCAACTCGGTTCGCCGATGAGCACGGAGCAGGTCACGCGGCTCCTTGACGGTCTCCGTGAGAGTGAAGGCAGCGTGAAGCACGGCCTTTCCGAGAAAGTGAATTTCGAGGTCGCTCTCCTCAAAGCCGTCGAATCCAGCCGCGCCCGCGCGATCGACAGCCTCATCAAAGAGATCGCGACGCTCGCCGAGAGCCTGCCTGAGGACGGCTCAAAAAAAAACGGCTGAGGCCGGAGCCTAGTCCGGCCAAGCCGTTCGCGTTGCCCAGTTCGCGACCGTTCCGCACGGTCTTGCCCGCTTTGCCGGCGCCAGAGCGTCCGATGGCTGCCGCCAGTCCCGCCGCGGGCGGGTCGGCCTACGAAGAGGACGGTCCGACCAGCGAGTTCGTCTCTGAAAACCCCGGCGCCCCGCTCGATGACGGCGCCCCGGTCGGCCCCAGCGAGTCGGAGGAGGCCTCGTTCCTCGCGGAGCAACGGGTGCAACCCTCCGCGCCCACGCCGGCGGGTCGGGCTGCACCGGCTGATGAGCCTGAAGACCGCGCGCCGCTGCCGCCGCTGGATGAGCTGGTCAACCGGGTGCCCCCGGCCGCCCGCGACCTCCTGGAGGAGTTGTTCCGGGCGAAATTCGTCACCGTGAAGCGCGTGCCGCGTTCGGCGCTGAAGGGCTGAGCCCGTCCTCCGCGATAGGGTGGGTTGGCTGGGACGAAATTTCCCGCGTCACACGGAAAAATTCTCCAGACCGTTGACATGGCTGGCATGGAATCGGCTTCCCGTGCGCGCGAGCAACCGCCGTTCGTGGCGGTCTGTTCTACCCACCCACTACTCGTTCTGCACCAATACCCATGAGCGTCAGCCCATCCCGTCTCGCGGCCATCTCTGCCGCGAACAACTACCGCACCACGAAGACCGTGGCTTTCAACGAAAGCCACTCCGCCGGCCTGTTCGGCAAGAATGTCTTCAATGACAAGATCATGCAGCAGCGCCTCCCGAAGGCCGCCTACAAGTCGCTGAAGAAGACCATCGAGACGGGCGCGGCCTTGGAGCAGGGCGTCCTCGATATCGTCGCGACGGCCATCAAGGACTGGGCCCTCGAACACCACGCCACCCACTACGCGCACGTTTTCCAGCCGCTGACCGGCATCACCGCCGAAAAGCACGACAGCTTCCTCGAGCCCGACGGCCGCGGCGGCGCCATCGCCGAGTTCTCCGGCAAGCAGCTCGCCCAGGGTGAGCCCGACGCCTCGTCGTTCCCCTCCGGCGGCATCCGCGCGACCTTCGAAGCCCGCGGTTACACGGCGTGGGACGTCACCAGCCCCTGCTACCTCGTCGAGAACGCCAACGGCGTCACCCTTTGCATCCCGACGGCGTTCGTCTCCTGGACCGGTGAAGCCCTCGACCTCAAGACCCCGGTCTTGCGCTCGATGAAGGCCCTCGACCAGCAGGCCCGCCGCATCCTGAAGCTCTTCGGTCACCAGAACATCCCGATGGTCACCGCGACCGCCGGCCCGGAGCAGGAATACTTCCTCATCGACCGCAATTTCTACCTCAGCCGCCCCGACCTGCTCACCGCCGGCCGCACGCTGTTCGGCGCCCGTCCGCCGAAGGGCCAGGAGTTCGAGGACCAATACTTCGGCACCATCCCGGACCGCGTGCTCGCGTTCATGCACGAGTGCGAAGCTGAGCTCTACAAGCTCGGCGTGCCGGTGAAGACCCGCCACAACGAGGTCGCGCCCTCCCAATACGAGATCGCGCCGATCTACGAGAACGCGAACGTCGCCGCCGACCACCAGCAGACCGTCATGGTCACGCTGAAGCGTGTCGCCCGCCAATACGGTCTCGAGTGCTTGCTCCACGAGAAGCCCTTCGCGGGCGTCAACGGCTCCGGCAAGCACCTCAACTGGTCGCTCGGCAACGCCGCGCAGGGCAACCTGCTCGAGCCCGGCTCCACGCCGCACGCCAACATGCAGTTCCTCGTGTTCTGCGCCGCGGTCGTCCGCGCCGTCCACAAGCACGGCGCCCTCCTCCGCGCGATGGTCGCCTCCGCTTCCAACGACCACCGCCTCGGCGCCAACGAGGCCCCGCCGGCCATCATCTCGATCTTCCTCGGCGAGCAGCTCGCCGACGTGTTCGAGCAGCTCAAGAAGGGCAAGGCCAAGTCGTCGAAGTCCGCCGGCACGATGCACCTCGGCGTCGACACGCTGCCGCTCCTCATGAAGGACGCCGGCGACCGCAACCGCACCTCGCCGTTCGCCTTCACCGGTAACAAATTCGAATACCGCGCCGTCGCCGCCAACCAGTCCATCGCCGCTCCGCTGGCCGCGTTGAACACGATCATGGCCGAGTCGCTCGACTACATCGCGACGAAGCTCGAGAAGGCGCCCAAGTCGAAGAAGTTCGAAGACGCCGTGCAGGACGTCCTCACCGAGATCGCCCGCGAACACGGCGCCGTCATCTTCAACGGCAACGGCTACTCCGAAGAGTGGCACAAGGAAGCCGCCAAGCGCGGCCTCCCGAACCTGCGCACGTCGCCCGATGCCATCCCGGTCATCGCCGCGAAGTCCACGGTCGCCGCCTACGAAGCCTACGGCGTGCTCACGAAGCGCGAACTCGAGGCCCGCCGCGACATCGCGTTCGAGCAATACGTCAAGGCCGTCGCCGTCGAGGCGAACGTCGTCACCGAGATGGTGAACACGAAGTTCATCCCGACCGCCATCGCCTACCAGACGCAGCTTGCGCAGAACGTCGCCGCTCTCCGCGCCGCCGGCGCCAAGGCCGACACGCAGCTCCTCGACAAGGTCACGGGCATCATCGACAAGCTCCTCGCCGAGCTCGCCAAGCTCGAGGAGATCCGCGCCGACCACGTGCACGGTCTCGAAGCCGAGGCCAAGCACATGTGCCACGAAGTGCTCCCGCAGCTCCTGGCGATCCGCAAGGCCGTCGATGCGCTCGAGGCCGTGTGCCCCGACGAGGCCTGGCCGCTGCCGACCTACGAAGAGATGCTCTTCATCCGCTGATTTTGGGGTAGAACGAACACACGAACCGCCCGGCCTTCGCAAGGAGGCCGGGTGTTCTTTTTTCAGCGGGCGAGGGCGGTGGTGAAACCCTCCCGGATGTGCTCCTCCGCACTTTGGTCTAGCCCGCGGCCCGGCGTTGCGGTTGAACGACGGCGATGAACCCCTCGCCCGTGCCCCCCGCTGCTCCCGGTCCGCTGGCGCGCGTCGAAGCCGGGCTCGAGTGGCTGCTCACGATCGGTCTGGCGGTGACGATGGCGTGGACGACATTGTGCCTTGGCGGTGCGTTGGCCGAGACGATGGTCTGGGCGTCGCGCGCGACGAGCGTGCTCGGCCTCCTGGGAGCGATGTTGTTCCTGCTCCGGCCCCGCGCGCTTGATTGGCGGGCGTTGTTGCCGGTGCCGTTCTTGCTCTTCGCGTTGGCCAGCGTCGTATGGATCGCGCCGGCGAAATGGCTCGCTTGGCGCGAATGGTTCGGCTGGTTCCAGATGTGGATCTGGTTCGTGCTCGGGCTGCACTTCTGTCGGCGCCCTGGACAGGTTTGGACGGTCTTCGGCACCCTCTTCGCGCTCGCGCTCGTCGGCGTCGCGATGGCGGCCTACCAGCGCTTCGTCGATCCCAAGTGGATGATGCTGGGCCGCACGCAGGCGGAGCAATTTTGGTGGCGCTCGGCGGGTATGTTCGGCGTGCCCAACAGCCTCGCGGCCCTGCTCGAATTGGTCCTGCCGTTTTGCCTCGTCTGGCTCGGTTCGCGCACGGTGTCGGTGACCCGCAAGGTGTTCTGTGGGTGGCTCGCAGCGGTGTTCCTCTTCGCGCTGGTGCTGACCGGGAGTCGCGGCGGCTGGATCGCCGTGATCGTGGCGCTGGCGTTGTGGCCTCTGCTGGCGTCCGGACGAAACTGGCGTCGCGGGCTCGCCGGGGGCGCGGTGGTGCTCGGGGTCATGGCGTTGATCTTCGCGGTGCTCTACTTCGCCAGTCCGGCGGCGAAGACCCGCATCGATCCATTCCTGCGCGGCGAATTTGAATCGAGCCGCTTGCTGATGTGGCGGGTCGGAGTCGGCCTCTGGGAGCGGGCGCCCGTGCTGGGGACGGGCGCGGCCAGTTACAACGTGCTCTTCGATCAACTGCGGCCGCGGGGGCATCGTCACGAGCCGGAGTGGACGCACAACGACTACCTGAACACGCTCAGCGATTACGGCTTGGTCGGCTTCGGGCTCTGGGTCGGTGCGGGCGCCGGGTTGATGTGGCTCGCGTGGGGGCAGATTCGAAAACTGCGGGAGGAGAATCGCGCGGGGCAGCCGGTCTTCGACTCGGCGCGCGGCCGCCTCGGACTTTGGCTGGGCCTGCTGGCGTTCGCGGTGCACCTGTCGGTTGATTTCCATACCAAGATTCCCGCTGTCGCTTGGTGGTTCGCGTGGCTGCTGGCGGTCGTGGCGCGGCCGGTGCGACCTGTTGCCGCGCCGCGCTGGGCCGGTATCCTGGCGGCGTGCGGTGTGGTCGTGGCGACGCTCGTCGTCGGCTCCCGAGCCGATGCGGCTTACCGCGCGGAGGCGCTCCGTTATCAGGCGCGGTGGAAGATCGATCGCATCGCTCTGGGCAAGGAGACGATCGACGGCGTCGTGCCGCGCGCACTGATCAACTTGCAAGAAGCCGTGCAGATCGACCCGACCAACGGTCGCGCGTGGGGCGATTATTCTTACGCGGTCGCGTTGTCCTGGCACGTGACCCGGCTGAATGCGCGGGCTACCGGGGCGCGCGCGGAGGAAGCGGCGCGGCGGGCGTTGCGACTCGCGCCCTTGGTCGCGGAGCACTGGATCCATCTCGGCGTGGCCAGTGACATGCAGGCGCGGCACGACGAAGCGGAGCAAGCGTTTCGGCGCGCGCTGGAACTCGCACCACACACCGCGGAGTGGCATTACTATTACGCTTACCACCTCGCGGCGCGTCCGGGGCGTCGCGCCGAGGCGCTCCAGTCGACGCAAACCTGTTTAGACCTTGACCCCTCTAATACGCAGGCGGAGTCTCTGCGCGCCCGGCTAATCGAATCCCGCTAAGGCACGGAACCTCTCGCGAAATCTATGGAAACTTGGGTGCTTCGTTTTGTATTTAGTGCGCTTGTTGCAATCGGCTTGTCCCTGACAGCGGTCGCCCAGACCGCGTCGGGTGTCATCAAAGTCGGCAAGATCCAAGGCTCCGCCACGAAAATGTCGGCGAGCGGCGTGTCCACTCCCGTGAAGGCGGGAGATACCGTCAACGAGACTGATACGATCATCACGGAGCAAAGCTCGCTGGTGGTGCTCGTGTTCATGAACGGTTCCTCCGTGAAGATCGGGGCGAACTCCAAGCTCAGCATCGAGGAGTTCAAGATGGACCCGCTCGGCGAGGATGTCGTGGTCTCCAAGCTCGGCACTAATGAGCCGACCGTTTCGAAGACCGTGCTCAATCTCGCGCAGGGCGAACTCGTCGGCGACGTGAAGAAGCTGAACATCGACAAGGGTTCGAGCTTCAGCATCAAAACGCCGGTCGGCGCCGCCGGTATCCGCGGCACGCAGTTCCGTATCGTCTTCCTCCCGAAGGGTGACGGCCGCTCGTTCACGATGCAGCTGCAGACCGCGGACGGCCACGTGGTGTTCACTTCGCAGACCCAGACCGCCCCCGTGGACGTTCTGACCCAGAAGGAGATCGTGATCACGGCGGAAGTCGCGGTCGATAGCACCACTGGTGCGGTATCGGTCGTTAGCGTCGACGTTCCGGCCGCAGCGTCCAACCTTTCCACGACAGACACTTCAGCCATCACAACCACGGCGACCACGTTGTTGCAGGAAACCGCGAAGGAAACCGTCATCACCGTGACTGAGCAGCAGGCTGCGAGCTCCAATTCCAGCTCCGGCACCAGTGGCACCTCGGGTAGCACGGACAACAGTTCCAGCAATCAATCATCGAACGACAACAGCACATCGGGCAACAGCCAGACCACAACAGGCGACACCACTTCGACGCCGAGCACTCCGACCAACGACACGCCCACGCCGCCAACTCCTCAGCCGACTGCGCCGTCGCTCCCCACGACGCGTCCGCCGAGCCAGACGCCCACCGCGGGTGGCACCGGTGGCTGATCGGTCGACCGTTTTGATTTCACGCCCGGCCGAGCGGCCGGGCGTTTTTGTTTTCCCTTCCCACGCCGGCTGCGCCGGCTACGCTGCGCCGCGTGGCTCGCTCTGCGCTTAGGCTCGATTGGCGCCTGCTCCTGTTGCTCCCCATCGCGTTGCTGTGGGCGGGCGCGGGACACCTAGGCTACCTTAAGGTCGCGGAGGACGTGCTGCTCAGCTGGCGCTACCGCTTCCGCGGCGAGATCGAGGCGCCGGTGCGCGTGATCTATGTCGACATCGACTCGAAGGCCATCAGCGACCTGAAGAACTTTCCGTGGCCGCGCTCGTATTTCTCGCGGCTGAGCCGTGCGTTGCTGGAAGCAGGGAAGGCGAAGGCAGTCGGGGTCGACGTGGTTTTCTCGGAGAAAGGCATGTCGCCCGCCTACGACACGCAGCGCTGGCGGGAGTCAAACATCGAGTTCTATCGCTACCTGCGCGCCAATCCGGCGGTCGTGTTTGCAGCCTCTTATTCGGCCGCGGAATATCGCGACGTGGACGGCAAGATCGCGGTGCGCGAGCTGCCATTGCTGAAACACTCGATGCCCGCGCTCGATCAATTGCCGACGCCGGAGATCCTCGAGCTGGAATTGCGCCCCGGCATGCTGTGGAGCCCTCCGCGCGTCGCCCTCATCGACACACTTGATGGTGGCACGCAGTGGGTCGCCTTGTTCGCTCCGACTGCGACCAACGCCGTGCAGCGCTTCGACCATCTGGTTCTCGCTCTGGCGCTGTTGCATTGGGGAGTCGAGCCCGAGGGTGTGAAGATCACACCGAACGCACTGGAAGTGAGCCGTCCGGACGGCACGCCGGTCGCAACCATCCCGCTGACCGACGGCCAGATCATCGAGGTCAATTGGTTCTCGCGCTGGCTCTCGGACAAGAACCCACGGATCAGCTTTTCCACGGCGCTCGCCTATGCGGAGGCGCTCAACGCAGAGGATGCGCCGCTGCGCGCGAAGGCGCAGGAGTTTTTCCAGCAATTCGAGGGTGCGGTCGTGCTCGTCGGTCCCGTGGATCCGTTGTTGCAGGATTTGGCCACGACGCCGTTCGACGAGATTCCGGTGCCCAAGGTCGGCGTGCACGGCAACCTGCTGAAAACGTTGGTGAGCGGTCAATATATCCATCGCTTGCCGGTGTGGTCGCTCTATGCGTTGTGTGCGGGGCTCGGCCTCGCAGTTACGCTGCTGTCGATGCTCGGCGGCGCGCGCGGGCTCTGGTCGAAGGCGGCCGCCGCGTTCCTGCTCTTCGGCTATGCCGGCGCGGGTTTCGTGCTCTTCAAGACGGCGCACGTGGCGTTGCCGCTCGCCG
>JACCDX010945240.1_pt1 | contig 10660 bp, 8 predicted proteins | sample 7449681 | NCBI WGS metagenome assembly JACCDX01 (sample SAMN15323450, study PRJNA562643) | freshwater metagenome | isolation source: river surface water | place: USA:Blue River Watershed | collected 2017-08-18
CAGCGGTGGAATAAAAGCGAGATAAGTCGTGGTTGTCTAAAAACGTACAGTGTTTTCCCGGATCGGCGTACAAAAAGTCTTCGGAAAGGGTTTGGTAGACCTTGTTTAAACCATCGGTCCAGCCTGTAGGCTTGGAGCAAGCATCGTGAATGGCCCAAGTAAGAGCAAAGTCAGTTACCCCAGGCATGGTATTGTTCTCAAAACCCCGAATATTGTTTTTGCAAAATGCGGCTTGGGTTGGCACTGTTTGAACCCAAGTTTCACCAAATACGGTAAGGTTTGGGAATTCAGAAAGCAAGGTGCCTACTAAGTCGTTCATGAAGTTTTGATCTGGGTATGGGTAAGTGTCAATACGGTAACCATTCAATTTGGCGGCTTCGGCCCACCACAAGTATAGCTGCTTCAAATACGCATTAATATGCGGGTTGTTTTGATTGAAATCGGGCATTGTTTGCACAAACCAACCATCTACATTGATGGATTTTTCTCTGGGTGACGCATACGGATCCATTACTGTTTGAGCGCGGTAATTGGTTTTAACAAATGAATCTTTGTGATTGAACCACCCGGTATCGTAGTTCGCAAACATACAATGTTTATCGCCGATGTGATTTGGGATGATGTCCATCACCATCTTCATGTTTTCTTTTCTCAAAGCCTCGCATAATGCGAAATATTCTGCATTGCTGCCCAATCGAGGATCTATGGTATAATTATCGGTTATAGCATATCCGTGAAAACTCTCTTCGGGTTGATCATTTTCTTGAACGGGATTTAGCCACAATGCAGTGATTCCAAGATCTTTTAGATAGGGTATTTTTGATTGTATTCCAGCAATATCTCCACCGTGTCTACCTTTTAATGCGGCGCGATCTCTTTTAACATTGAAATTTACTGGGGCACGATCATTATCGGCGTCCCCGTTGCAAAATCTATCGGGTAAAATTAGGTAGGTAACATCTTTTTGCTCAACGGAAGGCGCCTGCTGGGCAAGAGGGGTTCTGTTTTTTAACTGATAATTAAATGAAAATCCTTTGCGCAATTTGTCTTGCATATTGGTTGGATTGGCCGAAAATTCCAATTCACCGGGTTTTGCCGAAGCGTCAATTTTAAGTTGGATATATATTATATGTCGATTCGCACTTCCCGAAGTCCCTATCATGGTTACTCCAGGATACTCTTTCATTGAAATGGTATATTGGCTGATTTCTTCTCCGTGGGCAATGATTTCTAGGTTGTTGTTTTTAAATCCGATATACCAATTGGGTGGAGCTAAGTGGTATAAGGGTTTGCGTGGCGGAGTTGCTGCGAGGGTCTTGGTGAAAAGGATGCATATCAATAGCAACAGATTGTATCTCTGTTTGTAAGCGAGTTTAATACTCAAGGTCATAAACACAAAGTTCGATATTTTTTTTGTAATTAGTTATTGTCAGTTTGACACTTTTTTATTTATCTTTACGCCATAAAATATAAAATAAATTCATTATGAAAAAATTATTACTTGTTTTAGCTGCTTTTGCTTCTGTTACAGGGGCTTTCGCGCGCAAGGTTACTTTTCAGGTGGACATGTACGGACAGACTGTTTCTGCCGACGGTGTTTATTTGGTAGGTAACTTCAAAGATGTTAATTATGACGGAACTGCAGAAAATCCAAGCGAAACAAACTGGACCGATGCATATTCTTACAAAATGACAGAAACTTCTGCTGGATCTGGGATTTACTACTACACATTTGATAGTTTAAAAACTGGTTTGGTGTATGAGTTCAAATTCAAGAACGGTAAAAAGAGCGATTGGAGTGATGCTGAGAATGCTCCAAAAATTTGTCAAGTAGGTGAAGGAAGTGGCAACGGAAATCGTTGGGTGTTTATTGATAACAAAACTACATACTTGGAATTGCCTGCCATTCAATTTGGCGGTTCTGCTCCATCGGGAATGTATGCTGTCTCTTTCAAAGTAGACATGGCAAAAGCCGTTGCTTCTAGCAATGGGGTGTTTGTAGCGGGCGATTTAGGTTCCACTTACCCTACATGGAGTAGCGATGGAATTGGTTTGGCCAATTATGTTGAAAACGGAAAAATGAGTGGTACTGTATATCGTACCATTTTGTATTTGGGATCCAATACGTTTAAATACAAGTTTGTAAACGGTGGAAGTAGTTGGGAATCTGTACCTGGCGCTTGTTCTAATAGCGGTGGAGATAGAGAAATAACAATTGCTTCTGATAGCTTTTTGAAACAAGTTTGTTTTGGTGAGTGTGAAGCATGTCCTACTCGTAGTTTCCCTAAGTATAAAGTGACTTTCCAAGTGGATATGTCAACCGCTTGTAACTGGGATTCAGTTGATATCGCTGGTGGTAAAATGCCCGGTGGATGGGGCGGTGGTACATTGTTGAAGGACAAAGGAGGTAAAATCCACACCTTAACTTTGGAGTTTGATTCGGCTACGGAAGTAGAATATAAGTACCGTAAAATTAAGGCTGGTGTTGTTTCATGGGAAGGTACTTCAAATCGTAAGGCAACTATTTCTTCTGATACCACACTTCCTTTGCATTGTTACGACTCTAAAAATGCTTGTTCTCCAACCCCTGCTGCTTCAGATATTGCTTTCTTGGTTGATATGACCAATGAAATTGTAGCAAGTGCAGGTGTATACGTAATGGGAACTTTCCAAGATCCTAACTGGCAGGATGGAGCAATTAAAATGGATGTTCACCCAGATAACGCTAACTGGTATACAACTACCGTATTTGACGTTTGTCCTGGTTCTTTTGCCTATAAATTCACCAACGGTGATCCAAAGGTTAAAGAAAACGAAGAGTCATTTGATGATACCTTACACCGCGGTTGTGTAAGTCCTAATGGGTTAGGTGGTTTTAACCGTACCTACACTCGTGTGGATGCTAATGCTGCTACCATCGTTTATTATTTCGATTCTTGCAGTGCTCCTGCTCCTAGTGCTGGTGTAAGCAAGAACTTTATTGCTAACAGCGAAATTCGCGTGATGCCTAACCCTGCTGAGGGCGCATTTACCGTTTCTTTAGCTGGTTCATCTATCGCTGCTATTGAAGTTAGAAGCATGAGCGGTCAAGTGGTTCGTTCTATTTCTTCTAATGAGCAAAACGTAGTAGTAGATTTAACAGGAATGCGTGGCGTTTACCTAGTGAATATTAAAGATTCTATGGGTAGAACAGCAACTCAGAAAGTAGTATTGAAATAAATCTAATTTCTAAATAATCCAAAGAAGAGGTCCTCGGTAAGGGGACCTTTTTTTTGGTTTATTTATCCGAAAATTTTAAAATTCAATATTTCTTTATCTTGGATAAAACCCTGAAGAGTATCACCATTGTGCACAGGTCCAACGCCTGCAGGTGTTCCTGTAAAGATATAATCACCAATCCTCAACGAAAAGAAATTGCTCACATAAGCAATGATTTCATCAATCGAATGTATCATTTGTTGGGTATTTCCCGATTGTACTACTTCGTTGTTTTTGTATAAAGAAAAAGGCAGTTGATCCAAGGATGATGAAAAATCATTGATAGGGTAAAATTCTCCAATGGCTGCGGAGTGGTCGAATCCCTTTGCTTTTTCCCATGGTAATCCTTTGGCCTTTAATTTGGATTGCAAATCTCTGGCGGTGAAATCTATACCTAAGCTGATTTGGGTATAGTAGTCTTTGGCAAATTGAACGGGAATAGCTCTCCCTGGTTTATTTATTTTAACGACAATCTCAACCTCGTGGTGTACATCGCTAGAAAAATCTGGGATGTAGAAGGGGTTGTTATTGCGTAGTAAAGCGGTGTCCGGTTTTATGAATATTACAGGTTCTTCGGGAGTCTCGTTGTTGAGCTCTCGGATATGTTCGCTGTAATTTCGTCCGATGCAAATAATCTTCATCGGTGTTAAACTTATCGGGTAACGGTAGCGTCTCGTTGAGGGCCCAAAGAAATAACGCCAATCTTTTTCCCTAGGTAGGTTTCGATGTAATCTACGTACGATTTAAATGTGTCGTCCATAGCATCAAATCCGTTGGCATGGGTAAGGTCCTCACTCCATCCGGGGAAGGATAAGTAGGTGGGTTCTATGCTTGCATTGCACAAATTGGAAGGTACTTGTTGTGTTTCTTTGCCTTCGATTTGATAATGAGTAGCTACATTTAATATTTCCATTCCATTTAATACGTCGCCTTTCATCATAATTAATTCGTCAACGCCGTTTAACATAATGGTATATTTCAATGCAACAAGATCTAACCAACCTGTTCTTCGTTTTCTACCCGTTGTAGCTCCAAATTCGTGGCCTTTTTGGCGGATATATTCTCCAACTTCATCATCTAATTCTGTTGGGAAGGGGCCGGATCCTACACGGGTACAGTAGGCTTTAAAAATACCGTATACTTTACCAATGTGCTTAGGTGCCACTCCTAAACCGGTGCAAACGCCACCCGTTAAGGTGTTGGAAGATGTAACAAATGGGTAGGATCCAAATTCTACGTCTAACATGGAACCTTGCGCACCTTCGGCAAGTATCTTTTTGCCTTGTTGAAGGCAATCGTTGATGAAATATTCGCTGTTAATTAACTGATGTGATTTTAGGAACTCCAACGAAGAAAAGAATTTTGACTCTTCGCTGTCTAAATCGAAATCGGTATATCCTAAAAACTGAATTAATTTTAAATGTTCGGTTACAATGGCTCGATACCTAGAAGTAAAATCCGATTCCAAGATATCCCCAACCCGTAGGCCTGATCTGCCAATTTTATCTCTGTATGTTGGTCCAATTCCGCGAAGGGTAGAGCCAATTTTTTGATCGCCCTTGGCCGATTCCGAAGCGGCATCCAATATTCTGTGAGTTGGTAGAATTAAATGCGCTTTCCGTGATATTAACAATCTCTCCTTGTAATCGGGGCATTCGCCTACAATTCTACCAATTTCTTCTTGCAATCGAACGGGGTCGATTACAACACCGTTTCCGATTAGGTTGATGGTGGTTTTTCCAAATATTCCTGAAGGGATGGTGTTAAGAACAAATTTTTTGCCTTCAAATTCCAAGGAATGTCCTGCGTTGGGTCCCCCCTGAAAGCGGGCAACCACATCGTATTTAGGGGTTAGATAATCCGCGATTTTTCCTTTTCCTTCATCGCCCCATTGCAGGCCCAGTATTACGTCGATCATGATATAAAGAGGTAGAAATAGTGTATTTATTTATTGAGCAGTTTGTTCCAAGCAGTGCAAGCATTCCCCTTGTTCGTTGGTTTCGGGGTTGGCATACAAGTGCAAGGAATGGTGGGAGACATTAAATTTCAATAAGTTTCCCATGGTTGTGTTAATCTGTTGAACGCGCGGATCGCAAAACTCCCAAACCTTTTTGCATTTATTGCAAATTAGGTGGTCGTGTTGTTTGTATCCATACGCTTGTTCGTAATGCGAGGTATTTTGACCAAACTGATGTTTTTTAACCAAGCCAGATTCTACCAAAAGATCCAAGGTGTTGTATACGGTGGCTCTGCTAACATGGTAGTTCCTGTCTTTCATTTTGCCATAAAGTTCGTCTACATCGAAGTGAACTTTGTTGGAGTAGATTTCGTCCAAAATTGCATAACGCTCCGGTGTTTTACGTTGTTGATTTTGTTCCAAGAAGCGGGTGAATAGCTCACGCACTTCCATTTTGGTTTTTTCAACTTTTGGATCTTTTTTTACGGCCATCGTTATTTAGCTTCAGGATTTTCGGTGTAATTGGGATTGGGTATCGGCATTTTTAATTTTCTAGCCGTTGGGAATTCCTTCCGTACCTCAACCAAAGCAGCATCTACTTCCGCTTGTGTGGTGAACGCACCGATATACACTTTAAAGTTGGGTTCATCAAAAATAATCTGAGCACCGTAAGTAGTTGCAAATTTTTCTTCAGCTTTATTCAGCAACTCTTGTGCAATGGCTCTTTTGTTTGAAAAACCGATAAAAATTCTAAAACCGTTGATTTTTTTTGAATTTTGAATTTTGATTTTGCGATTTTCATCGGCTTTTTGAACCGATGGCTCAGCTTCATACAGCACCTGTCCGAAACAATTGGGGGCAGCCCAAAGCCATATAAATAGCAGGAATACCAATGATTTCAGCGTATTATGAGGAAGCATATTTTTAATCACTGTACAAATATCGCATTTTTCACGTAATCACGATGCGGCTTTAGTACCTTTGTGCAATGCGAAAAAAAGCCGCTTTAGTGGTTTTGGATGGCTGGGGCTTGGGTAATAAATCCCATAGCGATGCCGTTTACAATGCCAATACCCCTGTAACCGATGCCCTGACACAAACATACCCTCATGCAACCTTATTAACTCATGGCGCAAATGTTGGACTTCCAGACGGGCAAATGGGCAATTCGGAGGTAGGACATATGAATATTGGTGCTGGGAGAGTGGTGTGGCAGATGTTGGCAAAAATCAACAAAGCATTTGACGATACTGCTCAAGGTTTGTCGGATTTGGCTACCGATAATCATGTGTTGCGAGAGATTTTTTCAAAAGCTAAAGAAAAAGGAAGTTTGCATTTGTTGGGATTACTTTCCAATGGTGGTGTGCATGCTCATATCAATCATATCATTGCTTTAGCTAAAATGGCCAGAAAAGCGGGAGTTGCTGCGGTGCACGTGCATGGTTTTTTGGATGGACGCGATACGGATCCGCAATCGGGGAAAAGCTTTGTTCAACAATTTTTGGATGAAACTGCTACTGATGCTGGAATTGTTTTATCTACCTTGGTGGGTAGGTATTACGCTATGGATCGCGATCAGCGTTGGGAACGGGTGAAAGTAGCATACGATTTGTTGGTGCATGGTACCGGGGATCGTTTCAAAGATCCTATTGCTGCAGTAAATCAATGTTATGAGCAAGGAATTACCGATGAATTCATGAAGCCCATTTGTTTGAATGATTCGGGATTGATTTCAGAAGATTCCGTTGTGTTGAATGCCAATTTTAGAACCGATAGAGGTAGGCAAATTACGCGAGCATTATGTTTAGAAGCGTTTCAAGAGCAAGCTATGCATCCGCTGAAATTGCATTATTTTACGCTAACACAGTACGATGAGACTTTTGAAATTGCGGGGGTAGTATTTACCAATGATAATTTATCTAGGACCTTGGGGGAAGTAGTGGCCGATGCCGGATTAATCCAATTACGCGCGGCGGAAACAGAGAAATACCCCCACGTTACCTTCTTTTTTAGTGGTGGAAGGGAAGAGATTTTTCCCGGTGAACTTCGTTGGATGGAAGCGTCTCCCAAAGTGGCAACCTACGATTTGCAGCCAGAAATGAGCGCCATTCCATTGGTGGAAAATGTTATACAAATTATTCAAGAGAAACAGCCCGACTTTGTCTGTTTGAATTTTGCGAATCCGGATATGGTAGGTCATACAGGGGTATACGATGCGATAGTTAAAGCAGTTGAAACGGTGGATGCGTGTTTAGGTAAGTTGGTTGGTATATGCACGGATTTGGATTATGAGATGATAATTATCGCCGATCATGGGAATGCGGATTATGCAGAAAATGCAGACGGCTCTCCCAATACCGCACATAGTACTAATCCCGTTCCGATTTGGTGGGTGACGGAGGAAGAGAATGCGGATATTAATTCCGGGAAATTGGCGGATGTTGCCCCGTCTATCTTGAAAATTATGGGATTGGAACAACCATCGGAAATGACCGGTACAAATTTGTTAGTGGGTATTTAATAGTGAATGTAGTATGAATAAAAGTAATTATCGAAATATTAAAAATTATCGAAATACAAACCTGCATTCGGGGTTGATATTGTTGATTTGTGTGTTCAGTGGCAGTCTTTTTAACGCCTGCTCTTCGGATATTGGAGATAAAAAATTGAGTCCAAAAACATGGGTGCTTACTTTCATGGAACAGGAGTTGGATTCCTTGATTTTGCGCAATGCCGAAGGAACAAAAATTACTATGATAACCGATGGAGATGGTGTTTCTAATGACAACGGGCAGGGATTGGAAACACAAAAGTTTCAGGACTTAGACTATCGTTCTGAAATGGATGGGATCATGGAATATGCCGCCATAAATATTGATGATAACAATAAGTTTGATGTTTGGGTGGATTCAAGTGTGAACCGACAAGGGCTTTGGATGCGAATAAAACACTATTCGGCAAAAGATACGAGTTCTGGTTTGCAAGCGGTAGATATATATGAACTTGAGGATAGGAAAGAGGGTTGGACAGTATATCCTCCATTATCGGCCTTGGGGGATAAAGATAGTGTCATGGAAGGAGTACGGGTTGCAGGTAAACGGACGTATAATTGTTATCTAATTACTTGGGATTTTAAGCAACGAACTTGGTGGATGGATCGCAACATACGAGCATATTATCAAAAAGGAGCCCAGGCGTTTGGGTATAAAATTAGAGAGAATGCTATTTGGGCAAGTCCGAAAGGCTTGGATATCCAAATCAATTTAAGTAACGAACTTTGGCTAAATAACGATTAAATCCGATACGTATGCTTGTATTACAGAATTTTATAGATGGGGTTTGGCGCGACGCAAATTCCGGTAAGACTCTCGAGAATTTCAACCCTGCAACGGGTAGCGTATATGGTAGCATTCCAGATTCGGATGGAAGCGATGTAGCGGACGCAGTTAATGCAGCAAGGAATGCACAAGCGAATTGGGCATTAACAACAGCCGAGCAGAAGTTTTTAATTTTAAATAAGATAGCGGAAGGAATTGATGCGAAACGAGAGGAGCTGGCATTGGCTGAATCTATGGATCAAGGCAAGCCGCTATGGTTGGCTAGAAATGAAATGATTCGGTCGGCCCAGAATTTCCGATTTTATGCAACCGCAGCAATTCAGTTTGCCTCTGAGAGCCATTCGATGGAGGGCAAGGCCATTAACTACACGTTGCGTTCTCCTATTGGCGTAGTGGGTTGTATTAGTCCATGGAATTTGCCATTGTATTTATTTAGTTGGAAAATTGCTCCAGCTTTAGCTGCAGGTAATTGTGTAATCGCAAAACCTAGCGAATTTACCTCCGTTACTGCGTGGATGTTGTCTAAGATTTGTGCGGAAGCGGGATTGCCGAAGGGGGTATTGAATATTGTTTTTGGTTTAGGTGGCTCAGTGGGAGCGGCTATGGTTGAACATCCCAAGGTGAAGGCGATTTCTTTTACTGGTGGAACAGTAACAGGTAGGCATATTGCATCGGTTGCAGCTCCTATGTTTAAAAAGTTAAGCTTAGAATTGGGGGGTAAAAATCCGAATATCATATTTGATGATTGCGATTTTGAAAAAGCCATACAAACTACGGTTAACAGTTCGTTCATGAACCAAGGCGAAATTTGCTTGTGTGGAAGTAGGGTATTTGTACAACGAGGAATCTACCAACAATTCAAGGAGCGATTGGTAGCAGAGGTGCAAAAATTATCCGTGGGAAATCCTTTGCAAGAGGGGGTTCGTGTAGGTGCGATTGTTAGTGAACCGCACTATAAAAAGGTCTTGGGGTATCTTTCGTTGGCTGCCGAAGAAGGCGGTGTGTTTTTGACTGGGGGTAAGGCACTGCATCCTGAGGGTTTGGAAGGCGGATGGTACATTGAGCCTACCATTATTGAAGGGCTAACGATGGCCCACAGGTGTAATACGGAGGAGATTTTTGGGCCCGTGATATCCATTATGCCTTTTGATACGGAGGAGGAGGTGATTGCCTTGGCGAATGCCACCGACTATGGACTTGCTGCTACCGTCTGGACTACCAATTTAACCAAAGCGCATAGGGTTGCAGATGCGCTGGAATCGGGTATAGTTTGGGTTAACTGTTGGTTGCTGCGCGATTTGCGAACTCCGTTTGGTGGCGTGAAAAATTCCGGTGTTGGTAGAGAAGGTGGATGGGAAGCAATGCGTTTTTTTACGGAGCCTAAAAATGTATGTATTAGCTTATGATAATTTGACCTTGAATAATTTGATGATGAATTTACCATGTTAACCGATATTATCTTTGCAGTATGTTTGAAAATGTATCGCGCACGGAACTCTCGGAATTGGGAGAGTTTGGATTGATTAATCATTTAGCGGAACACTTTGAATCCAATGGGGCGTCAACCCGATTGGGAATTGGAGATGATTGTGCGGTTATTGATCGCGATGAACAAACTTTTTCCTTGGTTTCTGCGGAGCTTTACATTGAGGGCGTTCATTTTGATTTAACCTTTCATCCTCTAAAACATTTAGGATATAAACTGGTAACGGTGGGGATAAGCGATGTGTTGGCGATGAATGGGAAACCGGAGCAGGTGCTTATTTCTATTGGTATAAGCAATCGGTTCTCATTGGAAGCGGTGGAGGAATTGTATGCAGGAATTCGATTAGCCTGCGAAAAGTATAAAGTTGATTTAGTGGGTGGAGATACCACTACTTCTAGGTCTGGGTTGGTGTTGAGTATAACGGCTATTGGGTCGGTTTCAAAATCAGCAATAACCTATCGGAAGGGGAATGTAAAGCCCAATGATTTATTGGTAGTAACGGGGGATTTAGGTGGGGCGTATATGGGATTGCAAGTGTTGGAAAGAGAGAAGCGGGTATTTATGGAGGTGCCAACCATGCAACCGGATTTGGAGCAATACGATTATATAGTAGGTAGGCAG
>JACCDX010430198.1_pt1 | contig 10659 bp, 7 predicted proteins | sample 7449681 | NCBI WGS metagenome assembly JACCDX01 (sample SAMN15323450, study PRJNA562643) | freshwater metagenome | isolation source: river surface water | place: USA:Blue River Watershed | collected 2017-08-18
AGAAACTCAGGACGATGCAGTGGGAGAGGCCTTTGACAAGACGGCCAAGCTCCTTGGGCTTCCCTATCCTGGTGGACCTTTGCTTGATCGCTATGCGAAGCAGGGCAATCCCAAGGCTTTTTCCTTTCCCATCACGCGCATGCCTGGACTAAATTATTCTTTTTCAGGGATCAAAACTGCCGTGCTTTACTTTTTGAGAGATCGATTGGAAGAGAATCCCAATTTCATCACCGAAAACTTACCCGACTTGTGCGCCAGCATTCAGCACACTTTGGTGGAAATGTTGCTGATCAAGTTGAAGGAAGCCATGAAGCAAGTGGGCGTGACTGAAGTCGCCATTGCGGGTGGGGTGTCTGCCAATTCAGGATTGCGGAATGCATTGGCTGCTCTGGCTCAGCGAAAGGGCTGGAAATTGTACGTGCCCGAGTTTGAATATTGCACGGATAATGCAGCCATGATTGCGATGGCCGCACATTACAAGTATCTTCGAAAAGATTTTGTCGGATACGACCTGGTTCCCTTAGCCAAACTAAAATTGTAACATGTCTACCAAGTCCAATCGATTTGAAAAGGTCGTCAACATTCGAAATAAGAAGGCAAGCTTCGAGTTTGAATTCATTGATACCTATGTAGCCGGCCTGGTACTCAAGGGAACCGAGATCAAGTCTATTCGAGAAGGCAAGGTGTCCTTGACCGAGGCGTTTTGTGTTTTTTTTGACGACGAACTTTTTGTTCGGCAGTTGCACATTTCTCCCTACAGCATGGCGAGCAGTTACAACCATGAGGCAGTGCGAGATCGCAAGCTGCTCCTTCAGAAAAAAGAGTTGGTCAAACTCCAAACTAAGTCCGCTGAAAAGGGACTTGCAATTATTCCTGTTCGTATATTTATCAATGATCGAGGCAAAGCAAAATTGGAAATTGCGCTGGCTCGAGGGAAGAAAAATCACGACAAACGGCAAGACCTGAAGGAAAAAGATGCGAAAAGGGAGCTCCAAAGAATGGCCTTTGATTGATGCCTATGGCATTGTGAGGCAGACTGTGCTGCCTGTTTACCTTCGTCCCAAAACCGATTCTGCTTTAGTTACCCAACTCCTGTTTGGGGAGTGTTATTTGATCACGGGCTTGACCTCCGACCGAGACTGGTTTAAGGTCTTTCATGAAGATACCCAGGCAGGTGGATGGGTATGGGCCAAGTCGATCAAGGAAATTACGGCAGAGGCCTACGACAATTTTCTCAACCAGGACTTTCAGATCGTAACCAGTCCCATCGCTGCGATCGACTACCAGGGTACTCACTTGTACTTGCTTCCTGGAAGCAGGCTCCATTTTTCAGAAAAAGAATTGTTCAACTGGCAGGACCACTTAGGTTTTACCGGAACCTATCGACCACATGCCCTCAAGGCCAGTCGAGAGGAACTGCTGGAACTAGCCTTGCGCTTTTTGCATGCCCCTTTTCAGACTGGGGGGCGTAGTATTTTTGGAATGGATGCATCACATATATTCCCTTTAATTTTTGCGATGGGCGGCTATGCTTGGCCGATTGGGAAAATTCCAGGACATCCCATCGCACCTGAGGAAGTAGCACCAGGAGATATGTTGGTCGGAAGGGATGAAGTCCAGGATCAGACCTACTATGCCTTGTATCTTGGAGCCGAACAAGTTTTTTGGATGGATCACCGGATGCAATCTGGGGATTTGGATGATTGGGAAGCGTTTTTGAGTGAGGATAGTTCCTCAGAAGTAAAGGTTAGCATGCATCGTTTACTGAATTGAGGGATGGAAAAACGGGTGTTGGTATTGAATTTGGATCACTATCCGATCGCCGTAGTGTCCGTGCAGAAGGCCATCGTCTTGTTACTTTTGGAAAAAGCCCAACTACTTTCAGCCTATGCCTTGCTTGAAATTCGCACAGTCACCCAAACCTTTGCCTATCCCGCAGTAATCCGCTTGGCCCAGTACAAGCATATTCCCTATAAGGGGGTACTACTGAATCGGGCCAACTTGTTTCGTCGAGACCGAGGAGAATGCCAGTATTGTGGAAGTACACGACAGCTGACCATTGACCACGTCATCCCGAGATCGAAGGGAGGGAAGACTTCCTGGACCAATCTGGTGACCGCATGCAATCGCTGCAATGTGCTCAAGGGGGACAAGACCCCAGAGCAGGTAGGGATGCAACTGCGGATCCCACCTTTCGTGCCTACGCTATCCTATTTTTTGGCGTCTTATGCCGAACGCCAAGCCCCCGAATGGCTACCCTATTTGGAGACTGCTGTAGCCCAACTTCAAAAAAAGTAGCAATCTTTTCTTGAAAATTTTTAGGCAGACCGGTAACTCCCTAGATTTGAAATTAAATATCCCTGTAACTCGTACTACTGAACACGCATGTTGAAATTTTCCAATCCAAAAATTTTCTTTTCCAAATTAAGCCTTTCATTATTTTTCCTTCTGCTGGCTGCTGCCCCACTTTTTTCGCAGGTGCTTCAGTCGCCCGATCAGCAGGTGAGCCTTCAATTTTTTCTAGGAACCAAAGGTGAGCCTACCTACACCCTCCAACGCAAGGGGCAGGCAGTAATTCAACCGAGTAAGTTGGGATTTGATTTGAAAAATGATGAAGTAAACCTGCTGGATGGCTTTGTGATCACTGACAGTGCGCGGACTTCGCTGGATGAAACCTGGGCGCCGGTTTGGGGAGAGGAGTCGCAAATCCGCAATCAGTACAATGAGTTGCTGATTGGTCTCACTCAAAAGAGCACCGGGCGCAAAATCAACATTCGCTTCCGTGCCTTCAACGAGGGGATTGGCTTTCGTTACGAGTTTCCTTCCCAGGATCAATTAGGCTATTTTGTTATTCAGGAGGAGAAAACCGAGTTTGCGATGACAGGAGACCACACCGCTTTTTGGATTCCGGGAGATTACGATACGCAGGAGTACGACTACGTAGAATCCAAATTGTCCGAGATCCGCGGCAAGATGAAGGAGGCGATCACCCCGAATGCCTCGCAAACTCCTTTTTCGGATACTGGTGTGCAGACGGCCTTGATGCTGAAGACGGTAGAGGGATTGTATATCAACTTGCACGAGGCGGCCTTGATTGACTATCCGGCGATGCATTTGGAGTTGGACGATCGGCAATTTGTATTCGCAGCACACTTGACTCCTGATGCGCAAGGTGACAAGGGATACCTATATACACCAGCACAAAGCCCATGGCGAACAATCATTGTGAGCGATAAGGCAGCAGATGTGCTCGCTTCTCGAATCACCTACAACTTGAATGAGCCTTCGAAAATCGAGGATACTTCCTGGATCAAGCCGATGAAATACGTAGGGGTATGGTGGGAGATGATCACGGGCAAAAGTTCCTGGTCCTACACGAATGACTTCAAAGCGGTGAAGCTGGGGCTAACTGATTACAGCAAGGCCAAGCCGAATGGTACCCATGGAGCGACCACGGCAAATGTGAAGAAATACATTGATTTTGCGGCGAAGCATGGTTTTGATGGGGTATTGGTGGAAGGATGGAATGTAGGTTGGGAGGACTGGTTTGGAAATTCCAAAGACTACGTGTTTGACTTCTTGACCCCATACCCAGATTTTGATCTGCCTGGAATCAGTGCCTATGCCAAGGAAAAGGGAGTGCAACTAATCATGCATCACGAGACCTCCTCCTCTGCGCGCAACTACGAGCGCCACCTTGACAAGGCCTATCAGCTGATGAAAGACTACGGCTACCCTGCCGTGAAAAGCGGTTATGTGGGGGATATCCTTCCTCGCGGGGAATACCACTACAGCCAGTGGCTCATCAATCACTACCAGTATGCTTTGGAGAAGGCTGCCGAATACAAGCTGATGGTCAATGCGCACGAGGCGGTGCGTCCTACGGGAATTGCCCGTACTTGGCCCAACCTAATTGCCAATGAATCTGCGCGGGGTACCGAGTACCAGGCTTTTGGTGGAAGCAAGGCCAATCACGTGACCATTTTGCCCTTTACACGACAATTGGGTGGTCCTATGGATTACACGCCAGGCGTCTTTGAAATGGATGTGCACAACGGTTCCCATGTCAACAGTACCTTGGCCAACCAGCTTGCACTGTATGTGACGCTGTATTCGCCTTTACAAATGGCGGCTGACTTTCCTGAAAACTACGATCGCTTTCCAGATGCCTTCCAATTTATCAAGGATGTGGCCCTGGATTGGGAGAAAAGTGTGTATGTGGAGGCAGAGCCCGGGTACTATGTAACCATCGCTAGAAAAGCAAAGGACACGGGTCACTGGTTTGTGGGCAATGTGAATGGATTGGAAGGACGTACGGGTGCCGTTAAGTTTGACTTCTTGGATGCAGACAAAACCTACTTGGCCGAACTCTATTCCGATCGTTCGGATGCGCATTTCAAAACTAATCCGCAAGCCTATCAAATCCGCAAGCTTGCGGTAAACTCTAAATCTGTGCTGCGCCAGTTTTCTGCTCCAGGTGGAGGCTATGCGATCCGAATCCGTGAAGCAAGCAAGGAGGAATTGAAGGGAATCAAGAAATTGAAGTAAGATATACCGGCCTTCCTAGATCAGGGAGGCCGATTTTTTTTTCTAGAAACAAATGGGAAATTAACTCGGGGAGGAAAATTTTTGCTTCACCTTAGCTAGGAGTTGCTTTTCGCTCATTTTGTTCGCGTGGACTACCTCTATTTTTAGTTTACTAAAGTGTTTATTTCCCTGTAAATGGTGGAAAAAATGGGTTTTGGTCACTCCAGGTCCCATGAGTAGCAGTTCCTCTTTGTCCATTAGTTTTTTCTCCAGTTGCAGGAAGTAGGCATTGAGTTGGTTGCTGTGGATGTTGTTCTTTTTTTTCTCGTGGTTACTCGCAGGGCCAGGGGATGGGCCCAAGCGCGTGGTATCGCTTCCTTCTCCATCAATCCTAGACCGAGCTACGATGGCCGAGGGGAGGTCTTCCAGGAGTACGCCTTTTTCATCGGCGTAACCTAGGAAGAGAGCATGGCTTTGGTCCATCCAAATGCCGATTTTTTTAAAAGCAGTTGATTCCATGTGTACCTTGGTTTAGTGAAGGACTTGGATTCGAAATTGGATCGTTTGATTCCAAGTATTTCAGTTAATATAGCTGGTTTACAAGGAGATAAACTATGATTTAAGTCATTTTTAGTAAGCTGAATTTCTAAAATTTTAAGCAAATATGAATTTAAGGTTACATCCCGATAAGTACTTGGAATTTAGCCTTGCGCTTAACTTAATATTTGTCACATAAAGGGTATTATTAGTTAATAGAACCATAATTCCCTAGTGAATGATTCTAGTTTTTAAGATTCCAATTTTGTGGGGAATCCATAAAACTATTTTATTCATGAAGAAAAATTTTACAAATGGTCTAAAAGCAAAAATGAGCCTCTTTTTATGCAGTGCGCTCCTGTTTGCCTTGCCTGAGATGAGTCAGGGAGCCACTCTGCTAACTACTGTTGCTTCCGAAATTGAAAAATTCGGGATTGTAGCAGGTACTGTAGTTGATGAGACGGGAGCACCCCTGCCAGGAGCTTCTATTTTGGTCAAAGGGACCACCACAGGAACTGTCACTGATTTGGAGGGTAGGTTCTCCATTGATGTAGCGCCAAATGCGATTCTAGTCATTTCCTATCTTGGGTACACTTCTAAAGAGGTTCCTGTAAATGGACTTTCGGCCTTGTCTATCCAACTTTCATCAGAAAGTTCTCAATTAAATGAGATTGTGGTGGTTGGTTATGGAATCCAGAAGCGTGCTGATGTAACAGGTGCAATTTCTTCGGTGAAAAGTGACAATTTCAACAAAGGGGTAGTCAATAACCCAGGCGAACTCTTGCAAGGAAAACTTGCTGGGGTAGCGATCACTTCAGTCAGTGGTGAACCTGGAGCCAATCAAGATGTGATCATTAGAGGGGTGGGAAGTTTGCGCTCAGGAACACAGCCTCTGTATGTGGTGGATGGATTTTTATTGGATAATTCCTCTACTGGAGTTGCTACAAACCCCTTAAACTTTATCAACCCTGCGGATATCGCAAGTATTGATGTCTTAAAAGATGCAAGTGCTACAGCCGTATATGGTTCAAGAGCTTCCAACGGGGTAGTAGTAATCACCACTAAAAAAGGATCAGGACAAGGTCAAGTAAATCTCAATTTGTCTACTGGATTTTCTTCGCTTCCCAACCAACTTCCTGTATTTGATGCGGACACCTTCCGCGCACAAGTAAAGGCTGTCGGTGGGACCTTAGTGGATTTGAAAGGAAATACCAACTGGCAGGATGAATTGACTCAGGTGGGAGTTGCCAAAAATGCAAACCTATCTTTGAGTGGAGCGGCAAATGAGAAGTTCTCCTATTTCGCCTCTTTGGGCTACCAAAATCAAGACGGTATTTTGAAAAACAGCAACTTAAAGCGTTACTCTGGTAAACTGAATATCAACCAGAAGGCCTTAAATGGGAAGCTGAATGTAGATTATAACTTGACAGCGACTCGAACTGAGAATTTGCGTCCAGCGATTACTTCTGTAATCAGTGATATGATCACCTTAAATCCCACGATTCCCGCGTACACCAATGGAGAGCCAACACAGTTGCCGACCAATGCGCTCAACCCGTTGCGTAGAAATATGATTTATAAAGATATGGCTACCAACAATCGAATTTTGGCATCCATTTCTCCATCTCTCCAGCTTGCCAAGGGTTTAGTATACAAAATGAACTTTGGTGTAGATTATTCGGCTACCAACCGAGATGTGCAATACAAACCATTTCCATCAGTTGTAAACGAAGGCAATATTTCGAATGGTGCTTTGGATGTGATTTTTGATCCAAATACCAATCAACTGATAGAGAATACTTTAAGCTACAATTGGACTTTAAAGTCTCACAATTTAACTTTCTTGGCGGGTCACTCGTACCAAGATTTGCGAGATGAAACCAAGACTATTTCTTACCAGGGATTTGTCAACAACAATATTGAGCCTCGATACCAAGATCACACCAGTACGACTGTGTTTCCTACTACTGTTAGTACAGGTGCGGTGCGCAATGAATTGCAGTCTTATTTTGGTCGAGTGAATTACGCTTTTGCCAATAAGTACCTCGTAACAGGAACTTTTAGGGCTGATGGTTCCTCCAAATTTGGAGCCAACAATAAGTATGGGTACTTCCCTTCCCTTGCTTTGGGCTGGAACGTAACTAACGAAGAGTTTATGGCCAACTCTTTCTTCAATAATTTGAAAGTTCGTGGAAGCTATGGGGTTACTGGTAACCAAGAAATTCCTTCCAAGATCACGCTCGCAAGTTACTCTGAGAATAGATTGGCAACCGGTGCTGGAAGTTTGAACACCTATCCAATTGATACGCAGGGGACTACGGTAGATAAATATCCTTACGGTATTACTTACACCCGATTGGCTAATCCAGACTTGCAGTGGGAAGTTTCTTCTCAGCTCGATTTTGGGGTAGACTTTGCTTTGTTCAACTTCCGTTTGACAGGTACTTTGGATTATTTCAGTAAGGTGTCTTCAAACATTCTTTTGGAAGTAGTCCCAGCCGATCCAATCCAACCTACTTCTACCTTTTGGAATAATATTCCAGACATGAAGATTATCAACAATGGATTGGAATTGGCCCTAGATTACAACTCTGATCCTAAAGGTTCCTTTACGTACAACGTAGGAGGTAATTTCACCTACATCCAAAACAAAGTAGTGGATTCTCCTTATGCGGTTTTGGTAACGGGTGCCGCCCAGGGTTCTGGACAGACGGGTGCTACCATCAATGGATATATCAATAATGAGCCAATTGGAGCATTCTACATGTACCAGTTTGAAGGGATAAAGGATGGAATCAGCGTTTATAAGGATGTAAATGGAGATGGTAAGGTATTAGATAATGACCGAGCTGTGGTAGGTAGTGCGATTCCGAAATTCATCTATGGTTTCTATTCGAACTTTAAGTACAAGAATTTGCAATTGGGCCTAAACTTTAATGGCATGGGAGGAAATAAGATATTCAACCACACGACCATGACCTTGTTCCCGAAGGCGTTATTGGCTCAGTCCAATAATACCACTGATTTTGCGGTGCAGTATCCAAACGAGACCTTGGCCAACGCCAACATTGTATCTACTCGCTACTTAGAGGATGGTTCTTTCCTGCGATTGAATAATGCTTCTTTTGCTTACACCATTCAACCAAGTAAACTAGGTTTGAGTAATGCGATTCAAAACATTCAATTGACAGTGACTGGTCAAAATTTATTTGTGCTGACTGATTATTCAGGTTTTGATCCCGAAGTCAATACTGGTTCAACGTCTGGGGGTATCCAAACTTTCGGAATTGACCGATTTACTTACCCTAAGGCAAGAACCTTCTTGGTTGGGCTCAACCTTACTTTCTAAAAAATTCAAGATTTCTAAAATCGATAAAAAATGAAAAAATCACGAGTATTCAACTTGTTGCCGTTAACTGTGTTCTTCTTCGCATTTTTCGGATGTACAACACTAGAAGAAGAGGTCTTGGACGAATCCTTGACAGGGTCTGGACAAGCAGAAGTTGTCAGTGGTTCTGTTGGGCCAGTTTATGGCTTTTTAAGAGGGGCAATTTGGTTACATACTGCCAATTTTGGTTTACAGGAGATCGCTTCTGACGAAGCTATTCTTCCTTACCGCGGAGGCAGAGACTGGTATGATGGTGGTAAGTTTATTTCAGTTCACCAGCATTTGACCACCCCAAGCAATAGTTTGGTTGGAGATACTTGGACCAACATGACCATTGGATTGTCTCGTGCCCTAATAGCGGAAGAGCGATTGAAGTTAGAGGTTAAGGAAGGGAATACTGCGGCACAAGATGCTGTTTACGAGATGGTTGCTATGAAGGCCTACATCAATATGTTGATCCTTGACAACTGGGGCTTGGTGTTTAAGAAAAATGCTTCCAATGAAAAATCGGAGATCTTAAGAGGTCAAGACGCAATTAACTACCTTGAAAAGGAATTGCTTTCCGTTCGAGACCTAATAAAAAGCGACAAGGGTGCTGGTCGACTAAACCAATATTCTGTAAAAGCCTTGCTGGCAAGATTGTACTTGAATGCTGCTGTGTATCGTGATCCTTACGGAACTCCCAACTTTAAAAAGGAGGATATGGATAACGTAATCAAGTATACCAATGAGATAATTTCTGGACCTTATGCACTTTCACCAGAGTACTTTGATGTTTTTGGAGATAACAATAGCACCAATCGTGAATTGATTTTCGCGATGGATCAGCGGGGTGTATTGCAAACAGAGCATCAAAGATGGCAGTATTGGTCCATATCAGGTGACTTGGTACCAAGACCTGAATTTCCAAATACCCGAGGGACCGATGCAGCGGCAATGACTACAGACTTTTACCAAACTTGGGTGGATGCCTATGGCTCAGTAGACCCAGCAGTGGCAGATGCGCGTTTTAGCATGAAAAATACGATTGTGCCGGCAAACCTACAGAACTTGGCAGGTATTACGCCTGCAAATGACCAGGACCACTACTATTGTGTGGATGCCAAGTCTTTCCAAATCGATCGTGGTATCATTCGTGGTGTCATCTGGGGACCAAGAAAAGATGCAAGTGGAAAAATCATCCTATGTCCAGACGGCAAAGTGAGAATTTATCCAGTAATCAATGCAAGAACTAGCGGTGCCAACAGAACCTATGTGAACCACAACTTGCAGGTGGACTTCACCGAACAAGGAAGTTTGCACAACACAGGCTACAGATTCTCAAAGTACCAGTTCAGTAGCACAGGTCCTGATTGCTGTTCTTACAGCAGTGTAGACTTGGTCTTGATCCGTTTGGGTGAAATTTACTTGATGCGTGCGGAAGCCAAGTTGAGAAATGGAGACAATGCAGGTGCTCTTGCGGATATCAATACCTTGAGAACATCAAGAAATGCGCGTCCAAGCCAAACCCCCAAGGCGTTGACCTCTATTGATCTCAACTCCTTATTTCGTGAGGCGGGATTTGAATTGTACTGGGAAGCTATGCGAAGAAACTACCAAATCCGTTTTGGCAAGTACGAGGGCACTTGGACTGGTAAGACAAGCACAAATCCTCAAAAGCGTTTGTTCCCAATTCCACAAAAAGCCATTGACGGTTCTTCCAACGAAAAAGGATATCTAGTTCAAAACCCAGGCTATTGATTAGAGATTACCAAATATAACTGCGAGGACAAACTAACTTTTTAAACTAAAAACCGATCGATCTTTATCGATCGGTTTTTTTATTTTCTTCAGGCTAGCTTCTGATTAGTGGCTACTTTTGATCTCCATGTTGTGGAGGTCAATCACAAAATCATCCGATGGCAGGCCTTGCATTAGGCTGCAAAAGAGGTTTAAAAAGTCACTCAGCTGATTTGAGTGTGGATTAGATTTCCTGTTCGCTGCTTTTGTTACTGTAAAGACCTGCGAATAACTAGTCAAACGTTCTTTGGGAATCAAGGATTTGCCCAAGTCTGCCCCGTTTTTTATCAAATAAAAATCCTCCATCAAACTCCCCACTCGAATAGCATCAGCTGGCTGATTCTGTCGGTCGAGTAGGAGTTGATTGAGGTAGGATTCTTTTTTTTCCTCAGGTAAAGCAGCCCACTGTTGAAGAGATCTGGTATCCA
>JACCDX011327696.1_pt1 | contig 10659 bp, 31 predicted proteins | sample 7449681 | NCBI WGS metagenome assembly JACCDX01 (sample SAMN15323450, study PRJNA562643) | freshwater metagenome | isolation source: river surface water | place: USA:Blue River Watershed | collected 2017-08-18
TAACAGATGAGCAAGTAGAAGCAATCTCTACGTTAATTGGAATGTCTCTAATAGAATACGATGCACATATAAGAGTTATTGAAGATAGAGCTAATATAGAATGGAGAGAGAACTTCTTAAAGATGCAAGAGCAAATTAAATAAGATATATGAAATGGAAACTAGAAAAGAAGCCCTCACTAGGAGATAGACGAAAGAATCTAGTATTTGCATATCTACCTGTTAAAGTGAAAGCAAAGGATGGTACAGAGTATAGAGTGTGGCTCGAACCTTATTGGGAAGAGTTAATATGGACAGGCACGAAAGACTTCTGGGTAGGCTATTATGAACAATGGCGTGTAATAAGTAACACAATAGATTAAGATATATGAATTTAACAATCAACAACAAGGTAGTAGCAACATTAGCATTAACACCAGATGATCTAGACAATGAAACTATACAAAATTGGACAGAGCATAATGTCTTAGCGGAGATGATTAATAAGATGTTAATTGCTAGAGTATCAAATCAAATAAGTGACAAAATAACTAAGAACATTAAAGGCTTTGCAAAACCCGACAGTAAAGGAAATATAGTAGAGTCAGGATATGAAGTAGAGTTATATGTGTTTACTCGTGAAGAATTGATAGAACTACTAAGTACTAAATAAGGTATATGGATGCATTAGATATAATAGATCAACATCTTATAATAAGAGAGACGGTGGGCTACGATGTACTGAAGGATGTCGCGATTGAAGACATGCCGACGGTAATGAAATTCTTAAAGATAGTATATAGCTATAATAGGATGAAGAGAGCGGAGAAAGTAAGCCCTCAAGATAATCCAACTATAGAAGAAAGACTAAAGACCGTAGCTAGAGAATGGAATGGCGGTAGTAAATCAAATAAATAAGATATATGAATATACAAATGACTAACGCGCAGTTTGCTATATGGATAGCTAAACAAGAAGCACCGCAAATACAAGACGAGGTAGCAGAAAGAATCTTTAGATGGCTTGAGAAAAGAGAAAAAACAAGTCCTCAAAACCCAGTTGTAGTAGAATATACCCCTAAAGGCAGTACCACGATAGAAGAATTATATAAGAAGTATAAACTATCAGAAGAAGAGAATAAAGAGCTAAAAGAATATAGAGAGAAGATAGATAAGGCTAATAAACAATACTTCAATAGTACCGTACCATTAAAATAAAGATATATGATAGTAGCATTTACAGTAGCATTCGTATTAACATTTATATTAAACATGATTGGTGCATTAGGCTTAAAATCATTAATAGAGGAGTCAGACATGGATTGGCTAAAGAACAGACTAGTAAGAGTTGTACTATTAATACCGCCTGTATCAATAGTAGTATTATTAGCAGCTTGGGTAGTTGTTATTGCTACAAGCATATTAGACGAACTAAAAGACTATTTAGATTAAGATATATGGCATTAAAAAGTTATATGACATTACAAGAAGCAGCTAACATAGTAGAGAGACATAACATATCTAGAATATATGGAATGGGCGAGGAGGCTAGTCAAGAAGATCTAGGTATGGCATTAGAGGTATTACTAGAGGCATACTATAGAGAGGTAGTAGAGAAAGATAAAGAAGCACCTATATGCGAGTACTCTGGACTTAGATCGGTAGAGGGTTATAAAGAGGAAGAAGTAAGTCCTCAAGACACTCCAGCTATAGATACAAAGAAAGAAGATGTAGACTACATGTATAAATGGATAAGAGAGAAAAGCGGTAAATAAAAGGAATATATGATAAAAGACTATTGGACAGTAAAAGACTTAGTACATTATTATAAGACAAGATTCCTTATTCCTAACCTACATAGGAAAGAGAATAAGAAGGTACCGCATGCAAGCTACCGCAATAGAGGAGAATATAAAAGGTTTATGAAGATCCGTATGAAAGAATATAGAAAGGTAATAGCATTTAAATAAGATATATGAGAGAACTAACATGGCAAGAACGTAGAGAGTTTCTAACACCTGAACAAAGAGAGGTACTCGGCAATCTATCACCTTTTACTGAATTTGTAATTCACACGTATTTAGATCAATGTAATGCACCGACTATAGTAGAAGAGTTATATCATAGAGTTTCTATAAAGAGGTATACAGATAAGATGATAAGAGAGGAAGTAAGTCCTCAAGACACTCCAGCTATAGAAGAAATACCTAATGCTACAATAAAGCACATGGTACGGACAGGACAGATAGGAAACAAGACAGATAGGATAATATAAATAAAGACATATGAATAACACGATATTAATAATAGGATCCTACATAGTAATCTTTCTAATAGGAAGACTATATGGAATACATGAAACGTTTAAGATAGTAAAGAAGGTATTAGACGAATATAAAGATAGTAATAGGTAGATTAGACATTGTCTAATAAGAGATAGGTGAGCGTCTAATAAAAATAGGAGAGTATAGAAGGATTACTATTGAGATGGAAATTAATATAGAAAAAATCTAAGGCCGTAAGGAAGACGGTAGAAATTATCTAACGATTGGGGAATTTGTTACACATTAGCAACTTTTTGTTTCCGATTCGATTATATATCGATATCGATTCGATCGATTCGATTAGACGTTTTCTACCTATCCAGCCGGTCTATTAGACAAAAGGAAACCCTATATGAGTTTTCATTAGACGGAAGGGTGACCATGTATAAAGGATCATTAGGCGGTTTCTAAAGAAATACTGGATTCATTAGACAAAAGGAAAGTTGGCGGTATGCGATAAAGTTCGTACCTTTATAGTACGGCCTGTCGGGTCGGCAAAAGAAAGTTGCCTATGTGCAAGATAGTTCTTATCTTTAAGGGGGCTCTATTTATTAAGATACAATTGAATTGTAACTATGAGTAATTTAAAAGGCGGATCAGGCAAGCAATATTCAGTAATTGAGATAACCAATACCAAGAACGGAAAGAAACATGTGATGGTAACATCCAGATATACTCCAGATACTATCCTATCAGGCATTAAGACATATGCCAAATCTAAGACAGTAGGAGGAGGAGCGAAAGAGCTAGCTCAAGACATTAACGATTCCGGCAAAGACTACCATGAACACTTTAAAGTAAAAGCGATGGGTTCTGGCCTATCTAGAGAGGCAGCCGAGAAGAGAAGAGCCGAGCTGGTAACGAAGTCCGGCGAGGTATATAACCAAGAAATAGGCGTAGCCTAATATATACCATTAGATTACACCTACTAGGATACAATTGAATTGTAACTATAGACCTAAGCCTTCGTACTTCAAGAGAGCATTTGCTGTGTAGCGATGGATCTGAAGCAAGCTAGACATTTTAGAAACCTCTGCTAGCATTTTAACTTTATCCGATTCCTTTATACGAGAGCCTGAAACATAATCAATAAAGATTTGTTTAGCTGCATTAGCATCCTTAGCCACAAATACATCTTTGGCGATGCTGGAGAGAGTTGATTCGATCTTCATACTTTAAATTTAATACATAAAGATACGAACTATATTCCATACTAGCAACTATTTGTTAAGATATATCTAAAAGAAATTAACAGGTAGGCTACGCCTGATCTCTCCGGAGTTTTAATCCGCCAAACTATAAGAAGAAGGTCCCGAAGGACCAACTTTTATTTTTCCGCTACAATCTTATAATGCTTTGGCCAATCTATAATGGCTTGCTTAGCTCTATCTACAAACCAAATTACCTTCCCACCAAAGCTAGATTCTAGCAATTGACATTCTACCTTACTCTTTTCAAAAGCTCTCAAAGCCTTCGCAAGATCTGTAAAAATGTCCATGTCTTTGTTAATTGTTTTCATATTGTTTGATTTTGATAACTAAAGATACGGAGGAATATCCAGACTCCCAACTAAATGTTAAAATAATTTAAATTAAAAAAAAGTTGCTAGAATGGAAATATTATACTATCTTTAGTACAAATCAAAAATTAAAAGTTATGAATTATTGTTTAAGAGTAAATAAGGAGTTTAGTGTTTATTTTAAAAGTCTAGAAGATTGTAAAAGATGGTTTGAAAGTTGTAGTGTAAAGGATAAGTTAGAATTAGAAGATGGTTATTATTTAGATTTAAATAATTTGGAAGAATTGATTGGAGAGGGAGAGGTAGATATTTTTAATGAAAGTATGTTAGAGAGAGGAGATGATTATTGTACTATTGAGTTGGAGGAATTTAAATTTGAGTTTGAGAATTAGTTGGTAGAATGGAAAATAGTTCTTATCTTTAGTACAAATCAAAAATCAAAGTTATGAATAAAGAAGAAAGGAAACTAGTAGCAATCCTTAAAGACCATAAAAAAGCTTTAGAGTCTTTAGACCAATCTAAATTAGCTAGTTTTAATTTAGAGGGAGCTATTATGCAAATAGATGATGAAATATTTGACATAGAGGGATAAAAAAGTTGGTCGTTTGAATTAAAGTATCTATCTTTAGGTATAATCAAAAATCAAAGTTATGTTAGTAAAAGAATTAATTGAAAAATTAAAAGGATTTAATCCAGAAGAAGAGATTAGATTCCATTGTTCTATCGAAACCGGAAGAAGTCTTTCGATTTGTCAAGACGGGTCTATCGATATAGACTTTCATGATAACGTCGATCCAGAAACGGGAGAAGATATTTTAGATGGTCCTCCTCAAATTTTAGTCTTGAGTATAGACGGGGAAGAAACTTATTATAATTAAAAAATAAAGTTGGGAGTATGAAAATTACTCCCTACCTTTAGTAAAATTAAAAGTTATGAAAATAAAAGGTCAACCAATTCTACTTAGAACTATTATGGGAGAGGTAGAACATAAAGGTAAAGTGTATGAAATTACTGTAGAGGAAATCTCAGAAGATGAGAATGATTTTAAAGTCTGGGAAGTAGATCCAGAAGCGTTTGAATACTACAAAGAAGAAATAGACCCAGATTGTGAGTTAGGTGAAAAGCTAATTGAATTCTTTTTAATCAAGACAGAAGATATAGAACAATTCTTATAGTATGAAAAGATTTAGATGCACTCCAGTAAAAGATAAAGACGGTCGATTAGATATCGATGTTACTGAAATCTATAATATGGATAATATTGAAGAGAGGTATCCTACTGGCTTCAATCAATGGAGGATTGGCGAGATAATAAAGGAAGAAGATATTTTATTTGATGAAAATAAAGTTGCCTATAATAAAATAATTACCTATCTTTAGGTATAATCAAAAATTAATCAAAGTTATGAACAAAGAAACATTCTTAGATTTGGCAAGCAAGTTGTTTGACCAAACAATCCCTCAAAATGAGGAAGTAAAAATCCTTTTAGATGAAGCTACTTATGACGAAGTAGTAGATCAAATTACAAGTGAATTATTTGAAAGTGGAATGGACATTGTAGAAGATTATGAATTAGAAATGTATTCTAATGAAGTTACTTTAGAAAGAGTTAACTTTAATTTAAGAAGAATTGAATCTACTATTAAAGAAGTTTTGGATAGGTATTTCGAAATTAAATAAAAAATAGTTGGTAGGGATGTAAAAAGTCCCTACCTTTATAAAAATTAAATCAAAGTTATGTTACAAAATAAATTAACCTACATCAAGGGACAATTATTAGAAATGATGTTTGAGCAATACAAAGATATGAATACTTCAGCCGACGGAGTTGACTATGAAGAATTCTATCAAGAGTTTCAATCCCCGCTAAACGAAATTAGAGCAATTAATAGTTTAGATGAATTAGAAGTATTTTGTGAATCGTGGGGTATGAATGATATGGATAATGTAATGTCGTTTCCTAATTTAGTAAAAGAAGCATATAAATGAATTTAGATAATAAAGAAAATTATCAAAGGGAGATGAAATTACTTTATAGACTCTCTTTAGATAAATTAAAATCGTTTGTAGGAGAACTACATAAGACTCGATTCGAAGATAACGACATAGAAGTAGACGCCTACTATAGATTAGCTACTCATGTATTGAATCAACGAAAAGAGAAAAGACAGTCACTAATCTTTCATATGAAAAATTTAGTTGCTAGCTTGATAATAATTTCATATCTTTAAATTAAAATAAACAAACAGTTATGGCTTACAGAGAATTAAACCCAGTGTACAAAATCGTAGCATTTACAGAAGCAAAGCGTCACGGCGATATCGCTAAGGTGGCTGCTGAAACTGGCTACACACAATCAATGGTGTCAAAAACATTACGCGGATTACGCAACAATATGTCTATTGTAAATAAGGCATACAGATTGGTAAAAGACCGCCAAACTAACTTGCAAAAGCTTTCAGCTATTGCTTAGTTCATACTTTTGATTTTGATTTAAATCGGCCTGCTATTCTTAGCGGGCCTTTTTATTTTAAAAAAAAGTTGGAAGTCTGGAAATAAGTTCGTATCTTTATGATGTTAAAAAATTAAAAGTTATGAGTTATCAAGAAACAAATTCAACCAAGTTGAGAGAGATCCTCGACAATGGAGTAGTTAGATTCCAATTTCGTAAGAGAGATGGATCAATTAGAAATGCTTTAGGAACTAGAAATGTAGATCTAATTCCAAAAGGTGAGTATGTAAAACATGTAGATGACATCAATGAAAAGAAGTCAGTAGTGTTTTGGGATTTAGAAGCTCGTGATTTCAGAAGTCTTATGACTGGAGTAGAAGTTGCAGTTTTGTAAAAAAAAGTTGGTAGGGATGTAAAAAGTCCCTACCTTTATGTAAATTAAAAATCAAAGTTATGATCTTATTACAATTTGTCTTATTAACAGCCATCTTTGTTATGGGCTGGGTTTGTGGAACAGTAATGGTAGAAGAGATGAGAAAGATAGAGAAGCCTAAGAAAAAGAAACCTTTAACATTCCCTACATATGGAGATGAGTCTCCAGAAGAAGTCTTTCGAATGATGGAAGAAGCAAAAAAGTTTAGAAAATAGTTGCCAGTCTGGTATAAAGTACCTATCTTTAGGTATAATCAAAAATTAAAGTTATGGCAAACATGTCTTATTGCAGATTCAGAAACACATTAAACGATCTTAAAGATTGTGAACACAACTTCGATAATATCAATTCAATCGAAGAGTTAATTGCAGCAAAACATCTATTAAAAACTTGTCAACGTATTGTAGATTCTATCGATATAGAAGATCTAATAATACAAGAAGAGTTATATTACGAAGAAACAGAAGACGAAGGACCCGAATACGATTCTGCAGGCTTTACAGAAAAAGATAGATAAAAAGTTGGAAGTTCGGAAATAAGTCCGTATCTTTATGGTGTTAAAAAATCAAAGTTATGAAAAATCTATTAGAAAGAGCTAAGCCAGAGTTGCTAGCCGGCCTTGAAAAGCATGCAGAGAGATATTCTGTCACTGCAGAGCATGTACGTAAAGTTTTAAGCGAAACTTACTTCGTAAACAAGTTGACAATCGAAACTTGGGTAGACATCAGAAGCATGTGGTTCCAAGAGACTGGAGAGTTGTCAAACCATCCTTGGGACTTATTCGTAGAAAAAGACTAAAAATAAAGTTGGCGGCCTGAAAAATGGCCGCTATCTTTAGGTATAATATTTAAACAATCAAAGTTATGTTAGCAAATTCATTAAAGATGTCTCCTCTGACAGAGTTAGAGATTCGTCAAGCAGCACCACAGGCATTCGCTGCTACACCAAAGCCTGGAGTATCTAATAAGTATTCTTTCTTACCAACATCTCGTATCATCGAAGATATGGATCGTTTAGGCTGGAAAGTATGTCAAGCGAAATCTAATCGTAGTAGAACTTCTGCTACTAAAGAGTTCGGTAATCACGTTGTTAAATTCTTCCATCCAGAAGTCTTCATGAAAGACCAAGAGGGTAATGTTGAAGCTTATATCAACATAGTAGTAATGAACAACCATATGGGTACTGGTTCATTTAAATTCGAAATGGGTATCTTTAGATTAGTTTGTGAGAACGGATTAATCTTAAAGGATAAAGACTTCGGAGGTTTCAATATGAGACATTCAGGTTACTCTTTCGAGCAATTACAAGAGACATTAAACCAAGCAATGACTCAATTGCCAGAGGTAGTAGGTAAGATTAATACTTACAACCAGATTATAATGTCTAAAGAAGCTCAAAGAGAGTTCGCTCAACAAGCTTTCGCATTACGTTCTTATCAAGATCGTCAATTGACAGAAAGCGAGTTAGAAGAGTTCTTAGCTCCACGTCGTAAAGAAGATGAAGGAGATAGTCTTTGGGTAGTATTAAATAGAGTTCAAGAGAGTGTTTTGAAAGGTGGCTATTCTATCACTAATAAGAAGAATAAGTTACGCCGAGCAAAGTCAATCAAAAACATTCAACAAGATATAAAGCTAAACCAAATGGTTTGGGAATTAGCTGGAACTTTCGCTTAACTTTGACTTTGATTTAAGGGCCGGGCAACCGGCCTTTTTTTTAAAATAAAGTTGCCGGTCTGGATAGAAGTCCTTACCTTTAGTAAAATTAATAGTTATGATAACAACATCAATAGAAAGATTAGAACAGATCGAATTAGAAAGATCTGAAGTAATAGCCAATCCTGCCTTCCAAGTATGGATGAAAGAGCTAAATGTATCTCAGTCCTATGTTAATCCAGAGCCAAGACTTAGAGCAAATGAATTAAATAATCAATACAACTTTAATAAAAATAAAGTTGCCAGTCTGGGAATAATTAACTATCTTTAGTTATAATTAAAAATCAAAGTTATGAGTAAATTAAACTTCAAGGCGCAAATGGCAGCCTTCAGAGCTCAGGCTCCAGAGTATGTAGAAGACTCTTATTACTTCTTCGATTGGTTCTGTCAAGAGAAAGCATTAAAGATTAAATCTAAATTACTTATGACTAAAGCCGAGAAGGTAATGTCTAAGTTAGGACTAAATCCAGAGACACATAGAGTGTTCTTTAAGAATAATTGTCCGGTAGATGGAAAGCTTTACGATTCATTTACTATTTGTAATGAAGAGAACGATGTAGTAATTTGGTGTACTCCTTCTTCAGGTCATACTTCAAGTCAAGGTAAGGCCGAGTTATGGGATAATAGAGAGCAGGATGAGAAAGGTAATCCTAAAACCTTAACGGCTTGGAGCTGGAAAGAGTTAACTGATATGTTAAAATAAAATAAAGTTGCCGGCCCGATTGATAGTTCATATCTTTAGGTATAATCAAAATCAAAGTTATGACTATCAATTCGGCAGCAATGTTAAAAGGCGATTCATTAATCGCTAAGAATGAAGCAGGCGACTGCGTAGTATATGCTACAGCATCAGCATTCGATCTAACATATGATCAGGCACATCAAGTAGTTAGAGAGAAGTACGGTAGAAAGGATCGTAAGGGTACTCCAACGTTTAGCCTATTAAAGGGCTTACGTAAAGAGCATCAAGAGGTAAAGGCTATCAATACCTATACAGTAAAGGGTAAGAAGATAGGTAGAGCAGCTAAGGTGTATTCATTCGCTAAAGCTAACCCTCAAGGTACTTACTTCATAGTAATTAGTAGACATGCTCTAGTTATAAAGGACGGAGTAGTATACGACAATAGAGGTGAGCTAAGTAACAAATGTAGAATCAAATGGGCATTTAAAATTAAATAATAAAACAAATAAAGGTTATGAGTCAAGAAACAACAACACCAGGAATGACAGAAGTGTTAGACATTACTAACACGTACAAGGTTAAAGGTCAAATCTTTACCCGCAAGCAAAGAGTATCTTCTTTCTTAACAAAGCACCCAGAGGGAGTATACTTAATTAAGACAAGAGAAGGTCAAGCCAGAGTAGATAATGGAGTAGTAACAGAGGGTACAGTATCAACTAAGTCATTAGTAGATAAGGCCTTTAAGTTTAACTTATAGTTAGTAAATATAAGCATCCAACACTCAAGGTAGGATAAAAAGGCTCCTTGGTAGGGGGTTGGTAAAAAAAACCGCCCCCACCCTCGAGCAGTCGGGGTCACTTGATCGCACCTGCGGGCACCTGAGGGCAGTCTATCACCACCGTAATTACAGCTAATACCGGGGTATATGCGATATGCGGGGGGGTAAGTGAAGAGCAACGCCCGGGGGAAATTTTAATCAAAGTAAAGATATATATTAAATATGAGTAAGTATAAAAAGCAATTCATAGTAGTAACGGAAGACTACTTCAAAGCAGTAAACGATGGTAGTATGAAAAAACCATCTAGCTTTTTCAAAGCACCGGTAGAGATATTAGATATTCGTGATACGTATAATCCAGAATTCGATGACAATTTAAATAGAACTTATGCCCATATAAGAAGTCCAAAAGGCGAGGGTGTAGTAGTATTTGATTGGAATGATAAGTTTCAAGTAAGATCAATGTCTTATTATGGAAAATAATAACGAGGTAGAGATGTATGAAAAGGCTATCAAGGCGTTAATAGAAGACGAGTATCCTAATCTTATAGGAAAGGCTATGAAAATATTAGAGATAGGAGAACAGAGAATTCGTTTTGGTATATCAATGCCGTTTGCATCCTATACGGTAAGTAAAGAAATATTAAATAAGTATATATATATGAATAAAGAGTACAGAATTTTACAAACAAAAGAGGTTGGTGATATGGAAAACCTAATCAATGAGTATGCCAATCAAGGTTGGGATCCTGTTGGAGGTATTAGCAGTCAAGTAATTAA
>JACCDX010295074.1_pt1 | contig 10658 bp, 23 predicted proteins | sample 7449681 | NCBI WGS metagenome assembly JACCDX01 (sample SAMN15323450, study PRJNA562643) | freshwater metagenome | isolation source: river surface water | place: USA:Blue River Watershed | collected 2017-08-18
ACAGCAATCTTTTCATAGCCAGGCAACATGGCTAATTTCTTAGCACGGCTCTTAGCACTCATGTTAGTTTGATCCCAGATAATGTCCATGTTATTTGCCTGTGCAATCAACGCTTGGTTTTCCATTAACTTGGTAGCAATCTTAACATAATCGTCAAAGACTTCATTGTAAGTCTTGCCTTCTTTGGCAGCGTGTTCGTCTATAAAACGATCACTGCTGACAATAGAGCAATCTTTTGCCCACTCTTGGTTAGATACCCAAGTGGACTTACCTGAACCAGGTACTCCTATCAACATGTATAACTTAGGCATCTTTACTTCCATTCGTGAATTTCGCACATGCTATGTTCAAAATCAAAAAAGGTTATGTTGGGCAGTTCTGGAACTGTGCAACCATAGCCAATTATAGTTAAAATTGAACCTTTTGTCAACTCATTTTTATTCCAAGGGTGTGCTGTAATTGCCCTTTGAAAGCGACAATTACAGCAACATCTTCCCGCAGGGTTAGCTTCTCGATCATCCCAACCTTTGAAGCATTTATTTGGAGACGATTGCATTGGCTTTCTCCCAAAGTTCTCTGTCGCCTTTGTTTAGAACTTCAAGCAACAGGCGTTTTTCTTCAAGATAAGTTTTAGCAAAGTCTGCGTCATGCTCGACAATGCTACCACAGTTGCTGATCAAATCCGCCAACTTAATGGTTTGGGCATCTTTAGGTGCCATTGCTGTGTGCGCTCTGTCAATGGCTTTACGTGTTGCACGGTTGCCTTGCTCTGGACGGGATACGTCCGTAAGCCATCCAACCAACTCTGCGATGTCCGCACCGAACTCTGCTCGAATAGTTTCAATTGTGACTCCTGTGTCTTCTACAACATCATGCAACCAAGCCGCAGCCAACATTTCGTATGAGTGCGGTACAGTACCTACAATTTTTGCAACTTCACGAGGATGGACAATGTAAGGCTCGTTCGTATACTTACGAAGTTGAGCCGCTGCCGCATGTGCCGCAGTTGCAAATACTCGGGCCTTTTCTACAATTTCCATACCTTGCTCCTTAAGCGTGATGACTTTTAATTTCGTTATTTCTGATTCGGCTAATGACGTATTCCATTGATACACAGATTTCACCAGTTGAATCCATACCTACGTCAAACGCACGATATTTTTCCAACCCGCTTACGCCGCCATGTAAGTGACCGTACAAGTGTAATGATCCGCGGTGCATTTGATCCCACTCAGCAATTGGATAATGAAACATAACAATCTTGTGACCGTCATATGTAATATCCAAGTACTTGTGTACTTCTTTAAATGCGCCACGGAATGTGGCATCATTTAAAGTCTTGCGATCGTGATTACCTTCAATCAAAATCTTTGTGCCGTTCAAACGATTAATCATTTTGCCAGCATCGCTACCTGACATAAATGCAACGTCGCCTAAAATGTAAACTGTGTCTTCGGGGTTAACCTTAGCGTTCCATTCCTCAACCATTGCGTTATTCATGTAGGCAACATCGTCGTTAAACCGTGCTCGCGTCTGTGGGCAAAACTTCATAATGTTTTTATGCCCAAAGTGCAAGTCACTTGTTACCCAAGTTTTCATTTCTATTCCTTTATTTTTTCAATGCTTCCATAGTAGCAAGAAGTTCGCCCCATTGCTCACTAGGATTTTTACCTTTTTCTAATCCACGAAGGATTACCATTAACTTTTCATCTTCTGGAAGTTTGAAGTAGAAGTTTGCGTAGGTGCAGTCAAAAGAATCATCTTCATCGTGACTATACCACGGGTGCATACTCATTTCATCAAACACGTCTTCATAGTCATCACGGTTGCCACCACCATTACGTGTATGAACAACAATGTAACCATCTTCCATATAGACGTTACGAAAGCGACCAAAATCGCCTGATGTTTTACCTAGGATCTCCAACAGTTTGTCGCTGTCGGGATTCATACCAAAAACCATATTGTACAATGACATACTGTTCTCCTTATTTCAATGCTTTTCTAAAAAGCAACTCTTGTTTTGAAAATGCTTCAACTTCCCAAGGCATATCCAGATAAGCGTGATTTTTACGATAGCGTTTACCACGCCAGTAGTTCACACCGTTAACCTGTTTTAAATGCCCTTTAGCAAGCTGTTTAACGTGAATCATTTCATGTGCTAAGGTCAAACCCATCTCTTTTAAAGAACTAGGTTTAATAAGCACTACATAACTGTCGATGGGATCTAACGGTACTGTTGCTCCTACTTGACCATCTAGGTCTTCGCGAGTAACCTTTACCATTACTGTCTTACGACTACGTCCAAGTTTTAACTCCTTGACCATCTGTTTTAAAAGGTGCTCAAGGAATTGTTTTGTACGATCACTACGGGTTACAATTATGTGTTCCATAGCGAATATTATACGATCAGGCTTTCAAAATGTCAACCAGTCGTTGTTTTTCGTAGCGTTGGAAGTAGGGTCCTTTGTTTAGCCAATCGCGGACTGCTTCATGACTACCCCAACTACCGTGAGGTGCTTCATTCATAATGTATTTTGCGATGTAAGCCAATGACGGTGTGTTCATGTGATCCGCACGACCCGCAGCACTATACAAATCTCCAACAAGCACTGACATCAAAAAGCTGCCAGGCTCCCAGCCGAATTTAAAATAGTTGTTCAATGCTTCTAGCGTGTGTTCAGGAACACCATTGTCGTGCGGTCTATACATTTTACCAGTCCTCTACTCCAGAAATTTCAGTATCAAAAGATCCACGAACACCGTTGATCTCTTGCGCGAACGTCATGGTCATTATACTGCCGATCCCACTACCACTGTCAACCTCTAATTCAAAAACATCAACGTCTTGAAACTTGTCCAAAACTTCTTGAATCTTTTTGATATCTTTTCTATGTACAATCATAATTCGTCTCCTTGCTCTCTGCGCTCACGACGTTCTGCCGCAAGTGTAAAGACCTTTTCGTTATCGTTAGTCCAGTTTATGGTCTTAGGAGGAATTATGATGCCCGAAGGTAGAGTTACACCGTTGATAGTGTGTGGCTCATTTTCATCATAGGTCCAACCTAAGGCTTTCATCATGCGATGCTTAACTAGCAGGTTAGGGCTACGGAACGCTTCAGTATCACGGAAGCCTAGCATAACGCCAACTTCGCAAACAGCACCACTACGACAAACACCAGCATGGCAATGAACAACAACGTTCATACGATCTTCTAATGCTTTCTGTAACAGTTGAACAAGTTCGTTAGCTTGTTCTTGGCTACAACGCATTGCCTCATCTAACACTTCGTCCTTGGCTTCGACATCTAAAAATTTAAACTGATGAATTTCTTTAAATTTGTAAGACGGTTCAGGAAATTCTATATCAGGATCAACAATCTGGATCAGCATAGAGTTCGGACCCGCATCAATATGAAACCCTTTGCGAATATCGCTGAGTGCTACGTTTTGGATCCACGGGTTCATGTTATTTCCTCATCAATTTGTAAAGGTCTTTGATAGTATCTTCCGCATAGATTTGATACTCTTCAACTTCCTTGGCATATTCTAGTAAGCTGTCTTCTTCTTCCCATACTTCTACGGGTTCTGAATGAGCGTATGTACCAGAGTATTTTTTGTGAGTTTTCTTAACCTTGGGTGCTAGACCCAAAAGTTCTTTTTCCTCATCAGTTAATCTATCAAGTGCTTCTTTCTTTACACGAGCTCTGCGCTCTTGTTCAGCAATCTTGGCTTTTTCTTTACGATCGGCTTTTACGTGAGCAGCCCACCATTCTGCAACCTCTGGATTCTTTAGTACAAGGAAGTCTTCTTTGCCTTGCTTAACTAGTTCTTCCATGGCGGCACAAGCAATGCGAGCTAGTTTGTCGCATTGACGCTTGTAATCTTCACGTTGACTAAAACCGTTATCACTTTCATAATCACGACATGGCATAAGGTTCTCCTTTCTTATAGTCCCAGCCCTTACCACCTAAGGCTTTCCAGGCTTCATATTTCTTTGCTTCTTCAACACACTCACGAGGTTAACCAATACTACCTACAACAGCACCACAGTCTTCGCAACGAAAACTAATGCCCGATGATTCATCGAACAATGCTCTTCCGCCGCAGGGCAGATACATAGGTGCTTGCCACTCTTCGTACATGCTCATGGTTAGTCCATTAGTTTAAGAAAACGCCACGCAACATAAAACATAGGCACGCCTACGATAAATGCACAAATAATGTTTAGAGTCATGCTATCAGTCATTTTATTTCCTTTTCAGAATATCCCAAACCATTCCGTTCCAACGTTCAAACGAAATTACATGCCCTTCCCACGGGTGATCTTCACGAACCATTTCCCACCATTCGTTGTCAGTGTCTTTATAGACCACACGCCAATACATAGGAGTGGGTGCCGCATGACTATAGTTTTCGTCAATGTGCTTAAACACAGCTTCTGCATCGTTAGTGATTGTACATCCGCCTGTGTGGTTAGCTATATCTTCGATAAAGATGATGTTGTGCTTATAGTCCATTTCGACCATAGCAAACTGCGCTCTCATGTTTCGCCTGCGTTCTTGATAATAAACATTGTAACTTCAGGGCCGTCAAGTTTAACACAATCCACTGGATATTTGTTTTTCTCGCTACCCCAACCATTTTTACCGATACGTCGGACGCCAATCATTTTAGGATTGATCTTACGAACAACACCGATAACCAAACTGTTGCTCTGCGGATAGGCAACACAGTCGCCCATTTTAAGTTCACGACCAAGTTGGTCACGGTGTACTGGAAGTTCTTTTGCCATGTTAAACCTTAAACAATGCCCAGAAGGCGGTCTTTTCTAAATCTTGTTGGAACTCAGGATATACTGTATCAAGCTGTGTTTTCCTAATTTCAGTATATCCTTTATTAACCTTATGGTTAGCTAGTTTGTCCATATTCCAATAGTGCTCATTCTTGAAGATTTTAGTCTGCAATTTCTTACCACGACGACCCCAGAAAGTAACATAGTTACCATCCCATTCGTCACCAGTAAGTTTAATGATACCCCAGACTTTGTCAGCATTGGCTTCTTCTTCGCGACACCAACCAATAAAATAATATTCAATTGACATGTTAGTTCACCATCATTCCGATGCGACGAAGTTCACGGACCATGCCACGCTTTTCTTCGTGGGCTACGTCTAGCGTAACAACTTTGACCTTGCTCAAGTCCCAAGCATCTTTAGCTTCTTTGAGACCATAGCCAGTACCGATGCGAATCGCTTTGATAGCGGCAACTGCTTCTGTGCAAGTGCCTGCTTGGATACGCACACGGTTGCTAGATTCACCTGTGAGCATACTAAAGAACACCTTGCCTTTAATTTCGTCACCAACAGCCTCTCCCATCTTTTCCCAAACGGCCATGCCTTGTTCGGCACCGTAGTGTCGGGTTAGACTTTCAAGGAAACGAATGCCGTCAAAAACAACGTCGTCTAGAGAATCGTTTTGGTTTACCATAATAAGTCTAAATTGCCTTTCAATGCCTGTGAGCACTTTGCTCGTTTGCCTGTTAAATGATCTTGAACATTGTCATCTTGGAATCGGTAAGTGCGGATTTTATCTCCACGCATACCCGATCCTACTTGACGCTTTCTATCACTTGCTATGGAATTATTATATTGTCTTTCTGCCTCGTTGTCAAGGCGATTTTGAATTGCTAACATAGCCTGTTCAAAGCTATTTTGGCGACTACGACATTGCGCCGTAGCTATTACTCCTGTTGGAATATGGGTTATCCGGCAAGAGTTTTGATGCTTGTTACGGTGTTGACCACCAGCACCTGTCCCGCTATACCATTCAACTTTTAAATCAGCTTGTGGTATAATGGCAGGTCCAATTCCTGCATCGGAGTCTATGACTGCGACAGTAACAGTACTAGTGTGAACACGACCTTTACGTTCCGTAGGAGGAACACGTTGTATTCTGTGACCTCCGGGCTCGTTATCTAAGCCGGATAGATCTTTGCCCTCAACTAGTAAACTACACTCGCCAGGACGAACATCTATCAGGCGGGTAGCTCAGCCGAGCTTGTTTCCTAGTTTAGTGTATGCAGTCGCGAGATCACTCACGAATAACTTGCTGTCTTCACCACCTTCTGCGGCACGGATTTCAATAACTCTTTTCATGTGGTTCTCCTTTACATTTCAAATGAGCTTTTGCTTCTTTCTTGTTTAAAGTTATTAGTTCGCATACCTTACAACGATACGCATAGGCTAAGGTCATTTTAATTTGTCCTTGCGGTCTTGTGTATCCAGTATACGTTTTAATAACTTCAATCATAGTCTGTATGTAACACGACCTTTACTAAGATCGTATGCACTTATTTCCACTTTAACACGATCGCCTAAGATAATTTTAATCTTGTGCTGTTTAAGTTTACCACCTGTGTAACAAGTTACTATACTTGGCATATCGTCAAGTTTAACTCGATACATACTCCCGGGGAGCACTTCTTCAACTTTGCCCGTTACTTCAATTAAATCACTCTTTGACATATCTGCGTTTGTACCAGCTGTACTTTTCTCCGTTTGGTAAAATACCATCATTAATAGTGTCGGCACCGAAGTGTCCAACAATTTCCATACCGCCACCGTTTATAGTAACAAGTATGCCTAATTCTTTTGCGAAAGCCATTGCTTCCGATAGATCTTTTACTTCTTCCTCGCAGCCTCTACCCGCTGCGTCCTTCCATACTACTTTATACATTCTACTATTATATATCCATTTTCTGTGTCTGTCAACTGGCAGTGGGTGAGAGATTCGAACTCTCGGACCCTTTCGGATCGTCACCTTTCCAAGGTGGTGCAATAAGCCTCTCTGCCAACCCACTATTTGGTGCTCCAACCAAGAATTGAACTTGGAACTCATTCTTACCAAGAATGTATTATACCACTTAACTATAGGAGCATGGTCCGCCCGGCAGGATTCGAACCTGCGTTGTACGCTTTAGAAGAGCGTTGCCTATCCACTAGACTACGGACGGTCAAGGGAGGTATTCGATGTCAGCCGCCAAAACAAAACGATATTCGTCGCTTTGAATAATTCCGGGCCTATGATATGTATCGCTGGGGTAAATCAACCATTGTCCAATGTGTGGGCGAACAAAGAACTTTCCTTCGCCTTCTGGACCATGTGGAGCAATTTCAGTTCCGGAGTGTTCCATGTCCTGGACATCTTTCGGAATGTGTAGATACCAAATGCCGCTCAACATTTTAGCATCTGGGTTAGTTGGGTGCCAGTGATCGTGCCAAAGTTTTTCACGATTCTCTGCACCGGATTTATTTGTCATATAAATCCATGCCATCATGTTACCAACTTTTGTTTCACGTCCTAGATACAAGAATACGCTAGTTAAAAAGCTCATTCTGTACTTTAACCAAACAGCCTCAGGGCGAGCAAAGATATTTTCTTTGGTTTGGTACTTGGGACTGTTTTCAAAGTAATGTCCGTCTGCAACAATTTTTCTGCCTATTTCGCAAGCATCAAAATTATCTTGATCTGAGATTAAAGAACTAAAATCAAATCTGCGAACTAAACTGTTTTCTTCAATAACTGGTAGCATAATAAATTTGGAGCGGGGTAAGAGAATCGAACTCTCAGCATTAGCTTGGAAGGCTAAGGTATTACCACTATACGAACCCCGCATGTGTTTGACATACTACTTATCCTATTATACACCATATGTCAGGGTGAAATTGAAATCTACGTCTAGTCTGTTTCCTAGAAGCCAACTACGAGTTATGCGTTTTGCTTGTCGACTTACAGTTGCGACTCACCGCTGAGTTTGTAGTAGTTCTCGCTGCTTGGTTGCGGAAAGTGGGAGTCGAACCCAATGTCTTCAGCTTATGAGACTGACGAGTAAACCGTTTCTCTCTTCCGCCATATCTTTACAGTAGATTCTCTGCTTGCAGAGCTGCTACTGTATCCTCGCTTAGAGGAATCTCTGTCTTAACGTTGATTTCAAGGATCTCGTCGTTAAGTTTTTGTTTTTGCTTTTTCAAGCTAAGGATTTCTGTCTTAGCCTGTGCAATTTGTTCTGCACTTAGAACACCAGTTGCCACAGTATCGTGGTAACCGTAAATTCTGCTTTCGCTCTTGCTATTCTTGATCTTGTCAAGTTTGCCTTTGATCACGTCGATAGCAGTGATCTCGTCTGCCTTAGCTAGTTCTTCTAGCTGGCCGATGCGTTTGTCAATAAACGCTGCCTTAGCAAGGCTTGTGTTAATGCCGCTTTGTGCATTTGCTGTGCCAATTAAAGCACGGATGTTGTACAAGGCCATTGTCAACTTCTGACGACGACCGTCATTCTCTACTAATGTAGTGTTGGCCTTAGTTAGGGCTTCTTCTACATTTTGAAATTCGTTTAGGTTTGCAACAAGATCCATCTTGATGCCTTTGATTGTGTCTTGAATGCTGTTCTGCAAGACATTTGCTTTTCTTAGTGTAATGTTCATGTGTGCCTCTTAAAATTTAATTATACATAACGATTAGTAAAAGGTCAAGTAATAGACCGGACAAAATGCAAGCGGGTAAAGCCCTTAAGCAAGATACAATAGACAGGCTACAGAGGCCTGAATATTTCCGATCATCAAATGACATTGTATTAGGTAATATCGGATCACTCAAGCACGAAACGTTTTCAAGACGTTTTGCCATTGTAGTATGTCATCGCATGAGAAGCGATAACGATGTCTATCCTCTTCTACCTTTTACAACCGGCTAGTTTTGTTACCTGTCTTTCGACTGTAGAGAAACTAGCAAAACTTGGTGCCGGTGAAAGGACTTGAACCCTCAACCTTCTGATTACAAATCAGCTGCGCTACCAATTGCGCCACACCGGCATCTAAACTTGGTGGAGGATATCGGACTCGAACCGATCACCCCTAGCTTGCAAAGCTAGTGCTCTCCCAGATGAGCTAATCCCCCAGTTTATTACTTAGTCTCTGTCTGTGCTGCCTGGTACTTTTCTTGAGCAGCTTTTAACTGATCTTCGTTAAGCCCGTGCCAACCGATACAATCACCTGTTGGACTGCGTCCGCAACCACAGGTACCTTTTTTCATATCTTCAACTGCTGGTGTCATTTTCTTCTTTCCCCAAATTAAATCGTAGTTATCGCGATAAGAATTGGAAACACCTTTCGTTTGAATAGCATCACCAGTTATATCATTCCTAGCTACCATTATTCGCCTCGCTTGCTCTTTTCACGTTTTGGTTGGAAAGCAGCGGCAAGCTCTGCATCAATCATAGCACGTTTCCACTGACCTTTCTTATGTGGGTCTTGGAAGGTCTTGCTTAATGCTAGACTTGTTTTTAATTGTGACGACATTTTGTAGTTAGGACCTGGCTTGTTCATTTAATTTTCCTTTGTGTGTAATATGGCGGAGAGTGTGGGAATCGAACCCACTGACCTGCTCATCACAGGTCTACACCTTAGCAGGGTGCTGCATTACCGGCCTGCCCACTCTCCTAAATCTTTGGTACCTGGACACGGTTTCGAACCGCGGACCCTCTCCTTGTAAGGGAGACGCTCTACCCCTGAGCTATCCAGGCAAATTGGTCGGAGTACAAGGATTCGAACCTTGGACCCTCTGGTCCCAAACCAGATGCGCTACCAGGCTGCGCTACACTCCGCTCTATTCTGAAACACACTTGCATGGACCCATCAAAACCGTAAAACCTTGTTGGAAACAAATGTGTTTTAGAATAGTGTTAAGACTGAGATTACATCTTAACCAATAGTGCCTCTAGCATTATAGTCCGCCTTGCGAGCAAACCTTCTCTAGACATCCACGTAAACCCTTGCGGTATCTACGTCCACTATCAGCATCGCCGTTTTTAAAGACAGGCATTAGTCTTGTCATCGTATGCTATTCTGCGCTTTCTTTCCCGTTGACCTTGCGAGCCATTCACAGGCGCTAACCCGTTACGAACTTTCTAGCACAAACCAATTTCACCTTGCGAGTTACGTTGGACTTGATTCACTTGCGTGTCAAGCATTAGATGCTTTTCACATACGACCGAGGCAGTCTTTGCGTTTTGTTAACATGGCTGGGATCGAACCAGCAATATTCTGTTTAAGAGACAGACGCCTTTACCATTTGGCTACATTGCAACCTACAATGATGTGCTGCCTCAGTTGCTGCATACTCTTTTGGAATACACAATACAACACACCACGTACCTTTCCTCTCGCGGAGTAATCAGTGATGTTTCACGATCAATGTCCTGCATCAAAACAGTCCACTAACCATTAACATTGCGCTTAACCCCTTAGGAGCGACCCCTCGGAACTAAACACTACCCTTTCTCATACCAATTGACAAGTTGGTTTTGTATGGAAGTCAGCACCACCTGTTACTTTTCACACACCCTAGTTCCCTTGCGGGCTAGTCGATATGCGTTCTTCCCCATACACTTGCTTCGTTGTTACATCCACCCGTTTTATAAGTGAACGCTGCCTCGCGACAGTGAGCAGGCTTGCTTAAATGAACCATTTCTGGCGATGGTATGTAGGCATTCCATCGTTGGCTGTATCACTACAGTTATTCTTCGTAAACGGCGAACCGCCTACAGGATATTAAGCTACCCTTAAATTTTTTGGTGCCCGGAGCCGGACTCGAACCGG
>JACCDX010674219.1_pt1 | contig 10658 bp, 8 predicted proteins | sample 7449681 | NCBI WGS metagenome assembly JACCDX01 (sample SAMN15323450, study PRJNA562643) | freshwater metagenome | isolation source: river surface water | place: USA:Blue River Watershed | collected 2017-08-18
CCTCAGAAGCGCTTCCAGATGCCGGTGTGCCAGTGGCCCGCGCCGGAGCGCTGCTCATGGCCGAGCTGCAGGTAGAGAACGGTGTCCTTCGACATGAAGTGCTCGTAGCCAAAGCCGATTTCGCGGATCGGCTGCCAGGTGCCGTACTTGTTGAACACCTGCTCGCTGTCGACCAGCACGAACTTCAGCTCGCCGGCGGTGACGGGCACGCGCATTGTCGCGACCCAGCCCCAGGGGCTCGCGTTCGTGCGCGGCAGCGCCGGGTCGACGCCGCCGCCGTTCATGTCGCGCGTCGAGTGCAGCACTTCGGTGGAGACCTTCACCTGGCCGAACTTGCGCAGCACGCCGGCGACGATGTTGCGCGCGCGCGGGCCGTAGTGGTAGACCGTGTCGCCGTTGGCGTCGGCGTAATGCTCGCGCCAGGGCATGTCGATGCCGGCGTGCCAGCCCCATTCGGCCGCGTCATAGGTCAGCAGCAGCTTCAGCGCATTGCTGTCGAGCTCGGTCTTGCCAAAGCCGTATTGCGCGCTGAATTGCAGTCCGCCGACGTTCGGCGAGATGTAGGTCAGCGAACGCGGCACCCGGTACAGGCCGATGCTCGCATGCTGGGCAACCAGGATCTTGTCCTGCACGAGGCCGTCGTTGATGAAGGGATCGACGCGGCTGGCGATGCCGTTGATGATGTCGCGGGTGCGGCCGATGCGCAGCGTGCCGTAGCGCGTGTTGAGGCCGACGTACGCGTGGCGGTCGAACGAAAATTTCGCTTCCGGGTCGATGGTGCTCTCGAGCCGGACTTCGACTTCGAGATCCTCGGACACGCGCTCGAAAGCCTCATAGCCGAAGCGCGAGGTGAAATTCGTGCGGGAGCCGAAGTTGTTGCCCTTGCCCCAGTTGTGGCGGATGTCGTGGTCGGCGGAGGGTACGTGCGTGCCGAACCCTCCGACCAGTCCCTGGTCGAGGATGCCATAGATGTTGACGTTGGCACTGAACGCTGCCGTCGGCAGCGCGGCAAGAAGTGTCCCCAGTAGCCGCTTTTTTGTTATGTTGTCGCTCACGCGAGAGCAGTATTCATGAATTGCCGTATTGCGAAGATACCATCCGCACCCTAGACTCTGGTTCCAAAAAATTTAACAAGCCCATCAGAGCGGGCAGTACACGCGCTGATATTCCCAAAAAGGCAATTTCCAACCGGCCCTGTGCCGGCCCCACAATCCCTGCATCGTCATTGCGGGAGAAAGAACCATGAGACCCCTGAAGACACTATTTTTCGCCCTGCTGATCGCAGGCGAAGCGGCGGTCGCCCATGCGGCGCCGGCCACATGGACCGACAGCCTCGAACCGCTGCCGGCAGCCCAGTGGAGCCGCGCGCGCGCCGCTCACCTGCTTGAGCGCGCAGGCTTCGGCGGCACCCCCACCGAGGTCGCGAAGTACGCGTCGATGTCGCCGCGGCAGGCAGTGCAGGCGCTGGTGCGTTACCAGTCCGTCAACAACCCGCTGCCGGATTTTCAGGAGTCGGGCGCCTTCGATCCGGGCCTCGATCCCTTCGTGCCTTCGCGTCCGTTCGCGACCGACCAGGCCAAGGAGACCGGCGAGTCGCTCGGCGTCAAGTCCAAGCCCGAGGGCAACCGCAAGCTGCAACAGGTCGCCGACCGCTTCCTGTACTGGCTGCGTGCGACCAAGCTGGAATCGCAGCGCATCGCCTACTGGTGGGCGAACCGGATGCTGGTGACCAAGCGTCCGCTGGAAGAAAAGATGACGCTGTTCTGGCACGGCCACTTCGCGACCAGCGACGAAAAGGTGCGTGACTATCGCAAGATGCTGATGCAGAACCAGCTGCTGCGCGAGAAGGCCACCGGCAACTTCCGCGACCTGCTGATCTCGGTCGCGCAGGATCCGGCAATGCTCGCCTACCTTGACGCTGCGGTGAACGTGAAGGGTGCGCCGAACGAAAACTTCGCGCGCGAGATCATGGAGCTGTTCTCCATGGGCGTGGGCAATTACAGCGAACAGGACATCCGCGAGGCCGCACGCGCTTTCACCGGCTGGAATTTCAACGGCCTGAAGTTCGTGGTCAACCCGGACAAGCATGACGACGGTGTGAAAACCGTGCTCGGCATCAGCGGCAATTTCAACGGCGTGCAGGTGATCGACATCATCCTCGCGCAGCCGGTCACGGCCGAGTACATCGCCTCCAAGCTGTACCGCTATTTCGTGCGCGAGGAAATCTCGCCGGAGATGCGCGTCAAGCTCGGCAAGCTGTTGCGCGACAATCGTTATGACATCGCGCCTTTCCTCGAGACGGTCTTCCTGTCGCGCGACTTCTACAGCGAAGCGTCGGTCGGCACACGCATCAAGCCGCCGGTCGAATTGGTGGTCTCCACCTATCGCAAGATGGGCCTGACCGAGATCCCGGGCATCCCCGACTTCAACGACCTGACCGACTCGATGGGACAGAAACTGCTGTTCCCGCCGAACGTGGCCGGCTGGGCCAGCGGCAAGAGCTGGATCACGCCAGGCCTGCTGCTGGTGCGCGGCAACTTCGTCTACGACACCGTGTTTCCGCCGATCGATTTCGTCGCAACGGACCGCGTGCCCGACGACCGCTACGGCATCCTGCCGGTGGCCGACAAGCTGGCGCTGGGCAAGGACGTGACCACCGCGACCAAGCCGGAGGGCAAGGACGTCACGTCGATGTCGATGCAGAATGACCGCGACGAGGACTTCAACACCCGCCTGGCCAGCTATCACGCATGGCGCAAGGCGATCGAGAAGGTGAAGCCGATCCCGCGCGCGACCGCGCAGCTCGACGTGTCGAAGCTGGTGCGCGACGCCGGCTGTCTGACCGCGCAGCAGGCGGTGGACCACCTGCTCGGGCGCTTCCTGGCCTCGCCGGTCGACAGCGCCACCCGCACCAAACTTGCGGCACTGCTCGAGTCCGACCTCGGCACCGCTGACCTGAAACGCGCCGACAGCTACATGGAAGACGCACTGCGCAATACGCTGCATGTGATCCTGTCGCTGCCGGCCTACCAGTTGGGATGAACATGAAACACGCACACATGAACCAGGGTCGCCGCGACCTGCTGAAGGCGCTCGGCGCCGCCGGACTGGCCGCCGGACTGCCGCTGCTGCCGGCCCGCGCCGCAGAGTCGGACTCCAAGCGCATTTTCGTTGTGGTCGAACTGACCGGCGCGAACGACGGCATGAACACGCTGGTGCCGTACGCAGACGACGCGTATTACCGGCTGCGCCCGCGCATCGGCATCCGTGCCGACAAAGTCCGCAAGATCGACGACATGTATGGCTTCAACCCGTCGATGTCCGGCTTCGAGCAGTTGTACAAGGATGGTTTGATGGCCATCGTGCACGGCTGCGGTTACGATCAGCCGTCGTTCTCGCATTTCACGTCGGCCGCTTACTGGCACACCGGTGTGCCGAACGGCGGCGAGCCGTATGGCTGGCTCGGCCGTGTCGCTGATGCAATTGACCCGAATGCGACGCCGAACTTCCTCGTCAACATCGACGAACGCCAGTCGCTGGCCGTGCGCGCCGCGCACCATGTGCCGGTGGTGTTCGACAATCCCGACCGCTTTCTGCGCAAGGGCCTGCTGCAGAGCCGCGCGCTGCTTGACAGTCCGGCCGCCGCGGCCGGCGCGTCGGCGCCGCGCAAGTTCCTCGACGACGTGGCCAGGAGCGCGCGCGAGGCGTCGCAGCTGGTGCGCGCCGCATGGGACAACTACCGTACGCCGGTTGACTACGGCATCATCCCGGTCGATCTGCCGAAAGTGGCGGCGATGATCAACGCGGGCCTGTCGTCGCGGCTGTTCTACGTGTCGTATCGCCACAATGCCTTCGACACCCATGTGCAGCAGAACGAGCAGCACGGTCGTCTGCTGTCCTACGTATCGGACGGCATCGCCGGCTTCATGAAGGACATGGAGCGCATCGGTCGCGCCGACGACGTGACCATCCTGGTGTTCTCGGAATTCGGCCGCCGCGCCGCGGAAAACACCAGCCTGGGCACCGACCACGGCACCGCAAACCACATGTACGTGATCGGAAAACAGGTCACCGGCGGACACTACGGCAATGCACCATCGCTTACCGACCTCGACGAAGGTGGTAACCTTCGCTTTACGACTGATTTCAGGCGCGTTTACGCGACCCTGATCGAGGACTGGCTCGGGCACGCCGACAGCAAGGGACTGCTGTACGGTCAATTCGAGAAATTCCCGATTTTCGGATAAAGCAACAAGAGACAGGTGGCACGCGCATGGCAGCACATTTCGACCTTCCGGACATTAAGCTTTTCGTGAACATCGCAGAGGCGAACAGCCTCACCCGCGGTGCGGAGCGGTCGCACATGTCGCTGCCTGCGGCATCGATCCGCATCAAGAACCTCGAAGAGGGACTGGGCGTGAAGCTGCTTTACCGGACCAGTCAGGGCGTGACCCTGACGCCGCCGGGGCAGGCGTTCATGCACCATGCGCGGCTGGTGCTGCAGCAGCTGACCGACCTGCGCGGCGACCTCGCCGAGTATGTGAAAGGTTCGCGCGGCCATGTGCGGATCTTCGCGAACACGACCGCGATGGCGGAATTCCTGCCGGCGCTGCTGCCGTCCTTCCTCGCCACTCATCCGGACGTCAACATCGAGCTCAAGGAGCGGATGTCGAATGACATCATCCGCGCCGTCACCGAGGGCAAGGTCGATGTCGGCATCATCGCCGGCAACGTGCGCACCGAAGGGCTGGAAGTGCTGCCGTTCCGCGAGGACCGGCTGGTGCTGGTGACGTCCGAATCGCATCCGCTGGCCACGCGCAAGCAGATCGAGTTCAGCGAGGCGCTCAGCTACGACTTCGTCGGCATGGTCGAGGCCAGCGCGATCCACGCGTTCCTTGCGCAGGCGGCGAACGAGCTGAACCGGCAGATCAAGATCCGCATCCAGGTCGGCAATTTCGAGGCGGCCTGCCGCATGGTCGAGGCGAATGTCGGCATCGGCGTCGTGCCGTACTCGTCGGCTGCGCGCCACGCGCAGAGCATGAACATCCGCTTCGTCGAGATCGCCGACGAATGGGCGGTGCGACGGCTGCAGATTTGCGTGCGCAGCCTGCAGGCGTTGCCGCTGTTTGCGCGCGAGCTCGTCGAGCTGCTGACCGGCGACGTGAAGATCGGCGCCTGATCCTCCATCCGCGGCGCGGCCCGGCGATGCCGGCGCGCCGCCGGATTTCGCTGCAGTCATTCCCCTGCGCAGGGTTAAAGCTCCTTCAACACGAGCCTAAAAACTCGCGAATTGCCCGCCTCCGGGCATTCCTTCAAACTCGCCCCAACATCTGCTAACCACCGACGGCACCGCAGCCCGCGGACCGTCCCTGTCCCTGGAATACCCGAATGAACCACACTGATGCCCATCAGGACATCCGCGATGCCGTGCGCGCTCTCTGCGCGCAATTCCCGGCGGATTACTTCCGTCAGGTCGACGAGGAGCGCGGCTATCCCGAAGCCTTCGTCAATGCGCTGACCGAAGCCGGCTGGCTGGCCGCGCTGATCCCGCAGGAATACGGCGGCTCCGGCCTCGGGCTGGTCGAGGCGTCGGTGATCATGGAAGAAATCAATCGCGCCGGCGGCAACTCCGGCGCCTGCCATGGCCAGATGTACAACATGGGCACGCTGCTGCGCCACGGCTCGAAGGTGCAGAAGGACTTCTACCTGCCGAAGATCGCCGCCGGCGAACTGCGGCTGCAGTCAATGGGCGTGACCGAGCCGACCACCGGCACCGACACCACCAGGATCAAGACTACCGCAGTGAAGAAGGGCGACCGTTACGTGGTCAACGGCCAGAAGGTCTGGATCTCGCGAATACAGCACTCGGACCTGATGATCCTGCTGGCGCGCACCACGCCGCTGGCCGAGGTGACGAAGAAATCCGAAGGCATGTCGATCTTCATCGTCGATCTGCGCGAGGCGATCGGCAAGGGCATGGAGGTGCGCCCGATCCGCAACATGGTGAACCACGAGACCAACGAGCTGTTCTTCGAAGACCTCGAGATCCCGGCCGAGAACCTGATCGGCGAGGAGGGCAAGGGCTTCAGGTACATCCTCGACGGCCTGAATGCCGAGCGCGCGCTGATCGCGGCCGAGTGCATCGGCGACGGTTACTGGTTCATCGACAAGGTCACCAAATACGTGAATGAGCGCATCGTGTTCGGCCGCCCGATCGGCCAGAACCAGGGCGTGCAGTTCCCCATCGCGAAAGCCTATGTGAACCTCGAGGCGGCGAGCCTGATGCGCTACAAGGCCTGCGGGCTGTTCGACGCCGGCAAGCCCTGCGGCGCCGAGGCGAACATGGCGAAGATGCTGGCTGCTGATGCGTCGTGGGAGGCGGCCAACGCCTGCCTGCAGTACCACGGCGGTTTCGGCTTCGCCGCCGAATATGACGTCGAGCGCAAATTCCGCGAAACCCGGCTGTATCAGGTCGCGCCGATCTCGACCAACCTGATCCTGTCGTACGTTGCCGAGCACGTACTCGGCATGCCGCGTTCGTTCTGACCTGACCACCGGCTAATGGAGGCCCTGATGAAAGACACGATAGCGCCCGGCGCGCAGCTCGCGGCTTTCGCCGCAAACCTGCGCTTTGAGGACATTCCCGCGCCGGTGCTCCGGCGCACCGAGGACCTGTTGCTCGACTGGTTCGGTTCTGCGCTTGCCGGCAAGGCCGGCCGTCCGGTGCAGGCCATCGAGGCGCTCGCGCTCGAGCAAGGCCCGCGCGACGGCGGCGCCGAGGTGCTGATATCGCGCCGCAAGACTTCGCCGCTGTTTGCGGCGATGGTGAACGGTGCATCGTCGCACTATGCCGAGCAGGATGACGTGCACAACGGTTCGGTGTTCCATCCGGCCACCGTGATTTTCCCGGCGGTACTGGCGATAGCGCAGGACCGCGGGCTGTCCGGCAAGGCGCTGCTGACCGCCTCGGTTGCTGGCTACGAGGCGGGCATCCGCATCGGCGAGTTCCTCGGCCGTTCGCACTACAAGATCTTCCACACCACCGGCACGGTCGGCACCGTCGCGGCGGCCGTTGCGGTAGGCAGGCTGATCGGGCTGGATGCGCGCCAGATGCTGGATGCGATCGGCTCGGCCGGCACGCAGGCCGCCGGCCTGTGGGAATTCCTGCGCGACGCCGCCGATTCGAAGCAGCTGCACACCGCAAAGGCGGCGTCTGACGGCCTTCTGGCCGCGCTGCTGGCAGAGAAGGGCTTTACCGGCGCGAAGCAGATCCTCGAAGGCCGGCAGGGCATGGGCGCGGGCATGTCGGACGAAGTGAACCCGGCCGCGCTGACTGACCGGCTCGGCGAGCGCTGGGCGACGATCGAGACCTCGTTCAAGTTCCATGCAAGCTGCCGGCATACGCATCCGGCGGCCGACGCGCTGCAGAAGGCGATGAAGGAGCACGGGCTGAAACCAGACGAGATCGTCGAGGTGATCACGCATGTGCATCAGGGCGCGATCGATGTGCTCGGCCCGGTGGTCGATCCGCAGACCGTCCATCAGGGGAAATTCTCGATGGGCACCGTGCTCGGGCTGATTGCCGTCGAAGGCGCGGCCGGCGTGACCGAGTTCGAGCAGCGCTACCGCGATCCGGACGTCGCCGACTTCCGCGTGCGCGTGAAGATGGTGCTGGATGAAGAGGTCGACGGCGCGTATCCGGCGCGCTGGATCGGCAAGGTCACCGTGCACACGCGCGACGGTCGCACGCTGCATGCGCGCGTCGACGAGCCGAAGGGTGACCCGGGCAATACGCTGACGCGGCCTGAGCTGGAGGACAAGGCGATGCGGCTGGCGGCCTTCGGCAACGCGGCGTCGGAAGCGGAGATGAAGCGGGCGTTCGGCGTGCTGTGGGGAATCGCCGGCTGTGAGAAGGTGCCGTCGCTGCTCGTTGGTTGATGGCACTGCGCGAAAACCCTTCCGGGGGATGAGCGACAGCGGATCCCGGCTTGCGCCGGGATGACTCATGCAAGGCCCGGCCGCCAATTCGAGCGATGATCTCGCGCGAGGATGGACGTTTTGAGAACGGATACCTTTTACATCGTCACCCCGGCGCAGGCCGGGGTCCATTGCCGCGCTTGCCGAACATTCCGTTTGTCGGGCAAACCTTTATCAGCTGCTGTCAGATGACGCCAGCCCGCTCGACAAACCACCCCAGCCCCATCACCAGTATCCCCATCGACACCCAGCGTGTCGCGCGAGCCCCCCAGTCCTGGCGCTTCAGCCAGACCAGCAGCGGCACCACGATCGCGACGGCCACCACCTGACCTGCCTCGACGCCGAGGTTGAAGTTCAGCAGCGCCAGCAGTTCGCTGCCCTTCGGCAGGCCGATCTCCTTCAGCACCGACGAAAAGCCGAAGCCGTGCACCAGACCGAACGCAAAGCTGATGGTCCAGCGGCGCGAGATCGCATAGCGGGGATTGAGGTTCTCGAACGCGACATAGGCGATCGACAGCGCGATCACGGATTCGACCAGCGCCGACGGCAGCGTCACCAGGTCGAATGCGGCCGCACCCAGCGTGACGCTGTGCGCAATCGTGAAGGCGGTGACGATCTTCAGCAGTTGCAGCAGGCTGCCGCCGCACAGCACCAGCGCCAGCACGAACAGCAGGTGGTCGTAACCGGTGGCGATGTGCTCGACGCCCAGCAGGAAGAAACTGGCCGCGCCGTTCGGCGCTGCCTGATGCTTCAGGTTGGCAGCCAGCGTCGGCTGCGCCGCCGAGAACGCATGTGACACGCTGCCGCCGTCCCAGGTCATCATGGCGATCACATGATGGGTGTCGCCGAGCACGGACGCCAGCCGGTCATGGACCTGCAGCTGTGCAGGGGGCTGGCCGCAATCGAACTGCAGGATGAGCCCGTCGCCCGGGCGGGGCGGGCAGCGGTGGCCATCGGCTTCGACGACGACGTGTTCGCGCAGCAGCGCGGGCAGGGCGGCGGGATCGGTGGCGGCCTTGCCCGCCGGGGTGTACGCATAACTGACGATGGCATCGCGCACCGTCAGGCTGGCAAACCCGGTCGCGTCGCCCGAATGCGCGCGCGCCGCACAGGGCAGCAATGACGCAGCGAACGCCAGCGCCAGGGTAAACCGCGCAATCAGCCGCATCGGATCAGCGCGCCGTCGCGGCCGGCCCGGCAGCGGGAGCCGGCGCGGCAGCAGGAGCCGCGCCTGCCGGCGCCGCCGCCTTCGCCTTCATCGCGTCGATCAGGTTCAGCAGGTTCGTGATGTGGAACTCGGGCACGGTCACGATGCTGGATTCGCCGACCGGCAGCAGGTAACGGCTGTAGCCGTCCGGCGTGTTGCCGCCGGCGGCGTAACGCGCCAGCGGCGCCTCGTTGCCCGCGGAGCGGTAGACGATGATGAAGATGTCCGGCCGCGACACGCCGTACTCGTCATCGCCGCCTTTCAGCGGGACTGTCTGCTCGCGCTGCATGCGGCCGAAGCCGGTGAGCGCGTTGGCGATGGTGTCCGACTGCGCCGGATCGATGTTGTGCTCATGACCCGGCTGGCTCGCATCATGGATGCCGTGGTAGAACCACTTGCCGTTGGCTGCGCGCTCGAAACGGTGCATCGTTCCCTTGGCCATCACCTCGACGACGCCAATCTCCTCGATCGGCGCCGGCAGCAGGCGCCTGGTCTCGCGCACGACCGTCGACGAAATCTCGTTGCTGCGGCGGACTTCGCCGCGCCAGATGACGACCGCCAGGACGACCAGCACGCCCCAGATCAGCCACATTTTGCGCCCGCGCATCAACGCCTCCTCCACCAGACAGCCACGCCGAGCGCCGCCATCAGCAGCGGGATCAGGATGATCGACAGCACGAACGTGCCTTTCATCTGCGTATTCGTCATGATCACCAGCGGCAGGTCGTAGGTACGCGGCTTCAGGCCGATCAGGTTGTCGCGCGCCGCGAGGAAGTTCACCGCATTCATGAACAGCGTGCCGTTGCCGACGAGGTGGTAGAACGAGTTGGTCGCGAAGTCCGAATCGCCGATGACGACGATGCGCGCTTCCTTGCGGTCGGCGATCGGCTTGGCGGCTTCGACCGTCTCTCCGCGCAGGCGGCGCATCATCATTTCAGCCGATTCGACCGCCTGCGGATTGATGCGCGCCGTCGCCATGATGGTCAGCGGGCCGCCACGGTTCTTGCCTTCGACGAACTCGACCTTTGCACGGTCGGCATTCGCGAAGCTTTTCTTCGACGTGTTCACCAGCTGGCGCACCGTCACGCCGGGCACCGGCGCGGCGGTCGGCGACAGCGAACGCGCTCCAGGGAAGAAGGTCTGCTGCATCTTCGACGTGATCTCGTGCGGGTTGTAGTCGGCGACAGCCGGCGTCGACGGGTCCGCCCAGAAGTGGCTGGCCGGGTCGATCACCATGTCTTCCTCCATCACGATGCCGAACTTGGCGATCACGCGCTCAAGGCCCGTCTTGACGAACGGGTCGATCATGAACATCGCCTTGCCGCCATTGTCGAGGTAGGCGTCGATCGCCTTGACTTCGGGCTCCAGAAACGGCGCCTGCGGACCGGCGACGATCAGCACCGCGCAGTGCGACAGATCGGCGCCGGCCTGCATCAGCGAGACCTTTTCAACCAGGTAGTTCAGCGCTTCCAGC
>JACCDX010107120.1_pt1 | contig 10657 bp, 8 predicted proteins | sample 7449681 | NCBI WGS metagenome assembly JACCDX01 (sample SAMN15323450, study PRJNA562643) | freshwater metagenome | isolation source: river surface water | place: USA:Blue River Watershed | collected 2017-08-18
GCGGCGCGGGCCGCGACATCGAAGGGCTGGAACGTCGCCTCGCCGCCGCGGCACGCGTCGAGAAACTCCTTCATGTGATCCTGGTCGGGCGCCCGGCGGTAGACGACCTTGAGCGGCCTGGCGGCTTCGTGGTCGAGCACGCCCCGGGCCTTCGGCGCCGTATCGGACTTCAGGCGCAGCACGCCGCCTTTGCCCCAGGCGTCGGCAAGCAGGTAGCCTTTTTCGCCGACGAAGAGGCAGCCGTTCGTCGGCACCTTGCGGTAGGTGCGGGTGATCTCGTCGGCGAGCGCCGCGGGCGGGCCGGCATCGGGGCCGTCGATCCACCAGACGGATACCGGGTCGAATTTCCCGCGCGCGGCGAAGTCCCAGCGGAACCGGTTCTTCGCGGGATAACTGTCTTTCGCCGGCTCGGAGGATTCGACGGCGATGCGCGTCGGCGGGCCGAGCTCGAGGGCCCGGAGCGGGAGGTTGTGCGCGTGCGCCCCCATGTCGGCGAGGTGGCCGTCGCCGTAGTCGAGCCAGCGGCCCCACGCGAGGCAGCCGCCGAGGTAGTGGTCTTTGAACGGATGCACCGGCGCCGGCCCGCACCAGGCGTCCCAGTTGAGTCCTGACGGCAGGCGGTCGGCGACGGTGGCGACGGCTTCGCTCGGCGGAAACGTGCGATCCATCCAGCAATAGACTTCGCGGACCTGGCCGAGGAGACCGGCCTGGACGATCTCCATGCTGCGGCGAAAGGTATCGGTGGCGCCGCCCTGCGTGCCGATCTGGGTGACCTGTTTGCGGCCCCGCATGAAGAGCGCCATGTCGCGCGCCTCGGCCACGCTGTGGGCGAGGGGCTTTTCGCAGAAGACGTTTCGCCCGGCTTGGAGCGCGGCCTTGCTCATCGGCATGTGCCACCGCTGGCCGGTGGCGATGATGACGGCGTCGATGCTCTTCTCCTTTTCGAGCAGGCGGCGGAAATCGTCGTATTCACGGGCCTGCTGCACACCGGCGACAACTGCGGCGGCGGGCTTGCCGCCTTTTTTCTCGCGGCGGTCGCGGGGATTCGGCGCACCGGCCTTGAGGCTGGAGATCGCCGCGGCGTCGACGTCGCAGAGTGCGGCGATGTTCACGCCGTGCTGGAGGAGCGACGAAAGCAGAAACATCGCGCGGTTGCCGCAGCCGATGACGGCGACGTTGAGCCGGTTGTTGGCGGCGTTGGCGCCGAAGGCGCGCGAGGCGAGAAACTGGGGCGCGGCGGCCAGACCGGCCCCGGCGAGGCCGGCCTTGAGGAACGAGCGGCGGGAGCAGTGATTCACGGGGTTCATACGGGGAGGGGTGAAGAGCAAACGACACGCAACGCGTGCCTCGGCAACCGCGCGACCCTAGGCCGGCCGAACGCGCGGCGGCAAGCGACGACGCGGACCAACGCCAGACGCGGCGAATATTTCCGGAAGCCCGGCCAACCGGAGTTCGCTTTCCGCCGCCCTCACGCCTCCCCCACCGCCTCGATCAGTGCCCGCCACAGCGCCGCGCCGCCCGGCGCGTTGGTCATGATCACGAGCCCCGTTCCCCGCGCCGGGTAGAACTCGCAGTAGCTGCGGAAACCCGTGCCGTTCGACCCGCTGTGCCGCGCCCGCCGGTCGTGCGCCAGATCGTCCAACGCCCACCCGAGTCCGTAGTGGCTCGAGCGCGGCCGGCTTCCGTCGCGCCGCACCGGCAGGTTGCTGCCGTCCGTGCGCGCCGCGGGTGTCAGCATCGCCCCAAACGTCGCCGCGGCCAACGCATGCGGCGCCGTGCGCTCCGTCGCCATGAGATCGGCCAGATACGCCGCATACTCCCGCGCCGGACAATAGAGCGAGTAGGCGATGTTCGCCCGACGGTAGAGCTCCCGGTTTTCCGCCGTCGCGCCCTGCGCCGTATGGCCCGCCGCGGCCCGCGCGCCCCAGTCCGCCTGCCACGTGTAGCGCGCGGCCCGCATTCCCGCCGGCCGCAGCACCGTCCGCTCGAGCCACGCCCCGATCTCTTCTCCCGTGATCCGTTCGAGCGTGTGCTGCAGGTAGGTGTAACCTTCGCCCGAATACGAATACTTCGCGCCCGGCTGCGATTTCGGTGCGAGCGGACCGCCCGCCTGCCAGCCACCCGCCCGCCAATTCGGAAAACCCGTCGTGTGCGCCAACGCCATCCGCGCCGTGATCGCGAGGTGCGTCGACTCGTCCGGCAGATAGGGCCGCTCCAGGTAGTCCCGCAGCGGGCGATCCAGCTCCAGGCGCCCCTGCTCCACCAATTTCAGGGCGCCGTGCGCGCCCGTGGGTTTCGACATCGACGCCGCTTCGAACAGCGTCGTCGCCGTCACCGGCTCCCGGGTCGTCGCATTCGCCAGGCCGTAATACCTCTCCCAGGCGACGCGCCGCGTTTCGATTCCCACCACGGCCACGCCCGGCACCCGGTGCCGCGCCATCAGCTCCGGCACCCGCGCATCGAACTCCGTCGGTCGCGGCGCCCCGCTCGCCTCCGCCGCCCGCGCCGCGCCCATCAAACCGCCCAGCCAGCCGCCCGCACCGAGGATAAACTGTCGCCGCGTCCGCATGGGTGTCGCCCCGCACTGCGCCAGTCTCCGCCCCCTCCCGTCAATCCCGCATCCGCACCGCGCTCCGCGCCCCGTCCGTCACTGCACGCTCGCCGCGCGCCGGATTTTTCCCACGCTCCCCGACACCCGCGCTCACCCCGACGCCTTCCCCCCGGGCGCGGCCTCCCCACCATGACACCCCCGTCCCTGCGGTGCGCCTTACGTGCGCCCGCCTTGCCCGCCGCCGTGGCCCTCACCGCCGCGCTCGCCTCCCTGCCCGCCGCCGCCTTTGCCCAAAGCGCCCCCGCCGCCGCGACACCCCCGGCCAGCCCGGTCGCCGTCAACTCCGCCGCCACCTCTCCGGGCGGCACCGGCGACCCTATCCGCCTCTCCGTCTTCGAAGTCTCCTCCGACAAGGATACCGGCTACACCGCCTCCACCGCCCTAACCGGCACCCGCACGAGCGAGAAACTCGAGAATCTCCCCAACTCCATCTCCGTGATGACCCAGGAGTTTCTCCAGGACCTCGCCCTCAACAGCTACTTCGACGCCGTCGACTTCGCCACCAACGCCGAAAACATCGCGAACGACCTCGGCACCGTCGGCGCCGCCGTCGGCAACCGCGGCGGCAACCAGGTCAACATCCGCGGCCTCGCCTCCGTCCGCCAGCTGCGCGACGGCTTCCCGTGGTATCTCTCGACCGACAGCTACAACACCGAGCGCATCGAGTTCGGCCGCGGCCCCGGCGGCCTCGCCTACGGCGACGTCGACGCCGGCGGCTCGATCAACATCGGCAGCAAGCGCGCCAACTTCCAGCGCCGCGGCAGCGTCCAGATCCGCTACGACAACTTCGGCACCCAGCGCTACTCCATCGACCTCAGCCAGCCCCTCGTCCCCGGCAAGGTCGGCGCCCGCTTCAACGCCATCAAGTCCGAGGTCGAGATGTTCAAGCAGCGCATGGGCCGCGACCTCGAGGGCTACGCCGCCGCGTTCCGCATCGAGCCGTTCAAGCACCGCCGCACCCAGATCGATGTCCTCGGCGAGACCGGCAACACCGTCTACCACCTCGGCCACCTCGGACCCACCGACAGCCGCATCGCCTACGTGCCCGGCACCGGCACGTCCAACCTCGACGCCGACCCCGTCCGCCCCGGCGTGCAGGTCAACGGCGTCGGCATGCAGCAACTCCGCGCCCCGACCGCCGTCATCCACGCCATCGTCGATGTCGGCGGCGTCATCAACAACTGGCAGTCCACCGCGCAGAACACCTTCCGTATCACGACGACCAATACCGCCGCGGCCGCCACCTCCGCCACCGACCCGCAGAACCCCAACCGCTTCCCGCTGCGCCGCATCCCCGAGAGCATCATCCCGCTCAGCCAGGACTGGGCCGGACCCGACAACAAGATGGCGTCGAAATATCACGCCTGGACCGTCGAGCTGAAACATTCCTTCTCCGACCGCCTCAACGCCCTCGCCGCGATCAACGGCCAGTTCGACGAGACGATCCGCAAGCAGACCTACTCCAGCCTCGCCAGCGTCGGCGGCGTCGCCGGCCGCAGCGTCCACGTCGACGTCAACCCCGTCCTGCCCAATCCCGCCGGCCCCGGCACCGTGCCCAACCCGAACTACGGCGAGATGTATATCGTCCATGCCCCGCTCTACAACCCCGACGGCCACGACATCATGGGCCTCCGCGGCCAGGTCGTCTACGACCTCGATCTGCCCAAGGGCATCACCCAGCGCATCGTCTTCGGCGCCAACTACCGCCACGAGGAAAACTACCAGGACAACTACGGCTACTCCCTCACCCGCGAGGAAATCGCCAAGCGCGGCTTCACCGGCCAGGCGGCCTACTTCAACAACAACCTCGTCTACCCCATCCACTACCTCCGCGACGGCAACTCCGACGCCAAGCTCGGCTGGAACGTCCGCCCCGGCATCACCCAGCTCTTCCGCCACAACGCCGGCAGCGGCGTCAACCGCCGCCTCGACCAGAGCCTCACGTCCGGTTTCGCCAACCTCATCGGCTCGTATTTCGGAGGCCGCGTCCGCACCAGCGTCGGCCTCAGCCGCGACCACTGGCTCCAGAGCGCCAGCCTCCCCACCACCGCCGACCCCGCCAACTTCAACCAGCAGACCTTCTTCGCCGCCGACGGCTCCCGCATCGCCAACGACGGTATCCGCAAGCTGGATAACGTCCCCGTCTTTCCCTTCGCCGACGAGTGGAGCACCAACCAGACCTACGGCGCCGTCTGGCACGTGTTTCCCTGGCTCTCGCTCACCGCCGGTTATTTCGAATCGTCCCAGTTTTCCGACAACTACGGCACCGACCTCACCGGCGGTCCGCTCGTGCCGCTCACCGGCGAGGGCACCGACTTCAGCGCCCGCTTCAAACTGCTCTCCGGCAAGATCGAGCTCTCCGTCACCCGCTTCGACACCAAGCAGGAAAACCTCAACGCCTCCACCGTCGCCGAGGTCCGCGACGAACTGAATCCGCTGCTCGCGAAACCGTTTTCCAACCTCGTCGACTACCGCGACCGCACCGCCACCGGCTGGGAATACCAGGTCGTCGCCAATGTCACCCGCCAGTGGACGCTCCTCGCCAGCTACTCGAACAACACGACCGAGTTCACCCGCTTCTTCCCGCTGCTCAACGCCGCCCTCACCGAGGCCCGCGCCACCGCCCGCCAGCGCGGCCTCGACCCCGACGGCGCCACCACGCTCACCCGCGATTTTCTGGAGGATCAGGAGGGCGCGATCTCGCTCACCAAGCGCGCCACCGCCAGCCTCACCACCCGCTACAGCTTCGCCGAAGGCCGGCTCAAGGGCATCACCGCCGGCCTCGCCGCCCGCTGGACCCGCGGCCGCGACCGCGCCGGCGTCACCATCTCCGGCGTCCAGGTTCTCCCCCCGACCACCACCGAGGACTACATCCTCGCCAATCCTTTCGTCAGCTACCGCCGCAAGTTCGGCCGCACCAACTGGACCTTCCAGCTCAACGTCAACAACGTCTTCGACGAAAAGGTCGACGTCGGCAACGGCTACACCTGGACGCGCTACACCGAGCCCCGCCAATACGTCACCACCGTCACGGTCGGGTTCTGACCGCCGCCCGCTCCGGGCCCCTTCCCCGCAAGCCGGGTCTTCGACCTGCCCCTCCCCGCCCGCGTTGCGGCACCCGGCTCGCGCTCTCGGCGTCGCAGCCCGCGGCCGCCGCCGGAGCACCGGGCCTGCCCGCACCCCTCACCACCCGCCGTCGTCCGGAAACACGTTGCCGTATTTCACGCTCGTGCGCGGCGCCGCCATCATCGGCGCCACCGTGTCGCGCCACGCCGCGTAGTGCGCCGTCGCCTTGTGCGCCGCCGGCGCCGCCGCGTCGCGATACACCTCGACCAGCACGAACCGCGTCGGGTCGTCCGCCTGCTGCACCACGTCGAAGCGCGCGATTCCCGGCTCCCGCACGCTCGCGCGCGCATTGGCCAGCGTGGCCGCCTTGAACGCATCGACCCACTCCGGAAGGACCTGAACCTGCACCTGGACGATCAGCATGGGAAAAGGCGACCAGCCTGCGGGGTTCCGGCCGCCGCGCCATGCCGAAATCCGGTGGAAAATGCCGCCGCTTTTTCCTGCCCGCCACATCAAGCCTTGCCCGTCGCCGACCGCCACCCACCATGGCGCCGCTGCGTTAGGTTCCTCCCTCCACCAACACCCCCCTATGAAAACACGACTGCTGGCCGCCGCGCTGCTTTGCTGCGTCTCCTCCTCCCACCTCGCCCTGGCTCAGACGCCCCCCGCGAAAACCGACCCGAAAAAGGCCCCCGCCAAAACGCCCGCCGATCTCGCCTACGACGAGTTCAACAAGGTCCGCAACGAAGGCGGCCCCCGCGACCAGGCCCGGTTCCAAAAAGTCATCGGCGCCGGCCTCGCCTACCTCGGCGCCCACGCCACCCACGGCCGCGTCAACGACGTCGTCAACGGCCTCGCCCAATACGCCAACTCCATCGACAAGAAGCAGCCCGCCCTCGTCACCTCCTACTTCTCGTTCCTCAAGCTCGAGGCCACCAACCTGAAGTTCAAGGACGGCGTCACCGACCCCACCAAGGCCGCCCTCGCCGCCCTCGACGCCGCCATCGCCGACTTCGAGCTCCGCGCCCAGTTCACCCGCGAAAACCTCGCCAACCTGCGCGAAAAACTCGACGCCCTCGGCGAGACGCCCGGCACCGGCCGCTTCCTCGTCGAGCGCGAGCGCTCCTACCTCCACGTCCTCGCCGCCGGCACCAGCCTCGCCAACGCCGAGGGCTTCGCCAAGCGCCTCCTCGAGCACAAGGACAAGGGCGTCGCCGGCATGGCCCGCGCCGAGCTCAACATCCTCGAGGCCCGCAAGCAGCCCTTCGACCTCAAGTTCACCGGCCTCGACGGCAAGGAGACCGACCTCGCCCAGCTCCGCGGCAAAGTCGTCGCCCTCTACTTCTGGAGCAGCGCCAACAAGGGCTCCGTCGGCAATTTCGAGCAGCTCCGCCTGCTCCACTCCGACTACCGCAAGAAGGGCTTCGAAGTCGTCACCGTCTCCTTCGACAAACCCGAGGACGCCGAGAAACTCAAAGCCGCCGTCAAGGAAGCCAAGATCCCCTTCCCCGTGCACTACGACGGCAAGGGCAACAAAAACGAACTCGCCGCCAAACTCGGCATCACCGACGTCAACCGCCTCCTCGTCATCGACCAGAAGGGCATGCTCCAGGCGTCCATGCAGGGCAACAACCTCACCATCAACCTCCCGCTCAACCAGCTCGAGGGAAACATCAAGCGCCTGCTCAACATCAAGTGACGCGCATCGCGCGTCGCGGCGCTCGTCCGGTCCTCCGGTCCGCCGCCGCCCGCCCGCGCAACGCGCTCGTCGCCTCCGCCGGCCGCCCTCGGGCGGCCGTTTTTTTTGCGCCCCTTTCGCCGCGCAGGGCAACGGGCCTTCGCGCGCCCGATGGCGCGGAGCTCTCGTCCCACCGCTCCGGCAGGCTCCTTTGTAGCGCTCCACTCCGCCGCGGGACGGAGCACGTGCATTGTTCGCTCGCCCCAGCCGCGAAGCCCCCATGCTTTTTCGCCGCCGCTGTGCCGCCCGCCGCACCGGCCGGGAGCTTGCGCGCCCCCGTGCCGCCGCTACCGTCGACGCATGAGTGCCGCCGAAATCATCGCGCTGATCGATCGCCTTCCGCCCGTGGACCGCGAAGTCGTTCGCCGGCACCTCGAAAGCACCCGCCCTGCCGACTCCGGTGACACCGCGCCGCGCCGCATCGAGCTCACCCGCGGTTTGGCCACGGGTGATGCCTATTTCGACCGGCATCCCGAACTCTTCCGCAAGCTCGCCGAGTAGTTTCGGATGTCTGCGGATCGGCCGACATTTCTCGATTGGGAGCTCATGCTCGCGCTCCACACCCGCTCCCTTCGGCGCTGGGGCGGCATCGACGGTGTGCGTGATCGCGCCGCCCTCGAATCCGCACTCGGTGCCGCAGAGAACACGTTTCACTACGGCGCGGGCGACGTGCACGACATTGCGGCCGCCTACGCCTACCATATCGCGCAATCGCAGGCCTTTCTCGACGGCAACAAACGCACCGCCGTCGCCTGCGCCGCGGTCTTTCTGCTCGAAAACGGCTGCCGCGACGCATCCGAGGATCTCGTGCTCTACTCCGCCATGATCGCCCTCGCCCGCCGCGAACTCGACAAACCCGGCCTCGCCGCCCTCCTCCGCCGCCAGTTCCCCCGCGCATGAGCGACTCCGCCGCCCCGTCGTTGCCGCCGCCGTCGTCCCAGCCCGCGCGCTCTGCGGCGCCCGGGCTTTCCGCCGACTACCTCGAGCGCTTCGGCGGGCTCGGCCGCCTCTACGGCCGGGACGCGTTGCCCCGCCTCGCCGCCGCCCACGTCTGCGTCGTCGGCGTCGGCGGCGTCGGCTCCTGGACCGTCGAAGGCCTCGCCCGCAGCGGCATCGGCGCCCTCACGCTCGTCGACCTCGACGATGTCTGCATCACCAACGTCAACCGCCAGCTCCCCGCCCTCGACGGCCAGATCGGCCGACCCAAGGTCGCCGTCCTCGCCGAGCGCGTCGCCCTCATCAACCCCGCCTGCCGCGTCACCGCCGTCGCCGAGTTTTTCACCGCCGCCACCGCCGACCGCCTGCTCGCCCCGCCCTTCGACGCCCTCGTCGACGCCGTCGACAAGATGTCGCACAAAGCCCTGCTCCTCGCCGGCGCGCGCGACCGCGGCCTCCCCGCCCTCTCCGTCGGCGGCGCCGGCGGCCGCCGCGACCCCACCCTCATCCGCACCGGCGACATCGGCGAGGCCAACGACGAGCTCCTCCGGCTCGTGCGCAAGAAACTCCGCCGCGACCACGGCTTCGTCGCCGGCGCCCACCGCGGCATCACCCGCGTCGGCATCCGCGCCGTCTGGTCCAACGAAGCCCCCGTCTACCCGTGGGCCGACGGCACCTGCGCCGCCGAGCCCGAACCCGGCACCAACCTCACGCTCGATTGCGCGAGCGGTTTCGGGTCCGCCGTCTTTGTGACCGCCGCGTTCGGCCTCGCCGCCGCCGGCGAGATCGTGCGCCTGCTCCTCGGCGCCCCCGCTACTTCGACCCCCAAGGGGGCGGTGGCGCGGGCACCGGCCGCGTGAGATCGAACTCCACGCGGAAGCGCCGGCCCTCCGACGCTCGCACCAGCCGGTAGCTCAGCGTCTTCCCCGGCGAAACCAGAAACGTCCACACGTTCGTCTTCGCCGCCGGGATCAGTTTCGCCGTGAACTCGTCCGCCGGGAAACTCTGCTCGCCCGCCGCGCCCGCGTCGGCCGTGTCGCCGCCATACTGCGTCACCTTGTCCTCCGTCCCGTCCTCGTGCCGGTGGTCGTGCTTCAGCCGCAGCCCCGTCGCCGTCCGCGTGATCACCCACGTGCGCGAGCGGTTGTCCCCGACGTGAAACGGTATCCGGATTTCGGAGTCGCCGCAGCTCCGCACGTGCATCACGAGCCGCTGGCCGGCAAACGCCGCGTCCGTCGCGCTGGTGCTCTCGACGACCTTGCCCGCGAAGGCCTGCCCGCACAGTCCGCGCAGCGCCTGCCAAAACGCCTCCTGCTCCGCCGGCAGCGCCTGCGCGCGGCCCGCCGCGGCACCGAGCGACCACAACCCGAGCAGGGCGATCACGCGGACGATGCCGCGGCTCAAACGAGGTTTCATGCGCGCCAGCCCATCACAACGGCCCGAACAAGCGCACAAAATTTTCCGCCACCCGCTCCCGCGCCTCCGCCGGCACCCACCCGCGGATCTCGGCCAGCCCGGCGTAGGCCGCGACGAGATTGCCCGGATGATTCACGACCGTGCCGTCGTCGCGCGGCGGCAGCCCATGTGTGCGCCGCGCCTCCGGTAGCGGCATCGCCGGCGCGTCCGTCTCCACCAGCAGCCGCTCCGCCGGCAGCCCGGCAAACACCGCCCGCTTCGTCGCCTGCCGCGGCTCGAGGAAGGCGCCGTTGAACGAAAAATACGCGCCCAGCGCCGCAAACTCCCGCGCCAGCTCCGCCGACCCGCCGTAGGCATGCAGCAAAAATCCCCGCGGCAGCCGCGGCCCGTCGCGCAGGACGTCCAGCAGCGGGCCCCACGCATCGAGGCAATGCAGCGTCACCGGCCAACCGTGCTCCGCCGCCAGCGCCAGTTGCCAGCGCAACGCCGCCACCTGCTCGTCCAACGGCGCCCGCCGCAGCCCCGCCAACCGCGGATCATCCGGCCGCGCCCGCTCCAGGATCCACCGGTCCAGCCCGACCTCCCCCACCAGCGGCCGCGCCGCCTTCGCCAGCGTCGCCCGCAGCCGCTCGCGCCAGGCCGGCGTCGCGTTGCCCACGTCCCACGGGTGCAGGCCGTAGCTCGGCCACAGGCGCGCGCGTCCGCGGCCGGTCGCCTCCGCCGCCGCCAGCGCCGTCACCTCCGCCCAATCGTCCTCCGCCGTGCCGTTGACCACCGCCGCCCCGAGCGGCAGCGCCTCCAAGTCCGCCAGCACCGCCGCGCGGTGCGGCGCGAGCCACGCGTCGTGCAGGTGATTGTGGGCGTCGAAATACACGGGGGAAAAAATGCCC
>JACCDX010952568.1_pt1 | contig 10654 bp, 21 predicted proteins | sample 7449681 | NCBI WGS metagenome assembly JACCDX01 (sample SAMN15323450, study PRJNA562643) | freshwater metagenome | isolation source: river surface water | place: USA:Blue River Watershed | collected 2017-08-18
GGAAAACATGGCCATGTCTACTTTACCACAAAACCTTTTGAACAACATCGCCTGACGAATCATAGTGTGCGTCCAGAATGGATTTTTAGGAGTGCACCTACGATACACCACACTGGTGATGGCTTTAGCCAACTGTTCATTGTTGGGGTGGTCTTTCATGGCCTTCTTCAACCGTTTGACTCGATTGCGCTCCCAGGTCCGAGATGTTTTGTAGTTTGCTGCTTGGGAAACCTTGCTATTGCCGCCACTCTTATTTGCCATAATTTGATTTTACCTTGTAAATGTATTTGTTGTTGTATGTTTCACACTCTATTACCAATAAACCCAATCGGTGAAGTTCTTCTAGGCAAGTGTAGACCTCTTGGTCACTTTCACAGACTACACCGCCCAGGGCAAGGAGACCTGTGAAAGCCTGAAGAGATTCTGGGGTCAAGTAATCCTCTTCTTGAAACAGCTTTAACACTTTTGGAAGTGGGTTGTACTCACTGGATTGAAACTTCATTGTGTAATACATCCTTTAGAGCAGGAAATTCGCCCAACAGAATGTCTAAACAGGCCTGGGCTACTTCACGGTGTTCTTTTTGGGTACCCATATCTGTTCTGAGAATGCAGTAGTGAATCCAACTACGCACACTTCCAGCCATATACAGTCGGCTATGAGTCAGCCCTTCTGGTAACACTGCACGAGCTTGCTCTTTTGCGATGCCATTCGTCAAGGCCCAGGTGTATGCTCGTTTTACTACTCGTAACACATCCTGTTGCTGCGCCTCCCAAACCTCTGCTAGCTCTTTGTCATCTGTCTCCAAACTGGCCTGACGATTCTTGAGGTCCTGCATTCGGGCTTCGCGGACTTCAAAACCCAAGTCGTCTGCACGGGCATAACGCTGGCTAAACTCTTGGAAACTAAAGCTGCGGTGACGCAGGATCTGGCGTGCAATGTCACGGGTAGTGTTGATTTCCACTACCATGTGAGCCATTTCAAATGGACTCCAGTGTTGATGTTTCACCAAGTATTTAAGCAGCTTTGGCGCAGTTTCTGTGTTGAGCTGATTTGATGGATTGCTAACACGGGCAATGTAGGCCAACATGTCGTTGACGGTTGGAACTTCTGGAATCTTGCTCTCTGTGACCCCTACTAATTTAACGGTATTCACGACGATCTTCCTTTTCAAAGAAATCCATGACTTGGTTCAATTCATTGAAGGTACGTTCACGAATGTTGTCACACTCCTGAATCATGTTGTGCATCTTTTTAGCTGCAAACAACACCGTATCTGCATCGCCAGCATTCTCCAAGCCAATGGGAAAGTGCCGACCACAAGTGTCGTAGAAGCACACCTGGTCTTCATCAATCACAGCGCGGTACCAGTAGTGTTTGTTGCCGTGCTTGAATGTTTCACTGGGGTCCACATTGTTGTACTCTTCGAAGTCTACAACACCAAAAAATAGTTCCATTACTTTCCTTCTAGGTTAAAATTAAAAACGCAAAAAGCCACAGCAGAACCTGCTGTGGCTTGTGTTGGTACCCCCGGCCGGACTCGAACCGGCACGCACATAGTCGGCGAGGGATTTTAAGTCCCTTGTGTCTACCAATTCCACCACAGGGGCTTATTCTTCAGCAAAAATTTTGTCGTAAAACATGTATAGTAGATTGCCTACAATAGTGTCATCGTGTCCGTTGCGAACAGGCACTAATACCGTGTTTTCGTTCAAGAATCTGTTTACTGCTAGTTGTGCACCAATCTTCTTGTTGAAGCTGTCTTGTGGAGAGCAGTAGGCCAGTGCTACCTCTACCATGCGAGTGTTCTTCCACTCACTGGTTTTGCGGTAAGCAATAGTAACGCCGCCTCGATTGTGCCGTGGATCGTATCCGTGACAAATCTTGATGTTGAAGTCCCTCATGTCGTCCTGGACTGTGTTGACTTCAAACATGCTGCCTTTCACAAATTTAGGATCAACAGGAGTTTTGTACACAGTGGTGCTTGTGGTCATTACAGGAAATGGTCAACCCGAATTTGGAAAGTCAACTCGGCTTTTAGTATTTGTGGTGTGTGTTTTTCGCATAATGTTGTTGATTGTTGGCGGCCTCAAGGGGAATCGAACCCCTGCCATCGCCGTGACAGGGCGACATTCTTACCGTTAAACTATGAAGCCTACTTATTCCATGCTTCTTGAACTTGACTGTACACTTGTTCAAAATTTTCTAGACTACAACCAGTGCTGTTCATGACAAACAACCGTAGATTTTCACCTACCATGTTTAGTTCCAAGGCAGTCATGATTGTTTTGAAGATATAGTAATCACTATCCATATATTATAGTCCAAAGAATACAACAATTCAAGTCAAAAATTAAACTGGCCCACTCTCTTGGACTCGAACCAAGGCCCCTGGATTTTCAGTCCAGTGTACACACCTGCTATACCAAAAGTGGGTGGTAGGATGTGACGGATTCGAACCGCCGACAGTCGTCTTGTAAGGGCGATGTTCTACCACTGAACTAACATCCTATGGAGCGGGCAGGGAGAGTCGAACTCCGCGTTCTTCAGCTTGGAAGGCTGTTGGTGGCCCCTTCACCTTGTCTGCCCGCAGGTATTTCTTCTACCACAACAAAATTGTGGCTGTCAAAGCTCCACAACAGGTAGCTCTGTGGAGTGTCATCAAAAATCTTTATTGCATCCATATTAAATCCTTAGGGGTGGCCTACGAGACTCGAACTCGTACCCTCACATCCACAGGGTGAGGTGCTAACCGTTACACTAAAGCCACACCTAAGGATTTGGAGTCACCGGAGAGATTCGAACTCCCGACCAGTACGTTCGTAGCGTAATGCTCTTCCTCTGAGCTACGGTGACCTGGAAACCCCTCAGAGAATCGAACTCTGGTGTTCAGATTTGCAATCTGCTGCCTAACCTCTTGGCTAAGGGGTTATTAGAATGTTACTTCCTGATACTCTTCTTTGGCACAGCCGCACTCTGGACAGTTCCAGTATTTAGGCAACTCTTCCCAAGGCCCGTCGACTTCTGGTTCGTAGACGTGTTCACACACTGTGCACTGATAGGTTTTGTGTTCCATGTTGTTCCTTTGTGGCGGAAGTGGAGAGAGTCGAACTCCCAAGGCTGTTTCCAACTCTGCGGTTTTCAAGACCGTTTTCGTCGCCAATCGATTTGCACTTCCATACGGGTTCCGATTACGGACTCGAACCGCAACTTCAAGGTTTTGGAGACCTGACGACTACCATTGTCTTAATCGGAAGTTGTGTTTGGCAGTGAGTGAGGGATTCGAACCCTCGGATCCTGTTTCCAGAACCTCTTTCTTAGCAGGAAAGTGATTTAAACCGCTCATCCAACTCACTATGGTGGTTAAGGCTGGATTCGAACCAACGACCCCGACCGTATGAAGGTCTTGCACTACCGCTGTGCTACATAACCAGATTGTTTGGCTCCACAGGCAGGGATCGAACCTACGACCAATTGATTAACAGTCAACTGCACTACCGCTGTGCTACTGTGGAAATGTATTCTTTAATCTTCGTCTTCTTCGTCTTCTTCGTCTTCGTTTTCAATGTTCTGATGGTACTTGGCAGACCTAACAATGTCTTCTGTTACAGTATCATAGTCCGCACTATAGATAAAACAGATGATTCCGGCCATTTCATCTGCCCAAGCGATAAACTGCGTGGGCCTGTCAAGGGTAGGAGATATTTCTCCAAGATGTTCAATCGTTGACTCATAGCTTTTTGTAAACATTTATTTTCCTTTTAGGGGTGCGTTACGATAGTAGGCGTCTGCTTCAGCAGATAGACTACACAGTTCTTGATACTCTTCCTGTGAAAAGGCAGACCCAACATCGTGTTCTGAAAGAAAGTAGACCCCTTCACAACACCCAATGTGGTACATATACTTAATTAACAGTTCTCTATAGTTCATTGGAAAGGTACTATTTTTAGGTGTGTTCAACAATTTCGATACCTGCCGACCTAATAGCACTGCTGCACACTCTGCACGGCCTGGCCGTGGCCGGGGAACCGTCTTCCAAAAACCGAAAAATCTTCATTGAATGCGCCCTGGTCAAGTCACGGCACAGTGAGATTGCATGAATCTCTGCATGAAGAAACACACGGTGAGGTTCCCCGGCCAGTTTAGCGTGGGCTGCTTGAAGTGGGTGAGTTTTAACATAGCTGTTCTTCCCCACACTCATCACTCTACCACGCTTGTCATAGATTATTGCAGTGATGTTGTATCGTTTCGTCATCCAACTATTATATCAGTTCAAGTCACCCTTTTCAACCCAATCTTTTTTACAGTCTTCACAAGGGTCTTGAAAGTACTCAGCCTTCATGACAACCCTCTTGGATTGTCTGGCATGGATGGCCCTTTCAGCAGCTTCGCAGGCACTCAGTGTGTCAAATTGACAACGCCCACGTTCGCCGTACTTGTATTTGTTATTGTTGCACTTGTAGCAGGGCATACTATCTCCTACAGTTGACTCTTGTAAAAGTTGTGTACAGCTTGTTCAGTATCGGCCACACCCAGGTGGGTTGCAAAGGCCTTCAAGAGGTCGCGTTCCTGGTCCATATCAAAGATTGAATTATGTAGGGCCAGGTATCCAGCCAACTGTGCTTGTGCATAGCTATCAGGACCAAAGCCAAATACGTCGTATAGTACATATCGATAAGTGCCCGGTTCTTCAATCTCGCCACGGTGAATACGCCGCACTACTGCACAAAACGCTTTGAGTTGTTCGTCCTTACTCAAGCTGTTCCAAAAAGCCTCCTGAACACTTTCAAGGGCCTTCATAGCTTGGTTAAATGAGTCACTGAGTTCTTTATCCATTACTTTTCCTTGTTTGGTTGGTGTGACAAACAGGATTCGAACCTGTGATCAACGCTTTATGAGAACGCTGCCTTAACCGCTTGGCCATTGTCACACACACAATTCTGGTAGAAGGGGTGGGAATCGAACCCACATTACTCCGCCTTATCTAGACGGTGCTCTACGAGTGTATAAGGCTCGCCCTTAGGCCAATATTAGCAACCCTTCCATAAGTTACCACACGTTAAAATGATCTTCTGCGTTACAGCGCATTCTCCCTCTTGTACAGGGCGATACATTTGTGTGGTAACTTATAGAGAGTAGAATACTACTACACGCTGATTACACTGTCCAGTCGCTACCGTTACGCTAGTGAGGCATCCTAGTCACCAATAGTAGCTTTATAGGTTCAGTGGATTGGTTACCACACTCTACTCAAAATTGGTACCCACGGTTGGATTCGAACCAACGACTTATCGGTTATCAACCGATTACTCTAACCGCTGAGTTACATGGGTGTGGCAGGTCTAGAATCCATATGTTCTAGCATTTTATCTACTACTATTTTTGTTCCATATCTGTGATACGAAAAGTGATGTGTTGGGCAGAGTACTATTAAATTATTTATATCGTTATTGTCTCTGTCTTCATCTATGTGATGAACGTCCAGTACATCTAATTCCCCACATACCACACAGGCGACAGGTAAGTTGTTATTTTTCAAATAGTCAAACAATATGTCTCTATAGTTTACATTGTTAGCAGCTCCAGTATAGTTCTTAGCGCCTTGCTTCCAAGAAAAGTACTTATTTGCACAACTATAAGAGCACGTTACTTTTTTGTTACCGTCTCTATTTGATAGAACAGTAAACTCCTTATTACAATTCGGGCACACTTTAGTGTACTCATAGAGTTTTTTAGCTACGCCCTCTCTAAAATGCGAATAATCTATTTTTAAACTATCTAATATAGATCTAACCCTTTTTGTATTTCTGCCGTTATTACTATAGCCAAAAGCACTACAAACTTGTGAAAGAGTTTCGCAGGTTTGTACTATTTGATCTAATTTTACAATATCCTGCAATAATATACTTGAAAATTTATCCATATGGTATCCTCCAAAACATGAGTAATTATACCATATAGGCAAAAAATTTTCAAATACATTTTTGGAAGACCAACTATGTATTTGGCAGGGGGTCTGGGTTACGATCCCAGTCACCTACTTTCAAAGAGTAGTATCTGCTCCAATCGATTTACCCCCAACTAAAATTACAATACTCGTACACTATCTACACGATTCCAACAAATCCACACTGAACTGCAATCCAACCGCAGATTGGTACTATCCCGAACGCTGCAGTATGGTCCGTTGATGATCTTGAAGTCACGACCGGCCATCCAGTCGTCAACGGCTGCTTGTTTGGTAGGGTAAACCCTTCCATACGCTGGAATCAACTCCAGCGGACCACTAACTTGACTAATTGCTTCCATGTTCGCCCTTTAAGACAGAAAACCACACTGGATTACAGCTACCTCAACACCTTGAAGAATCTGGTCTTTGACAAATTCCATGGGGAACCCCTCAAGATGAACAGCTTCTGCGTATGAGTCGATATTAGACACCATGTCTTCTAGTTCAGGGTCGACGCCGGTCTCGTTTACAAATACTTCATTTAGGTGAGTGTAGTCGCCGTCCAGTATGAAAAATGTAGGAAGGTTTTCCATACTACTGTAAATTACAATGGTTTTCATTTTGAGTGTTTATTTGTTTGGTACGGGCGGCGGGGTTCGAACCCACGACCAACGGATTAAAAGTCCGCTGCTCTTCCTGCTGAGCTACACCCGCGTAGAACTGCGGGCTTTGGCACGCAGTTGCTTGTTGGACTTATAATGCCGTCCAGCCTTACGAAAAAGAACAGCCGCTACAAAGGGATTGCGCGGCTGTGGTTTGGTTATCTTGATCTTCATGTTTTCTCCAGCCAATATGTTATTATAGACTAAAGAGTTGACAAAATCAAGATTAAATTTTGGTGGAGATAGGGAGAATCGAACTCCCATAAACAGCTTGCAAAGCTGCCGTAATCCCTTTATACTATATCCCCATGGTCTGAGTGGCAGGATTCGAACCTGCGACCTCCAGCTTCCAAGGCCGGCCGTCTGACCTAGCTGACAATACACTCAGTAAATTGTGATCGCTTGAAACCGTGGTTTTGAGCTGTGCATTGAACACAGGAACTTGTCGTCTAGCTCATGGGGGCCATAGTACCAAGCACAATTGACACCTTCTACAAATGTTCGTGGTTCAACCACTCCATCTACTGTATCGTAACCGCCCTCGTACCCCCTCACCAACACCTGCAATTCGGGATCAAAATTCTGCAACAGTTCAATAAGATCAAATACCCTCATCGATATACTCTCCACGAGCAGTAGTGCTGTTCATGTTGTCATGATCCCGGTCGTAGTTGGTGTAAGTATAATGACTTGGTTCCTTCTTGACTTGAGCACTCTCACGACACATGCTCTCAAAACTCTCCCACAGTTTTTCAAACTTCAAGTGGTACAGCTCCTTCATGCCGATCAATACGTTGCTGATTTGGTCTTGGTTCATTTCGCGTTCCAACACGCCCTCCATCACTGTGTCCAGGTCTTCGCAGACGTTCCAGCAGTTCATGATGTGCTGTTCCATGTCAAAACGGTTAAAAGGCTTCATGTTTTCCCCACATTTAAAACATTATTTTAGTCTAAAAAGGCACACACTTCAAGTGTAAATTTTTGGTTGCGGAGCCACTGAATCGAACAGGTCTTGAGGATTATGAGCCCTCCGTGCTTCCATCACACTCGCCCGCAGTTGTATACGTGCACCAGTAGAGCGATATAGTAGAACTACTACATTTCTTAACGGGCTGGTGCCACTCCACTCAATAATAGTATTTGTGTGGCTTGTGACCTACACTGGGCTTGTCCAACTCTTCCAGTTGTTCGAGTGGAGTGTGGGAGGCAGTGTGTTCCCATAGATGTGCTTGCCGCCGTTGCGGCCGATTCATCATCATTCGGGTCCACCAACTGGGCGTACTGCCCATCCAGTGCCAAGTAACATCTACATCTTTACGCTTCTTGGTTTTATACCCAGGTATTTCTTTGTACCAGTATCGTGTTATGTCTACCCAATCATCTGGATCTGTATACGATCTGCGAACTGACGGATAAGGAATCTTTTCAGTTCCAAATTCCCAAGTATAGCTTTCTGGAAAACGTACCCGTGCTGGGCGATCTTTGTAGGTTCTGCTCATTTTTATTCTCCTACCTTGGTTTAAGATATAACATACCCTAAAACAAAGTAACAGGCTCGAGGTTCTCAGCGGCCTGTTGCGTCTAACCAGGCCTCAGCCCTTAGACTTTGCGATGATCAGTCGCCTCTTTTAACTGCTCAAATAATTCATGAACGTGGTTCTGTAACTGAGTTCTGCTTTCCATCAAGTTATCATAAGTCATAGCACTCAATTGGCTTGCTGCCGCAGCCATGTTATCTGCGAGTGCTAGTACTTCTTTTTCCGTTACCATTTCCATTCCCTATTTATAATGTGCAACAATGTTCCAGCCATCTGTTCTGAACAATACTGTAATGCTCTCATAGGCATTTTCTAGTACCACAGACGGCTGACCGTCTATTAACTTGGTATTACCTTTGAGTGTTACTTTTCTATTTCCTACTGGCGGCTCCATTTCTAGTTTGATTATATAAACCTTCCCTTCTAGGGGAACTAGTGGTAAAAAGACACTCAATGGCTTTGTAGCCCGTACACCTATGTAGTAGTCGGTGTCTGTAACAGAGTAGTCTTTTTCTACTAAGATGTTGTCACTGCAGTTTATACAAGATTCACTAGGTCCCGACGGTCCAGGAGGTCCTGATGGCCCGGGTGGTCCTGGTGGTCCTGGTGGTCCTGTAGGTCCGGCTTCACCTGGAGGTCCGGGTGGTCCGGGTGGTCCTGGAGGGCTAGGAGGATCGTAGTTTATGACAACTGGATCGCTCATGTCCAATACCCCAACAGGAACAAAGGGTATTGGTGGCCAGGTTCCAGGCAGTAAAAATTGTTGTTGATTCAAGACAATCTCCTTAAAACCTGGCCCTTGTGGGGCCAGGCTTAACAAACCCGAGATTATCTGATGTTTGTGTTTGTGTTTGTTGGGTTAGCGGTCAGTGTACCGCTTCCAACGTTGATTGCTTCGTTGTTGCTACGAATCTGCTGAGCAAGACCCCAGATCAGGTTAGCAAGCTGACCATACTGAGCCTGCTGCTGCTGCTGTTGCTGCATCTGATTGATGTTGTTGGTTGTGGTAACCTCAACACCGCGGGTACGCTCTGCAAGATGGTTTTGGCTACGTAGCTCGATTAGAGCTGCATTCGCTTCGCCTAGCTGACGGTTCAGTGTGGCTTCGTATTGACTTGTGATTAAAGCACGAGTCTTGTCGCCATCATTGCTGATATCTTTTGACAACTCATAACGGTTTTCCATTACTTGTTGTTGTAGACCGTTCAACTGCTGTGAAAGTAGCATAGCGGTTGCATTGACTGCTTCTTTTGTACCGTCGATCCTGGTTGCCAATGAACCTGTTTGAGCGTTGAGTTGGTTTGTGAAACCAATTGTTTGATTGGCTTGACTAGCTTCCATTGCAGCGGTACTAACAGCAACGGCCTTGTCAACTTGACCAATGCTTTGCATTAGGCTCATGTTGGCTTGCACTTGTTCTGGAGGTGAGCGCAACACTGCACCACCTGCTGCCCCATCACCGCCAAAGAGATTTCCGTTGTTGCGTAACAGACTGCCTAGGATAAGGCCGCCAATTAGGCCGCCGCCACCGCCAAAAAGGCCGTCGCCGCCCATTGCCATCATGCCAGTTGGTGTAATTTGTTCTGCCATATTTTTCCCCTTTGTTATTATTTTAAGTGGGTTAAAAAGCAGCAAGAATTACCGGCAAGTAACTCTTGCCGACCACAATCAAATGACCGTGGGTTTCTTTGTTATGTGTTCAAATTCTTCCACAGTGAGTGGATCAATGTCCTTGCTCATCCAGGCCAGGTTGTTTACCAACCAATCAAAGTCACCTGCTGTAATGGCCGGGTCTTTGACAAACTCAAACAATTTTTTCATCAATTGTGGAGTGACTTCAATCTCCATTCGCTTGTACTTGCTCATGGCTTTACCACCAATTGTTCGTAGTCCTTCATGGTCAAGTAACTGTGTTGGTCACTGTGTTTTACAAGGTTCTCCGTTAAAAAGTGTAGGTCAAGATCACTGTGTGCGTCTTCACGAGCATACTCTAATAACCGGAGTAACAGCGGCACATTCATCCGCAATACTAATTCTGTTGACATAAGATTTCCTTTGTTTTTATTATTATACCAATCCTATGGTTTGGTTCTGGCTTTGGACCATATTAAAACACACTGCTGAACAATCGCCAGTCTTCCTAAACAATCATTAGGATCAGTGTGCTTTAATATGGTGCCCCAGAGGAGATTCGAACTCCTAAAATTTGGATTTTGAATCCAACACGTATACCAATTCCGTCACCGGGGCTATGACTGTATGTTTTTACCATATTTTAGCAGACACGGGCCAATTCCTTATCCGTGTTTATTCTTCCCTGTGCCGGCCGGACGGGTCGAGGCAACCTGCTAAAATATGGTGCCCCAGGCGGGACTCGAACCCGCAAAAACCTGGTTTCTAAGACCAGTAGCTGTACCGATTTACATAAGTCACCGGGGCGATTGGTGGAAAGTGAAGGAATCGAACCTAACTGCCGCCACCATTCATATCTTGGCAAGTGATTTAC
>JACCDX010813930.1_pt1 | contig 10653 bp, 5 predicted proteins | sample 7449681 | NCBI WGS metagenome assembly JACCDX01 (sample SAMN15323450, study PRJNA562643) | freshwater metagenome | isolation source: river surface water | place: USA:Blue River Watershed | collected 2017-08-18
CCACCCGCGCGAACACGGCATCGCGCAAGGACTGACGCGCGCCCTGCAGCGACAGCGCGGGTGCCGGTGCGAGTCGCTGAGGCTGCAGCACCCCCGCACGCACCGATCCGGTGGCCTGGATCCCGCGCTCCCACAGCCACAGCTCGTAGTCGAACCCGCGCGGATTGCGCAGACCCTGCGGCGCCTTCAGGCGCACCACAAAGCGCCATTGCTCGCCCGCGCGCAGCACCTCGGTGGTGCGCGCCGACGCAGCGCCTTCATCCGGTGCGGCGGGCCCCTGGTACCAGGAGATCAGCAGGCGCGGCGGCACGCCGGCGACATCGGCCTGCAGGACCTCCAACACGAAGCGCGGTCCGAACTCACCGCGCTGGGGCATGTCGACGATGCGGCCCTGCACCTGGATGTCCCGCCCCTCCAGCGCGGGGGGCAAGGCCCGCTGCGCAAAGTGCAGGGCCCGCAGGCCAGTGCTGGCGAAAGCCAGGCAGCCGACACCGACCGACAGCAGCAGCGCCGACAACACACGCAGGCGAGCTGTGCGACCTGGCTGCGTGCCCCGGCGCCACAGGCTCCAGGCGAGCAGGCCCAGAAGCAGCCCCGCGAGGACCCCCACACCGTAAACGGTCGCGGGCGCCAGGCGTGCCTGCTGCAGTTGTGCAGCGCAGCCCAGCACCACGGCCAGCAGCACACCTGCCAGCGACATGCGTAACGCCTCTCTCCCTTGATGAATGACTTCATATACTACTTAGGATTTATTTTTGAATCCTGCTGATGCTCATCCTCTCCCCCGCCCGACTGCTCGGGCCCCTCCCGTGGCGGCCGGCATGACGCAGGGCGACATCCTCCGGGTCATCCTCGCCGGAAGCAGCCCCGGCGACCGTCAATGGATCACCGAGTTGCTCCAAAGCGGATCGTCCTGGCGCTGCCAGTTCAGCGAGGCCGACACCGGCGAAGCCGCCCTGCGGCAGGCGCAAGCGCCCACCCCTGGCAGCGAGCCCATCTTGCTGGCCTGCCCCCTGGCCGACATGGACGCCATGCGCCTGATCGGCCGCCTGATCGACCCGCAAGGCCTGACCCCGTGCCCAGTGGTGGTGGTCACGCCGGGCAATGGGCGCGACCTCGGCCCGGTGCTGCTGCGCGCGGGCGCCCAGGACTACATAGGCGAAGACTGGCTCAGCCCCTATGTGCTGGCGCGCGCCGTCGACAACGCACGGGTGCGATGGGCCATGGAGCGCGGCCTGCACGAGCGGGAGGACGCGCGCAAACAGGCCGAGGACCGACTGCGCCAGGCCCAGCGTCTGACCCAGACCATCATCGACGGCGCCGGTGCACTGGTCTTCGCCAAGGACCTCCAGGGCCGCTACTTCCTCACCAACCGCGCCTGGCGCGAGCGTGTGGGCTTGTCCGAGCAGCAAGCCGACGGCGTGACCGACGAGGCGGTCTATGGCCCGCTGGTGGCCCAGGACGTGCGCCGCAACGATGAGCAGGTCATGGCCTCGGGCCGACTGGTTGTCGCCGAGGAAACCACCTTCCAGCGCGGTCGGGCCGTCTACTACCTGTCCAGCAAATTCCCACTGCTCGACGAAACAGGCCATGCGTACGCGGTGTGCGGCGTGTCCACCGACGTCACCTCGCTCAAGGAGACCCAAGCTGCCTTGCAGGCACGCGAGCGCGAGCTGCAGACGCTAGCCGACAACACCCCCGACATCCTCGCGCGCTTTGACCGGCAGCTGCGTCATGTGTTCGTGAGTGCGGCGATCGAACGCATGACGGGCCGCGCCCCGCAGGACTTCATCGGCCGCACCGCGCGCGAGCTGGACATGCCGGCCGACCTGTGCGACTGCTGGGAAATCGCCGTGCAAGCCGCCTTTCACGAGGCCTGCGCGCAGACCGTAGCCTTCACCTATGAGGCGACAGGGGGACTGCGCCACTTCTCGGGACGCTTCGTGCCCGAGTTCGGCAGCGACGGCACCATCGATCACGTGCTCGCGGTGCTGCACGATGACACGGAGCAAAAGCGCGCCGAGCAAGACATCAACCGCCTGCTCGAAGAGGAACGCCACTACGCCCGCCTGCTGGCTCGCATGGCGCAGGCCTCGCGTCTCGTACACGCCAGCCTGTCAGCCGATGAGATCGCGCAGGTCCTCACCCATCAGGCCCGCGAGATTCTTGGCGCGCGCCGCGCAGTCACCGAGCTCACGCTGCAAGGCCCGGGCGCGCGCAACATCCAGGCCGTCGCGCTCGCCCCCGATATGAATCCGAGCGAGCCGCCGCACGGCACCGTGCTGACCGCCTCCCTGACCGGCAAGGGCGGCGAGCCGCTGGGCCAGGTGCAGCTGACCGGCGGCCCCTATGGGGAATTCACCCACGAAGACCGCACGGTGCTGATGCAGCTGGCGGCTATCGCCTCGACCGGTCTGGAAAACGCGCGCCTTTATGCGTCGCTTCGCGAGGCCGACCACCGCAAGGACGAATTCCTAGCCACCCTGGCCCACGAGCTGCGCAACCCGCTGGCGCCGATCCGCAACGGCCTGGAGATCCTGCGCCGCAGCGGGCAGCTGACGGGCCCAGCGGCGCTCGCGCGCGACATGATGGAGCGCCAACTCGCCCACATGGTGCGACTCGTGGACGATCTGCTGGACGTCTCGCGCATCAGCCGGGGCAAGGTCGATCTGCGCCTGGTGCGTCTGACCTTGCAGTCCGTGTTGGACAGCGCCCTGGAAAGCAGCCGCCCCGCCATTGAGGCCAGCAACCACCGGCTGGTCATGCAACTGCCCACCGAGCCCGTGTGGATCGATGGCGATCTCACCCGCCTGGCCCAGGTGGTAAGCAACCTCTTGAACAACGCCGCCAAGTACACGCCGGCTGGTGGGCGTATCGAGCTGTCCGCCCAGGTCGAGGGTTCGCACGCTGTCATCCGCGTGACGGACAACGGCACCGGCATCAACGCCGACATGCTGCCGCGGGTGTTCGACCTGTTTGCCCAAGTCGATCACACGCTCGCACGCGCCCAGGGCGGGCTGGGTATCGGCTTGTCTCTGGTCAAGAAACTGGTCGAACTCCATGGCGGCGATATCCGTGCCGACAGCCCAGGTCTGGGCCAGGGTAGCCGCTTCACCGTGCGACTGCCACTGGCCACGCGCACCGCCGACGATGGCACCCTACTGACCTCGCCGACGGCGCGACTCACGACGTCGGACGCGCCTTGCCGGGTGCTGGTGTGTGACGACAACGTCGACGGCGCCGAAAGCCTGGCCCTGATGCTGGGCCTGCTCGGACACGAGGTGCGCACCGTCCACGATGGCCCGGCGGCCCTGGCCACAGTCCGTCACTGGCGGCCCAATGCGGTGCTGCTGGACATCGGGCTGCCCGGCATGTCGGGCTATGAGGTGGCACGTCAGATGCGCAGCGACCCCGGCCTGCGAGGGATCTTGCTGATAGCGGTCACCGGCTGGGGCACCCAGGACGACCAGCGCCGTAGCGCCGCAGCTGGCTTCGACCAGCATCTGACCAAACCCGTCGAGGTCACCGCGCTGGAGTCGGTGCTGGCAAGCCACCTGACCCGAGCAGGTCATCCACCTGCAGACCCGGGTGCGGCAGGCTAGGATGCGGGTTGGCACCCCCGTCATCCCCTCTGCTCTCGATGCCCCTGTACGCTGCCCTGCACCACGTCACCGACTACCGCTACGCCCGGCCCGTGCTGCTGGGGCCGCAGCTCGTGCGGCTGCGGCCAGCACCGCATAGCCGCAGCCGCATCCTCTCGTATGCCCTCCAGGTTGAGCCCGCCAGCACTTTGGTGCACTGGCACCAGGACCCCTACGCCAACTACCAGGCGCGCCTGCTGATCACGCAGCCCACACCAGCCTTGCGGATCACGGTGGATCTGGTCGTCGAGCTGGCGCCGTTCAACCCCTTCGAATTCTTCCTCGAGCCCGAAGCCGCCGACTATCCCTGGCACTACGAGCCCGGTCTGGCGCGCGCGCTCGCCCCCTACCTCAGCGTCGACGCGCCCACACCACGCGTGCAGGCCTGGCTCGCGCAGCTGGATCGCCGACCGCGGCCGAGCGTCGAATTCGTCGTCATGCTCAATCAGCAGCTGCATGCGCAGGTGCGCTACCTCCAGCGACCCGAGCCCGGCGTGCAAACGCCGGAGCAGACCCTGGTCCAGGGCAGCGGCTCGTGTCGCGACTCGGGCTGGCTGCTGGTCACTCTGATGCGCCATCTGGGGTTGGCAGCGCGCTTTGTCTCGGGCTATCTGATCCAGATCGCACCCGGCTCGCATACAGACCCGGGCACGCACGGACTGGACGCCACCGAGCTGCACGCCTGGTGCGAGGTCTACCTGCCCGGGGCCGGCTGGCTCGGGCTGGATCCAACCTCGGGCTTGGTGGCCACTGAGGGTCACATCCCCCTGGCCTGCACGCCCGAGCCGACGGGCGCTGCGCCGATCGAGGGGCGTCTCGAAGCCACCGAAGTCCAATTTAGCCACCAGATGCAGGTCACACGCCTGCACGCACCGCCGCCGGTGGCCGGCTGATCGTCGTGCCCGTCCTACGCTGAACCCACTGTGCGTGGGGGAAGCTGGACGCGATGCGCCACCTCCCTCTCGCGGTCGCACCTACCGCCTTGCTTGCAGCCGTCCTCGCCCTGCCCTCGGGGGTCGGGGCCGCGTCACCTTCCTTCGCTCTGGTCGTGGTGGCGCCGCAGGCCGTGCGTTCACTGTTGATGGAGCACCTGGAACTCGGTCGCTACCGCGAGGTGAGCGACCTCGACGAAGCCGAGCTCACGCGCCTGCTGGCACTGGCCGAGCGTGACACACGGCGTTTGCTGGGAACACTGGGCCTTTTCAACCCACGCATCGACATCGCGCAGGACAACGCGGTACAGCCCCCGCGCATCACGCTCACAGTCGATCCCGGCCCAGCGACGGTGGTGAGTCAGGCGCGCATCGATTTCGAGGGCGAAATCGCCACGACATCACAAGGCGACGCAAGCCGTCGCGCCGCGGTGCGCACCGGCTGGGGCCTGCGCACGGGTCAACGCTGGACGCAGGCCGACTGGGACAGCGCCAAAGCCAGCGCCCTGCGCACGCTCGTGGCGCGACGCTACTTACGAGGCCGTATCGCGCACAGCGAAGCCGTGATCGACGCCCAAGCTGGCCGGGCGGAACTGGGCTTGCGTCTGGACTCGGGGCCCACCTTTCTGCTCGGACCGCTCCAGGTGATCGGCGTGCAGCGCTATGACCCGCGCCTGGTGCCGCGCCTGACGCGTCTGGCGCCGGGGGAGGTGTATGACGAAGACCGTCTGACGCAAGCCCAGATGCGGCTGGCTGGGAGCGGCTACTTTGATTCCGCGTTTCTCTACATCGATCCCGAGAGCGATCCGCAGGCTGCGCCTGTCGAAGTGCGCGTGCGCGAGGCGCCGCTGCAGCGGCTGGACCTGGGCCTGGGCTTGACCACGGATCGCGGCCCGCGCGCCTGGCTGGAGCACCGGCACCAACGCGTGCCCGGTATCGAATGGCGTGCGGTCACGCGGCTCGAACTCGAACGCATCGCGCCCCGCGCGCAAACGGAATGGACCGCCATCCCCGACGAAAACGGCTGGCGCTGGGGCGTACTTGCCAGCACCGAGCGACTGCGTGACGGCGCGCAGATCACGCAGGCGCAACGTCTGCGCGTGGGGCGCCTGCGCACCGACGAGCCGATCAGCCGCCATGGCTACCTGCAGCTCGATCGCGCGCACCTGCGCAACACCGAGGGTCAAGCGCCCGCCACCCTCGGTGACGGCTCGGCCCTTGCCGCTCATTACCTCTGGAGTCGCCACACACTCGATCGCCTGGGTCGACCCACGCCCGGCCACCAGTTGGGCCTGGAGCTTGGACTGGGTGTCACGCTCGATGGCCCGCGCGGCCTGTTCCAACGCACCGTGCTGCGTGGGATACAGCTCGTTCCACTGACGCACGGGCGGCTGCAACTGCGCGCCGAGGGCGGTTGGGTCCTGTCGCAGGCAACCACGCGCGTTCCGTCCACGCAGCTGTTTCGCACCGGCGGCGACGCCTCGGTGCGCGGCTACGGATACCGCGACATCGGCGCTGAGCGGCCCGGTCTACCCGTGAGCGCGGGTCGCTACCTGGCCGTCGGCAGCATCGAGTGGCAACGGCCACTGCGTGGGGGCGGCGAGGCATCGCCCTGGGAGCAGGCCCTGTTCATCGACACCGGACTCGTCGCCGATCGCGACAGCGCGCGGCGCGCCTCAGTCGGTGTGGGCGCCGGACTGCGCTACGCCAGCCCGGTAGGTCCGCTGCGGGTCGATCTGGCCTATGGCCTGCGCGCGCGGCGCGTGCGCCTGCACCTGAGTGTGGGGGTGACATTTTGAAAACGTACCCTCTGCTTGACCGCGTGATCGAGGGCCTGGTGTGGCTGCTGAGGGCGAGCGTGCGGGCCACACTCGTGTCACTGCTCCTGGCAGCGGCGGGTCTGTGGGTCTGGAGTGGCACCCAAGCCTCGCTGGATTGGGCCTGGCGACACTGGGCGCAACCGCGCGGTTTCGTGGCCGAAGGCCTGACCGGATCCCTGCGCGAAGGCCTGAACGCGCGGCACTTGCAGGTGCAAGCTGGCGCCTTGCGCCTGGACCTGCAGGCCTTCGCGCTGACCTGGAGCCCCTTGTCGCTGCTGGACCGCCAGGTGCATATCACCCAATTGCGGGCGGCGGGTGTGCAACTGCGGCAGGAGGCCGGTATCGACGACGCGTCCCAGGCCCTGCAGGCCTTGCCTGCATCGCTGATCGTGCCGATCGATCTGCGCATCGACCATCTGGCCATAGACCATTTTCTCTGGGCTGGCCCCCTGGCCCTCCAAGCCAACGACATCGCCGCCCACTACCGCTACGAGGGTGCACAGGGCGAACACCGTCTGACACTCACCCATGTGACCGTGGCCAGCGGCCGCTACCACGGGCAAGCGAGTCTGGGTGATCGCGCGCCCTTCGTCTTGCAGGCGTGGGTGCGCGGCGATGTGCAGGCCGCCGCGCCGGGCGATCCCCAGCCCCTGCCGCACCCTCTGCGTCTGTCGGCACACGCCAAGGCCACCGGTACGCTGGCCGATCTCCAACTGCGCCTGCAACTGGGGCTGGCGGATTACGCCCGCACATCGCACACGCCCGATATGCCCTCGGCCCACTTGCAGGCGCACCTGCGACCGTGGCAAGCGCCACGTGTGATGCACGCGCAAGGCCAACTGCGTCAACTGGATCTGGCGAGGCTCTGGCCCCAGGCGCCGCACACTGCACTGGCCGGCCGCATCGACATCAAGCCGCAAGGGCCAGCCCGCTGGCAGCTGCAGGTCGATCTCTCCAACGACCTGCCTGGCCCCTGGGACCAGCAGCGCCTGCCGCTGTCCCGCGTACAGGTCCAGGGGCAATGGCGAGAGGGCACAGCCTGGGTGCAGCGACTGCAGGCGCAGATCGGCGCACGCGGCGAAGGCGGCCAGTTGCGGGGTGAGGGGCAGTGGCTGACGCCACGCGGCTGGCGGCTGAATCTGCGCGTGTCGGGCGTGCGCTTGCGGGCGCTACATAGCGCGCTGGGCAGCGAAGAGAACAACGTAATGCCGGGCCTCGCGGGTCAGGTGCAAGTGCAGATGCTGGGCGATCGAATGACGCTGCAAGGTCAGGCGCAAGGCGGCGTTCGCCTTGCAGCACACGACATCCGCATGGAGCTGGCGGCGCAGGCCGAACGCGGTGCGGGTGCGCACGCCAGGTGGCAGGCACGCATCGACCACCTGTACCTGACACGGGCCGACCCGCACGCACCCGCAAAGATCTGGGCCCTTCAACTGCGAGCACCGATACGCCTGCAACAGACGGCCTCTGCGCGCTGGGTGCTGGACGCGGGCCAGGCGGCCCTGTCCTCCCCGGTGAACCTCGCTGTCGCACGTATTGCGTGGGATCCAGTGCGATGGAGCCCGGGCCAGCTGCAGTCCTCGGGTCGCGTGAGCGATTTGCCGATGTCGTGGTGGCTGGTCGTCGGTCGGGGGCCGCCGCCCGGCGACATGGTGTTCGAAGCGACATGGAACGCGAACCTTGCGGACACACCGCGCGTGGCCGCGCGGCTCGCGCAGGTGGGAGGTGACATCACCTTGCTGACCGAGAACGCGCAAGGTCAGCCAGTGCGCATGGCGGCCGGTGTGCGCGAGGCCAGCCTCACGCTCGAGAGCCAGGGCGAATCGCTCGCACTGGCGCTGCGCTGGGTCAGCGAGCGCGCGGGCCATGTCCAGGGTCAGATCACCTCCCGGCTTGTACGCGGCGGGCCCATCGGATGGCGCTGGCCTGCGCAGGCCGATCTGCGCGGGCAGGTCCACGCACGCCTGCCCCGCATCGCCGCCTGGTCGGCACTGGCTCCTCCCGGCTGGCGCGTACGCGGATCGCTGGCCGCCGACATCACCGTGGGTGGCACACGCGCCGCGCCGCGCCTAACAGGTCCGCTGCAGGCCGACGATGTCGCGCTGCGCTCGGTCGTTGATGGCATCGCGCTCGAGGGCGGGCGCTTGCGCGCGCGCCTAGAGGAGCGGCGCGTGGTGATCGACGAACTCGCCTGGCAGTCGTCCGACCCGGCGGTGCGTCCGTCCGGCGGCGGCACCCTGCGCGCGCGCGGGCAAGCGGCCTGGCTCCGTGCCGAACGCGGACGTCCCGCCGGCTGGTACGCGCAGTTGGAGGCGCAACTCGATCGCCTGCGCGCCAGCGTGCGCAGCGACCGACAGGTCACGGTCTCGGGCGTTTTCGTAGCCCAGCTCGACCCCGCCCGCGTCGCGCTGCAAGGCGACCTGCGGGTGGACCGTGCACGCATCAGCGTGCCCGATACGCCGACACCACGCCTGGGCGCAGATGTGCGCGTACGCCATCCGCCGCCTGGCGCCGCCTCGGCCTGGGAGCCGCAGGCCTCGACCGGCGCGCGCGCGCTGCAGCTCGATGTACGGATCGACCTGGGACACGATGCGCGCGTGAGCGGCCGCGGCGTGGACACCGGAGTCCAAGGCAGCGTTCGTATCAACGGCAACTCCTTCACGCAACCGCGTCTGGTGGGTGAGGTCTACGCCGTCGACGGTCACTACCAGGCCTACGGCCAGCGCCTGGACTTGCAGCGGGGTGTGCTGCGGTTTACCGGGGCCTATGACGACCCTGCGCTGGATGTGATCGCGGTGCGTCCCGATCTCGATCGATCAGTCGGCGTACAGCTCACCGGCCGCGCGCAAGCACCGATCCTGCGTCTGTGGTCGCAAGAGCCCGCCACGGACGCCGAGAAGCTGGCCTGGCTGGTCCTCGGTCGCAGTGCGGCCGCCGGTGGAGCGGAGACGATGATGCTGGAGCAGGCGGCCTTGTCGCTGCTGGCGCGGCGCGCGGGATTGGGCGTGGGCGGTCTGGCCCGTGTCTTCGGGCTCGACGAACTGTCGGTACGACGCGAGGGCGAGCAAGGCGCCGCCATCACCCTGGGCAAGCGGCTGGCACGCAAGCTGTATGCCGCCTACGAGCGCAGCCTCTCGGGCGTGCTGGGCACGCTGCAGATCTTCTACGACCTCAGCGCCCGCCTGACCCTGCGTGCCGAGGCCGGCGACCGCAGCGGCGTGGGCCTGGTCTACGCCCTGAGCTTCGACCAGATCGGCGGACCGACCGCCCCCGTGCAAGGCCGACCCCTGCCGCCGCGATGAAGGCGAGCAGGCAGCCCGCACACGGCTCCTACAATCGCGATACCTCTCCTCTCACCACGCACGCACACCATGTCCATTGCCCAGAGACTCCAGGAACTGAACATCACCCTGCCCCCGGTGGCCACGCCCGCCGCGGCCTATGTGCCCTTCGTGCGCACCGGCTCGCTGGTCTTTCTCAGTGGCCACATCGCCCGCAAGGACGGCAAGCCCTGGGTGGGCCAATTGGGCAAGGACATGGACACCGTGCAAGGTCAGGCCGCTGCGCGCGCCATCGCGATTGACCTGCTGGGTACCCTGCAAGCTGCCATTGGCGATCTCGAAAAGGTGCGCCGCATCGTCAAGGTGATGAGCCTGGTGAACTCCACGTCCACGTTCACCGAGCAGCACCTGGTCACCAACGGCTGCAGCGAGCTGCTCGCGCAGATCTTTGGCGAGCGCGGCGCGCACGCCCGCAGCGCCTTCGGCGTGGCGCAGATCCCGATGGGGGCCTGTGTCGAGATCGAGCTGATCGCCGAAGTCGAATAAGCCGCTCGCTTATTCGACCCGATCGACTCCCGTCGGCTTGAAGCCCAGATCGGCGGCCTTGCCCTTGCGACCGCGCGCAGCCCGCGCGTTGTTCAGGGACCGGATCTCCAAGGTCTCTTCGCGCTCCTTGCCGCCGCGGCCGATGCCGCTGATCTTGACGCTGCGCACATAGGCCGCAGCGCCGGCCAGCGTGTCCTTGGGCTCCAGATCCAGAAGCATCAGGCCTCGACCGCCTTTGGGCTGCTGCTTGAGTTCACCGATCTCGAAGGTGAGGATGCGGCCGCCCGTCGAGGCGCAGGCCACATGCGTGGCGGGTGCGCCCGGTGCCACCTTCGCTGGGGAGGGTCGGCACACGGTCTCGCCCGCGGCGCAGGTGATGAAGGACTTGCCCGCGCGCTGGCGCGAGCTCATGTCGTCGACGCTGGCGATGAAG
>JACCDX011120243.1_pt1 | contig 10653 bp, 23 predicted proteins | sample 7449681 | NCBI WGS metagenome assembly JACCDX01 (sample SAMN15323450, study PRJNA562643) | freshwater metagenome | isolation source: river surface water | place: USA:Blue River Watershed | collected 2017-08-18
ACAACCGCGCCCGATTCCTTCATTCTCTCGCCGCCATGAAAATCACTGTCAATAACCTTCGTTATCTTGCTGAAAATCCTTTGTTTGATTACAAGTGGGGCATCACATTTATTCGTTTTGAAGCGACCCTTGCAGACCGAATGTTTTGGATTAACCGATTGCACTTTGACTCTCAACAAGAAAGGTTTCGCGAGTTAGAAGAGCGAGAGCGCATTGTGGACGAATGGAGCAAAAATTATGCAGCTTCCCGCAGGCTTTCTTTAGTAAGCGAAAGATTCTTTTTTACTCCTAACGATGGAACAAATCGGATAATCTGCTGCGAACAAGTCGGCGGTGTGAATGGAAAAGTCTCTTTTTATGAGGTGAAAAAAGAACAAATAGAAGTTGACAAATTCTATCACATTGGCTAAATTCTCGCCGCCATGAAAGTCACCATCACCCTGCCACCCAAGAAACAACGCATCCGTTTCGCCCCATCCACCAAAGTCATTCCTGACAAAAAGAAAAAACAAAACAAACAATCCTGCCGCCAATGAAAAAAAAGTGGGAATTTGATAGCCTTTTGGAAGTTAATGGCATTATGCGTCAGGTGTGGACATGTCCATCTAATCTTTTTGAAAATGAAACATTTTATGCCATTACTTTTGATTTTGGAAAGGGAGAAAATCCGCCAACATCAACGCAAGGTTATTGGGCTCACTTAAAATCATTTCAAAAATCCTGCCCAACTTATCGCCAATGAAAGAAAAACTAGGAAAACAATTCGTTGACATTGTAGGCTCAAAAACCTACGTTTACACCCTTATCGCCAGTCCTAATGGGGAACTCTTTAATCTAGTGGATTCGAATCATAAACTCCTGTTTTTTTACTCTCAAAGCGAGAATTTGATCAAAGAGGTTGTGAAGCATATGCGCGAAGTTTCTGTTGACTTTAGTCCTTTAGAATCACAGCCATACCCCAAATGATAGCTAAAACATATCCTTGGATTCTGATTGACAAAGCTGACATGGGCGGTTTGCGCCACCGATTCCACAATACAGAAAGCGTTGCCTTTGCCATGTTCAAAAGCGGGACTCTTTCGTATCGCAATTTTTCTGAATTCTTAATAATCAAAAACGAAAAAACAATCGTTGATCTATCTCAGGCAATGCAGGGTTTTGGCGGCGATATCGCCTCCATACATCGAGAAGTCCTAGAAGTGCTGGAAAATGCTTGACTAACCTTTTTAACCCTTTAAAATCACCGCCATGCCCCAAATGATTGATTGCACACCCACTTGGTCCAACGTCTTGCCGATCCTGCTTGAGTTGGTTCAAAACCCCAAAACCCGCAAGGATGCGACCATTGAGCTTGAGCGTATGGCACAAGTTGCCGATGCCTACGTTGCAAGCCAAAAAGAAAAAAAGATTTCTGGTTGACATGGCATGGTGAAATAGGAGGGAGGCGAAAGCCTCCCTCCGTAACTCATTGAAAATCAAGGACTTACAGCCGAAGCCCTGCCGCGCTGCCATAACTCTTTGAAAATCAATAAGTTATACCTGTCAAGCAAAAGCAAGAAATGCGCAATCTTTTTTTCTGAAAAAAAAATGCAGAAAGTTCTTGTCGTTCGTCGGTCCCTCTGATACTCTCTGCGCATGCCCAAGTTCACCATCACACGCATGAAACACAACCGCTGGTATGAAACCGATCTTTTCAATATCAGCACAATCCCTGGCAACAAAAATGTCGATGTCCTTGCCACGTTCCACAACGATTCGATGGCTGTTTCTGTTTTCATTTCCCGCCGCGAAGCGGCTGACGTTCTGAAAAGAAAGTTCAAAAATAATGTTGACAGACGCGCCCAACGCGCCTAAGCTCTCCCCGTCGCCCACCAACGCCATGACCACCGACAACCTTATCACCGCCACTATCATTTTTAATCTTTTTTTTACTATGGTTTTAATGAAACTTGTCGCCTGTTTTTTGTTTGACATGATCTGGAAAACCATTTACTCTTCTCCCGAACCCCAAACCAAAGAAACCAAAGAAACCATGCAAACTGAACTCGATAACCTGATCGCGGAAACGAAGGGCAAATTCTTCTCGATCACCTTCGTGAAGAAAGACGGCTCCGTCCGCGTCATCAACGGCAAGGACAAATATCAGCGGCTCCTCAAGGGCGGCAGCGATACCGTCCGCGCTGCTGGATATGTCCCCTTCGTCAACCGCAACACCGAAACGTGGGCATCCGCTCACAAGGATGCGGTTGTCACCTTCCGCTGCGGAAAGCTCGTCAAGCAAATTTCCGCTTGACATACCCGATCCGCTCCCCGCAAGGGGAGCGGGTTTCTGCTTGTCAATCAAAAAATTAGAAAAGCCACAACTCATTGATTCTCAGGGACTTATGACTGCGGGCCTGCCGCGCCGACGTAACTCCTTGAAAATCAACGACTTATGCGTGTCAAGCCCAAAGCAAAAAACGCGCAAACAAAAGAATCTCACAAAAACAATCAAAAACGTGTTGACTCATCCCGTGCATCATGTATTCTTTCCCTGTCGCCGCTGATGGCGCTTCCAACTCCAACCAATAGAAACCACTGAATATGTCACTGATCATCGCCAAAAACAAAGTCAATGCCGAGCAACTCATGGGCGTGCAAACTCCCGACCGCACCGAGTCCTTCACCCCCATTCCCCACTTCTCGCTTGTTGAGCTTACCCGCGAAGCTGTGAGCCGTGCAGGTCTGGAAATCGGCATGGAAGAGCATTCCCTTGCCCGTGGCGGCCAGCGTTACTTTGGCGGCTTCACCCTCAAGGGCGCGGATATCGAGGGCGCGGATCGCCAGATTGTCCTTGGCCTGCGCAACGCGCACGACAAGAGTTTCGCCGCCAGCGTGTGCGTTGGCAATCGCATGCTTGTCTGTGAAAATCTTTGCTTCTCGTCCGATATCAAGCTGGCTCGCCGCCATACCACGAACATCATGGCGGACCTTCCCCGCGTCCTGTCGGATGCTGTCGCCCGCGTGGTTTCTCACTGGAATGACATGGGCAAGCGGATTGAGCTTTACAAGCAAACGGAAATCAGCCGCGACCGTGCGGCGGATCTCCTCATCGACCTTGTGGACAGCAAGGCATTCCCCGCCCGCGACATTTACAGCGCGGTGCAAGAGTTCCGCAATCCACGCCATGAAGAGTTCAAGGGTGGCACCCTTTGGACGCTTTACAATAGCATTACGGAAAACCTCAAGGGTGGTGATCTTAGCAAGCTACCATTCCGCACGATGACCACGCAAAGCATTTTCGACCGCATTGCCGATCATCGTCCGCAGATTGCGCTTGACATTGACCCCGCAGATGCTCCCGAAATCGAGCCGCTGGTGGTGGTGGGCGCATGAGTGCCGAGCGTCGAGAGTCGCCCCCGCAAGGGGGCGGCTTTCCTCGTTTGTTAAGCAAAAAATTGCCAAAGCCATAACTCGTTGATTCTTAGGGAGTTACAGCCGCGCCCCTGCCGCGCCGCCATAAGTCGTTGAAAATCAGTGACTTACGACATGTCAAGTTTTTTGTTGAGAAAGTTTGTCGAAAAAATATGTCGAAACCGCTTGACTTCCCCTGCGCAAAGGGTATCTTTTGGCCGTGAAACTTCTCACCACTTCCAACACCAAAATCCGCAAGGGCGAAAAACTTGGCTTTTCCACCTTCGGCATCCACCTCGCTCCGTCCAATCTTTCGGGCTTTAATACGTGCAAAGATGCATCCGCTGGCTGTGCCGCTGCATGCTTGAACACCGCAGGCATGGGCGTCTATTCCACTGTCCAAAAGGCCCGCATTGCAAAGACTCGTTTGTTTTTCTCCGACAAGTCGGCATTCATGCGGCAGCTTGTCAAGGAAATTACCGCAGCTGTGAAGAAAGCGCAAAAAAATGGCATGCAAGCCGCTTTCCGCTTGAATCTCACCAGTGATCTGCCATGGGAGAAAATCAAACTTGACGGGCAAACCGTTTTCAGCTTGTTTCCCTCCGTGCAGTTTTATGACTACACCGCCAGCCTTTCGCGCATGTCTGCTTTCCTCGCTGGCGAAATGCCCCAAAACTATCACTTGACTTTCTCCCGCAAGGAAAACACTCCCGCAAGCGTGGTTGAGTCGGTCCTGAAATCAGGCGGAAACGTGGCGGTCGTTTTCCGCAAGACGCTTCCCGCTCGCTTCTTCGGCGCGGACGTTGTGAACGGAGACGAAACCGATGCGCGGTTTCTGGATGGCGCGGGCAAAGTGATCGGCCTTGTGGAAAAGGGACGCGCCAAAAAAGACTTGACAGGCTTCGTTCTTGAGCCTACGGAAGGGGGCGCGGCCTGATGGACCCCAAAGTTTTACTTCTCTTAACCTTTCTTTTGTTTTTAATATCAATGAAGCGATGAACATTTTCCGAACTATCTTGTCAACCGAAAACATGGGAAACTTTTTGGTTGACGCCGTGCATGAAAACCGCTCTGTGCAATCGATCAGTGCGCATCCAATCCTTGACGGGGTAGTCGGGGAGCGGATGCCGCTCCTCGGCGTGGATGAATTGCCCGAGGTTGTCAAGCAAATAAATGAAATTCTGAGCGAAGAATAACTGGCCTGCGTAACTCGTTGATAATCAAGGAGTTACAGCGGCGGGCCAGCCCCTGAGTCATAACTCCTTAAAAACCAATGACTTAAAAACAATTAAAAAAAAACAATTGACGAAACCATGGCGGCTGATAAGGTTTCCGCATGTCCAAGTTCTTCTACCGTATCGAACACCGCACGAAAAAAATCGGACCATACAATTGCACAGTCAAGTATGAAGGATTTAATTGCATTTTTACTTCTGTGCTTTGGGATATTCTTGGCCATGCATTCAACGACAGTTATCACAAATCGCCATGGCAGGATGGCCTGCACCCATTCCACAATGAGCGTTCCCGCTACGGCTTCGCTTCCCTTACCTCGCTCAAAAAATGGTTTGGGCAAGATGAAAAAACTTACAAAGTTTTTCAACGCTTTGGTTTTGTTTTGAGGCGTTACAAAGTCACCACTCGTTTTGATTCTCGCCGCCAATCAATCGCCATGTTGGAAGAATTGGTTGATGGGGTAGAAATTCCGTTTGACAGAATTGTTTTAAAGGTTTAAAATACATCATGAGCCGTTCAAGAAAAAAAGACTACCCGAAAATCCATGATAGCCGCCGCTTTGATTGGTCGTGCCGCTGCCATGGATCGTGCAGTTACTGCCGCCGCAATCGTTTACACTTTGACGCAAAGGCGCGAAGCAAGGCTGATCTAACCGAACAATCAAATGAATGGTTTGGATACTGGGGGTATCCCGATCCAACAGATGTTGATATGTCCCTGTCCGATGAATTGGCAGAAAAATTCGGCATAGATTGGCGAGATGCGTAACTCGTTGAAATTCAGGGAGTTACAACCGCGCCCCTGCCCCGCAGCCATAACTCCTTGAAACTCAGTCACTTACAGCTTTTCATCATAAACCATTGAACATCAACGTGTTATGATTGTGTGTGCAATGTGTTTATTAAGCGTTTTTTTATTTGCTGTTTTTATATTTGGCGGGGATACGTTTTGCGGGGGCTTTCGCCCCCGCTTTTATTTCGCTCACCAATATTTGCTGGCAAAGTGGATCGCGGTGTAGATGATCGCCGCCCAAAAGGCAAGCCACATCAGCATCAGACCAATCCAAACACCCACGGCACAAGTCAAGAATTTACTGAAACGCATATTATTTATCAGTTGGTTGTTTAGATGAGGGTGGAAAGCTTTTGCGTAACCAAGGTATTGATTTCGGCCACGTTCAATCCGATGTCAAAAGCCTTTTGAACGGCAACCAAAACACCTTCCCTAGCTTCTTCAAGCTCTTGTTTTTTGGTGACTTCAATCAAGAAGGCGCTGCGAAGCTCAATCATGTGAAGCAGGTGTCGGGCAGACTCAACATCCCTGTTTTTGATTGCGCTGTAAAAGCCACCATCGCCGCCTCCAAGAGTCGAAAGAGTTTTGTCTTTGGGCATTCCATTGGTTTCTCGCGGGATGATGCTGCATTGATTGCCACAGGCGCAAGTAACCCAGCTTCCAGCGCGGGCTTCTGCCTTGATCCATTCCGATTCTGAAATATACTCGCGATTAAGGAATTTATTCCAATTAAACGATTTGTCCCCTCTGGTTTGTGCGTATGTTTTCATGTTTAGTTTATTAAGAGTTTTTTTCGGTGGTGAAGACAATTGCTTCGTTGGTAGGGTAATACCGCCGAGTGTCGCTGTCAATATCAAAAGTAGCCGATTTGTAAATTTGACAAATATCCCCAAAGATAAAACATTCTCCATTGCAGTTAACCACATAACGAATACGTGGGAATATGGAATCCACAGAAGCGTAAACACCTTCTTTTTGAAGGATTTCGCGCTTTGTGAGAAGCGGAGGTGTAGAAGATGGGTTGATGATTACTTCCATTTTGTTTTATTGGTTTGTGTTATTAGGCTTCGGCGGCTTCGTCTTGATAACCACCAAGTTGATATTCGTTGTTTCGGGCCGAAAGACCCTGCATGAAGTTTTCGTATTGGACGTTACTTTGCATGATCAGGCGGGCACGCTTGATGGCGCGGCGAGTGAATCGCATGATCAGCGCAGGATCGCGGCGGCCTGACACCTTGTTTTTGCCCCAATGCTCGTCCCAAATCAAGAAATATTCTTTCAGCGTAAGGAATTTTTTGAATTGCGACACGCTAGACATGTAAACAAGACTAGCAAACAAATGGTCTGAGTGGTTTGATCCATAGATGTTTTCGGCCAGAATAGCATCTTGCTCTGCTTTTTGCTTGTCACCGATGATGCCGACTGCGATGCCAAGACCGTTGTTGCTGATGAGGTAGTTGAGAGGTTTCATGTCGGGGAGAGGTTAGTTGTTGGGGGCGGGGGTGTCAAGAACTTTTTGGTCGGGATGTTTGATTACTTGCCACGGTTCTTGTCGGAAATCATCACGCACAGAAATATGCTTGGAGCGAATAAACACAAAACATTTTGTGATTTTGCTGATGCGCCCAATTTGAAACTCACGATACAAAGCTCTTTGGTAGATTACCACATCGCCTACTTGTAGATCTTGGTTGAGGAAGTCTTTCATGTCGGGGAAAGATTAACTGTTTGAATCGGGGCTGTCAATGGAAAAAGGTGGGGGAATTGCTCCCCCCACCACAGTCCAACCTCACACTTTAGAAAGAGCGTTTTGACCAGCACCAGTGATTTCGCGCAGTCCATTGATGCGCATGTAACCCTTGCGGAGAAGATGCATTTCAATGTCGCGTTGAAGAGCGGTGCGAGACATGCCAGTGGCGGCACTCAGCATCGCCAGCGTGCATGCACCACGTTCTTTCAAAATCTGCAAGACTTGCACTTCTGCATTGGTAAGTCCATTGGGTTTGATGCCCAACACACCACACATTTGCTTCCATTCGTTTGCGCCGAACTTGCTGATGTTTTTGTTTTCACAGAACATTTCAATTTGTTTGGCGCGTTTGACTGCGGAACGTGCATTGCCGCGCAGCGTTTCAGCGATCACAGGAACCAGAGAACCATCCAGCGCCACCCAATCAGCACGCTTTTGCAGGATCTTGCCAAGTTCGTTGTCGGTGTAGGGGCGGAAGTCAATCTCCTCGAAACGATCCTTGAGGGGAGTGAAGATCTTGTCAGGCTCGGTGGTAGCAAACAAATAGGTTTGTTTGGTAAAGTCGAACTCCATGGTCGAACCTTGCCACTCAAACTGTTTGCGGCTGCTTTTCTCCACGTTGAAGACCGTAAGAAATGCATTTTGCAGTTCGCGGGGCAGAGCGTGACACTCATCGAAGAGAATCGTCACTTCGTTGTTCATCACCACAGGCACGAAAATCTGTTCGAAGAATTGCGTGTTGTTTTTGATGGTGGAGCAGTTGAGTTCAAGAAGGGGTTTCTTGAGAGCTTTGGCCATCTTGCGGGCAAACTCGGTCTTGCCGAGGCCACGCGCACCAGTGAAGAGGAGCGGCGGCACCGCGCCACCACGTTTCGCGCCATCCACATAGAATGACAGGGAGTTTTTGATGTGGTCTTGTCCAATGAGTTCGTTAAACATAATGATGTGGGGTTGGTTGCTGGAGAGAGAATGAATGATCAGGACGGGGTTGTCAACATCATTCTTCATCTTTTTCGCCGCCATCTTCATCATCGAAGGTGGTGAGGCTAAAAGAGATTTTTTCTTCTTCTGCTACGGGCTCAGGTGCGGGGGTGATAGCGACAGGCACCACAGCGGCACCAATCGAAATGTTTTGATCGCGCAGCCACACTTTGGAGATGGGCACCACGGCACCCGTTCCTACGATGGCGATAAGATCTTCAAGGCGCAGCTTGACAAAAGAGTTGCTACCTGCTGGGCGACCACGACGTTTGGCTTGTGTTTCGTTGCTCATGTTGGGAGGACTCTACTGGACGTTTCGGGGCTCGTCAACATTTTTTTGCTTAAAAATGAGCGGGGCAAAAGCTATTTAAAAACAATAAAAACACGCCAAAACAAACGAAACAAAAAGAACAACTACCAAAGCAATCAAAAGAACCGATTTGATTAGTTGGCTCAGTTCGTCTAGTATAAGAAACGATAGTCGTTTATTTCTCACCTTGGGTTTCATATTTGGCGCGCTTTTATTTGCGGTTTGTTTATTTGCGGTTGTCTTATTTGCGGCTGAGGCGTTTCGCCTTACCAAACGCACCTTTCGTGCCCTTTTGGTTCTTATGCTTACCATGCGGCACCAGATTAATAAGCTTTCTATATTGATCCATCAGATACTTGCTGCGGATTTTGCTGATTGGTGCTTCTGTTTTATTTGGTTCGGTTGTGTTCATGTTTTATTTTGTTTTATTTGGTAGAAAAAGATTCGCGATTGTGTATAATATATATGTCAGTGGGTTGCGCCACAATAATACACGCTTTATATAATTTGTTTATTTGGAACGCTAACGTTCACAATTTGATCAAGGGAAAACCCGCACTACATCATCCTTGGGCATAGGCAAAGCCGACGACTGTAAGATTGAGATCAAAAAAGGAAAATTAGAGATACTAAAAAAAACAATTCGATTTTGTCAGACGGTTGATTTATTCACCGTTATTTGTGTTTTTATTTTTTTCTTTTAGACGCTCCAAATGTGTTTCCCAGATGGTTTGTGGTTCTTTTGGACCCCGCCAAGCAACGGCAATGTCGCTACAGATACCGCGCCAATACGCAATTCCACTACCCAACGCGCCCAAAATTCCGCACAAGATCATCAAAAAAGGAGTCAGCAGTATGCTGATCGCCACACAGGTCACAATTACAACGATTTTCTTCATTTGCCTAGTAGTATAGGGCTTATTTGACATTGGGTCAAGGGTGAAATGAGTTATTTTAGTCGCATAAAATGGTTTGGGAGATTGAGTTTGGGCAAATCATCTCACCCACACCCTCTACAACACACTCACACATGCTCACCAATTATGCTTTGTATGTTTCCCTATATGTTCTGTATGTATATCTTATATGTTGAAGTTGTTATGTTGGGGGTAGGAAAGTGCTGGAAACCTTGATAAATCAAGGATTTCCGCGTATTTGGCGATCAGACGTTCACAATTCATCCAAAGGATTTTTTGTCCTTCTTAAACGTCTAATAGTGCGTCATTTTGTCACACAAGAAAGGATAATTCTACTCTACTGTGTCAGCTTGTCACATATACACAAACGTCTGCGTCATAATGTCACACAAAAACCTTTTTCATTTATCACAAAGCGTATTTATAAAGCACAAATAAATCATTCTGGCCCCCAACACTTTGAACATTGTTTGTAATTATAATTCGGCAGCCTTAATGATTACTTTTCTTTCCTGCTATTTGATCTATTTTGTTTGTTTTCTTTCTCTGTTACCCAACGTAGATTGACTACATTATTATCTAAGGAGTCACGATTGATATGATCAACTTGTGGCTTGTCCTCATCATTGATTAAAAATGCAGCCGCCACCAAACGATGAATAAAAAACCACTTTGGGCCGCCGATGTTTAATTTTATTTTAAATGCTTTGTGGCCTTTTCTTTCTCTGAGTTGAGGAGTTAAGATTCGGCCACGTTTATTGCGTATCTGTCCAAAAGAAGAGATTTGATATGCTCCATTTGAGCCTTCGATATCTCTCCATTCTTCAATCATGCGATGGGTAATAGTTGATATCGTGGATAGCAAACAAAACAATTTCTTCTAGTGGGAACTTGATATTTGCATACGCTGGATCATCAAAAAGAAAAGTGAAAGCTTCATCGAGAATGTGGATGCGAACGTAACCAGTCATTCCCTTCCGCAGATTCAACGATTCAACATCGCGAGCCAACATAGCCCGAACCTGATGATCCCTATTAAATTGTTTGATTTTTTGAATTGCAGTTGATGCGTTCATGAGTTATTGGATTTTAGTGAATTTATCGCGTTTAGGAATACCAAAAATGTTATTAATGTCCTCTGTTGGATAATGCCAAAATTTTCCAACATCACCAGGGCATTTTGGGGCATCAATTATCGCCAAAGCATAAAATGTTTTTTGGTTTCGCGTCCATGTAACTACCATCATGGTCGAATTTTTATAAGAAGATGCGCC
>JACCDX011053553.1_pt1 | contig 10652 bp, 8 predicted proteins | sample 7449681 | NCBI WGS metagenome assembly JACCDX01 (sample SAMN15323450, study PRJNA562643) | freshwater metagenome | isolation source: river surface water | place: USA:Blue River Watershed | collected 2017-08-18
ATCCATTGGTCGGAGCTGCGCCCCTCGGGCAGACCCATCTTCGTGCCGTAGAAGTCCCGGGCTTCGGCCAGGTCGCGCACCTGGATGGCGAGGTGGAAGGGCATGAGGCGGCGGGTGGTGATCATGGTCAGACCTGTGGCTGAGTGAATGGGACAGGGTCCGGGCAATCTGCCACAGGCGGGCGGAGGGAATCCACTGCGCGTGTGGCGGCGCCAGGCAAGATGTCGACGCCTCTCCACGCTTGCACTACAACGGTGCGCCATGGATGCCCGGCGCTGCTTTTGCGGGCGCCTGCTCTGACAGCTTAGCCGGGGCTGGCGCCGATACCCTCTCGCAAGCCCTTGTTTTTCCTGTCATTGAAAACTTGGCACGAATAGTGGATTGATCTGGGCGTAGTACTCTCCAGTACCAAATTCTTGAATCGGGTAACGATGCCTGCCTCCCCCATGGGATGCAGGCTTTTTTTTTGCCTTGAATTTCAGCCATGGCCTTGCACAGGGAGCCGCACCGATGAACCACGCCACAAGCACTGCAGACCTTTCGCTTTCTTCCTCGACGCTGCCGGGCAGCGCCCTGATCCTTGCCGCGCTGCTGCTGACCACGCCGGCACCCGCAAGGGCCCAGAGTGCGCTCGATGACATTGCCGGCATGATCAGCGGCGGCAGCACCCGCGTGGCGCTGCGTTACCGCTTCGAGGATGTGGAGCAAGACAACGCCCTGCGGGATGCCGTGGCCTCCACGCTGCGCACGCGGCTCACGTTTCAGAGCAGCACAGTGAATCAGTTCCACCTGGCGCTGGAGGCGGACAACATCCTCGACATCGGCGCGGACCACCATGATTCCTTCGCGCTGGACAAGTACCGAGGCCGCTACTCAGTGATCGCCGACCCGGTGGGCACCGAGATCAATGTGGCCGCACTCACCCATGTGCTCGCCGAGGGCAGCAGCCTGAGCGTGGGTCGTCAGCGCCTGAATCACGCCGGTCAACGTTTCCTCGGCAGCGTGGGCTGGCGCCAGAACGAGCAGACCTTCGATGCTCTCAGCTATCAGCGCAGCGGCGGCGATCTCAGCGTGAACTACAGCTACCTGTGGAATGTGAACCGGGTGTTCAAGGGCTCCAAGGCCAGCGCGCAGATCACGGACTACGACAGCAACTCCCACGCCCTGCTGCTGAATCAGAAGACGAGCTGGGGCAGTGTCAGCGGCTTCGTGTATGCGCTGGACTTCGACAATGCCGGTGCGGCCTCGTCGCTGAGCGCCGGCATCACCGTCACGGGCGTCCTGGCGCCCCTGACTCTGAGCGGCACCTACGCCCGGCAGTCCGATTACGCGGACAACCCGCTTGCCTACGACGCCGACTACCTGCAGCTGGAGGCCAGCGGCAAGCTGGGCCAGGTGACCCTGCTGGCGGGTTACGAAGTGCTGGGCAGCGATGGCGGCACCGCTGCCTTCAGTACGCCGCTGGCCACCCTGCATCGCTATCAGGGATTTGCGGACATGTTCCTGAACACCCCGACCAATGGCATTGAAGACACCTACCTCACCCTCAGCGCTCCCGCGGGCGCCCTGGCACTCAGCGTCAGTGTGCATGACTACGGCGCCGAACGCGGCAGCGCCGACTACGGCAGCGAGTGGAACGCAGTGGCCACCTATACCGTCAACCCGCGTCTGAGCGTGGAGACCAAGTACGCCCGTTACGCCAGCGATGGCTTTGCCGTGGACACCGACAAGCTCTGGCTCAGCCTGATGCTGGCACTGTAATTGCTGATTCCGGGGCAGACAGCAGCCCCCCAGGTTCGAGTGATCCGCGAGTGAAAGAGACCCCCGCCGCCACCAGCATCCGCGTCATGCTGGTGGACGATGACCCCGGCCGCGCCAGGCTGGTGGAAGAGCACCTCCAGGCCGCCGGCTTCGAGGTGCTGTCCTGCATCAGCTCGGCCACGGGCCTGCTGTTCCAGATCGAGCAGCATCGCCCGGACGTGGTGCTGATCGACCTGCAGTCGCCTGACCGCGACGTGCTGGAGAGTCTGGCCATCGTCAATCGCCACAGCCCCACGGCCATGGTGATGTTTGCGGAGGAGGACGACCCGGGCTTCATTCATGAGGCCGTCGCGGCGGGCATCAGCACTTACCTGACAGAAGGCCTCAACCCGGCGCGCGTACGCCCGGTGATCGACGTGGCCCTGGCCCAGTTCCGCGCCTTCCAGGGCCTGCGTGACGAACTGAGCAGTGCGCGTACTCAGCTGGAGGACCGGCTGCTCATCGACAAGGCCAAGAGCCTCTTGATGCGCCAGCGTCGTCTGGACGAGAACGCCGCGCATCAGCTGCTGACGCGCCTGGCCATGGACAACAACCAGCGGCTGCGCGATGTGGCACAGACCGTCATCGCCACCCTTGCCGCCCTCGACCCCAGGAAGTGACGCATGTCCGATCCCGCCCGTCTGCCCCCACCCGAAACCGCCAGCCTGCGCCTGGGCTATATGCGCCTGAGCGACGCGGCGCCGCTCGTGCTGGCCCAGGAAGCGGGCCTGTTCGCCCACTACGGCCTGCAGGTGCAGCTGCGCCGCGAAGTCTCGTGGGCCAATCTGCGCGACAAGCTTGTGCTGGGCGAACTGGAAGCAGCCCAGCTGCTGGCCCCCCTGCCCCTGATGACCAGCCTGGGCGCCGGTGGCCTGCGGGGGACACTGCTGACGGGGCTTGCCCTGGGGCTGAACGGCAATGCGATCACGTTCTCCAATGCCCTGTGGGACAGCCTGGGTCTGCGCTTTCCCGGCCAGGCCCCCGACCCCGCGCGGGTGGTGCAGGCACTGGCCCGGCAGCTGCGCCAGCGGCAGAGCGCGCCCGTGGTGTTCGCCACCGTGCACGCCTTCTCCATGCACACCTTCCTGTTGCGCCAGTGGCTGCGCGCCGGTGGCATCGACCCGGACCAGGACGTGAAGATGATCGTGCTGCCCCCGGAACAGATGTGCGACAGCCTGGCGCGCGGCATCATCGACGGCTATTGCGTGGGCGAACCCTGGAACACCGTGGCCGTGGAGCAGGGCATCGGCACCGTGGCGGCCAGTGGCTATCAGCTGTGGAACAACGCGCCGGAAAAGGTGCTGGGCGTCACCCAGCACTGGCATGACACGCACCCGGCCACGCATCTGCGCCTGCGCCTCGCCGTGATGGAGGCGTGTCGTCAGTTGACGCAGATGGACGCGCGCGTGCGCGTGGCCGAGCTGCTGAGTCAACGCGAGTACTTGAACCTGCCCACTCGCCTGCTGTTGCCCTCGCTGAGCGGCCAGTTCCGCTTCAGCAAGCAGGACGAGCCCATCGCCATGCCGGATTTCCATGTGTTCTGGAAGTATCAGGCCGGCTTTCCCTGGCGTTCGCAGGCGAGCTGGATGCTGGAACAGTGCAGCGCCCTGCTGGGCAGGCCGATAGCTGCCGAGCCCGCCGGCGCCTTGGTGCAGCAGTGCTGGCGGCCGGCGCTCTATCGAGAAGCGGCCAGGCTGCTGGGCCTGCCCTCGCCCAGTCAGGACAGCAAGGACGAGGACGTGCATGACGGGGCCTGGGAGCTGGAGCCGGGCATCGTGCTGGGGCCCGACCGCCAGATTCGCTGAGCCACGCGCCCTGCAATGGCGCAGCCCTGCACCAGGATGGCGCAGATGTCCGCGCCAACCGGCCAGCCCGCACCGCTTGCCGCGCTTCGGGGCCCGGGAATTGCGTCACTTGCAGTGATTGGCACGACCCCTGCATTGGTCAGCTCACGAACTCTCCTCTCTTCGGAGTTCTGCGCGGATCCAACTCTCCCCCGACAGGGGTCCGCCGGGTAATGTCGCCCACGTCGCTGCGCTGCAGCACGTGGGCTTTTTTTTTGTGAATTCGGAACAGTCAGTCTCATGCCACAGACCAAGGAGTCCCCCATGCCCGCCCTCGCCAGCTCCATCGCTCGTCGTCCCGCTGCCATTCCTTCGCGTGCCGCGTGTCTTCTTCTGAGCGCCAGCCTGACGCTGGCGAGCGCCGCCACACTGGCGCAGGTGGGGGCGCCCGAGAAGGACGAGCTCACCTTCGGTTTCATCAAGCTGACCGACATGGCGCCTCTGGCGATTGCCTATGAGCAAGGCTACTTCGAGGACGAAGGGCTGTACGTGACGTTGCAGGCCCAGGCCAACTGGAAAGTGCTGCTCGATGGCGTCATCGACGGTCAGCTCGACGGTGCGCACATGCTGGCGGGTCAGCCCCTGGCCGCCACCATCGGCTATGGCACTCAGGCGCATATCGTCACGCCGCTGAGCATGGATCTGAACGGCAACGGCATCACCGTGTCCAACGCCGTCTGGGAGGCCATGCGCGAACACGTCCCCATGGCCGATGGCAAGCCGGTGCATCCGATCACGGCCGCTGCCCTCAAGCCGGTGGTGGAGGACTCCCTGGCACGCGGCGTCCCGTTCACCATGGGCATGGTGTTCCCGGTGTCCACGCACAACTACGAGCTGCGCTACTGGCTTGCGGCCGGCGGCATACACCCGGGCTTCTACGAACCGGGCAGCGGCGACAGTTCGGGCACGCTGGACGCCCAGGTGCAGTTGTCCGTCACCCCGCCGCCCCAGATGCCGGCCACGCTGGAAGCAGGCACCATCTTCGGCTACAGCGTGGGCGAGCCCTGGAATCAGCAGGCCATCTTCAAGGGCATCGGGGTGCCCGTGGTCACCGATTACGAGATCTGGAAGAACAACCCCGAGAAAGTCTTCGGCATGACGGAGGCCTTCACCCGCGAGAACCCCAACACCACCGTGCGCATCGTCAAGGCCATGCTGCGTGCAGGCAAGTGGCTGGATGAGAACAACAACGCCAATCGTCTGGAAGCCGCCCGCATCCTGGCGCGCAGCGAATACGTGGGGGCCGACGTCGAGGTGATCGCCAACTCCATGACCGGCACCTTCGAGTACGAGAAGGGCGATGTGCGCGAGGTGCCGGACTTCAACGTGTTCTTCCGCCACCACGCCACCTACCCCTACTACTCGGACGCCATCTGGTACCTCACGCAGATGCGCCGCTGGGGACAGATTGCCGAGCCAAAGAGTGACGACTGGTACCTGGAGCAGGCGAAGAGCGTCTACAAGCCCGAGATCTATCGCCTGGCTGCCGAGGCCCTGATCGCCGAAGGCGTGATGACGGCCGCTGATTTCCCGGATTTCGCCAGCGAGACGGGCATTCGCCCGGTGACCAGCGACTTCATCGACGGCCTGCCCTACGACGGCAGCCAGCCCAATGCCTATCTGCAGTCGCTGGAGATCGGCCTGAAATGAGCACCATCGCCGCCCCCGCCACCTTTGCGAATGAACGAGGAACCCCCGTGACAGAACAGGATGCCCCGTCAAGCCCGCGCGCGGTTTCAGCCAGACCCGCTGCCACCCAGCCGTGGAAGGCCTTCCCCTCCAATCCCGCGCTGACCCGGGCGCTGCGGCAGTGGACCTTGTCGGTGGTGGGCTTCGCCATCTTCCTGCTGCTCTGGCAGGCCACTGCCAACAGCATCGTCACCTCGCTGGGTCAGTTTCCCGGTCCGGTGCAAGTGTGGACCCAGGTGCAGAATCTGAGTGCCGAGCACACCCGCGAGCAGGAGCGTCGCGTGGAGTTCCTGCAGCGCCAGGAGGCCCGCAATGCCGAACTGCTGGCCGCCGACCCGGACGCCGAGGTGCGGGTACGCCCCTACACCGGCCGCCCCACCTTCATCGACCAGGTGCAGACCAGCCTGCTGACCGTGGCCGCAGGCTTCGCGATCGCCATGCTGCTGGCCATTCCACTGGGCATTCTCTGCGGTCTGAGCGAATCGCTCTACAGCGCCCTCAACCCCTTGATCCAGCTGTTCAAACCGGTGTCGCCGCTGGCCTGGCTGCCGCTGGTGACCATGGTGGTGAGCGCTGTTTATGTCTCCGAACAACCGCTGTTCGAGAAAGCCTTCGTGACCTCGGCGCTGACGGTGGCCCTGTGCTGCCTGTGGCCCACCGTCATCAACACCACGGTGGGCGTGGCGAGTGTGGACAAGGACTTGATCAATGTCAGTCGCGTGATCCGCCTGCCCACCCATGTGCATATCCGCCGCATCGTGCTGCCCTCGGCCCTGCCCCTGATCTTCACCGGCATGCGTCTCTCCCTGGCCACCGGCTGGATGGTGCTGATCGCCGCCGAGATGCTGGCGCAGAACCCGGGGCTCGGGAAGTTCATCTGGGACGAATTCCAGAACGGCAGTTCCGACTCCCTCGGCCGCATCATGGTGGCCGTGCTGGTGATCGGCCTGATCGGGCTGGTGCTGGACAAACTGATGCTGGCGCTGCAGCGATGCGTCAGCTGGGACAAGCAGGCCGTGCTGCGCTAACTGCCCTGGACACTGGAGAACACCATGCACAGTTATCTCGAACTCACTCAGGTGGGCATTGAATTCAACACTGGCACTGCGCCTTTCCGGGCCCTGCAGAACGTCAACCTGAAGATCGACAAGGGCGAGTTCATCAGCCTCATCGGCCATTCCGGCTGCGGCAAGTCCACCGTTCTCAACATCATCGCCGGCCTCCACGAAGCCACCGAAGGCGGAGTGATCCTGGACGGCCGCGAAGTGCGCGCGCCAGGTCCGGACCGCGCCGTGGTGTTCCAGAACCATGCCCTGCTGCCCTGGCTGAGCGTGTACGACAACGTCGCCCTGGCCGTGGAGCAGGTCTTCAAGGGCCGCAAGAGCAAGGTGGAGATGGCCCGCTGGATCGACCACCACCTGGCTCTGGTGCACATCGAGCACGCGCGCCACAAGCGCCCGCACGAGATCTCCGGCGGCATGAAGCAGCGGGTCGGCATCGCCCGCTGCCTGGCCATGCAGCCCAAGGTGCTGCTGATGGACGAGCCCTTCGGCGCCCTGGACGCGCTCACCCGCGCTCACCTGCAGGACTCCCTGATGGCGATCCACGCCGAGCTGGGCACCACCGTGGTGATGATCACCCACGATGTCGACGAAGCGGTGCTGCTGTCCGACCGCATCGTGATGATGAGCAACGGGCCAGCCGCCACGGTGGGCGAGATCCTGAGCGTCACGCTGCCGCGCCCGCGCAACCGCCTGGCCCTGGCCGAGGACCCGGACTTCGTGCACGCGCGCCAGCAGGTGCTGCAGTTCCTCTACGACAAACACACATTCCCGGGCACACAGGCCGCGTGAGTCGCAGGCCGCAGCTTCGCAATGGAGAGAGTCATGAAAGCGAGAAAGATTGTCGTCGTCGGCAATGGCATGGTGGGGCACTACTACGCGGACGCGCTCGCGCGCCAGCAGGCCGGCCATGCGATCACGGTGATCGGTGCCGAGCCGCGGCCGGCCTATGACCGAGTGCATCTGTCCGAGGTCTTCAGTGGCAAGAATCCGGAAGACCTGGCACTGGCCACCCGCGAACAGTACAAGGCCCTGGGCATCGCCGCGCATTTCGGCGACGAAGTCGTGAGCATCGAGCGCACGACGAAGGAAGTGGTCACCGCCCTGGGCCGTCGCTTCGCCTACGACAAGCTGGTGCTGGCCACCGGCTCCTACCCTTTCGTGCCGCCCGTGCCAGGAGCTGACCAGCCGCATTGTCTGACCTACCGCACCATCGACGATCTGGGCGCCATCCGCGCCAGCGCGAAGGACGGCCAGGTGGGCGTGGTGATCGGCGGCGGCCTGCTCGGTCTGGAGTGCGCGAATGCGCTGAAGAATCTGGGCCTGCAGACGCATGTGGTGGAGTTCGCGCCCGGCCTCATGGGCGTGCAGCTGGACAACGGCGGCAGCACCATGCTGCGCGCCATGATCGAGGAGCTGGGCGTGCAGGTGCACACCAGCAAGGCCACGCAGCGGATCGTGCCGGGCAGCGAGCGGCGCCTGCGCCTGGAGTTCGCCGACGGCAGCGCGCTGGAAACCGACATGATCGTGTTCTCGGCCGGCATCCGCCCCAATGATGCGCTGGCGCGAAAGGCTGACATTGCCGTGGGTGAGCGCGGCGGCATCGTCATCGACTACCACTGCCGCACCAGCGATTCCGACATTTTCGCCATCGGCGAGTGCGCGCTGTTCGGCGGGCGCATCTACGGGCTGGTGGCGCCAGGCTACCGCATGGCGGACGCGGCCCTGAGCCAGCTGGGCGACGCGCCCGTGGCCTTCCAGGGCGCAGACATGAGCACCAAGCTCAAACTGCTGGGCATCGACGTGGGCTCCATCGGCGACTCCCACGGCAAGCAGCTGCACAACGGCCAGGCCCCCGCAAGTTTCCTCTACGCCAATGACCGTGAGCGCATCTACAAGAAGATCGTGGTGAGCGCCGACGGCAGGAAACTGCTGGGCGCTGTGCTGGTGGGGGACTGCAGCGACTACGACACGCTGCTGCAGCTCTTCCTCAACGACATGGAACTGCCCGCCAATGCCGAAGCCCTGATTCTGCCCGCCACCGCCGGCGCCCCGCCGCTGCTCACGGGCCTGCAGCTGCCGCTGAGCGCGACGATCTGCTCCTGCCTGAATGTGACCAAGGGCGCCATCGTCGATGCCCTCAATGCCGGCTGCTGTTCGGTGGCCGACGTCAAGGCGGCGACCAAGGCGAGCACCGGCTGCGGCGGCTGTGCGGCCCTGCTCAAGTCCACGGTGGACTCCGAGCTCGCCGCGCGAGGCGTGGCGGTGAACAATCATCTGTGCGAGCACTTCGCCTGCACCCGCCAGGAACTGTTCCACCTCATCCGCGTCGGCTCGCTCAAGACCTTCGAGGACACCCTGCACAAGCATGGCAAGGGCCGCGGCTGCGAGGTGTGCAAGCCCACGGTGGCCTCCATCCTGGCCTCCTTGTGGAACGACTACGTGTTGAAGAAGGAGCATCTGCCGCTGCAGGACACCAATGACGCCTTCCTAGCCAACATGCAGAAGGATGGCACCTATTCCATCGTGCCACGCATTCCCGGTGGCGAGATCACCGCCGACAGGCTGCTGGTGATCGGCCAGGTGGCGAAGAAGTACCAGCTCTATACCAAGATCACCGGCGGACAGCGCATCGACCTGTTCGGCGCGCGCGTGAACGAGCTGCCGGACATCTGGCGCGAGCTGGTGGACGCCGGCTTCGAGACCGGCCACGCCTATGGCAAGGCCCTGCGCACGGTCAAGTCCTGTGTCGGCAGCACCTGGTGCCGCTACGGCGTGCAGGACAGCGTCAGCATGGCCATCCTGATCGAGAACCGCTACAAGGGCGTCAGGTCCCCCCACAAGCTGAAATCTGCTGTATCCGGCTGCACACGCGAGTGCGCCGAGGCGCAGTCCAAGGACTTCGGCGTGATCGCCACGGAGAACGGCTGGAACCTCTATGTGTGTGGCAACGGCGGCATGCGCCCGCGCCATGCCGACCTGTTCGCCACCGATCTGGATGACGCGACGCTGATCCGCTACATCGACCGCTTCCTGATGTTCTACATCCGCACGGCCGACCGCCTGCAGCGCACCTCCGTGTGGCTGAACAATCTGGAGGGAGGACTGGACTATCTGCGCGCCGTCATCATCGACGATTCCCTCGGCATTGGGGCGGAGCTGGAGGCCCAGATGGCCCTGTTGCTCGACACTTACCAGTGCGAGTGGAAGACGACGCTGGAAGACCCGGAAAAGCTCAAGCGCTTCCGCCAGTTCGTCAACAGCCGGGAGGAAGATGCCCATGTCGTGTTTGTGCAGGAGCGCGGCCAGCGCCGTCCGGCACGTGAAGAAGAACGCGCAGTACCCTACTAGCAGGAGCTTGCTTGCAAGCGAACAGGTCACGCCACAGGAGCTTGCTAGCAAGCGAATTGTCCGCGGGCAAGCCCGCTCCCACAGAACTCGGCTGCCACACGGCATGCCTCTACAGCAGGAGATCGACCATGCCCGCCACCCCACACGTGACAACCCCGTTCGACCCCGTCGCCATCTTCAGCCGCGACGACCTGGTGGCCAATGCGGGCGTCTGCGCCCTCATCAATGATGTCCAAGTAGCCGTGTTCTACCTGCCCGATGCAACGCCGGCCCTGTATGCCATTCACAACTGGGACCCGCTGGGCCGCGCCAATGTGCTCTACCGTGGCATCGTGGGGGACATCGAGGGCGAACTCGTCGTGGCATCCCCCTTGTACAAGCAGCACTTCAGCCTGCAGACTGGGCGCTGCCTGGAGGACCCGGTGATCCAGGTGCCCCTTTTTGAGGCCAGCCTGGATGGCGACACCGTCACCGTCAGCCTGCACCGGCGCAAGGGCGCTTTGACACAGGAGTCTGCATGACCGCCATGGCTTCGGAACAGCGCGCGACCACCTGCCCCTATTGCGGGGTGGGTTGCGGCGTGCAGGCCAGCGTGCAGCAACAACGCGTGACGGCGGTGCAGGGGATGCCCGCCCATCCGGCCAATCAGGGCCGCCTCTGCGTGAAAGGCTCGGCGCTGCACGAGACCCTGGGTGACACCGGACGCCTTCTGCATCCGCGCATCGCGGGCGTGCGCACCGACTGGAACACGGCGCTCGACCACGTGGCCGCCGGCCTGCACGAGACCATTCGTGAGCACGGCCCCAATGCCGTGGCGTTCTATCTTTCCGGCCAGCTGCTCACCGAAGACTATTACATCGCCAACAAGCTGATGAAAGGCTTCCTTGGTTCGGCCAATGTCGACACC
>JACCDX010589746.1_pt1 | contig 10649 bp, 10 predicted proteins | sample 7449681 | NCBI WGS metagenome assembly JACCDX01 (sample SAMN15323450, study PRJNA562643) | freshwater metagenome | isolation source: river surface water | place: USA:Blue River Watershed | collected 2017-08-18
GCTTCGATGAAGCCGGCAAGGCCGCCATCGCCGAAGCGGCGAAGAAGACCGCGATCGTGTTCGCGCCGAACATGAGCGTCGGCGTGAACGTCACGATGAAGCTGCTGGAACTGGCCGCGAAAAGTTTCTCGCACGGCTATGACATCGAAATCATCGAGGCGCACCACCGGCACAAGGTCGATGCGCCGTCCGGCACCGCTCTGAAGATGGGCGAGGTGATCGCCGATGCGCTTGGCCGCGACCTGAAGGAAGTCGGCGTGTTCGCGCGCGAAGGCGTGACCGGCGAGCGCGATCCGTCGTCGATCGGTTTCGCGACCATCCGCGGCGGCGACATCGTCGGCGACCACACGGTGCTGTTTGCCGGCATCGGCGAGCGCATCGAGATCACGCACAAGTCGTCCAGCCGGGTAACCTATGCGCACGGCAGCCTGCGCGCCGCGCGCTTCCTGCGCGACCGCGACACCGGCCTGTACGACATGCAGGACGTTCTCGGCCTGCGCTGATCGCGCCGCCCCGGGGACTTTCAAGACGGACTTCGCAGATGTCGAGGCAATCCGCAATTGCGGCCGCGCTGGCGGTCGGCCTGCACGCCGCGCTGGTGGCGCTGGTGGTGACCGGCGTGCTCGAGCACGCGAAAAAGCCCGTGATCGAGCCGCCGACCGTGGTCGTACAGCTGCTGCCTCCGCCACCGCCGCCGTCTGCGCCGGTGCCGCCGCAGCCCGAACCGCCGAAACCGCAACCGCCCAAGCCCCAGCCGCCCAAGCCGGAACCCAAACCCGAGCCGAAACCCGAGCCGAAGCCTGAGCCGAAGCCCGAACCGAAACCGGAACCCAAGCCCGAACCTAAGCCGGAGCCAAAACCCGAGCCCAAGCCGGAACCGAGGCCCGAGCCCAAGCCGGAGCCCAGGCCCGAACCGAAACCAGAGCCGCGGCCGGAGCCCCCGCATCCGCCGGCGCCGAAGCCGGCGCCACCCGTGCCGCATGAACCGGCACCGGTGAAGCCTGCGCCGACGCCGCCGGCACCACCGGCACCACCGGCTCCGCCCGCCCCGCCAGCGCCCCCCGCGCCTCCGGCGCCGCGCACCGAGGTCAGCATTTCGGCAAGCTACAGCACGACCAACATGAAGCCGGTCTATCCGGCGATGTCGAAGCGCCTGAGCGAGCAAGGCACGGTGACGATCCGCGTGCTGGTCCGGCGTGACGGTAGCGCCGGCACAGTCGAAGTAAAATCGTCCAGCGGCTACCCGCGGCTGGATCAGTCCGCCGTCGAGGCCGTGAAGACCTGGCGCTTCAACCCGGCGACCATGGACGGCAAGCCGATCGACGAGTGGTATATCGTTCCCATCCCATTCAAACTGAACTGAGCGAACAACAGCATGAACGAAACCCTGACCCAGAATCTCGGCTTCGCCCACTATTGGGCGCAAGGTGACATCGTCACCCACAGCGTGGCCTACCTGCTGTTGCTGATGTCGATCGCCAGCTGGTACTACATCCTGTCGAAAGCCTGGATCTCGTGGCGCATCCGCAAGAGCGCCAACGCGGTCGAGCGCTTCTGGGACGCGCCGACAATGGATGACGCCGTCACGCTGCTCAGCCACGCCGACACCGAGCAGGTGTACTCGCCGCTGGCCACGCACGCAGTCGAAGCGGTCAACGTGAAGGCCAACAGCAGCTCGCTGAACGCCAACGTCGACCCGGGCGAACTGGTCACGCGCACGCTGCGCCAGCAGATCAACCGCGTGTCGTCGCGGCTTGAGAGCGGCCTGACGCTGCTGGCGTCGGTCGGCTCGACGGCGCCGTTCATCGGTCTGTTCGGCACGGTCTGGGGCATCTATCACGCGCTGGCGGCGGTGTCGTCGTCGGGCACGATCCAGATCGACAAGGTCGCCGGCCCGGTGGGCGAGGCGCTGATCATGACCGCGATCGGCCTGGTCGTCGCCATTCCGGCCGTGCTCGGCTACAACGCATTCACCCGCGTAAACCGCCTGACGCTCGGCGAACTCGATGCGTTTGCGCACGACCTGCATGCGTTCCTGACGACGGGCTCGCGCATCGTCAGCGCGCGCCCCAAGAAGGCCTGACCGGGAGGACGCAATGGCATTCGGCGGATTCAACGACAACGGCCATCAGGCACCGATGGCCGACATCAACGTCACCCCGATGGTCGACGTGATGCTGGTGCTGCTGGTGATCTTCATCATCACCGCGCCGCTGTTCACGCACGCGATCAAGCTGGAACTGCCTGGCGCGGCGTCGGCGCCGGCGCCGGAAAAGCCGGAAACGATCACGCTGGCGATCAATGCGGAAGGCCGGCTGTTCTGGAACAACGCACCGGTCGCGCTCGACGAGCTGCCGGCCCGCTTCGTGACCGCATCGGGCAAGAAGCCGATGCCGGAGCTGCAGCTGCGCGCCGACAAGAGCACCCGCTACGAGGTGATCGCTCAGGTCATGGCCGCCGCCCAGGGCAACGGCATGACGAAGATCGGCTTCGTCACCGATCCGAAGGCCGCCGGAAAGTAAGCCTCTCCGGGATTCCGGCGCCCGCCGGGATCCCGCTCCCTGCCGCCCGCGGGTTGATTTGCCCGCCGCCGGCCTCCCCGGGAACCGCCCGCAGGCGACCGTCCCCGCCCTTCCCTTGCGCCGACCGCATTTCCCCTCCGTCCAGTCGGTATAATCACCGGCTACGCTTACACTCACCATCCACCCGTCATGCAAGACAAATACATTCCCGCCGACGTCGAGCGCGCGGTGCAGGAACACTGGCGCGCGATCGACGCCTACAAGGTCACCGAACATGCGCGCGATGCGCAGGGCCGCGAAAAGAAGAAGTTCTACGCGTGCTCGATGCTGCCCTACCCGTCCGGCAAGCTGCACATGGGCCATGTGCGCAACTACACGATCAATGACGTGATGGCGCGCCAGCTGCGCATGAGCGGCTACAACGTGCTGATGCCGATGGGCTGGGACGCGTTCGGCATGCCCGCCGAGAACGCGGCGATGGCCAACGGCGTGCCGCCGGCGCAGTGGACCTACGCGAACATCGAGTACATGAAGAAGCAGATGCAGGCGATGGGTCTGGCGATCGACTGGTCGCGCGAGATGGCCGCCTGCAGCCCGGACTATTACAAGTGGAACCAGTGGATGTTCCTGAAGATGCTCGAGAAGGGCATCATCTACAAGAAGACCGGTACCGTGAACTGGGACCCGATCGACCAGACCGTGCTGGCCAACGAGCAGGTGATCGACGGTCGCGGCTGGCGCTCGGGCGCGCTGATCGAGAAGCGCGAGATCCCGATGTATTACGTGCGCATCACCGACTATGCGGAAGAGCTGCTCGACTGCGTCGAGAACAAGCTGCCCGGCTGGCCGGAACGCGTGCGCATCATGCAGGCGAACTGGATCGGCAAATCGACCGGCGTACGCTTCGCCTTCCCGCATCAGGTCAAGGGCGATGACGGCCAGCTGCTGAATGACGGCCAGATGTGGGTGTTCACCACCCGCGCCGACACCATCATGGGCGTCACCTTCTGCGCAGTCGCGCCGGAACACGCGCTGGCCACGCATGCGGCGAAAAACAATCCGGCGCTGGCCGACTTCATCGCCGAATGCAAGCAGGGCAGCGTGATCGAGGCCGACATGGCGACGATGGAGAAGAAGGGCATGCCGACCGGCCTGTTCGTCACCCATCCGCTGACCGGCAAGCAGGTGGAAGTCTGGGTCGGCAACTATGTGCTGATCACCTATGGCGACGGCGCCGTGATGGGCGTGCCCGCGCATGACGAGCGCGACTTCGCGTTCGCGAAGAAGTACGGCCTGCCGATCGAGCCGGTGATTGCGGTCGACGGCAAGGAGTACAGCACCGACGCGTGGCAGGAGTGGTACGCGGACAAGGAGAACGGTCGTTGCGTCAACTCCGGCAAGTATGACGGGCTCGGCTACCAGGCAGCGGTCGATGCGGTCGCCGCCGATGTCGCCGCGCAGGGCGCCGGCGAAAAGAAGATCACCTACCGCCTGCGCGACTGGGGCATCTCGCGCCAGCGCTACTGGGGCACGCCGATCCCGATGATCCACTGCGCGCACTGCGGCGACGTGCCGGTGCCGGAGAAGGACCTGCCGGTGGTGCTGCCCGAGGACTGCGTGCCGGACGGCAGCGGCAACCCGCTGAACAAGCATGAAAAATTCCTGAAGGTCGACTGCCCGACCTGCGGCCAGCCGGCGCGCCGCGAGACCGACACGATGGACACCTTCGTCGACTCGTCGTGGTACTACATGCGCTATTGCTCGCCGGGTTCGAACGACGCGATGGTCGATGCACGCAACGACTACTGGATGCCGATGGACCAGTACATCGGCGGCATCGAGCACGCGGTGCTGCACCTGCTGTACGCGCGCTTCTGGACCAAGGTGATGCGCGACTTCGGACTGGTGAAGTTCGACGAGCCCTTCGTCAATCTGCTGACGCAAGGCATGGTGCTGAACGAGACCTACTATCGCGAGGATGCATCCGGCAAGAAGACCTGGTTCAACCCGGAAGACGTCGAGCTGCAGTTCGACGACAAGGGCCGGCCGGCGTCGGCCACGCTGAAGGGCGACGGCCAGCCGGTGCAGATCGGCGGCACGGAAAAGATGTCGAAGTCGAAGAACAACGGCATCGACCCGCAGGCCATCATCGACCAGTACGGCGCCGACACCGCGCGACTGTTCACGATGTTCGCGTCGCCGCCCGAGCAGACGCTCGAGTGGTCCGGCTCCGGCGTCGAGGGCGCGCACCGCTTCCTGCGCCGTGTCTGGGCCTTCTCGCATGCGCAGTCGGCGTCGATCGCGCCGGTGCTGACGGCGTCGGCGTTCGACAATGCCGACATCAAGGCGCTGCGCCGCGAGGTGCACAAGGTGCTGCAGCAGGCTGACCATGACTATGGCCGCCTGCAGTACAACACCGTCGTGTCGGCCTGCATGAAGATGCTGAACCTGCTCGAGGGCGCGAAGCTCGACGGCAGCGACGCCGCGAATGCCGCGATGGGCGAATGCCTCGGCATCTTCCTGCGCGTGCTCTACCCGGTCGCGCCGCACGTCACGCATGCACTGTGGTCGGAGCTCGGCTACGCGGCCGCGCACGGCGACATCCTCGACGCGCCCTGGCCCAAGGTCGACGCGGCGGCGCTGGAGCAGGCCGAGATCGAACTGATGGTGCAGGTCAACGGCAAGCTGCGCGGCAAGATCACCGTTGCGAAGGACGCCGACAAGGCGGCCATCGAGGCCACCGCGCTGGCGGACGAGAACGTGAAGAAATTCGTCGAAGGCGCGCCGAAGAAGATCATCGTCGTTCCCGGCAAGCTGGTGAACATCGTCGCCTGAGGAGAGCGCATTGAACCGTGCACGTCGCCGTCTCGCCGCCGCCCTGCTGGCCCTGCCGCTGGCAGGTTGCGGCTATTACCTTCGCGGCAGCCTGCCGAACACGCAGCTGCCGTTCGAGTCGGTCTATCTGGACGCGCCGTCCGACACGCCGCTCGAGCGCGAGCTGCGCACGGCGATCCGTTCGCAGCGCACCGCGAAGCTGATCGACGATCCGAAGGCGGCAGCGGTCGCGCTGCGGGTGCTCAACGACAAGCAGGAACGCAAGGTGCTGACGCTGAACTCGCAGGGTCAGGTGCGTGAATACAGCCTCACCTACCGCATCCGCTACGAAGTGGCGGACAAGGAGAACAAGAAGCTGCTGGAGCCGACCGAGATCGTGCTGCAGACGATCCTGTCTTACAGCGAGTCGCAGGTGCTTGCGAAGGAGCAGGAAGAGAAGCTGATCTTCGACGACATGCGGCATGACGCAGTGGCCCAGATCATGCGCCAGCTGGCGCAGGTCAGGTCGGAGTAAGCGCAGCGATGCAGCTGCGCGCCGAGGCGCTGGACGCGCACCTGTCGAAGGCGCTGGCGCCGCTGTACGTGATCAGCAGCGACGAGCACCTGCTCGCGCTCGAGGCCGCCGACCGCATCCGCGCGCAGGCGCGTTCGTCCGGCTTCTCCGAACGTGAGGTGCTGGTCGCCGAGCGCTACTTCAAATGGGGCGAACTGCTGGCGGCGAACCAGGCGATGTCGCTGTTCGGCGACCGCAAGCTGATCGAGCTGCGCATCCCGGGCGGCAAGCCGGGCAAGGATGGCGGGCAGGCGCTGCAGGACTATGCCGCCGCGTGCGCGGCGTCGCCCGAGGCGGGCGACACGCTGACCCTGATCACGCTGCCCAAGCTGGACTGGGCCACGCAAAAGAGCGCGTGGGTCGGCGCGTTGCAGCGGCATGCGGTCTACATCGAGATTCCGAACGTCGAGCGGCACCAGCTGGCCGACTGGATCGGCCGCCGGCTGGTCACGCAGGGACAGAGCGCCGACCGCGCCGCGCTGGAGTTCATGGTCGAGCGCGTCGAGGGCAACCTGCTGGCCGCGCAACAGGAAATCCGCAAGCTGGGGCTGCTGTATCCTGAAGGCCGGCTGTCGTTCGAGCAGGTGCAGGATGCGGTGCTGAACGTCGCACGCTACGACGTGTTCAAGCTGTCGGAGGCGATGCTGTCGGGCGACGTCGGCCGCGTGGCGCGCATGCTCGACGGCCTGAAGGGTGAAGGCGAAGCACCGCCGCTGGTGCTGTGGGCCATCGCCGAAGAGATACGCACGCTGCTGAAGCTGAAGCTGGGCACGGCCGACGGCCGCCCGCTGGCGGCGATGCTGAAGGAATATCGGATCTGGGGGCCGCGCGAGCGGCTGATGGCGCCGGCGCTGGCGCGCGTGAAGCTGGCCACGCTGGAAGACGCGCTGGCCAAGGCGGCGCAGGTCGACCGCATGATCAAGGGGCTGCGCGCGAAGGATTTCGCCGGCGACGCCTGGGATGCGCTGCTGCAGCTTGCGCTGGCGGTGGCAAGGAAATAAGTAAAGGAAACAATGCGATGGACATTCAGAAATACATGACCGACATCGGCATCGCCGCGCGCAAGGCATCGCGCGCGATGGCCAAGGCCGACACCGCGGCGAAGAACCGTGCGCTGCAGCTGATCGCCGCCGGCATCCGCCGCGATGCGGCGCTGCTGACCGCGGCAAACCAGAAAGACCTCGATGCGGCACGCGCGAACGGCCTCGCGCCGGCGATGGTCGACCGGCTGACTCTGTCGGAAAAGGCGATCGCGACCATGGCCGAAGGCCTTGAGCAGATCGCGTCGCTGCCGGACCCGATCGGCGAGATCAGCAACATGAAGTATCGCCCGACCGGCATCCAGGTCGGCCAGATGCGCGTGCCGCTGGGCGTGATCGGCATCATTTACGAGGCGCGTCCGAACGTGACCGTTGACGCCGCCGGCTTGTGCATCAAGAGCGGCAACGCGACCATTCTGCGCGGGGGCTCCGAAGCGATCCACTGCAACCAGGCGCTCGCGAAGCTGGTGAAGGAAGGCCTGCAGGGCGCCGGCCTGCCGGCCGAGGCGGTGCAGATCGTCGAGACCACCGACCGCGCTGCGGTCGGCGCGCTGATCACGATGCCCGAATATGTCGACGTGATCGTGCCGCGCGGCGGCAAGGGCCTGATCGAGCGGCTGATGAAGGAATCGAAGGTGCCGATGATCAAGCACCTCGACGGCATCTGCCATGTGTACATCGACGACAGCGCCGACCTCGCGAAGGCGCTGCCGGTCGCGTTCAATGCAAAGTGCCACCGCTACGGCACCTGCAACACGATGGAGACCCTGCTGGTCGCGCGCGGCATTGCACCGACGGTACTGCCGCAGCTGGCGAAACTGTATGCGGAAAAAGAGGTCGAACTGCGCGCCGATCCGGAAGCGCTGCAGATCCTCGCCGGCTATCCGAAGCTGACGCCGGCCACCGGGGAAGACTGGGCCACCGAATACCTCGACGCGATCCTCGCGGTGAAGGTCGTGTCCGGCCTCGACGAGGCGATCGAGCACATCAACACCTGGTCGTCGCAGCACACCGATTCGATCGTCACCGAAGACTATTCGCGCGCGATGCGCTTCCTGCGCGAGGTGGATTCGGCGTCGGTGATGGTGAATGCATCCACGCGCTTTGCCGACGGCTTCGAGTACGGCCTCGGCGCCGAGATCGGCATCTCGAATGACAAGCTGCACGCGCGCGGCCCGGTCGGCCTCGAAGGCCTGACCTCGCTGAAGTATGTCGTGCTGGGCCACGGCGAAGTGAGGGCCTGACGGATGGCCTACCCGTGGATCAAGGCGCTGCACATCGTCTTCATCGCTTCCTGGTTCGCCGGCCTGTTCTACCTGCCGCGCATCTTCGTGAACCTGGCGATGGAGACGGAGCCGGCGGCCACTGCGCGGCTGCTGACGATGGCACGCAAACTGTACCGATTCATGACGATCCTGATGATCCCGGCACTGGCGCTCGGACTGGTGCTGTGGCTGGGCTACGGCGTGGGCATGGGCAAAGGCAATGGCTGGATGCATGCGAAGCTGGCCATCGTGCTGCTGCTGATCGGCTATCACCACATGTGCAAGGCGCTGCTGAAGAAATTCGAGCGCGGCGAAAACGTCCGTTCGCATGTCTGGTACCGCTGGTTCAACGAAATGCCTGTGGTGGCGATGTTCGCCGCGGTCATCCTCGTCGTCGTCAAACCTTTTTAAAACCATAACCGGAGACATCGATGGGCAAGACCGTCGACTATTTCATCGCACCGCAATCGCCATGGACCTACCTCGGCCATGAGCGCTTCGTCGCGATCGCGAAAAAACAGAATGCGCAGGTGCTGCTCAAGCCGTGCGACGTGAACAAGGTGTTCGCTGCCTCCGGCGGCGTGCCGGTGGGCCAGCGCCCGCCGCAGCGGCAAGCGTACCGGCTGGCCGAACTGACGCGCTGGAGCAAGCACCTCGGCATGCCGCTGACGCTGCATCCGAAGTTCTTCCCGGTGTCCGGCGAACCGGGCGCGAAGCTGATCATTGCCGCGCAGCATGCGGCCGGCACGGACAAGGCGCTTGAATTGCTCGGCGCGCTGGGCCGCGCCTGCTGGGCGGAAGAGAAGAACATTGCCGATGCCGACACGCTGGCAGCCGTTGCGAATGGCATTGGCCTCGACGGTGCGGCGCTGCTGAAGCTGGCCGAAGGCGAAGCGGTCGCCGCCGACTATGCGCGCAATACGGAAGACGCTATCGCGGCGAACGTGTTTGGCGTGCCGTGGTACCGCGTTGATGGCGAAGGCTTGTGGGGACAGGACCGGCTGGAATTTGTCGAGCAGGCACTGCAAGCTTGATGGACACAGGCGCCTGACGTACAAAGCCACTGGATTTCGGCCTGTGCCGGAATGGCGCATCGAAGGTCGCCGGCTTCCATATCGTCGTCCCGGCGGAGGCTGGGACCCAGGGTGGCATCCCGATGAATGGCGCCATGGGTTCAGCGACGATGGATCCCGGCCTGCGCCGGGATGACGTTGTGGGGGCGGTCAGCTCACCAATTGTTCTCCCGGCCTCTGCCGGGACAATATCGAAGCCGACTCCCTTTGAAGCGTCAACCGGCTTAACCAGCAACACAACCCCGCCGCACTGACCGCAGTGCGGCCCTAACGGACAAAAGGCAACCGATGACTACCCTCTCTTACTCCTACTTCTGCCCCTGCCCCCGCGGCCTTGAGACTGCGCTGGCCGAAGAGCTCGCCGAGATCGCCGCGATGAGCAGCACGCTGAAGGTGCACAACACCGTGCCCGGCGGCGTGCACTGCTCGGGCCGGATGACCGATGCGATGCTGCTGAACCTGCATTCGCGCATCGCCTCGCGCGTGCTGCTGCGCATTGCGCACGGCGGCTATGTGAACGAAAACGACATCTACGATCTCTCGCTTGCGGCGATATGGGAGAACTGGTTCGACCTCGAGCACACGATCCGCGTCGACGTGAATGCGATCAAGTCGCCGCTGAAGAGCCTCGAATTCGTCACGCTGAAGATCAAGGACGGCCTGTGCGACCGTTTCCGCGACCGCACCGGCAAGCGCCCGTCGGTGAACACGCGCACGCCGGACATGCGCATCTGGGGCTTCCTCGATGCGCGCACCGTCACGATCTATCTCGACACCTCCGGCGAAGGCCTGTTCAAGCGCGGCTGGCGCATGGAGACCGGCGACGCGCCGCTGCGCGAGAACCTCGCCGCCGGCCTGCTGCGCACTGCCGGCTGGAAACCGGGCACGCCGCTGCTGGACCCGATGTGCGGCTCGGGCACACTGCTGGTCGAAGCCGCGCAGATGCTGGCCGGCATACCGCCGGGCCTGAACCGCGCATTCGCATTCGAGAAATTCAAGAATTTCCGGCAAGCCGACTGGGACGCGATCCGCGCCGCCGTGAAACCGGCACCGCTGCCGGGCAAGCCGACGATCTTCGGCAGCGACATTTCCGGCGACATGCTGGTCATGGCGCGCAACAACCTGCAGCGCGCCGGCATCAGCTTCGACATACCGCTGAAGCAGATCGATGCGCAGGAAGTGAAGCCACCGACCGGCATCCCCGGCCTGCTGATCGCCAACCCGCCGTATGGCGAGCGCATCGGCGTGCGCGGCGACCGCTCGCAGGAACCGGACGAGCTTGCGATGGCCTTCTTCAGCGCATTCGGCAGCACGCTCAAAAGCCGTTTCGCCGGCTGGACCGTCTGCCTGTTCACCGCTGA
>JACCDX011075059.1_pt1 | contig 10647 bp, 13 predicted proteins | sample 7449681 | NCBI WGS metagenome assembly JACCDX01 (sample SAMN15323450, study PRJNA562643) | freshwater metagenome | isolation source: river surface water | place: USA:Blue River Watershed | collected 2017-08-18
CGAAACCGTCCTGATCATCATGTTCGTGGTCTTTGGCCTGTTCATGCTGGCCAACTGGTTCAACCGGCCGAAGAAGTAAATCGCTTGCCGGCGGCACCGGATCCCGTTAGGATGTACGCGTACATCCGGGAGGGGTCTGTGTCGCATACCAAACTATTCAAAAACGGCAATTCGCAGGCCGTTCGGATCCCCGCCGAGCTGGCCTACACCAGCTGGGACCTGGATCTGGAAATTGAGCGCGACGGCGACGAATTGCGTATCCGGCCGGCTCGGCGGCGCATGGGAGATGTCCTGGGCACATTCGCTCGCTTCTCCTCGGATTTCATGGCTGCAGGCCGCGGCCACAACGTCGAAGGCGAACGCGAGGCGCTATGAAGCCTCGCTACATGCTCGATACCAACATCTGCATTTACTTGATGAAGCACCAGCCGCAGCAGGTGCGCGCGCGGTTTGCGCAGTGTTTTGTCGGCGATGTGGTGATTTCAGCGGTCACACACGCTGAACTGGCGTATGGCGTGGCGTGTTCGGGCGAGGCCCAAGCGCGCAATGAGCAGGCACTGGCTGCTTTGCTGGAGGACATTCCTGTGGCCTCTTTCGATGCGCAGGCGGCGCGTGCCTACGGCCCGTTGCGCGCGGCTCATCGTGAGCGGAACAAGGACGCGCTAGACAAACTCATCGCCTCGCACGCCATCTCGCTGGGCGCGACCCTGGTCACCAACAACGAGGCAGACTTCCGCCACTACGCGGGCCTGACCGTCGAGAACTGGGTGAACAGCCACTGAGCGTGCGCCGCAAGCGGCGGCCTTGCCCTACTTCCCGCTGCCCGCGTTCGGAAAAAACAGCGGCTCCCCCCCGATGCGGTAGCTGGCAATGGCCTGCTGCCCCGCCGGCGAGACCACCCAATCGACGAATTTCTGCGCATCGGCCGTCTTCACATGCGGGTGCTTTTGCGCGCTCACCGCCATCACGCCGTATTGGTTGAACAGGCGCTGGTCGCCTTCGACGAGAACCGCCAGGTCACCGCGGTTCTTGAAGTTCAGCCAGGTGCCGCGGTCGGCCAGCACATAGCCGTTGACGGACACCGCGATGTTCAGCGCCGGGCCCATGCCGCAGCCACACTCCTTGTAGCCCTTGCCGCGGTCCGCGCCCACGCCCGCCTGCGCCCAGTAGCGGTTCTCGGCGGCATGGGTGCCGCTCTTGTCGCCGCGCGAGATGAAGGCGGCGTTGGCCGCAGTCAACTTCTTGAGCGCCGCGACGATGTCCTTGCCGCGCGTGCCGGCCGGGTCGTTCTTCGGGCCGATCAGGATGAAGTCGTTGTACATCACCGGGTAGCGGCGCTGCGCAAAGCCGTCCGCCACAAACTTTTCTTCCGCGGGCTGATCGTGCGTGAACAGCACGTCCGCGTCGCCCCGGCGCGCCATGTCGATGGCCTGGCCTGTGCCCACTGCCACGACTTTCACGTCCAGGCCAGTGGCCTGCTTGAACGCCGGCAGCAGGTGGGTGAACAGGCCCGATTGTTCGGTCGATGTGGTCGAGGCCATCGTGATCGACTGCGACCAGCTGGTGCCGGCGACAAGCGCCAGTGCCACGATGATGGCGCCACCGCGCAAGGTGTGAAGGACATTCATCCCAGTTCTCCTTTGATAAACAAATCGGCTTGCGGGGACACCGTGTGCAGCGGCCCCTCGAAGAAATCGCGCACCGGCAGGTCGGCCAGTACGCGCCCGCGCTCCAGGTAGATCACGCGGGTGGCCAGGCGCTTGACCTGGCCCAGGTTGTGGCTGGCAAAGGCCAGCGTGACATCGTCTGCGGCGAAGTCCGTGACCAGACGTTCGACTTCGCGTTTGGCATGCGGATCGAGGCTGGAGGTGGGCTCGTCCAGCAGCAGCAGTTGGGGTCGCAGGCTCCAGGCGCGTGCCAGAGCCAGGCGTTGTTGCTGCCCGCCAGAGAGGGCTGGTGCGTGGCGCGTGGCGAGATCAGCGAGCTCCATCCGTGCCAGGGCCTGCTGCGCTTGCACGCGCGCCTGTCGCCAGGCCGTGCCCCGCAGCCACAGGCCCAGTGTCACATTGGTCAGCGCGCTGGTGCGCAGCATGTAGGGACGCTGGAACACCATGGCCTGCGTCCGCAAGCCCTCATCGCACCGCACCGTGCCCTGTGTGGGCCGCTGCAGGCCGTGCAACACGCGCAGCAGCGTGCTCTTGCCACTGCCGTTGGCGCCGATGAAGGCGACGCGCTCACCCCGCGTGATACGCAGGGTGACGCCGGAGAGGGCGACAGCGGATCCGAAGCGGACGTCCACGTCCTGCAGCTCAATCGCGTCGTTCATGCGGACACCTGCAGGGGTGATGTGGCGGTCTCGGCCTGCCCCACGCGCCAGCGACGCAGCAGCGACACGGCGGTATTGAGTGCCAGCACCACGACCAGCAGCACCAGGCCCAGGGCCAGGGCCAGCGGCAGGTCGCCCTTGCTGGTTTCCAGCGCGATGGCGGTGGTCATCACGCGGGTGAAGCCATCGATGTTGCCGCCCACGATCATCACCGCGCCCACCTCGGAGATTGCGCGGCCAAAGCAAGCGATCACCACCGTGAGCAGGGCAAAGCGTTCGTCCCACGCAAGCAGCAGCCCCCGCAGCACGCGCCCGGCGCCCAGGGACTGTAGCTGCTCGCCATGCGCCGTGTCGGCGTCCTCGATCACCTGGCGGGTGAGGGCGGCGGCCACGGGCAGCACCAGCACCGCCTGGGCCAGCACCATGGCCTGGAAGGAGAACAGCCAGCCCAGGAAACCCAGGGGACCGGAGCGTGACAGCAGCAGGTAGACGACGAGCCCCACCACCACCGAAGGCACGGCCAGCGCGGTATTGAGTACGGTGAGCACCCCGCCGCGCCCCGCAAAGCGCGCCACCCCCAGCCAGGCGCCGAGCAGCAGGCCGCCCGCGCAGGCCAGCGCGCAGGCCGTGGCGCTCACCGCGAGGGAGCGGCCAGCGATGGCCAGAAGGGTGGGGTCGAGGTCGACGATGAGGCGCAGCGCGGTGGCGGCGCTCTCGGAAAACGTGTTCATGCGGGTGCGCATCATAGGCAGCGCCTGGGGCCCCTGGGGCGCGTGTTTGCGAGCTATGAAGCCAGGTGCATAAGGCGGCGCGCGGCATGCCCAGCACATCCCTGATACTCGCCCGGTGCAACCGATCGAGCTTTCCTATGCCCTGGGTCGCCAGCGGACCCCTGGTGCGATTCATCATCCCCTCATCGACCTGCTGCAGGCCGTGCAGGACGAGGGCTCGATCTCGGGCGCGGCGCGGCGCCTGGGGCAGTCTTACCGCCATGCCTGGGGCGAACTCAAACGCTGGGAGACCGAGCTGGGGCGCGGCCTCGTGCTGTGGGAACGTGGCCAGGCGGCGCGTCTGACCGAGTTCGGCGAGAAGCTGCTGTGGGCCGAACGCCAGGCGCAGGCGCGCTTGGCGCCCCAGATCGAGGCGCTGCAGGCGGGGCTGGAGCAGGTCTTCGCGGTGGCCTTCGACGACAGCGCTCACGTGCTGCCCCTGTACGCCAGCCATGACGATGCCCTCCCGCTCCTGCGCGAACACGCGGCATCGCAGGGCCGTCTGCATCTGGATGTGCGTTTCTGCGGCAGCGTCGATGCGATCGCGGCGCTCAACGCGGGCCGGTGTGTGCTCGCCGGCTTTCATGTGCCGCCGTCGCACGCGGCGGGCTCACTCGCTCAGCGCACCTACCAGCCCTTGCTCAAACCGGGCCTGCACAAGGTGATCGGCTTCGCGCGCAGGCGCCAAGGCTTGGCGGTGGCGCCGGGCAATCCGCTGGGCCTGCTATCGCTGGCCGACGTGGCCACGCGGGGTGCGCGCTATGTGAACCGCGCACCGGGTGCCGGCACGCGGGTGTTGGCCGAGCAATTGCTCGAGGAGGCCGGCCTGCGTGCGCCGGCCCTCAAGGGCTGGGACCGCGAGGAGCCCTCGCATAGCGCCGTGGTGCAGGCGGTGGTCTCGGGTCAGGCCGATGCGGGCCTGGTGATCGAGGCTGCGGCGCGGCGCAAAGGGGTGGATTTCGTGCCGCTGCTCGAAGAGGACTACTACCTGGTGTGCCTGAAGTCCGCGTTGGACCAGCCGCCCGTGGCCGCCTTGCGCGCCGTGCTGCGGCAGGACGCCTGGCAGCAGCGGCTGCAGGCGCTGCCGGGGTATGCGCCGCGCCGCAGCGGTGAGGTGCTGAGCTTGCGACAGGAGCTGCCGTGGTGGCGGCTGCGGGCGAAGAGTTGAGGGCGGTCTGCGTTGTCCCTGACTGGGGCTGACTGGGCGGCGGTCGACTCGCCTGTCGCTCGTCCGAACTGTCGAATCCAGACTAAAATTTGTCTGAATCCAGACAGGAGCTCGCTGTGTCCATCCCTTCCAAGGCCCGCATCGCCCGTGAGCCGACGCCGGCTTTCGGTGCGCACCTGACCTATGACCCGCGCCGTGGCATCCTCGATTTCGTGTCGGGCCTGCATGCCGCCAATGCGGTGCAACTGGCCCAGGCCGAGCGCAGCGGCGTGCCGGTGGTCTTCTTGCAGGACCTCTCCTCCCACATGCACCTGAAGTTTCCGCGGGTCATCGAGATCCTGGGCATCCCCCGTGCGACCGCCGCCGAGAAGCTGAAAAAGAACACACCCCTCACCGGCGCCGGTGGCCATGCGGCCCTCGGCATGGCGAGACTGCTGGCGCGCGCGCAGCAGATCGTCGCGAACTCCACGTCGCCGCAGGCCCGGGGCTTCGAGGTGGCACCCTGGCTGGGCGAGTGGATCGAGACGCCGCAACCTGCGCTCGGCGGCCGCAAGCCCGCCGACCTGCTGGACACCCCCTCCGGCTTGGACGCTGTGATGCGGGTCCTGGGGGCGCTCGAAAGCGGGGCCTACCAGTGATCCTGTACCGGATCGCCACCGAGACGCGCCAGTACCCCGCGGACGATCTCTCCGGCCGGGGCGCGGCCCTCGGTCCCGGCCGGTGGAATGACGCCGGGCAGGCGGTGGTGTACGCCGCCACCACGCGGGCGATGGCGGTTTTGGAGACGGCTGCCCACCTGCCTGCCTGCGGCATGCCCCTGAACCGCTACCTCGTCGAGATCGAACTGGACGCCCAGGTCTGGCGCAAGCGCACCCGCTGGTTGCCGGCCGAATTACCGATCGGGTGGGACGCGGTTCCTGCCGGCCTGTCCAGCGTGGCGCGTGGCGCGGCGTGGTTTGCCGCCGGCAAGACCGCCTTGCTGGAGGTGCCCTCGGTCATCGTGCCGGAGGAGGGCGTCGTGGTGATCCACCCCTTGCACCCGGATGCGCGTGGCATGCGGGCGCGCAAGGTGCGGGGGTTGGAATACGACCGCTTGTTTCGCTAGCGGCGTGTGCCGGGCGGGGGCAGAGTCCCGAGCGCCACACGGTCAACCGCGTTCCGCTAGCATCCGACGCTCCCAGGGCAAGCCCCTTTGCCCGCCGTGCTGTCTCCAGGACCTGTTGTGAACCCGAAGAATTCCCCCGAGACGCTCACGGTGCTGTACGACGGCGCGTGTCCGCTGTGCCGGCGCGAAATCGCACATGTCCAAGGCCTGGCGCAGCGACGCAGCGACAGCGCCCTGTGTTTCCTGGACATCAGCCAGAACACCGATGCGACCGCGGCGTTTGCCGACGATCGCGCGGCGCTCTTGGCGCGCTTTCATGTGCAGCGCGCGGACGGCTCCCGGCTCGATGGCGCGGCTGCCTTCGTGGCCATGTGGAGTCGGCTGCCAGGATGGCGCTGGCTGGCGCGGTGGGCCCGGCTACCCGGCATGCTTCACGTGCTGGAGGTGGGCTATCGCGGTTTTCTGAAGCTGCGGCCCCGACTGCAGGCCCTCGCGCGGCGCGTAGAGAAAAACGAAGTCGCACCCGGCGCCGAAGGCCTGCCGAACCTGTCCCCGCATCTGGTGCGTGAGCTGCGATCCGACCACGCAGGTGAAACAGGCGCCGTGTTCATCTATCGCGGCATTGCCGCCGTGGCGTCCAGGCGAGGCGATCCGGCGCTCCTCGGGTTTGCCCAGCGTCACGGCGAAGCGGAGGCCGAGCATCTGCGTCTGGTGGAGAGGTGGCTGCCGCCCGCGCAGCGCAGTCGTCTGCTCGGGCCCTGGCGTCTGGCGGGATGGTTGACGGGCGCGCTCCCCGCCCTGGCCGGACCTCGCGCGGTGTACGCCACGATCGCCGCCGTCGAGACCTTTGTCGACCGCCACTATCAGCAGCAGATCGATCATCTGCGTGAACACGGCGGGCCGACCTCGTTGCTGGACTTGCTGCTGCAGTGCCAGGCCGATGAACAGCATCACCGCGACGAAGCAGCGGCCCTGGCCGGACAGCCTGTGCCCTGGATCCTGCGTGTCTGGTGTGCGATGGTGGGCGCGGGTTCCGCGGCGGCAGTTGTGGTGGCGCGTCGGCTGTGAGGCTGGGCCTGAATTCGAAAAGGACTGACGGATGCTCTATGCGACTCTGAAAACCCTGCACGTGCTATCGCTCATCGTTTGGGTCGGCGGCATGGTGTTTGCGCACTTCTTTCTGCGGCCTGCAGTCGCAACGCTGGAGCCGCCGCTACGCTTGCGCCTGATGCACGATGTGCTCGGTCGCTTTTTCAAGGCGGTCCTGGTGGCCTCCCTGCTGACTCTGGTCAGTGGCGTCTGGATGCTGGGGCGCGCGGCGAAGCAGGTGGTGCAATCCGGCGGCAATTTTCAGATGCCGCTGGCCTGGACCGTCATGGCGGTGCTGGGTGTCCTGATGGTGGCGATCTTCATGCATATCCGCTTCGCGCTTTACAAGCGGCTGGGGCGTGCGGTCGAGGCCTCAGATACGGCCTCTGGGGGCGCTGCGATGGCGCAGATACGTCGTTGGGTGACGGTTAACCTGGGGCTGGGGGTGTTGATCGTCGTCGTGACGCTGATGCGCGGGACGGCTTGAATCCGCCGCTTCGAGGTTGACGCCGAGATGCCTCAGCGTATGTGAATGTGGCCGCCGATGCTTCAGTGCAGCGGCGCCACGTCCACCTTGCCCCCGCCGCGCCGAAGCTTTTCATGCTCGCGCCGCTCCAGCAGGTCGAACACCCACTCCACCCGCTGCGGAATGCCCCGATTGGGAAACCCCGCGCCCGCGCGTGATGCCACTGCGCCATCGCAAGGCGCACAGCCGTCCACCAGGTACGCAATCGCCGCCAGCGGCTCCAGCGGCACGGCCTGCGCGCGCAGCCAACCGGCTTGCGTCCACGCCCCCGCCAGCAACATCAGCTTGCGCGGGGTGCTTACCACCGTGCGGTGGTTCACCGAGTCGCCACCCTCGCGCCTCAGCTGGTGGCCAATCTCGCCATAGATCAGGCTGGCGGCCAGGATGGCGGCGCGGCAATCTGCGGGGAGTTCACCGATCCCCGCGTTGGATCGCTTGTACAGGCGATCCGCCTCTTGCAGCAGGCGTTCCACCACGCGTGACACCCCGGGCGTGAATACCGGGTCCTGCAGCCAGGCCTCGATATCCACCCCCGCCTCACGCAGCCACTGCCGGGGCAAATACAAACGCGCGTTACGCGCATCCTCGCCCACGTCACGCGCGATGTTGGTCAGTTGCATCGCCACGCCCAGCTCGCAGGCGCGGGCCAGCGTCTGCGGCTGGCGCGCACCCATCACCCAGGACATCATCGCGCCCACGCTGCCGGCCACCCGCGCGCCGTAGGCGTGCACGTCTTCGATCGTTTCGTACAGCCGCGCCTGAGCGTCCCAGGCAAAGCCCTCGATCAGCGCGTCGAGCAAATGCCGAGGCAGGCCGGTCTCCTGTACCAGCAGCGAAAGGGCATGATCCTCGACCACGTCCAGCGGTGTGCCCGCGTAGATGCGGTCCAGGCGATCACGCAGCACAGCGACGCTGGCCTCGCCGCCACCGGGCATGTCCACCAGATCGTCGGCGACACGGCAAAAGGCATACAGCGCGATCGCCCCCGCGCGCACACGCGGCGGCAGCAGGCGGCTGGCAGCGAAGAAGGTGCGCGAGCCGCCGCGCATCATCGCGACGCAGGCCTGCAGGTCGTGGCTGGAGAGGTCGGTGGCCGTGTCGGCCGCAGCCTGCGCGCCAGAGCGTTCAGCGCGCATACGCACTCACTTCCGGCAAGACCGATTCCAAGGCCTTGGCCGACATCAGCACCCCCGGCACGCCCGCGCCCGGGTGCGTGCTCGCGCCCACCATGTACAGACCTTCCACATCCTCGCTGCGGTTGTGCGGGCGGAACCACGCGCTTTGCAGCAGCAGGGGCTCCAGGCCGAAACCCGCGCCCTTGTAGGACCAGAGGCGATCCTGGAAATCCTGCGGCGTGGCGACGCGCGAGGTCACGATGCGCTGCGACAGCCCCGGTAGCACCGTGGCCTCCAGCGCCTCGCAGATCGCCTGCCGATAGATCTCGGCTTGCTCCGACCAGTCGGTGCCGCTATCGAGGTGCGGCACCGGTGACAGCGCATAGAAGGTGTCGCAGCCCGGAGGTGCCAGCGAGGGGTCGGTGGCCGTGGGGCGATGCAGGTAGAGGCTGAAGTCCTTGGCCAGCTTCTTGCGCTTGAAGATGTCCGCGAGCAGCTCCTTGTACCTCGGCCCCATCACCATCATGTGGTGCGGCACGTCCGGGTATTGCCCGCGCGTGCCGAAGTACCAGACGAACAGGCCCATGGAGTAGCGGCCCTTGTCGATGCGCCGGTCCGTCCAGTGACGGCGGTGTTGCGGCTCGATCAGGTGGCGGTAGGTCCAGGCCGAGTCGCCGTTGCTCACGACGATGTCGGCGGGCAGGTACTCGCCCGAGGCCAGCTCCACGCCGCGCGCGCGTCCGTCTTCCACGCGGATGCGGGTCACCGGCGTGTTGCAGTCGATGCGCACGCCGCGTTCACGCAGCAGGCCCACCAGACCGTCGATGATGGCCCCGGTGCCACCCATGGCCGAATGCACGCCCCAGTTGCGTTCCAGCGCGTGGATCAAGGCGTAGGCGCAGGTGACCGAAAACGGGTTGCCGCCAATCAGCAAGGGGTGAAAGCTCATGACCAGCCGCAGCTTGGGGTGCTTCAGGTGCTGGGCCACCAGGCTGTGGATGCTGCGCCAGGCCTGCATGCGCATGAAGGACGGAATGGCCCGCAGCAGGTCGCCCACCGACTCGAAGGCCTTGTCGCCCATGCCCTCGAAGCCCAGGACCTTGCAGCGCTCGGCAGCCACCATCAGGCGGCGCATGCCCGGTACATCGCCCGGGCTGATCGCGGCCACCTGGGCCATCATGGACGCTTCGTCGTCGCTGTAGTCGAAGTGGGTGCCGTCATGGAAACGGATCCGGTAGAACGGATCCATGCGGCGCAGGTCGATGTCGTCGTCCATCTTGCGGCCGCACAGCGTCCACAACTCTTCGAGCAGAAAGGGGGCGGTGATGATGGTCGGGCCCGCATCGAAGCTGAAGCCTTCCTGCTTGTGCATGTAGGCGCGGCCGCCCGGCGCGTCGAGTTTTTCCAGCACGCGCACGCGCCATCCACGCACCGACAGACGGATCGCCGCGGCGAGACCGCCAAAGCCACTGCCGATCACCACAGCGAGGGGTGTGTCGGGTCCCGCGAGGCGTGAAGGTATGCGGTCTTCCACAGCGCGAAAGGCGTTCATGGCCGGCTCGCCTCAGGCCCGATGACGGGCACGGCGGGCACGACCGGCAGGCTGGACGTCGTCGACGGCGCTGCGGCGCAAGTCGAGCGGCCCATGGCCCACCCCCACAAGCGCTGCATCGGCAGCGGGAACATCATCAGCAGGTGCTCGATGATCGCCAGGCCCAGGAGTGCCGCCAGCAGCACCCAGCCCGTGTTCACCGTCACTGCGCCGAGCTTGGCCTGACCCACCAGCCACAGCCAGCTGCCCGCCGCGATGCTGATCGAGAAATAGAAAAATACGCTCACCGGCCCGCGCCGGAAGTAGCTGCCCAGGTAGGTCAGGTGCGACGGCAGATACTGCTCGCCGACCTCGGGCACGCCGAAGAACAGGTTCAGCTTGGCCGACAGCCGCATGCACCAGAGCAAGGCGAAGGTGCAGATGGCCACATGATTGGGTTCGCCTTGCTGCATCAGCAGCAGCACGCCGAAGTTGGCGAGCAGTGCGAACTCGTGATGCAAGATGGCTTGCAGCGATTCACGAAACCGCACCACGCCGCGCGCGCCGGGCGTGAGGGGTTCGCGCCGTGGCCCGGTGATCCAGCCACTGAGGAAGGCCAGCTCGTGCCAGCCCCACATCACGATCACGCTGGCAAAGCCCAGGTAGGCGTTGGCCACCTCGCTGGACTGCATGCTGCGGTGTGCACCCCACAGGCTCGCGATGCCCAGCACGCTCATGCCCGCCATGCGCCAGCGGAAACTGCGCACGGGCCGGCGTACCAGCCAGAGGATGGCGCCTGTCCCGAACCACCAGGCGAACAGCGCGAACAGCGCAGGCGCCGCGGTGGAAGGCCAGAAATCGTTCATGCGATGGCGATCGGTGCGGCGCTCACCACACCGGCTGCACGCGGATCTGGTCTGGCAGCGGGCGGTGCTTGACTGGCAGGAAGAACAGGCGGCCAAAGGTCCAGGCGGCACCCAAGGCATGGCGCGCCTGACCCAGCAGGCCCATCACGCC
>JACCDX010978113.1_pt1 | contig 10645 bp, 13 predicted proteins | sample 7449681 | NCBI WGS metagenome assembly JACCDX01 (sample SAMN15323450, study PRJNA562643) | freshwater metagenome | isolation source: river surface water | place: USA:Blue River Watershed | collected 2017-08-18
GCGTGACAGAGATGAAATCGAAGAATGTTTAAGACAAGGTATTTTTGATTTGGTTATTTGGGTGGATGCATCTGAAAGACTACCAAACGAAGATGCGAGCTCTTTCAACATTGATAGAACATGTGCAGACATAGTTATCGAAAACAATGGTACGTATGAGCAATTTAAAGAAAGTGTGTTAAGATTAGGAAAAATATTATTTAAATAAAAAAGTATGGGAAGAAAAGTTAAAATTTATCAAACAGAATCTTACACAACATATATCGTAAGAGAACCAATCACTATTGATTTAGATGATTACCCAGAATTAGAAGGAATGACCAACGAAGAAATTGTTGATTATTTGGAAGGTAATTCATCTGACATGAAACCTCAAAATGAAAAATACTATGAATCATTATCAGATGAATTGATTGAACAAGATATTCTTAGAGATAAGATTTCTGGTGAAGATTATTCATATAAAGTAGAAGATTCTGAAGAAGAATAAAAAAAAACTTGACAAGTAATAATTTTATTTGTATATTAGTAAAAATAAATTTAATTAAAACGTAAAATATGACGGTAAATGAAAACAGTACTGTAAAAGTACATTACACTGGTAGATTAGAAGATAACACAGTTTTTGATACATCTGTGGAAAGAGAACCATTATCTGCTGAATTAGGTAAAGGAATGTTAATCCCAGGATTTGAACAAGGGTTACAAGGTATGAAAGTTGGTGATAAAAAAACTATTACAATCCCAGCTGCTGAAGCTTATGGTCCAATCAGAGAAGACATGACTCAAGAAGTTGAAAAAAAATTCGTACCAGAAGGTGTCCAAGCTGGTCAACAATTAGTTTCTGAAGGACCACAAGGTCAGATGATAGTAACAGTTGCTGAAATTAAAGATGAAACAGTTGTTTTAGATGCAAACCATCCATTGGCTGGTAAAGATTTAATTTTCGATTTAGAAGTAGTTGAGATTGATTAATACAATGTAAATAAAATTAAAACCCAGATAATATTATCTGGGTTTTTTTTTGTTTATTAAAAAAAATCATTACATTTGTAATATGGAAAAGAGAATTAAATTTGATATATTAATACCACAAGATATTTTAGAGATTGCAAATATCTTTAAAACCAATGGTTTCAAACTATTTGTTGTTGGTGGTGCTGTTAGAGATGCACTATTAAATCAAACTCCAAAAGATTTTGATTTAGCAACAGACGCTGTGCCAGACATGGTAGAAGAAATGATGGCTAAAGCTGGGTTTAGAACATTACCAACTGGCAAAGCTTTTGGTGTTATAAACGTGTTTACTAATATTGATGAATACGAAATTGCAACTTTCAGACTTGATTTAGGTTCTGGTAGAAGACCAGATGATGTCGAGTTTACAAATATTGAGGGTGATGTTAAAAGGCGAGATTTGACAATCAACGCATTATTTTTTGATATAGATACAAACGAAGTGGTTGACTTAGTTGGTGGCCTAGAAGACCTTAAAAATGGTGTTATACGAACTGTTGGTGTGCCAGAAGATAGATTTGGTGAAGATAGACTTAGAATACTTAGAGCGATTAGATTTGCTGGTAGATTTGGTAGCGAATTAGACCCTATGATTGATGCTGTATTGTTAAAAGATGCTAGTTTGGAAGGTATATCTGGTGAAAGAATCAGAGATGAATTTATCAAAGGTATTAAATCAGCTAAATTAGTAGTTGGGTTTTTAAAAATGATTGATAAATACAATTTATTTGATTGGGTTTTTAAAGATGTTAATGTTAATAAAAATTTCATTGAAGATAATGATATTATTATTGTTTTAGCGATGTTATTAAAGAATAATAAAGTTGATTCATTAACCAAACAGTTGAACAAATTAAAATACTCAATTGATGAAATAAGAGCTATTACATTTTTGATTAGTTTATCTAATTTGTCAATAGATACAGCTGTAATGCTTAAAAAAGCTGAAAAGACATCTGGCGTAACAGCAGAACAAATAACTAGATTTGCTCAATTAAGCGGTGTTGATGGAAAGATTATAGATACGTTTTTATTATTTAAATTAACTGTTAATGGTTCAGACCTAATGACAAACATGGGGTTAAAACAAGGACCAGAATTAGGTAAAGAAATGCAAAGACTAGAAACTGATAATTTTAAAAAACTTTATTTAGATATATTTATTTTTTGATATTATAATATTATATTTATTTTTTATTAATTAATATGGCAAAATTTATAGCAATTTTTAATGATACCATTAGTGATATTGAAGTTAATGGGTTTAACGTTATGACAGATAAGGAAGTTGATGAATACGAGGAATTAACTTATAGTATAACATGGCCGTTTAGTTACAATATTGGAGAATACGAGGTAGAGTTTTCAAATGGTGATGAGTTATTAACTAAAATTGAATTTAAAGAGATAACAATTGAAGAATCTAAAACTCTAAAAAAAGTTTTTAACAATAAATTTGGTGTATTTATAGGGTTAGATTTTTTAAAATCGATAGTTGGTGAAGAAGATGATTTAAATTCTGGAGATGAATTCAGTGATGATGGTTATGATGGGTATGGTACAAATTTCTATGATGAAGATGAGTATGATGAAAACTATTAAATTATTTAAACAACCTACTGGTAACACATGTGGACCAACTTGTATATACATGGCTTGGTATCACCTAATCAATAAAGGTAACGATATCCAATTTGATATTGATATGAAATACACTATTGAAGATGTTTCAAAATTTTGTACAACTGATTGGGTGGTGGGCACACCACCAGAAAAAATGGTTTTAGGGTTAAATGCTTTGAATTTAAAATACGTAGAATACTTATCATCACCACACCCTTTCGATTTATTAAAAGATGTAATTAATAACGGTAATATACCATTGTTGAGAACGGTTACGCAAGGTATACCACATTGGATTATTGTTGATGGGTATTGTGATAAATTTTATACCATAAAAGACCCATGGTTAGGTGAGATTAAATACAATGAAAAAGAACTAAATTATATTTGGGAAGTTAGAGATTATCAATTTTTTGAAATTACTGGTTATGTATATTAGACACGGAATACCAAAAGAAATGCGTATAGAAGCCATAACATGGGCTTTTGAATACTTTAAAACGGTTACACCTAAAGATTATTTTTTTGCTATAATAAAACAAGAAACAAATTGGGATATATCAGCAATAATATTAGACGATGAGGACCGTATTATGGGAGTTTATTTGTTAGGGGATAGTCAATTAGATTCTTTAACCGTAAATGAAAAATACACTAACTTAAAAGGTGTTGAAGGTGTGTTATTAGCTGTGTCTGAAGAAATAAGAGGATTAGGATGGGGTAATGAGCTAAAAAACTACCCTAAAACCTTAGAAATTGATTATATCTGGGGTCAACAACTAAAAACGCTTAATAATGTTGATGATTGGTTAAAGCGAAGAGAACTTATAGCTGAAACAAAAAGTGTTTATATTACTGCTGAAATTTTTTAATTTTTATGGATATTTATTATAAAAAAATTACATGAGAAGATTTGATAAGAGAATAAAAATACTTAAAGCAAATATTTTAATTGAACAAAGACATTTAATTGAAAACGGTTATTTACGTGAGATAGAAGATATGGACATAGCTTATCAATCATTAACTGAAGCCGATTTTGATATAGATGTTAAAGAACCAGAAATTGACAATCCGAAAGACGTAAAAACAAAGGCTAGTTTCTTCCAAGTCAGATTTAATTTAGCTAAAAATGGTGATGCTGAAACTGATAAAAATATATTTATGACTTGGAAAGTTGAACCAAATGGTAAAACAGCTTATTTGAGTGATGATAAATTAAATTTCAACCCAGACCAATTAATTGATAAAGTTAGCACTGGTGGTGTTAGAAATAATTTTAATGTTGATGAATTTAATCTAGAATTTATTAATTGTTCATTGGTAAACAGACCTAGCAGTGGATACGAAGTTAAATGTCACGCTAATAAATTCCCTTTTTCATATCTTAAATGTAGTGATGTTATTGTAAATTATGGTGGTGGTAGTGGTGGTTCTTTAGAATCACAAATAATCTATAACCCTAGAGTAGCACCATATTGGATGATGGTTAGTTCAACTGAATTATTTGATACAGCAACAAATGAACCAATCAAAATAGGTGAACAAAAAATGGAAATTAAAAAATATGAAAATGATGTTGTATATGAATCATGTGTTAGTGTATCTAAAGGTGAAGATGATAAAATGCCACCAACAAAATATTACTATATACAAAATGGAAGTGAAGCATATCTAAAAGTTGTTGAACCATCAGTTACTAGTTATAAAGCTAGTGGTAGAATTTACAAAGTTGTTGATAAGATGACTTTTAGTAGAGCATATACCGCTAAGAATAAAATATATTTAGGATAATAAACACAAAAAAAACAAACAATGAAGAAAAAAGAATTTTTAACCGAAGCAAAAAGAAAAGCAATTATTTCTGATAAAGAAAAAGCTATCATTGAATCATTTGCAAAAACATTTAACAAAATCAAACGTATTGATGAGAATGAATTAGATATGGGTGAAATAGGTAGACAACACAGAAGTGTTGAATACGGAATTGACCCTTATCAACCAGAATTATCTGATTTAGGTCAATTAACACCAGACCAAGAACAGATGAAAGGATATATCTCTAATTATGTTAACAGTGAATTAGAATTAAACCATGAAATGGTAAACTATATTGAAAACGGATATCAAGGTTTATCAGATACAGTTAAACAAGGATTAAGAAATGATATGGATTATCAATCATGGGTTCAAATGTCACATGATGAAGATACTTTTAGACGTGAAAGAGGGTATTAACAAAAAAAAATAAAAATATTTTAAAAAATACTTGACAAATTAAAAAAATGTTTGTACATTTGTAGTATAAATTTAAACTTTTTAAAAAAACAACATATTTAATATAAAAAACGATGAGAACAATTAACATACATATGATATCGATTAGTAATTGGAGACGCAATAGCATCCATACTGGTCAAGGTATGTTAAATGACATCATAGAATGGTAAAACACTCTAGATAATATTAACAAAAAGCCTTGACCACAAATCAAGGCTTTTTTTATGCTTATAACTATGGGAGAATTAGTAAGACCACTCGGAAAAGTAAAAGTGAAAAAGTTTAACGAAAACTTTGACGAAATAGTTGACGAGTATAAAGAAAAAGCAAAACAAATGGGTTACAACGGTGACCTAAGATTTAAAAAAGAAAACGGTAACATAGTAATATTTGTTACAATAGATGGTGTCTAAAGCTTTAAGGTGAAGCGTTGGTTTGTGAAGCCAAAGAAGACGGTTCGATACCGTCTAGACACCCAAAAGACAAGTTCTTTGACGTATTGGTAAATAAACCTCCAAATAATTTTATTAATTAATAAAATAATTTTTAAATTTGGAGACTTTTTTGTTTTATGTGATATTTATATTAAAATAAATGTATGTGTGAAAACAAAAAATGTAGTAAGTGTGATGAAATTAAACCATTAAATGAGTTTAATAAAAACAAAACTAAAAAAAATGGAGTTTCTAGTTTGTGTAAATTATGTCATAGCGAATATAGAAAAAAACATTATTTGGATAATAAAGACAAAGTTTTAAAACAAGTTGCTGAATATAATTTAAAAAACCCACAATTAAAAACAAAAATAAATGAAAATAAGTTATTGAATAGAATAAATAAAAAAGCTGGTAGAATTTATGAATGTAAATGTGGTGAATGTGATAATATAATTTTTGTGACAAAGAAAGATATTGAAGAAAACAATATAAAATATTGTAGTAAAGAATGTAAGAAAAAACAAAATAAAAGTGATTATTATCATTATTTAAAACAAATAGAAAAAAGAGCTAATAAAATAAACAAAGAATTTAATCTAGATGAAAATTTTATTAAAGAATTATTAGAGGTAAAACAAAAAAATAGGTGTAATTATTCTAATATTGAAATTAAATTATATGATAAAAACGCTAAAAAATCTTTAAATAATTCAGCATCTTTAGATAGAATAGATTCACAAAAAGGATATACTAAAGATAATGTTCATTGGGTTTGTTTAGGTATAAACTACATGAAACTAAACTATAGTGATGAAGAAACACATAAATTGTTAAGGTTAATAAAAGAGAATTACAATTAAAATATGTCTATGGTGTAATGGCTAACATCTTCGGTTCCAACCCGAAGGATTAGGGTTCGAATCCTTATGGGCATGCAGAAGCAGTTGGCTGAGTGGCTGAAAGCAACCCGTTGTGGAAACGGGTGTCCCTTGAGGGGACCATGGGTTCGAATCCCATACTGCAATCTATTATGGAAGGGTGGCCGAGTGGTTTATGGCACTGGTCTTGAAAACCAGCGAACTCGAAAGGGTTCCGAGAGTTCGAATCTCTCCTCTTCCGCTAAAATTAAATTATATGAAAAAAGAATTTGATATGTTGTAAGGTCTGCTATTCACAGACTCAAAACATTATGAGCATTAACATTAACAGAGCAAAACTGAACAAAGCACAAAATGGTAGACAATACCGAATCATGTTAATCAATGATTTCTACCCAATTTATTGGGATGAAGGTATTCGTTTCTATGGAAACAAAATGAGTTATCAAGTTAGAATGTATAAAACTTGGAAACACTACCGAAAAACACAGTGGAAGTAATTCCACAATCTTGTCTAATGGTGAAATGGTTATCACGCTGCTCTGATACGGCAGTATTTCCAGTTCGAGTCTGGGTTAGACAACAAGATGCAGATGTATCCCCTCAAGCTTATATCTTGTAGAAAGGGTAGTTGGTTACATGTGAGTTCGAATCTCACCTTCTGTACAAAATAATACGGACTATTAGCATAACTGGTAGTGCTCGATACTGTTAATATCGATGGTCTTGGTTCGAATCCAAGGTAGTCCGCAAAATATATTCACCCATAGCTCAGCGGTAGAGCAAGATGCTGTTAACATCGAGGTCCTAGGTTCGAATCCTAGTGGGTGAGAGTCGTCAAAGTTAATCCACTTCCACGTAGTGACGACTGGTAACAGATAATTCTGGCTAGGTGATTAACAAACGTTCTTTGATAATGTTATTTATAATATCCAAATACTTTTGTGATGTTGATGGTTTAACATATGTCTGTGCTGATGTATCTATAATACATAAATCAATTTTAGCATCATGACATGCTTTTGATTTAGATATATCATTTTCTTTTATTTGGTTTAATTTATTAACACCATATATAGGTTCATAATGAAATATACCATTTAATTCAAATGCTAAATTAAGACTAGGTATATAGATATCTAATTCGGAACCAATAGCATCTTTTTTATTAAAGTCTATATGTAGATTAGGGTAAAGAAGTGTTAATTGTTCTTCTAACCATATTTCAAGTTTGGAACGTCTAGTACCATGTGTCTTATTTTTATTATTGTATGTAGTTGCACATGATTTTGAACAAAAATGATTAGATGTTTTTTTAAATTGTGAAAGACTTTTAATAATTTCTTTATCACAATTTAAACAATTTGTTTTAATACTTTGTCCATTATATAAACATTTGCATTCTCTAGAACAGAACTCACCAGTTTTTTTTAAATTTGGGTTAAATGTTTCTATAATATCCTTTTTTCTAAAGGTGAATGTATTAGCACAATAATAACACTCTAAAGGTAATCTAGTTTGTGTTTTAGCTAAATCAAATTCAGTTTGGGTATAAAGTGGTTTCATATTTATTGTTTATATATAAATATATAAGTATTTTAGAAAAACCCATTTTCGAATCCTAGTGGGTGAGCAAAATGCCGACACTTAGTGGAAAAGGACCGTCCCTCATATGGATGGTTAAGTGAGTTCGAACCTCACAGTCGGTACAACATGCACTCATAGCTCAATTGGATTAGAGCACTCGCCTACGAAGCGAGAGGTTGAAAGTTCGAATCTTTCTGAGTGTACAATTATACATGCCCCTATCGTTCAACTGGATAGGACATGGCCCTTCTAAGGCCAGTATCGGAGTTCGAATCTCTGTGGGGGTACAATGAAGAGTAATCCTTGATGGCGATAGGGTCCGACTGCTAATCGTGACGCACCTTTTTGGTGTGAGGTTCGATTCCTCTGTTCTCCGCACCATTTATTTAACAAAACTGTTGTTAATATTAGTGTTGTTTTGTATATTTATAATAAAATTGATATTATGAAAACAATATTCCTAACATTATTATTATATTTACCAACATGTTTTTTAAGTCAAAATTACATTGTAAATGAGCAATTTTCAACCACTTTACCTATTGGGTGGTCGAGTACAACTCCATCTGGATGGTTAATTAATAATTATGGTGTTGGTAATGCTCGTTCTGGTGCTTATTGTTTAAGGTTATCTAGTGCTACTAATGGTAATAGTAAATATTTATATATCCCTATAAATGTTCAAAGTGGTTATTCTTATACAATAAAATTATGGACTAAAAGGATTTGTGGGTTAACTATAAACACAAATGAAACTACTAATCAAACAACGTTATTATCATCTGATTCATATTCAAATTCAAATTGTAATTCAAATTTTTCAACATGGTATCAATGGAGTGATACTTATGTAGCATCATTTACTGGTACTATGTATTTTCAAATATTAGCTAACACTGTTTATGGCGGTCCTACATCTATTTACATTGATGATGTTACAATATTAGAATCACCACCAATTAGTTTACCGATAGAATTATTATATTTTAAAGGTAAAAATAAAGGTGATGTTAATCATTTGTATTGGTCAACAGCTAGTGAAATGAATAATGACTATTTTACTATTGAAAAAAGTTATAATGGATTTGATTTTTATGAAATAGATAGGTTTGACGGTTCTGGTTATTCTACTAATCAAATTAATTATGAGTTTATAGATAATAAAATTAAACAATCGATTGTATATTATAAACTTAAACAAACGGATTACGATGGTAAGTTTAAATATAGTGATGTTATATCAGTTGATAATAGAGAAAATAATATCCCATATATTTTAAAAAGAGTAGATGTATTAGGTAAAGAAGTTAATTCTGATTATAACGGGTTAATTTTTAATGTTTATAGTGATGGAAAGATAATCAAAGTAAACAATATAAATTATTAGAATATTTATAATTATGGAATTAAATATTATAAAAAATACAGAAGCGGCATCTAATTTCGGTTCTAAATTTGGACAAGATGTTGAACCAAAAGGTACATATGTAATAGAAAAAGATTTTGAAGGTGAAGTGAAACACCCATGGGTTCAAGGTAAAGCTTTTTTAAATAACCCACTAATAATACCAGTTAATGATGAAACATTAGTATCGTGGAAATACGAATTATCAAAACAATTTAAAGCTAAAGGTAAAAAATTAACTGATAAACTGATGTCTAATGGTTTTGATGCTATTATAACTAGATTTCCAAAAGGTCATACTGGTGAAATAATATTGTTTCCTAATGCAAATTTTATGTTAGCTGAAACAGATACAAAAATATTGATAAAAAAAATGATTAATGAAATGTTAAATAATTTATAATTTTGTGGTTTTTAAAAAGATTATACATACATTTGTATTATGAAGAAAAATATCTAAAAAAGTTTGGTAAATAATAAAATAATACATACCTTTACAAAAAATATAATAAAATGAATAATTTATTAAACGTTAAAATAACTCGCCCCTCTCAGATTCTTTATATCATGAGAGGGGTACCGTAACTAGGTGCTGGAAAGTCAACAAAAGCTAAATCATTAGTTGGTCAAGGTAAAATACATTCAACTGATGACCTTATTGAAGAATCTGGTAATTATACTGAGTTTTTTGCTAAAATGATAGCTGTGCAAGTCGCTGAAGAAACTAAAAAAGAAGAAGCTAAGAAAGCTGGTGAACAATACGTATCAAACGTTAACCCATTTGCTCCATTAGGTAAAATGCATGCACAAAATATTAAAAACGCTATTGAATCGTTAAAAAGTGGGGTATCACCAGTAATAATAGATAATACAAATATCAAGATGAATGAACCAAAAGAAATTATTGTCGCTGCTTTAAAAATGGGATTATCCGACAATAACATTAAATTTGTTGATATTGGTACTGCTGGATTAGAAGCTTCTGAATTAGCTAAAAGGAACACTCACGGTGTACCTTTGGATAAAATAGAACAAATGATTGCAAGTCATACTGGACAAGGTGAGATGACACTTAGAAAAGTATTAGATGCAAAGGATATGTATAAACAAACTGATGTGTTATATTCATGTGTGTTATTAGACAACCAATCAAGAACAACGTTGTTGGATATGATTGGAGACAGAGTACCAGAAGAGTGGAAATTGTTTGCACATCATATGACAATAAACTTGGGTGAACTTAAAGATAAGACAGATTTGGGTAAACAAGTTACCTTAACTGTTGAAGAATTAGGTTTATCTGATATGGCTATGGCTGTAAAAGTTAGTGGGTATTCCTCTAAAAATGAAATACCACATATTACCATTGCTGTTAACCCAGATGGTGGTAAACCAGTAATGAGTAACAAAATAACAAA
>JACCDX010796602.1_pt1 | contig 10642 bp, 9 predicted proteins | sample 7449681 | NCBI WGS metagenome assembly JACCDX01 (sample SAMN15323450, study PRJNA562643) | freshwater metagenome | isolation source: river surface water | place: USA:Blue River Watershed | collected 2017-08-18
AGCTGTCCTCGAGCGGGATCGTCCGGACGGGCTCGCCACCGCCGCGCTGGCGGCGCACGTACTGGAAGATGGCGCGCTCGCCCAGCGAGAGGCTCGCCACGGGGCCGGGCTCGAAGTCGCGGTGGTCGCCCACGCGCGCGGCGTCGTCCTCGCCCGACGCCGTCAACCGGCTCCCGTAGAAGTTGATCAAGCAGGTGTTCAGCGCCCAGCCCGGCACGAAGTGGGCCGCGGGCAGGGACTTGCGCGCCCGGGCCTCCATCTGCGCGACGAGCCTCGCCATCACGGGCGGGAACGTCTCGGCGGTGACGGCGCAGTCCTTCGTGCGCCGCGGCGGCTCGTAGTACCCCAGGCAGGCGAACTGCCAGTTCCCGAGCCAGTAGACGGGACGCAGGAGGCTCCTCTGGGCCTCGCCCTTCGGGAGCGGACGCACCGTCGAGAACCGTTGCTCCCAGAGGGGCGCGAGCGTGTCGAGCCACGCCATCAGCTCGGCGCGGTCCGCGGGGCTGAGCCACCGCGGCTGGTGCACGAGCCCGCGCGTGTCGGCGGGCAGCTGGGGATCGCGGCGCACGGGAGGCATCGCGCCTAACGCACGCCTGCCCAGCGCTTCCACGCGGTGACCTGCTCGTCGCGGGTGCGGCCCTCCCGGTAGGTGAAGCCGGCGAGGCCCTCGAGGCCGACCATGGCGGCGTCGACCACGGCGGGGTCTCGGTCCTCGAGCGCGCGCGCCAGCCAGGGCGCCGCATCCTGCGTCCCGATGGCGATCATCGCCTCGACGAAGGTGACCCGCAGCCAGGGCGAGCTCCCCGCGTCCTGGTTCGAACCGTCGGCCAGGGCCCGGGAGAGGTCGGGCAGCGTGGACGGGTCCCGAAGCTGGCCGAGCGCCCGCGCTGCGGCGACCCGGACGAGGATGGCCTTGTCCGGAAGGCGCATGGCGATGCGCCCGGAGAGCGTCGTGTCGCCGCGATCGGCGAGCGCGCCCAGAACAGCGATGCGCACGACGGCTTCAGGCGCCTCGAGCAGGCCCAGCAGCGCGTCACGGCTCTCTCCGTTGCGCATCGGGCCGAGGGCGCGGATGGCGACCCAGCGCTTCTCGTCGCTGGTGTCGGCGGCGCGGATGAGCGTCAGCAGGGTGGCCGCGTCCTGCGTCGTGACCACGCGCGTGTAGGCTTCTTCGCGCAGGTGCCGCGGCAGCTCGGCGTCGGCGGCGCGGCCGAGGTCCGCCACCACGGCGGCGCGGGACTCGGGCGTGCTGGCGCGCACCTCACCGGCATGGGCCTCGCCCATCGCGAGCCCAAGCACGGCCATCATGACGAAGCGCGCGCGCCTCACCTCAGAACTCGTACGCGACGCGCGTCTGGAAGGTCCAGAAGTCGCCGACCTCGCCTCCGTCGTCGTCCACGTGGTAGGCCAGCCCCGAGGCCCGAAGCGGCACACGGTCCGTGGCGTGGGCGTAGCCGCCCTCCATGCTGAGATTCACGTGGTCGTGGAACTTCATCTTGAGCGCGAGGTCGCCCTCCCAGCCGAGGATGCTGCTCTGCGCCGGGCGCTGGCCCGTCGCCACGGTGCAGTTCGCGTCGCCCTCGCCGCAGCGGATGTTCGCGCCGTCCGGGTCGTCCGGCCACGCCACGAGGCCCGCCGCGATGATCTCCCACTTGGGGATGGGTCGCCACCGCAGGTTCGGGAACACGTAGCGGCTGTTGTAGACGCCGCCGTTGCTCCACAGGCCGATGGCGCCGTCCCCCCAGGTCGCGCGCGTCACGCGGGCCATGATCTCCTCGTACAGCAGGAGTCCGACGTTGTAGTCGGGGTGGAGAGGCCGCCCGGAGAACGTGCCGTCCGTGATCGTCGCGTCGCCGGAGGCATAGCCGGTCTCGATCTGCGCGGTCAGGCGCGGCTCCTGGTAGGCGGCCCGCGCGGCGTACCCCCAGATGTCCACGTCCTTGTAGAGCGGGTCCTCCGGGTTGTCGGCGTTGGACAGCGAGAGCGCGCGCGTCGCGCCGCCGATGTGGATGGCCTCGCCCTCGAGCGCGAGGCGCCCGATGTCGAACTTGCCGTAGCCGTCGACGATGAGCACGTCGGAGTCCGTCTCGGACTGCATGCGGTTCACGACGTAGGTGCCGACGGTCAGGTCTGCGAGGCGGTCGCCCAGCTTGAGGTCCTCGCCCTGGTAGCGGAGGACGTAGACCATTTCCCAGACGTCGTCCTCGGAATCGGCCCACCAGGACTGCGAGCGCCGGGTCGGGTCCAGACGCTCCGTGATGCCGTGGTCCTCGGTCGGCTCGCAGCCGGGGAGGTTCGCGCCGACGGCGCAGGCGTAGCCGTAGTACTGGACGAGGGGATCCTCGACCAGACGGTCCACGCCGACGGCCGCGATGAGGGGCACGTCCTTCGGCTTGCCGGCGAGGGTCGTCGCCACGGTGATGGGCTTGGTCGCGAAGATGACGCGGTCCGTCGTGGAGCCGAGGTGGTTCTCGCCGAAGGTGTCGTCGAAGCCGTTGCCGTCGTTGCTCAACAGGCCCATGCCCCAGTTGCTGGCCTGACGGCCCGCTCGGATGACGCCGACGGGGATCTTGAACTCCATCCAGGCGCGCTTCACGTTCACCGAGGGCACCTCGGTGCCGTTGATCCCCGTGTTGGAGGGATCCAGCGTGAACAGCGGCACGTCCATGAGGCCGGCGTTGTCGCCCATGAGGACGTCGTCCATCGCGTCGGCCATCAGGATGAACTTCGCGCGGCCCTCGAAGTCGAGCTCCGGCTGCAGCCGCACGCGGTGCTGCATGTACGACGCCGCCTGCTCCTGGCCCTCGAAGAGGTCGCCGAACGCGTGCCCGCGCATCCGGTAGTAGCCGTCGAGCTTGAGCGTGTAGTTGTCGGGCGCGTCCGCGCGCGCGGACAGGGCCAGCGCGAGGAGCGTGATCATCCGCCGCAGGCCTGCGTACAGGACGCCGGAAGGTAGATGCCGTCGTCGTCACCGGTGTAGATGTTCGAGATCGTCATCGCGCCCGCGACGACCTGGAGCACCGTGGCCCCGAGCTTCACGTGCGCGCTCGTGGCGGCGTCCCAGCCCCACATCTCCACCGTCCACGTGCCCGCGGGGACGTTGATCGCCACCCACAGCCCGTTGGTGTTCGTGTAGGGCTGGCTCGCCTTGTCCGTCGGGAGGCTCGTTCCGCCGCTCTCGCTGAAGTAGTAGATGTCGCCGCTCGCCGGCACGTTGCCGTTGCCGTCGTGCAGGAACACCTGCGCGTACTGGATCGGCGTCTCGGTGCAGTCGTACGCGGTCCCCGCGATGACGGCCGTGGTCTCGTCCCAGGACACGCCGATGAGCGCGGGGATCAGCTGGCTCGTCGCCTGGCTGACGGAGTTGAACGTCGCCGGCGTCGTGCCGTCGCCCGCGTAGCCGTAGACCTGGTGCACCTCGTAGGTGTCGACGGTCTCGTCCCACTCCGGCGGGGTGGACGTGCCGTAGGCGAACGGCGTGCAGGACACGGCATCGATCTCGAAGCGCCCGTCCGCGTCCGCCTGCGTCACGGCGGGGTTCGCGCCGCCGATGTCGTCGCTCGTCCAGACCTGCACCGTAGCGTCGGGTACCGCGTCGTCGGTCTGGAAGTCGGCCACCCCTCCGTCGAGGGTGACGGGGACCTGACAGCTCGGGTCGGCGACCTGGTCGACGAAGTTCACGCCGTCGAAGCAGGTGGTGTCGCCCGTCCACGCGGTCTGGACGTTGACGAAGTCCGCGAAGGTGCGGCCGCCACCGTTGGTCGCGGTGTCGTTGGTGTCGGTGCTCCCGTCCTTGTCGGACGAGCAGCCAGCGAGGAGGACGGCGAGGGAGAGGACGCGCATGAGGGTGCTCCAGGAGCGAGAGGGATACCGAACGGAGGACGTCGATGTCAAGGCGAGGCGCTCAGCCGTCGTCGTGGACGCGATCGGCGAGCATCGTCCGCGCCGCGCCCCACGCGCCGAGCACGCCCGCCACGGCGCCACTCCCGGCGTACATGGGCAGGTTGACGAGCAGGCCGAGCGCGTTGAGCGTCTCCCAGTCGGAGAGGCGCTCCTTCCAGACGTCAGGCATGCCCTGCACGCCGTTGAGCATGTCCCGCAGGGCGTCGACGTCCGACGCCGGCGTCAGGAGCGCCGTCACGTAGGCGCCGAGCGCGAGGAGTACGCCGGAGCCGATGCCGATGAGCAGCCCGGAGAGCAGGAGCGCGCGAAAGGACACGCGCGAATCGCGTCGACGGAGCGCCGCGCCCAGACCGAGCCAGACACCGCCGAGCTGGGGCAGGCAACAGCAGCAGTTGAGCACGTTCAAGCAGGGGATCGAGCCGACGATGCCCACGGCGACCGCGAGCACGGCGATCTCCGCCAGAAGGTCGGACACGCCGAGGAGCGGACCTCCCGACGGCGGCGCGGCCGGTTCCGAGGACCTCGTCACGGGGGTCATCGTCACGCGCGCGTGCCCCTGGAGGGACGTGCCGCAGGTCGGACAGAAGCCCGCGCCCTCGGGAACGGGGGACTGGCAAGTGGAGCAGGTCGAGGCCATGGTTCCCGACTATCGCAGTCGCGTCGAGACGGTGCGCCGTAGCGCGCATTACGCGCCGCGGCGCGCGGTCAACTCAGCCCTGCGCCTCGATCCACGCGAGGATGTCGGCGATGTCCTGGTCTTCGAGGCTGTCCGCGAAGGAGGGCATGCTGTCTTCGCCGTTGAGGACGACCTCGGCGATCTCGGACGCTTCCTCGCCGAGGATGCCCTCCTCGGCGCCACCGGTGCCGTCGGCGCCGTGGCAGCTGGCGCAGTTGTCGGCGTAGAGCGTCGCGCCGGCGTCCGCGTCGCCGGTCAGGCCGAGGATGGTGTCGGCGCGGCCAGCGTTGGCGCATCCGACGAGAGACGCGGCGATCAGGACGAAGAGTGTCGTTCGCAAGGGTGTTTCCTCCGAGACTACCGTAGCCCGGCTAGAGGGACCCCCGCGTGAGAACCGCGTGAAGAAGCGTTGCGCGGCTCGGCTGCCTTCAGGTCGACGCGCCGGACCAGCGCAACGCCACCGCACGCCGCGGGCGCCCCTCGATGGCGTAGGCGTGCTCGCCTGCGGCGATCCAGCCAGCGCGCTCAGGGACGGGTTCGCGCGCCAGGAGCAGGACGAGCAGGCCCCCCGGCGAAAGCAGGCGCTCCGCCTCGGGCAACAGCTCCGGCGGCGGCTTGTAGGCCCGCGACACCAGCCCCGCGAAGCTCCCGACGGGCAGGCCGGCGCTGTCGCCCTCGACCACCCGCGCGTTCGTGAGCTTTCCGACCGCGACGACCTGCTCGAGGAAGGCTGCGCGCTTCTGGCGTCGCTCCACCAGCCACACCTCGGCGGTCGTATGCCGCGCGGCGAGCGCCACGCCGGGGAACCCGGCCCCGCTGCCGAGGTCGGCCCAGCGCCCGGTGAGCCCCTCCGCGCGCTGGGTCTCCGGAAGCGCGTCGACGAGCCAGCCCACGGCCTGTTCGGCGTCCTCGAAGTGCGGCTCGGTCGAGCCCGGACCGACGAGGTCCATGACCTTGCGCCACTTCTCGAGCAGGGCGCGGTGCGTGGCGATGGCGTGGCGGGCGGTCTCGGTCACGACGCCCCCTTGCGGAGCGAGGGCTTCGCTGCGAGGTACTGGACGGGCCAGGGGACGTCCTCGCCGTAGCGGGCGGCCGCGTGCAACGCCGTGTACGGGTCGGCGAGGTGGGGCCGCGCCATCGCGACGAGGTCGCAGCGACCCGCCGCCAGCAGGGTGTTGGCCTGGTCGGCGTCCTGGATGTTGCCCACCGCGAGGGTGCGGGCGTGTCCCTCGTTGCGGAGCAGGTCCGCGAACCCCGCCTGGAACATCCGCCCGTAGACAGGTTTCCCGTGGGCCACCGTGCCGCCGGCGCTCACGTCGATCACGTCGGCGCCGTCCTCCGTGAGCGCCGCCGCGATGGCGAGGCGCTCCGCGTCGTCATGTCCCCCCTCGGCCCACTCGGTAGCGGAGATGCGCACGAAGATCGGCTTGTGCGCGGGCCACGCCGCGCGCACGGCGCGGAGCACCTCCCGCGGGAACCGGAGCCGGTCCTCGAGCGCCGGCCCGCCGTAGCCGTCGTCCCGGGTGTTCGTCAGCGCGCTCAGGAAGGTGTCCAGCAGGTAACCGTGCGCCATGTGGAGCTCGACGAGGTCAAAGCCCGCGGCGTCGGCGCGCCTCGCCGCGGCGACGAACGCGGCCACGAGGGCGTCCATGTCGTCGCGGGTGAGCGACCTCGGGACGGGCGCCTCGGCGTTCCAGGGAATCGCGCTCGGCGCGACGAGGTCCCATCCGTCGCCGGGCTGACCGGGTCCGCGCGCGAGGTAGCGGCCGCCCTCCCAGGGCACGTGGCAGCCAGCCTTGCGTCCCGCGTGCGCCAACTGGATCCCGATCTTGGCGGAGGAGCGCGCGTGCACGAAGTCCACGATGCGCTTCCAGGCCTCCCCCTGCGCGTCGGTCCAGAGGCCGGCGCAGCCGGGCGTGATGCGGCCCTCGGGCACGACGGCCGTGGCCTCCGCGAGGAGAAGCCCCGCGCCGCCGACGGCGCGGCTCCCCAGGTGAACGAGGTGCCAGTCGCCGACGAGCCCGTCCGTGGCGCTGTACTGGCACATCGGGCTCACGACGAGGCGGTTCGGGAGCGTTACGCTCCGGAGCGTCAGCGGGGTGAAGAGCGGCGTCGTCGCGCCGCCATGGCGAGCGGCCCAGTCCGCGGTCACCTCGGTCATGAAGGCGGGATCCCGCTTGGAGAGCTCGTCCCAGGTGATGCGCTTGCTGCGCGTCATGAGCGAGAAGGTGAACGGGACGACGGACATCGCCGTGGTGCGGGCGCTGTTCTCGAACCACTCGAGGCTCGTCTGCGCGGCGGCCTGGAGGCGCTCCACCTCGGGGCGGCGCGCGGCCTCGTAGGCGGCGAGCACCTCGGGCACGGGCGCGCCCGGCATCGCCCCGAGCGTGTCGACGAGGGCCATCGCGCTCTCCATGGCGAGCTTCGTCCCGCTGCCGATGGAGAAGTGCGCGGTGTGGACGGCGTCGCCCATCAGGACGACGTTGTCGCGGGACCAGCGGCCGCAGCGCACGGTGGGGAACACGCGCCAGATGCTCCGGTTTCCGAGCAGCCGCCGACCCTTGAGGTCGGCCGCGAAGATCTGCTCCATGCGCGCGATCGTGGTGGCCTCGTCGGCGCCGTCGAGCCCCGCGGCGCGCCAGGTCTCCTCGCGGCACTCCACGATGAACGTGCTCCGGTGCGCGTCGAACGGGTACGCGTGCACCTGGAACAGGCCGTGCGGCGTGTCGCGGAAGAGGAACGTGAACGCGGGGAGCGCGCCCTCCATGCCGAGCCAGCAGAAGCGGCACTTTCGCCAGTCGAGGCGCGGCTGGAAGGTGTCCGCGAAGCGGGTCCGGACGGCCGAGTTCACGCCGTCCGCGGCGAGGACGAGGTCGTGGCTCGCGGCCAGGGCGTCGATGTCGAGGACCTCGTGGTCGTGGACAACGTTCACGCCAAGGGCCCGCGCGCGGCGCTCGAGCACGTCGAGGAGCACGACCCGCTGGAGGCCGCAGAAGCCGTGGCCGCTGCTCCGCGCGTGCGCGTCCCCGAGGAACACGTCGATGTCGCTCCAGTACGCGAAGTTCGCGCGGATCTCCGCGAAGCTCTCCGGGTCGGCGGCCTCGAGCAGCCCGAGGGTCTGGTCGGAGAACACGACGCCCCAGCCGAAGGTGTCGCCGGCGCGGTTGCGCTCGTAGATCGTCACCTCGTGCGTGGGATCCTGCTTCCTCGCGAGGATGCCGAACCAGAGACCCGCTGGTCCGCCGCCGATCACCGCGGTCTTCATTGTGCGCTCCCGTGCGTGCGCGCCCCTAACCGGAACGACGTGGCCACGGAGTGGCGAGGGGTTGGCGCTTGCCGGGCGCGTCGTGGCGGTCACCTTGGCATGGAGGTCGAACATGCTCACCGTCGGCGATGCGTTTCCCGAGCTCCGCTTGCGCGCCATCGTCGGAAACGACGCCCACCGCGACGTCGTCGAGCTCACCCACCTCGACTACCCGGGCCTTTGGAAGGTGTGGTTCGCGTGGCCGAACGACTTCACGCGGGTGTGTCCCACCGAGATCGTCGCCTTCGCGCAGCGCCACGCCGACTTCGTGGAGCGCGACGCGCAGGTCCTCGGCTTCAGCGTGGACTCCCTCCATGCCCATCGCGCGTGGCGGCGCCAGAACCCGGAGCTCAAGGACCTCCCGTACCCGATGGTGGCGGACCCCCGGCGGGAGCTCGCCAGCGCCCTCGGCATCCTGCACCCCGAGGAAGGCGTCGCCATGCGGGCGACGTATCTGGTCGACCCGGACAACCGCATCCGCTGGGCTTGCTGCAGCGACCTGTCGGTGGGCCGGAACGTCGACGAGGTGCTGCGTGTGCTGTCCGCGCTCCAGAGCGGCGGACTCTGTGCCTGCGGCTGGGAGCCCGGCGACGCGCTGCTGGATGCGCCGGACTGAGCCGTCGTCGGACAACCCCTGCGTGGCCCGGGGGCTACTCGGCGTAGATCTTGCCTCCGGCCTCGCCGTCGCAGCTGTGGCAGCCGTTGCAGTTGGCTTCGTCGATCTCTCGGCCCATCGTGAAGACGGTGCCGTCGGCGAGCTCGACCTCGGCGCGCATCGGCGCGAGCAGCCGCGTCGCGGTGTAGAAGTTGCCCGAGGTCGAGGAGCGCATCGTCACGACGCGTCCGCTGGCGTCTGTCACGCGCACCGTGGCGCCGGACACCGGCCGGGAGCCGTAGATGTCGTTGTAGAGGGTCCCGCCGGCGCTCCACACCGGGGCGCGCTCGCGGCCGCCGGCGCCTTCAGAATGGCAGGCGAGGCAGTCGGAGCCGGGGAGCATGTCTGCGCCCTCGCCGCCGCACCCGCGCGCGTCGGGCGCGCAGTCCTCGTTGGCGGTGTTGCACTCCGGCGGCGGGGAGGTGTCGTTGCCCGCCGCGTCGTTCCCTGCGGTGTCCGCGACGCCCGACGCCGAATCGTCGATCACGGTGGTCTTCTGGGTACAGGCGAAGAGGGCGGCGAGGAGGAGGGTGTTCATGTGAGGCACGATACCCAACGCGGGTACGCGCGTGCATGAGGAAGTGCTGAGGAACGTTGCGCTGCACACAACGGCGCTTCCGCGGTACACTCGCGCCATGTTTCTCCTCGCGCTCTCGCTCGCTTCATCCCCCGTCCTCGCCAACGGCGCCGGCAAGACCGGCGCGTCCACCTCCGGATGCAACGGCTGCCACTCCGGCGGCACCGCCCCCACGGTGGCGCTCTCGGCGACGTCGACCACCGTGGCCCCGGGCGCCGCGACCTCCGTCACCTTCACCGTGAACCACGTCGGTGGCTCGCAGAACGCCGGCGGGCTCAACGTGTCCGCCACGGGGGGCACCCTCGCGGCGGGCTCGGGCACGCGCGTGAGCTCCAGCGAGATCACGCAGACCGCGCGCGCCGCCGCGACCGCGCGCGCGAACAGCTGGACCTTCACGTGGACCGCGCCCGCGACGGAGGGCACGTACACCCTGCGCGCCGCGGGGAACTCCGTGAACAGCAACGGGGGCACCTCCGGCGATTCGAGCGCCACGACGACGATGACCATCGTGGTCGACGACGGCTGCGACGACGTCGATGGCGACGGGGTCACCGACTGTGCCGGCGACTGTGACGACGGCAATGCCCGCGTGTTTCCGGGCGCGCCCGAGACCTGCGACGGCGTGGATCAGGACTGTGACGGAACCGTCGACGACAGCGCCGTCGACGCGACGACCTACTTCCGCGACGCGGACGGCGACGGCTTCGGCGCGCGCGGCACCACGCTCGCCGCGTGCAGCGTGCCGAGCGGCTATGAGACGACGTCGACGGACTGCGACGACACCACTGCCGGTACGTTCCCCGGTGCGGCCGAGACCTGCGACGGGGTCGACCAGGACTGCGACGGCACGGTGGACGACGCGGCCAGCGACGCGCGCACCTTCTACCGGGACGCCGACGGCGACGGATGGGGGGGCGCCACGACGAGCCTCTCGTGCAGCGCTCCCGTGGGCTACACGGGCGCCTCGGGCGACTGCGACGACGCCAGCGCGCTGGTGAGCCCCGACGCCACCGAGGTGTGCGATGCGTCCGACACCGACGAGGACTGCGACGGACTCGCCGACGATGGCGACCCCGGCGTGACCGGCAGGGTGAGCGTCTACACGGATGGCGACGCGGACGGCTACGGCACGGGTCTCGCCACCCTGGCGTGCGACGCGGGCGCGGGCTTCGCGACGCGGGACGGCGACTGCGACGATGGCGACGCGGCCTTTGCGCCCGGCGCGACCGAGGTTTGCGGCGCGACCGAGGACTTCAACTGTGACGGCTCCGTCGGCGCGACGGACGGCGACGGCGACGGCTTCGAGGCCTGCGAGGACTGCGACGACGGCGACCGCGCCGTGTTTCCGGGCGCGCCGGAGACCTGCAACGGCAAGGACGACGACTGTGACGGCCTGACCGACGGCGCGTCCGAGGTGACGGACGGCACCACGTTCCACGTGGACGCTGATGGCGACGGCTTCGGCGACCCTGCCCTGACGGGCGTGGCCTGCGCGGCCGGGGCGGGGCTCACGACGGATGCCACGGA
>JACCDX010395686.1_pt1 | contig 10641 bp, 6 predicted proteins | sample 7449681 | NCBI WGS metagenome assembly JACCDX01 (sample SAMN15323450, study PRJNA562643) | freshwater metagenome | isolation source: river surface water | place: USA:Blue River Watershed | collected 2017-08-18
ATAGTAAATAAAAAATCATATTATAGTAAACGTCAAAATGTGGAATTCACTTGTTTATAAATCAATTAATATATTAAAATCTAAAAATACATTATCAATCGCAAATTCTTTATCACTTATTCCAAATCACAATCGCATTATTGACAATATTTATTTAGGTAATCTAAATTCTGCTCATAATGAAGAATTCTTAAAAAACGAAAATATTGGTGCAATATTAAATTGCACAGTATCCGAAGATTTTCATCATTACTTTTTAAATAAACCACGTTTTCGATTAAATGTTGAAGATAGCAGAACGCAAGAAAACGTTGAAAAATTCCGCGAAAAATTACCACAATCTGTTCAATTTATTGAAGAAGAAGTGAATAATGGACGTATTGTATATGTACATTGTTATTGGGGATTAATGCGTTCAGCAACAGTTGTTGCAGCATATTTAATAAAAAATTATCATTATACGCCAAAAGAAGCAATAACATTTATTAAACAAAAACGCCCACAAGCACTTTCTTCATTATATAATTATAATGATTTATTGGAAGATTATTATAAAAAATATTGTGTTATTCAAGAAATTGATTTTTAATCCTTGTTAACTTCTGTTAATCTTTGTTAACTTCTGTTAATCCTTATCTTTTAAATCACGATAACGCATTTTAACAGAAGCAAAATCTTCAATATTTGGGTTAATAAGCGGTATATTTTGAATATCAAGTCCATCAATATTCATTTCAGAACGCACTTCATCATTATATTTATTAACAGTACCAACAATTTTAGTTAAATATTTATCGCGACTTCTAAATAAATTACCTTGAGAAGTGTAAAAAAATTGTTTATTATCCACATCATAATCTTTAAAAATAGTATCATGTTTATAATGACCTTTTAATACATAATAATATTTAGAAATAAATTTATAATATTCTCTATTTTCTTGGTCTTGTTTATAAAGAAATTCATCAAAAGATTGACTTAATTTATTAAGAACTAAATAACCGGCTTTATCGGAACTCATTTTATTAATTTCGTTATCACTATAAAATACAGCTTCACCATTTGCGAAAAAAAGATTATGATTCTTTTTATTTTGCATAATCATATTTAAAAAATTAGGATAAATAAAAAAATCTTTTTGTTCATAAAATGAATCTTTAATATGGGTTAAATCATAACGTTCATTTACAAAATCATTAATTGCTAAATTATAATTACTATTATGAGTATTATTGTTTGTATTATTATTATTTTGAATATTATTTTGAGTTTGAATAATTTGATTATTTTGCTGTAAAATGTGCGATTTATATTTTGTTTCTTCTTCTGTTTTTTCTTTTTCTTTTTTTATTAATTGAAATTCAGCATTTTTTTTCATAATATTGTTTATTTTTTGTTTATATTCACATCTTTTAATGTTTTCTAAATGTTTTACCATATTTTGTTTTGATTTATATTGAGAATCACATTTATTACAAACATATTTATTTAATGATTTATTAAAATAAACTTTTTTAAATTCATTATCTTCACAGTCATCTTCACTTTCATCATTACTTTCATCATCTATATAATCATTATTTTTTATATTAATTAATTGAAGTTTATTTTTTTTATAATCTTTATAAATATGATTTTCATCATTTATATAATTATCAATTAAAAAAATAATATCATTATGTTGTAATGTATTAACATTAAAATAAATATAATATTTTTTATTTAAACTTAATAATTCACATTCATCATATGAAAATAATGAATTACAACAACATTTTATTTTACGATTAAAATGATTAATCATATCTTTACGTCTATGAGATATATATGTTTTACAATAATGACATATATAATATAATTTTTTTTTTGAATTTAAATTATTCTCCATTTTAAATTAATTCTTATTTTTAGTATATAAAATATTCTTTATATTAAAATAATATAAAAAATAATTAATTTAAAAATACCAAAAAATTCCGTTTTTTATAAAAAAAAGATTTTTTTGTATTTTATTCTACATTTTTTTATTACTAAATATTTTTATTATATTTTTACATTTTAATGTATTATTAACCAAATATAGTAATTATATGTATTTTATTTATATTATTTAACTCACTTTATTTAACTTATTTAATTAATTCACTTTATTCAAAAGTACTAATTCTTGGAATTCACTTTTCTGAGTTCCGTAAAAAAAAAATTTTTTAAAAATTTTAAATTTCTTTTTAAAATCTGCACTTAAAAAAGTGAATTCCAAGAATTAGTACTTTTGAATAAAGTGAATTAATTAAATAAGTTAAATAAAGTGAATTAAAATAATATAATAAAAATATTTTATATATCATACTCTGATGTATAATTAAAATAATTAATATGTTAATAATAAATATTCAGTAATAAAAAAATGTAGAATAAAATACAAAAAAATCTTTTTTATAAAAAAAAACGGAATTTTTTGGTATTTTTGAATTAAATACTTTTAATTATTTTATTTTTATAGAAAAATAAAAATATAAATTAGAAAGTAAGAAAGATTTATAAAAAAAAAATATGGTGAAAGATAAAGAAGATCATAAAAAAAGAAAAGCTATGAAAGTAACAGTTATTGAAGATGGAAATAAACCATTTTCATTAAATAATGATAATTCACAAACGATTTACAATGAAACTTTAAAAACAAGTGAAAAATTAAAAGATGATTTAAGTGATTTTATAGAAGAAGAACCATTACTTAAAAAACGTCGTGGACGAAGTAAAACATTTGATTTATCTTCTTTACCATCGAATGATGAAAAGTTATATGGAGCAAAAATAAGAGCACGTATTAAACATGATGATTATTTTAAAAAATTAAATTTAAATGAACAATTAGAAATATTAAAAAATGAAGAGTTAATTAAAAATAGTAATTTAAAAGATATTCCATTAAAATATCGTATTATAAAATCTCATATGTTAGATAATAATGCAAAAAATGGTTTATTAAATAAATTAGAATATTACGAAAAATTAACACCTGATGATAATGAATATCCTAAATTAACAAAATGGGTAGATACTATTAATCGTTTACCTTTTGATAATTATATTGAATTTCCTATTTCAAAAAATCATCAAATGAATGAAATATATACTTTTATGGATAATTGTACTCAAATATTAAATAATACTATTTATGGTCAACAAAAAGCTAAAAACCGCATTTTAGAATTAATTGCTCAACGCATTTCAAATCCATCTTCCGTTTGTTCAGTAATTGCATTAACAGGACCACCTGGTGTTGGAAAAACGTCATTAGTCAAAAATGGAGTATCACGTGCTTTAAAATATCCTTTTGGATTTACTGCTTTAGGTGGAGCAACAGATGCATCTTTTTTAGAAGGTCATGCATATACATATGAAGGTTCACATTATGGACGAATAGTGGAAATGTTAATTGAAACGCAATGTATGAATCCAATATTATTTTTTGATGAGTTGGATAAAATATCTGATAGTCCAAAAGGTGCTGAAATAAGTGGAATATTAACGCATATAACGGATACAACGCAAAATAGTGCATTTCATGATAAATATTTATTTGGTTTAAATATTGATTTATCAAAATGTATTATCTTCTTTTCATTAAATGATTTATCATTAATAAATCCGATATTAAAAGACAGGTTAACTATTGTAGAATTTGATAAATATAATGTTGAAGATAAAGTACATATAACAAAAAATCATTTAATAAATGAAATAACAAAAAATATTGGATTAAATAGTGAAGATTATGTAATAAGTGATGAAATAATAAAATATGTAATAGAAAAGTGTAGTAAAGATGAAGATGGAATAAGAAATTTAAAACGTGGATTTGAAAATATATTTATGAAAATAAATTATGATATGTATATGCCGATTGAAAAGCAAATATTAAAAATAAAAGAAAAACCATATGTATTAACAAAAGAAGATATAAATAAATTAATTATAGAAAAAGAAAAATCATATTCATCTTCACTTTCAATGATTTATATTTAACTTTATTTTAATTAATTTTATTTTAATTAATTTTATTAACTTTATTTAATAAAAATTATAAAATATTATTTATAAATAGTGATATTATTTATAAATAAAGATGAATATATTAACAAATTCTTCATCTAAAAGAGAAAAAAAAAATGCTTTTAATATTTACTATAATACATTATCAAACAGTAATGTTGTAAAAAAAAGAGAAAATAAAAAAAGAAATCAAAATGGTATAAATATAATAAATGGAGTAAATAATCAATCAGAAAAAGTTCAAAAAGTAAATTTTTTTGAAAAACCAAAAATATACAATGTTAAATTTTATTATTTATATAATCAAAATTTTTCAAAAGAAGAAGAAAATTTATTTAAATCATTTGATTATTTCACACGTAATTCTAAAAATAAAATTAAACGCGGAACATTACCCGTTTTTCATATTATTTTAGGTAAAGAATATTTAAAAAAAGCGACTCAAGCATTAAGTATTATTCCAAATGACCAAATAATAGTAAATGAAAATGAAAATAAATTTAGTAATGTATGTATGATTCATTTAAATTATAGTGCAGGAGCAAATGAATGTGTAAATAATAATGTAATACAATTTGATGAATTTCCAGTATTTCATTTAGAGTTAAATACAAATAAAGCAATTAAATATTGTGATTTAAATGATAAAAGTATAAAAAATATAATAAGTTTAGTAACAAATAATAGTGTAAGTATAAATAAAAATGATTCTTTAAGTGCTAGTGGAAATATATTAACAGAAGAAAATGTTAATTACAGTGGAGTTCAAAATAATTTAATGAAAAAGAGTGAAAAAAATATATTTGAAACGCAATCATTAATATTAAAATATATGAATAATACATATTATAAATTATTTCAAAAAAATCCTGAAAATACATTATTTATAAAAAAAGAGTTATTAAATAAATTATTTTTAAATAATAAATTATTTTTAAAAGAAGAATTATTTAATAAATTAAAAAGTATAAATAAAAATTTAGTAATACATAATGAAAATATTTTAAGTGTAAATATTTTAATGGAAAATAATAATGTAAAATTAATTCAAAAAAGTATGGAATTATATGGTTCTGGATTTTTAGAATTTTTTAAAAATAAGAAAAATGAATATAATAATAATTTATTAAAAAAATATGTAATGGCATTAAATTATATTCAAACACATCGTAATATACCAAATGAATTAAATAGTAATATAATAAATAATACAAAAGAATTTCAAAATTCATATTATTTAGGTTTTGATTTAGAATATATAATTATAAATCATTTAAAAAAAAATGGAGCTAAACCATTATTAATACCTTTTATAGCAAAATGTGAAGAAAAGAAATATGTATTATATTATTTATATATAATTAATAAAAATGTGTATTTATATATAATAAATAATAATTGTACATTAGAAAAAGTAAATAAAATAAATAATAAAGTAGAAAATTATTTTAAACGTATATTTACAATTTCATTTATTTCTAAAAATCCAATTAAATATATTTTTAAAGGTTTAATACGAAAAAATATAAATTTTAAAGTTAATTTTGTAGATGAAAATAAAATAATATTATTATATAATCATTTACATTTATTTTATAATATATTAAATCCACAAATGGAATTAAAAGATATTTTAGAACATAAAGCAACTGATGAAATGTTAAAATTCATAACATTATTATTAGAGCTTTAACTCTAAAAAATGTTAAAATTCATAACATTATTATTAGAGCTTTAACTCTAAAAAATGTTAAAATTCATAACATTATTATTAGAGCTTTAACTCTAAAAAATGTTAAAATTCATTTATTTATAAAAAATTTATTATAATATTATAGTATAATAATAAATGTCAACATTAAATATATCTCAACCAAAAAAGTTAAGAAGAAGTAATATTATTCGTAGTATAAAAAATCATGCAAAAAAATCTGTTCAACAAAGTCTTTCAAAATTATTAGAAGAACCAGAATTAGAACCAACTCATCAATTTAGTGAGCGAATGAATAAATTAAGAAGAAATAAAGCAAAAAAAGCTTATAGTAATATTGCACAACAAAGAAATATAATAAATGGTTCTAAAATAGAAAATGGATTAAGTTCATTAACATCAAATGCTAATATTGCAAATAGTAAACAAGAAAAAGGTTTATTAGAAAATATAAGTTTAATAGAAAATTTAAGTGAAATAAATAGAGCACCTATATCACGAGTACATAAAAAAATTGAAAAAACAAAAAGATTAAATAAATATTATAATCCTAATAACAATGCTTAATCTTCATCACTATTTTCTTCTTTCTTTTTAGAAGAAGCATAATATTGTTTTTTCTTTTTTCCTTCTTTAGAAACACTTTTTGCTTTATCAATTAATTCTTTACATATTTCTTTTGTAATATCTCCTGCTACAATACCTTTTGGTATTTTAGCAATTGTTTTATCATATTGAACATATGGTCCATATTTACCACTTTTAACAATATATTTACCTAATTCTTTAATAATTGACACTTGTGTTGTTGGTGATTCTTCACTATTATTATTACCACTTTCTTTTGAAATAATAATTGAAATAGCATTTTCAAGTGAGCAATCATCATTTAATGCTGGATAATTTTTATTATTATAAGTAAAGTAAAATCCATATGGTCCTTTTTTAAGAAAAATATCTTTTACTCCAGTTTCACTGGTATATTGACCAAGTAATTTAGGATATTTAGCTACTACTAAATAATCATCAATAGTTACTGTATCAAATGAATGTGGTGATTCAATTTTAACAAACTTTCTATCTGTTTCGTTATCTTCACCAACTTGATAAACAGGACCATATTTAGCAACATATGCATAAACATTCCGATTATTTCCATCTACTCCAAGTAGTCGTTTTCTATCATTTTTCATTTTTTTAGCTGTTCCATTATTACTTTTATCAAGTAATTGTTCTACAGTAGGATGGAATGAGTCATAATATTCGCGAACAACATTGTGCCAAACGTGTTTACCTTGAGCAACTTCATCAAGTTTTTGTTCCATTTGAGAAGTAAAATTATAATCCATAATATTTGCAAAATGTTTTTCTAAAAATTCACAAGTAGCACGTCCAATTGAAGTTGGAACTAATTTCTTTTTTTCTTCACCAACTTTTATTTTAATCACTTTTTCTTCAATATTTTTAGCTTTATCAGAAATGGAAAGTTCTACACCGTCACGAACCTTACCTTCAATATCGCGAATTTCAACATATTTTCGATCAAGAAGTGTTTCAATTGTTGAGGCATAGGTGCTTGGTCGACCAATACCATTTTTTTCAAGATTTTTAATAAGAAAAGCTTCAGAATAACGTGGAATAGGTTGAGCTGCTCTTTCAGTAGATACAATAGATTTCATTTTAAGAACGGAACCAATTTTAAGTGATTCAAAAAGATTTTTTTCATTTTTTTCAATTATATTATCATCTTCTTTTTCTTTTTTGCCATCATAATTTTCATTATAAACTTTGAGATAACCATCAAAAATAATTTGTTCACTTTTAGCAATAAATGCGTAAGAATCATAATTTTCAACAATAATTTTTAACGTATGTATTTCAGAAATTGATTCAGCCATTTGACTTGCAATAGTTCGTTTCCAAATAAGTTCATAAACTTTTCGTTCAACTTTATCAAATTCATCTCCTTCAGGTAATGTTGGAATATTAATATAACTTGGACGAATACATTCATGACCTTGTTGACTTCCTTCTTTATTTTTATATTGTCTTTGATTATGATAATCAGCACCAAAATTATCTAAAATATATTCTTTAATATTTTGAAGAGCATCATTTGAAAGTGTTACTGAATCTGTTCTATGATATGTGATCTTACCGTGCTCATATAATTTTTGAAGGATTCCCATAACTTTTTTGGGAGAAATTTTAAATCTGCAACCTGCTTCTTGTTGAATAGTAGATGTAATAAATGGAGCTGGAGGTTTATGACTTACTTTAATTTTATCAATAGAAGATACAACAAAGCGATAATTATTATTTAGTATATTTTGTAAAAATGTTTTTGCTTTTTCAACATTTTCAAAAGATGAATTAAGGGAAGCATTAATATTTTTATTTTCTTTAAAAAAGAAAGTACCGTGTGTTTTAAAAGAAGCGGAATTTTCAAAACTTTCAACTTGTTTTTCTTTTTCAACAACCATTTTTAAACATACACTTTGAACACGTCCTGCACTTAGTGATGGAGCAACATATTTCCATAATGTTGGTGAAACACCATATCCAATCAATTTGTCAGTAACATTACGAGATTTTTGTGAATTTACAATATTCATATCAATAATTGTTGGATTTTTTATAGCATTTTCAAGTGCTGTTTTAGTAATTTCATTAAAAATAATTCTATTTTTTTCATTAAGTGGTAAATTAAAAATATCAGCAATTGATTTTGCGATTCTAAAACCTTCGGCATCTCCATCAGACGCAAGTAAAACTTTAGAAGCATTTTTAATTTCATTGCGAATGCGTTCAACAGTTTCTTTATTTTTTTTATCTTTCATAATAACATATTTTGGTTCAAAGTTATTTTGAACATCAATACCAAGACCGTTAAAAGATTCATCATCAATATTTGTAATATGACCATAACTGGCAATAACTTTGTAGTTAGGTCCAAGTAACTTTTCAATAGTTTTGCATTTAGCACCAGATTCTACAATAAGTAAAGTTTTTCCAAAATTGCTCATTTTTATAATTTTATTTATATTTATTCTTTTTTTCTTTATAATCAAATAATATTCATTTTTTATTATTTATTTAAATAATAAAAATTTTACATAATTTATTTTATATTTATAAAAAGAAAAGATGAAGGAAACCTTGATTCCCTTAAGATATTCTTAAAACATGTATATAAAAAACATTTGATGCTGTGCCTGTTGTAACATTTGATGCAATACCTTGAACACTATATGTTGTTGTTCCATCACCTGGTGTATCAATATATGAACCAGTTAATGTAAATGTTTCACCATTTGCTACTACAATACGTCCAATACCATTTGTTGTAGTTGTAACATTTGTAGCAGTACCTGTTGCTAAGTTAATTGTATTTCTAAATATGGTACTATTAATATTATTAGCATTATTGTTTGATGTACTACTAAATAAGTATTGAACTAAATAACGAGCACCGGCAACCGTTGTTACAGCTGATGCTGTAAATAATGTAGCAGCAGCAGTACCTACAGAAATAGCAGTTGTTGCTTGTGTATCTGTTACATAAGATGAACTTGGACCAGTGTAACCAGTATAACCAGTATAACCAGTATAACCAGTATAACCAGTATAACCTGTATAACCAGTATAACCTGTATAACCAGTATAACCTGTATAACCAGTATAACCTGTGTAACCTGTGTAACCAGTATAACCGGTAGCACCATAGAAAAGTGAATTATTTTTATATAAATCACCTGTTAAATTAATATTACCAGCTATATCAACAGCATAAAGTGTGTTAGGTGCAGTATTATTTACACCAATTTGTTTAGAATAAGTTGTAAGATCACGGAAATCACCTAATGAAGTAGTATGTAAATTATAAATACCACTATTAGCATCACTTAAAATATAATTTCCATTGGTATCTAATAATAATGATGCAGCAATATTTCCTGCGTTTTCAATTTTAATACCACTTCCAACAAATGTATTTCCATTATGATTGAGTGTAATATATTGATCAGTAACATAAGTATTTGTAGTTTCAACAGTAAAAACATTTCCTCCTAAATAAATATTATCACCATTTCCTCCAATAAATATGGATTGACCATCACTATAAGGATTACCAATATAAATATTTCCAAATCCATTTTGTCCACCAAGCATAATAGTATTTCCAGATAAAAGTTGTAAATAACCACCAATATTAGAAACATTAAGTGTACCATTTGTACTAAGATTACCATTTAATATTGTATCTCCTGAAATATTTGCACTACCATTTACATCAAGCGAATATTGAGGATTTGAGCGACCAATACCAATACGATTTTGATTTCCATCTAAATAAATACTGTTAGTACCAACTTTAAGATTACCATCTACAAATAAGTTTCCAGAAATATTAGCTTCACCAATGACGCTTAAATTATATTCAGGATTAACAATATTAATACCAACATTACCTAAAGAATATGATATATTACTATTATTTAATGACCAATAACTTGTACCTGTATAACCAGTATAACCAGTATAACCAGTATAACCAGTATAACCAGTCTCGCCTATAGGTCCAGTATAACCAGTGTAACCTGTATAACCTGTAGGACCAGTAGGTCCACTTATTGATGAAGAAAGTGTAGTAATAACGGATGCTAATGTATTATCTCTCATTAATAATGTTAATTCATTATTTGTTCCATTAAAGATACCATAAACATCAATTTGTATACGTTTAGTATTAGAAGGTAAAGTAGTTTGAGGTATATATATATCAGTAGAATACATATTTGAAGTTGTTCCAACAATAACGGATGAATTTTCATCACCTGCAGCTAAAAGTGTTTTATTACTTGTTCCATCAG
>JACCDX011066792.1_pt1 | contig 10641 bp, 8 predicted proteins | sample 7449681 | NCBI WGS metagenome assembly JACCDX01 (sample SAMN15323450, study PRJNA562643) | freshwater metagenome | isolation source: river surface water | place: USA:Blue River Watershed | collected 2017-08-18
ACCGGCGCCGACCTCCATGTCATAGGGCTGCAGCAGGGCGCAGCCCTGGCGGTCCCAATAGGACTGCAGCGTCAGGATGATTTGCTGGAAGGTGAGCATCCCCCGATTTTACGGGGGCAGACGAGCTTGATCAGGCCTGCGCACGCCTGCGCGCCAGGACCGTTGCCCCAAGGAGAACGAGCAGCGCCAGGGCCCAGGCCGGCGCCAGCCCCCAGGCCGACGCCCAGCGGGCAAACGGGGTCCAGCCTGCATGCCCCTGCACCTGCCCCTCCAGCACGCCACGGGTGTGCCGGGGCAGCATCTGGCGCACCTGGCCCGAGGCATCGATCAGGGCGGTCGCGCCTGTGTTGGTCGCGCGGATCATGGGCCGCCGCAGTTCGAGCGCGCGCATGCGGCTGATCTGCAGATGCTGGTCGATGGCCACGCTGTCGCCGAACCAGGCAATGTTGCTCACGTTCACGAGGATGGTGGGCGCCTTGGCCGGGTCGGCGAAGCGGCGCGCGAGCTCCTCACCGAACAGGTCCTCGTAGCAGACGTTCGGCGCGAGGCGCTGGCCGCGCCATTCGAAGGAGGCCTGGTCCACGCGGCCGCGGTTGAAATCCCCCAGCGGGATGTTCATCAGGTGGGTGAACCAGCGAAACAGCGGCGGGATGAACTCGCCAAAGGGCACGAGGTGGTGCTTGTCGTACTGATAGGGCTCCGCCTGGGGACGCAGGCCGATCACCGAGTTCGTGTAGCCCTGCGTGAAGCTGCCCAGGGGGATGCCGATGAGGGCAGCCTGCTGCCGATGCGCCAGGTGGTCGGCGATGTCCTTGAGGTAACCCGGGGGCAGCTGCCCGGGCAGCAGGGGGATGGCCGTCTCGGGCGCCACCGTGAGGCTGGCGGTGCTGGCACGCAGCGCCTGCGCATACCCTTGCAGCGCCTGCGGAATGCCCGAGCCCGCCTGGAATTTCTCGTCCTGCGGGATGTTGCCCTGGAGCAAGGCGACTGGCAGGGGCTCGCCCGCAGGCGAGGATTCGCCGGCAGGCACGATGCGGGCGGCGGTGACGGCCAGCACCCAGACACCACAAGCCACCCCGAGCGCGACGCGTCCACCACGCGCGCCCTCGGCGGTGGTTCCAGCCCTGCGCGCCTGCGACAGCAAGGATGCCAGCAGGCTCGCCGCCACCGCCGCCACGAAACCGATGCCGTACACGCCCACCCAGGGCGCCAGCGCCGACAGGGGGCCGTCGACATGCGCGTACCCGCCCGCGCCCCAGGGAAAACCGGTGAACCAGACTCCGCGCATCAACTCCGCGAGCAGCCACGCAGCCCCGAACACCCCAGCGCCCAGCACCGGCCCGTCGCGCCCGAGCCGCCACGCCAGCGACGTCGCGAGCGCGTAGTACAGCCCCAGGCCGGCCGCCAGCAGCAGCACTGCGATCACGGCCAGCGGCGCTGGCAGGCCGCCATGGACATGCATGGAGATGAACAGCCACCACCAGGTGCCGGCCAGCCAGGCGATGGCGAACAGCCAGCCCAGGGCCGCGGCACGGCGCAAGGTGGCCTGCAGGGGCAGCAGGCCGGCCAGGACCGCCAGTGAAAGGATCTGCAGCCACCACTGGGGCTGTCCGTTCCAGGGCGCCGCTATGGACGCAGCCTGCGCCGCACCCGCCGCCACGGCCAGTCCGGCGTGGCGCCAGGGGAAGGCGCTGCGGGCCAAGGCGGACTGCGTCAACCGCCCTTGCCGCCGTCTTGCACAGGCGACACCTTGAACCAGCGAACGGCGCCGCCCTTGGTATGCAGGACCACGAATTGCAGGCCGCCCAGCACGATCCGCTCGCCGCGCTTGGGCACATGGCCCATGGCGTGCGCGATCAGGCCGCCCACGGTCTCGAACTTCGGGTCGTCCTCGTCGTCCCCCTGGCCGAGGGACACGCTGAAGGCCTCGTTCACCCGCTCGATGCTGGTGTCGCCGCCAACGCGGTAGGTGCGGTCGGCCAGCGCGAAGATGTCGCCCTCGTCCTCGTCGATGTCGAACTCGTCCTCGATCTCGCCGACGATCTGCTCGAGCACGTCCTCGATGGTGATGAGGCCGGCGATGCGGCCGAACTCGTCGACCACCACCGCGAGGTGGTTGCGGTTGCCCCGGAATTCACGCAGGAGGTCGTTCAGGCCCTTGCTTTCGGGCACGAACACCGCGGGCCGCAGCAGCGCGCGGATATTGAGTTCGGGCGCGCGCTGGAGTTTGAGCAGGTCCTTGGCCAGCAGGATCCCGATGATGTTCTCGCGGTCGCCCTCGAACACCGGGAACCGCGAGTGCGCGGTCTCGATCACCCCATGCAGGATCTCCTCGTAAGGGGAGTCGATGTTGATCAGGTCCATGCGCGGGGCCGCCACCATCACGTCGCCGGCGGTGAGGTCGGCCAGGCGGATCACGCCTTCGAGCATGACGCGGGACTCGGGCCCGATCACGTCCTTGTCCTCGGCGTCGGCCAGGGTCTCGATCAGTTCGGCCCGCGAATCAGGACCGGGGTAGATGAATTCGGCAAGCTTCTGCAGGAAGGTGCGCTTGTCCTCTTTTTCGGACGAGGCGCGCGCAGGGTGAGGGTCGGACACAGCCGGAGGGTGCAGGACGTGCGGTCGTTGGCAGGCGCATAGGATAGCCCAATCCCCCCGGGCGCCGCAGGCGCGGCGGTCAGACCGGCAGGGCCGTCGTGCCCTTGACCCGGTCCAGGACGAAACTGGTCTTGCAGTCCTCGACGCTGGGATGTTTGAGCAGGGTGTCCATGATGAAGCGGCTGTAGTGCGCCATGTCCTGCACCACCACCCGCAGCAGGTAGTCCATCTCGCCGGTGAGCGCCGCGCACTCCACGACCTCGGGCCAGGTCTGCACGCTGGCACGGAACTGGTCCATCGGGTTGCGCTTGTGGCGCTCGGTGAGTTTTTCCAGGCGGACGTTCAGGTAGGCGGTCAGGCCCAGGCCCACCGCCTCGGGGCGCACCAGGGCCACGTAGCGGTCGATCACGCCGGCCTCCTCCAGGCGCTTGACCCGCCGCAGCACCGCGCTGGCGGACAGGCCCACCTCGGCGCCCATCACGTCATAGGTCTCACGGCCATTGGCCTGCAGGCGCTTGAGGATGGCGCGATCGAGCTTGTCGAATTCAGGAGAGGTCATGTCGAATTTTCCTGGTTTTCAAACCCTAAAGACGCAATAAAACTGCACGTTTATAGCTTATCGCGCCAGTTAATCAGATGAAAATTGCGAGGTGCGCCGCCTAAAGTCAGGCCAGAAATCACTTTGAGGAGACACCGCATGGCCGCCCAAAGCCCCGCCACCGACCTCTGGGACAACCCCATGGGCACCGACGGCTTCGAATTCATCGAATACGCCGCGCCGGACCCGCAGGCCATGGGCGCCCTGTTCGAGCGCATGGGGTTCGTGGCCATCGCCCGCCACCGCCACAAGGACGTGACCCTGTACCGGCAAGGCGGCATCAACTTCATCGTCAACGCCGAGCCCGACTCCTTCGCGCAGCGCTTCGCCCGCCTGCACGGGCCCAGCATCTGCGCCATCGCGCTGCGCGTGCAGGACGCCAAGGCCGCCTGGGAGCGCGCGATCTCGCTGGGGGCCTGGGCCTATGCGGGCCAGGCCGGCCCGGGGGAGTTGAACATCCCCGCGATCAAGGGCATCGGCGACAGCCTGATCTACCTGGTGGACCGCTGGCGCGGCAAGAACGGTGCGCAGGAGGGCGACATCGGCAACATCGGCTTCTACGACGTGGACTTCGAACCCCTGCCCGGCGCGCGCGGCGCGGGCGCGCTCAATCCCGCGGGCTTCGGCCTCACCACCATCGACCACCTCACGCACAACGTGCACCGGGGCCGCATGGGCGAATGGGCCGAGTTCTACGAGCGCCTGTTCAACTTCCGCGAGATCCGTTACTTCGACATCGAGGGGCAGGCCACCGGCGTCAAGAGCAAGGCCATGACAAGTCCCTGCGGCAAGATCCGCATCCCGATCAACGAGGAAGGCAACGACAAGGCCGGCCAGATCCAGGAGTACCTGGACCGCTACCACGGCGAAGGCATCCAGCACATCGCGCTGGCTTCCACGCACCTGCCGGACACGGTCGATGCCTTGCAGCTCGCAGGCGTGAAGCTGCTGAATACCAGCGAGACCTACTACGAGCTGCTGCCCCGGCGCATCCCCGGCCTGAAGGAGGACATCAACGCCCTGCAGCAACGCAACATCCTGGTGGATGGCACCCCGGACGAACTGCTGCTGCAGATCTTCAGCGAGAACCAGCTGGGCCCGATCTTCTTCGAGTTCATCCAGCGCAAGGGCAACGAAGGCTTCGGGGAAGGCAACTTCAAGGCGCTATTCGAATCCATGGAGCTGGACCAGATGCGCCGCGGTGTCTTGCCGACCGCCTGAGGGCCGGACACTAACCCGAACTGCCTCATTAGGCGAGCATTCTGCTTCACCATCCCGACCCCGCGCGAGGCATTTCGCCTGGGGTGCTATTCTGGTTCCTCGCTCCTATCCAGCCTCCATGCAATGTCTGCGCCGTCCGCGCAGCGCACGGCATCCGCCGGCTGCTGGACCCCCTGTGACCCCGAAGGCGCTGCCCCATGTTCATGTACAAATGCATTACCGCTGCTGAAAAAGGCATCCTGGTCCTGATTGCCTTGTTCACGATCTACAGCGTCGGCGCCGAGATGTACACCGTGCTCATGACCGGCAAGATCACACTGACCGACTTGCTGCTGATGTTCATTTACGCCGAGGTTCTTGGCATGGTGGCCGCCTTCTACAAGTACAGCAAGATTCCGATTGCCATCCCCATCTTCATCGCCATCACGGCCCTGTGCCGGCTGATCATCCTCCAAGGCAAAGGCATCAGCACGGTGGACCTGATCTACGAAAGCGGCGCGGTGCTGCTGCTGGCCATCTCCGCCCTGATCATCAAATGGGAACTGAAGTCCCGCACCACGGCTTCAGAAGACACCGACGCGTGAACGCTGATTCACCCACCTTTTTCAAACTACCACACCAGGGACACCCTCATGACCTCCGTCAAACAGTGCATTGAGAAAAAAGCTGCGACGATCTATTCGGTTCGCTCCACGGATTCCACCGAAGCGGCCCTGAAGCTGATGCGTGACAACCGCGTGCGGGCCATCCTCGTGATGGACGACGGGGTGCTGACTGGCATCGTGTCGCAAGGCGATTGCGCCATCAAGGTGCTTCTGCCCAATCTCGATCCCAAGACCACCCGGATCGCCAGCATCATGACCGCCAACCCCCTCACGGTCACACTGTCGAACAGCCTCGATGAATGCATGGCCATCATGGTCCACAAACACATTCGACACCTTCCCGTGGTGGACCAGAAGAAGGTGGTGGGCGTGGTGTCGATCGGCGACATCGTCAAGAGCGTGATCGAGCTCCAGGGCAACCAGATCAAGTTCCTGGAAACCTATATCAAGGGCCACGGCTGCTGAAGGCGCCCCGGTCCAGACGCTCCAGCAAGTCCTGGGTGTGCGCCAGCACTTCGGGCCGAAACGCCAAGTCGACATGCGCCGCGCCCGGTAGCAGTCGGTTGTCTGCCCCTGGCAGGGTCGCGGTGGACGGCGGCATCACGATGTTGTCGCAATTCGAATACCAGCAGGTAAAGCGCAGGGCCAGCGCGGGCGTCCAGTCCTCGCGCAAGGCCTGGATCCATCCGCTGTTCTGACGCATCTGGCGTCCGTTGTGAAAATGGCTCCATCGCGCCAACCAGGTGCCTGCGTGCGGACTTCCCAGCGTGACCACATGCGCCACCGCCGGCCCATCGGACTGCGTGCGCAACCAGGCCCGCGCCACCAGCCCGCCCATGCTGTGACACACCAGCACGGGCGGCAAACCTGTCGCTTGACGCACACGCGTCACCGCCTCCTGCACGAGCGGCACATACCCGTCGATGGCGCCGAAGACGGGCTCCAGGTTCACTGCAGCATAGGCCCGGCCCTGCGCGTGCAAGCGGCGCAGCCAGGGGTTCCAGAAACCGCGGTTGCACACGAAACCGTGCACCAGCACCACCCCGTGGCGACCCGCCACCCGATCGCCCGAGAGCTGATCGGGCATGACGCGCCAGCGAAAGGGCTGACGCCAGAGGAACACCCGAAAGGCCATCACCACCTCGCGTGCCCAGGCAGCGGCCAGCTGACCCGGCGTCGCACGCGGCGCCGGGTCATGGCGCGCCACCTGCGGCAGCAGCACGAATTCCATGGCCAGGACGATCGCGTAGCCCAGCGTCGCCATGAAAAATCCTGTGAGTGCCCAGGCGCGCGACACCGGCCACCAGCCCACCAGCCAGGCCACCGCGCACATCAGGGTCCACAAGGTCAGCGCCTGCTGCAGGCGCGCCAGCGCCGAAGTGGAAGGTACGTTGGACGACATGGCCCGAGTATGCCGGGCGCAGATTCGGTCACGGATACGCACGCCAGAACAAGCGCTTGACGCCTTCAGCGCAGACCAGATAGCCCACCACCAGGAGCGCTATCGCCCCCAGAAGCGCCAGAGGCGGCGGCTGAAATCCCAGCATGCCCCCCAGCGGCGTGAAAGGCAGTACCGCCGCCACCGCCACCACCGTGATGGCGGCAGCCAGCAACCAGGGATGCGGCGCGCTGCGCCAAAAGTGCATGCGCGTGCGGATCACGAAGATCACCAGCACCTGTGTGGCAATCGACTCGAAGAACCAACCTGTGCGAAACAGCGCCGGCCCCGCCTGAAACACCCACAGCAGCATCGCGAACGCCATCAGATCGAACATCGAACTGAGCGAGCCAAATGTGAGCATGAAGCGGCGGATGAATGCTGCATCCCAGACGCGCGGGTGCATCAGGTCCTCGGGGTCCACCTGGTCCAGGGGCAACGGCAACTCCGAAGTGTCATAGAGCAAGTTGTTCAAGAGGATCTGCACCGGCAGCATCGGCAGAAACGGCAAGAACAGCGAGGCAGCGGCCAGGCTCACCATATTGCCGAAGTTGGAGCTGGTGGCCATCATGATGTACTTCATCACGTTGGCGTAGGTGCGCCGCCCTTCCATCAGGCCTTCATGCAGCACCGCCAACCCGCGCTCCAGCAAGATCAGATCGGCCGCCTCGCGGGCCACGTCCACCGCGCTGTCCACCGAGATCCCCACATCCGCCTCGTGCAAGGACGGTGCATCGTTGATGCCGTCACCCAGGAAGCCCACCACATGCCCCTGTGCGCGTAGCGCATGCACGATCCGGTGCTTCTGCGGCGGCGACACCCGGCAAAACACATTGACCTCGCGCGCCTTGATCGCCAGCGCCAGGACGTCCAGGTGATCGATCTGGGCGCCGGTCACGACGCCGGTGACCGGCAGGCCCAACTGCTCGCACAGGTGCCGGGTCACGCCCTCGGTGTCGCCGGTGAGGATCTTGATCTCGACCCCGCTGGCCTGCAGACGCGCCAGGGCCGCAGCCGTGCCCGCACGGGGGGGATCCAGGAACGTGGCAAACCCGCACAGCACCAGCCGGGACTCGTCACCCACCACCGCATGCGTCTGGTGTGCGGGCACCTCGCGGCTGGCAATCGCCAGCACCCGCAGGCCCTGCCGACTCAGATCGTCAAAGCGCGCCTGGGCCCGGGCCCGCGCCGCGTCATCGAACGGGCCGGTCTCACCCGACGCGTTCTGGTAGGACTCGCACAAGGGCATCAGGTCCTCGGGCGCACCCTTGACCACCAGCAGGTGCAGCGCGCCGCGCGCCACGAGCACCGAGACGCGCCGCCGGCCAAAGCCGAAAGGCACCTCGTCGATCTTCGTCCAGCCTTGCAGATCCACCTCGGCGTGGGCGAGGATGGCCTCATCCATCGGGCTGCGCAAACCCGACTCAAAGTACCCGTTCAGGCAGGCCAGCTCCAGTACGCGTCGACTGTCGTGGCCGGCCAGGTCCACATGCTGCTCGAGCCGGATCGCGGCCTCGGTCAGGGTTCCCGTCTTGTCGGTGCACAGGACATCCATGCTGCCCAGGTCCTGCAAGGCCGACTGCCGCTTGACGATGACCCGACGCCGCGCCAATCGCATGGCGCCGCGCGCCAGGGTGACCGAGACGATCATCGGCAGCAGTTCAGGCGTCAGACCCACGGCGAGCGCCACCGCGAACAGAAAGGTTTCGTGAATGGGCTGCTGGCCCAGCGCCTGAACGAAGACCACGAACATCACCAGGACAAAGGTCATGCGTACGATCAGCTGGCCGAAGTGACGCGTGCCCACCTCGAACGCCGTCGGGTCTGAGGGCGCCAGGACGCTGCGCGCGATGCGTCCGAGTTCCGTGGTCGGGCCGGTACGACACACCAGCAGGCGCGCACTGCCACTGAGGACCGAGGAGCCCATGAAGACGGACTGGGTCGCGTCTACCAGGCTGTCAAGACCCGGCCGCTCGCCCGGGCTTTTCTCGACGGGGAAGGGTTCGCCCGTGAGCATGGCTTGCTGCACGAAGCAATCGCGCGCCTCGATCACACGGCCGTCTGCTGGCACCATGTCCCCGGCTGCCAGTGCCACCACATCGCCCGGGACCAGTTCGACAGCGGGCACCTGCTGCAGATGACCGTCGCGCCAAGCCTTGCACCGCAGGGCCACGGACTGCCGCAGGCGCCGCATGGTGATCTCGGCGCGCCGCTCCTGCACGAAATCCAGGGTCACGCTGCACCCGACGATGACGGTGATGATGACAAAGCTGGTGATGTCGCCCAAAAGGGCGGCCACCGTACTCGCCGCCAGCAGCAGCATCACCAGCGGACTGCGAAAGCGCAGCAGGTAGTCGAGCCAGGCAGCCCGCCGGCGGCTGGCTGCCAGCAGGTTTGGCCCCAAATCCTGGAGCCGCTGGCGGGCCTGACCGGCACTCAGTCCCAGGGGCTGACTGTCCAGCCGGCTCCACACGGCGTCCAGGGGTTGCTGCCAAAAGGGCGCCTCCTCGGGGGAGGCCAGGTGGCTTGAAGACAGAGGCATGCGCAGTCTCGTCGTGGGCGACCCAGTGTGGACCACCTAGGACAAGTCCGGTGGTCCGTGACCGTACACAGACGCACAATCGCCCACACAAGGAGACAAAATGGACAGGCACTGGCTCGCGAGCTACCCCAGCGGCGTCGCGCACGACATCGATGTCACGCAATACCACTCCCTCACAGCCCTGCTGGAGGAGTCGTTCCGCAAGAACAAGGATCGGCCCTTCTCGGTCTGCATGAACCGCTGGATGACCTATGGGCAGGTCGATACGCTGTCCGCTGCGCTGGGGGCGTATCTGCAGTCACGTGGGCTGGAGCCTGGCGCACGCGTGGCCATCATGCTGCCCAACCTGCCTCAGTTCGCGGTGACGATGTCGGCCATCCTGCGTGCGGGCTACACCTGCGTCAACGTCAACCCCCTCTACACCGCGCGCGAGCTCGAACACCAGCTGCGTGACTCAGGCGCGACCGCCATCGTGATCCTGGAAAATTTCGCACACACGCTGGCCGACGTCATCGACAAGACGCAGGTGCGCGAGGTCGTCATCACTGGCCTGGGTGATCTGCTCGGGTTCTGGTATGGCCGATGGCTCACCTTTGCGGTGCGCCACCTGGCCAAGCTGGTGCCAGCCTACAAGCTGCCGCTGTCGGGCGGTCGTGTCGTCACCCCCTTCAAGCAAGCGCTGGCGCGAGGATCGACCCTGCCCCTGCGCCCGGGCGGTCAGACGCTGGATGCCATCGCCTTTTTGCAATACACCGGCGGCACCACCGGGCTGTCCAAGGGCGCGGTGCTCACGCATCGCAACATCGTCGCTGCCATCTTGCAGGCCGAGGCCTGGTTCACCCCCGCGCTGGGAAGAATCGGCGATGTCAGTCGCACCAACACCATCACGGCGCTGCCGCTCTATCACATCTTCGCGCTCACGCTGTGTCTGCTCGGGATCCGCTGGGGCTCGCACATGACGCTGATCCCGAATCCGCGTGACATCGGCAAGTTCGTCCAGGTACTCAAGGAGCGTCCTTTTCACCTCCTGCCAGCGGTCAACACCTTGTTCAACGCCTTGCTGCAGCACCCGCAATTCAAGACGGTGGACTTCTCACACCTATGCGTTTCGCAAGCGGGCGGCATGGCCGCCTCCGAGGGCACTGCGCGCCAGTGGCAGAAGGTCACGGGCTGCCCGATGGTGGAAGGCTGGGGCATGAGCGAGACCTGCGCGATCGGCACCAATAATCCTGTCAATGCCACCGAGTTCTCGGGTTCGATCGGTTTGCCCCTGCCGGGCATCGATATCGCCATCAAGGACGATGACGGCACGAGCCTGGCCCTGGGAGAGTCTGGCGAGATCTGCATCCGCGGCCCGAACGTGATGACCGGTTATTACCAGCAGCCGCAAGAGACCGCCAAGGCGTTCACGCCCGATGGCTTCATGCGCACAGGCGATATCGGCATCATGGACGAACGGGGCTACACGAAGATCATCGACCGCAAGAAGGACATGATCATCGTCAGTGGCTTCAACGTTTTCCCCAACGAGCTGGAGAACGTGATCTCCCTATGCCCGGGCGTTGTCGAATGTGCGGCGGTGGGCGTGCCCGACGCGATGCAGGGCGAATCGATCAAGGTCTTTGTCGTCAAGAACGAC
>JACCDX011511329.1_pt1 | contig 10638 bp, 8 predicted proteins | sample 7449681 | NCBI WGS metagenome assembly JACCDX01 (sample SAMN15323450, study PRJNA562643) | freshwater metagenome | isolation source: river surface water | place: USA:Blue River Watershed | collected 2017-08-18
CATAAGGCAGGCCGTACGGCATCGCGGCATCGAGCCACTCCGGACGCGGGTTGGTGGCGGCGAAGCGACCCCAGGCGACGGGCAAACCATACGCGCCCCAGGCCGTGTTGAAGCTCGCCTCCGCTTGGCGGTAGGCGGACTCGACGGCGGTCAAGGCCTTGAGCCGCTCCACCGCTTCGGCGCTGTGGGCCGGGTCGGCGGCGCGCCGGGTTTCGACGACCGCGCGGAAGGCTCGGGATAAAGCCCAGGCCTCGGCGAATTGCCCGTGGCGCCAGCGTTGATTCACCAGGCGGTACGTCGGCTTCTCCTGCGCGGCCAGACGCAGGCGGGCGGCCTCGACGTGCGCGGAGACCGCGGCGACCTCCGCCGAGGTGAGCACCAAGGTCGATCCTTCGCTGCGGAAATGCCGGATCCATTGGTCGACCCCACCCGCGCGCGCATCGCGGGCCCATGCGCCCTCGAGCACGCGGTAGGCCGCGCGCATCTCGTCGGCGCCCGGGCCGTAGGCCGCGGCGAACCAAGTCGCGAGCAACGCCTCCGGGTCTTGGCTCGGGTCCTGCAGCAGCTTCGCCCCCAACCAAGCCTTGGGCGCGTCGAAGGCCCAGAGCGGGGCGAGTTCGGCGTACCAACCGACCACCCCGACAGACCGGGCGGTGCGGATGGCATCCGCCTGCGCGCGGAAGGAGACGCGCGGGACGGCGTAGTCGACCCCGTACCAGTAATCGTAGGCGCCGACCCGCCGGGCGCCCGATCGCACCCAAGCGGCGAGGTTGGTGGACTCCATCGCCGCGAAGTCTGGGTTCGCGTAGGCGCTGCGGTCGGCGCAGATCCACGGGAAGATCGCTGGATGTAGGCGGATCGTCGGGGCCCGCAAGGTCTGCAGGTAACCGAGCGTCCCGATGCCGTGTCGGAGTCCGGAGAGGTCGCCCGAGGGCTCCCAGAAGGAATTCGCGACCTCATTGAGGTAGCCCATCACGTAGTCCGTGCGCACGGGCCGATCGCGATACCAGCCCTCGGACGGAGCGTCACCGAGGAAGGTCAGCGTGTCGTTGACGCCGAAGGGCACGCTGAACGCGCCAGGATGCCGATGGAACCAGTCGCGGGTGTAGCGGGCCCCGATCTCCACCGCGCCGGGCACGCGCAGTCGCGGCATCGGGTCATACCCATCGAAGCGCGGCGTCGGGCGCGGCCAGCGCTCCGACCAGTCCTCGTCGTAGAAGGGCGAGTCTTCGCAGAAAGGACGATCGCGGGACGTGGAGACGCCCCAGGGATCGAACCCTGGCTTACGCGGGTCGATCTGCGCCTTGCCGTCGCCGGGACGGGTCGCGGCGGGTCGCGGCCAGGCGTTGGCGGTGCGTTTATCGGCCTCGGCATCCCTCAGGCGGTAATTCTCCCGATCCTCGAGGAACTCCGCGTAGACCTCCCGGTTGAAGGCCCGGAAGAAGCCGTGCGAGAACTCGGGGGCCTTGCCGTAGCCGACGGAGTAGGCCCACTCCTGGGAAAGCTCGTTGGTCAGTCCGGCGAGTTCGCGCCAAGCGAAGGCCGGCCGAAAGTGTTCCGCGGCGGGGAACCCGACCGAGGACCGCATCGTCCAATCCGCGCCCCGCGGTCCGGGGAAAGCGAAGCATACACCGAGGGCCTGCTCGCAGAACCGGCCGACCGCGGCGCGCGTGGCCACGGGACTCGTCCCGAGCAGGAAGACCGCTTCACCCTCCACCTCGCGGACCAAGAGATCTCCGTCCACGTCGGGCAGCGGCCGGCGCAAGGCTTTCCAGGCGGCGGTACGGCCGACGAAAATCCCGCGGGCCGGCCGACCGGTCGCCGGGTGCTCGGAGATGAGTTCGGGGCGGACGCCGGTGACGCGTTCGCACCAATCGAGCAAGGTCTGGGCGGCGTACCATTCCTCCGGCTCCGGCTCGGCGGGAAGCACGACCGGGGTCCGCCAGCGGCCCTGCTCAAAGAGCTCCGCCGGGGACGCGGAGACGCAAGCCAGGCATAGCGCGGCGAGGATGGCGAGGCGTCGGGGCATGGACCGACGCCTACCCTACCCCGCCCCGGGGCCGAGACAACGCGGAAGAGCGTGCCTTACTTGGCCGGCGGGAGCAAAGCCTCGAGCAAAGGGCGACGCCAAGCCCGCGCCTGCGGATCCCAGAGGCCGAAATTCGCCTGATACTCCCAATAGGCCCACTTGAACCCATGCGCCTCGGCTTCGCGGGCGATGAAGTTCGTCCAGCGCACGCGCGCCGCCAGATCCTCCACGCCGGAGCAGGTCCCGAACTCGCCGAGGAAGACCGGCCGTCCCTCCTGCTTCGCCCATGCGGCCGCCACCGCGAAGTCGCGACGGACCGCGGCTTGCTCCGCCGGCGAACCTTCCCACTTCGTGCCTTTCCAAGCGGCGGAATCCTTGATCCAAAACGCCCCCTGGTGGGTGAAATGGAACGGCGCGTAGTAGTGGATGTGCACGATCAGGTGGCGATCGTCGGCCGGCAGGCGCAGATCCTTCAGCGTGTAGACTTGGTTCCATTCGACGCCCCCGACCTGCACGGCGCGCGTTGGGTTGGCCCGGCGAACTTCCTTGAGCGCGGCCGCGAGGTTGAGGTTCCAGTCCGCCGCGGTATGCTTGGTGTTGGGCTCGTTGTAGAGCTCGAACTGCAGTTCGTCCGGGAAGCCGGCGAAGTGGCCGGCGATCTGCCGCCAGAGCGCGGCGAAGCGTTCCCGATGCTCAGCCGGGGCCTGGTCCATCTCGTCATAGTGATGGACGTTGAGCACCACGGCTAGTTTCGCCTCCAGGCAGGCCTTCACCACGTGGTCGACCCGCGCCATCCACGTAGGGTCGATCGCATAGGGGGCGGTGGTTTGCGCGTGCGCGGACCAGCGCACCGGGATGCGCACGGAGTCGAAGCCCGCGGCTTTGATGCGGGGGAAATCTGCATCCTCCAGTTTCCGCCCCCAAGCTCCTTCCGTCGGTCCTTCGAGCGCATTCCCAAGGTTCAGGCCACGCCCGAGCTTGGCGTGTTGCGTGAAACAATCGGGAGTTGGTTCCGCGGCGAGCAGGCAGGCGGCGAACAGAAAAAGGGCGCGCAAAATCATGCAGTATTTAAGCGAGGGCGGCTTTTTTAACCAAATAAAAAAGCCGCACGAAGTGCGGCTTCGAAAAATTTTTGGCCGGGAATCACTCCCGCACCAATCGACGGGCCAGCGCCGCCGGAGAAAAGTCGCGCTCGGCGATCCGGCGGGCCGCGGCCCCATCATTCGCACACCGAGTCGCCGACCAGCCCAAGGCGGTCCGCAGCGCGGGTTCAGGGTCGGCAGGGTCGACGATGGCGCAACCCAAGCCGGGCCCCGTGATCAACTCGTCGATGTTGCCGGACTTGGCGGACAGCACCAAGGGCAACCCACAGGCCGCGGCCTCGATCGGGGAAAGCGGATTCGGGTCCAGGAAGGTATTCAGGACGAAGGCATCGGCCGCCTGCAGCACTGCGCGGACCCCGGCCGGGTCGCGCTGCCCCAGGAGGCGGAGGGCGCCGGCGGATGCGGCGGCGTGGGCCTGCAGTTCCGCTTCCTGCGGACCGGTGCCCACCAGGAGCAACACCGCGTCGTCGCGCACCGCCGCCGGCAAGCCGAGGAAAGCCCGCGCGAGCGGCAAGGGCCCCTTGCGTTCCGTCAGGGCGCCCACCTGGACGAGCACGCGCGCCTGCGCGGGCAGGCCCAACGCCCGCCGCGACGCCGCCTTCTCCTCCGATGAGGCCGGCCGATAGAAGCCGGTGTCGATGGCATTGGGCAGCTCGATGATGGGCTTGGCCTCCCCGGCCTGCGCGCGCGCCCAGGCGGCGCTGCGGCTGTTCGGCACGGCGAACGCATCATACGAGCGGTAGGCGCGGCGACGCGCCCAGGCGATGAGCCCCTCGCGGTGCAGCACGGCGTCGGCATGGCCTTCGCTCCAGAAGATCCGGCGGCAAGGGCCGGCGGCCGACGCGGCGAGCAGCATGGTCGGCGTGTTCCAGGCGCCCGCCACGAGCAAGGTCGTGGGCCGGAGTTCCCGCAGGGCCGCCAGCACGCCCGGATTGAGGTGCGCCGTGGTGCCGACGAGCCGCGGATGGACGCCGCGGAGCACGGTGTGCGGATGGCGCATGGTCGCCGGTTCGTAGGGCCAATGGCGTCCGGGCTCGGACGTGGCGCAATAAAGAACATGGAAAGCCCGGTTGATCTGCGCGGCCTCGGTCGCCACCGCGTCGAAGAAGGTCGTGCGGTAAGGCGTCGGGATGTTCGTGAGGACGACGAGGCTCATCGCGGGGATGTCGGGGACGGACGGACGGCGACCGTGAGGGAACCATGCCGGCTGAGGGCGAAGCCGGCCGCGGCGAGCTTCGGGGGGATTTCCGCGTAGGCGACCTCGCCATGGAGCTCAATCGTGAGGCAGTCCACCGCGGCCAACCAAGGACAAGGTCCCTTGAACAACTCGACCTCGGCGCCCTCGATGTCGATCTTGAGGAGATCGATGCGGCCGGTCGGGCTCAGCCCCAGCACCTCCGGCATCGTCACGACCGCGACCTCCCCGACCGTGGCCGGCACCACTTGCGAGCCGGTCTCGGCTTCCGTCACGCGGAAGGCGCCGGCGGCCCCCATCAACGCGGCCCGGCGCAGGATCGCCCGCGCGCCGTAGGGAGCGAGATTCCGGGCGGCCCACGCGTGGGCCTGGCCGGGCTCGAGCACCAGGCAAGTCGCGCAGGGATAGCGCGAGAGGAAGAGGGCCGCGCTGTCGCCGATGTAACCGCCGGCATCCACGATGAAGCGGGCGTCCGCCGGCAACGGCCCTTCCAGGACCTCGCCTTTGATCAAGTTGCCGAAGACGACGTGCTTATCTTCCTCGGTCAGCCGGAACGTGAACGGCTGCTCCAAGGAGCGGAAGCGATGGGTCCGTTCGCCGGCCCCGCAGGCCATCGTCCAAAGGAAGGCCGGACCCTCCCGCCAGGCCAAGGCATAGGCGTAGAGCCGGGCGAGGCGACGGTACAGCCACATCGGGAGGAGCGCGCGGACGAAGCGTTTCATGGGCGGTTCAGGCGGGGTCGAGCAACGCGGCCAGGTGACGGTCGGGGCCGAACTCGGTGGCGCGGATCAACGCCGCGCGGGACATCGCCGCGTAAAGGTCGGGCTCGCGGCGAAGCCGGCGGAGCCGGGCGACCAAGGCCTCCGCGTCTCCGGCCGGGAAGACGAACCCGTCGACCCCGTCGCGCACGACCTCGCCGCAGGCGTCCGTCGCGATCACGGGGAGGCCCTGCGCCATCGCCTCAAGCTGCACGAGCCCGAACCCATCCGACAACGTGGGGAAGACCAGCACGTCGGCCGCGGCCATCCGGCGGGCGACTTCGGCCTGGGCGACGTGCCCGGTGAATTCGGCGTCCGGGGCGATCTGCCGGAGGTAGGCCGGAGGGAGCTGCCGGCCGCCGACCACGGTGAGCGCGACGTCGGCGCCCAGCGTGCGGCAAGCCTCGGCGAGGACGTGGAAACCTTTCGCGAGGTTGACGTACCCGACGAAGAGCACGCGCAACGGACGGCCGGGGAGCAAGTGCCGCGGGCGGCCGGGGCCGGTGGGCGTGAAGGCCGGCGGCACCACGAGGCCGCGGGAGGTATCGAAACCGGCGGCGGCGAGGGAACGCAGCGAGTGGGCGGAGTGGACGATGAGGCGATCGGCCAAGGCCATCTCCTCCCGCAGCCGGTCCAGGAAGCCCGTCGTGGGGATGGTCGGCGCGGGGCCCGCCCCGGGATTCGCCGCATACGCCGCGGCGCGGGTGGCGTACCAGGCGGGACCCGGGTCGACCTGCACATGGATCGTCCGCGCGCCCACCTGCCGGGCGAGGCGGAATTGCTCGAGGTTGGCGCACGTGTAACCAAGGGCGGTCGAGTCGGCCCCGAGTCCCCGCCGACGGTACACCTCGGCGGCGAAGCGCCCGAAACGTTCGCCTTGGGCGACCCAGCGATCGAAGGGGCCGCGCCGGTCCCAGCGGGCCCGCAGCACGTTCGACCAAGGCTCGGCGAAGACCGGGGCGTCGGCGAGTTCCGCGCGGTGACGTTGCGCCCACTTCGTCGGCCGCACCGGGCCCGGCAACGCGGCGGCCCAAGGCGCCCAGATATCCGTGCACAGCGCCGCCAAGCGCCGGCGACGGTGCAGCGCGACCGCGAGGCTGTAATGCTCGCGGCGTCCGAGCTGGCTGAGGTACCATTTCATCGGAGGAGGCGGCGTTGCAGGGCGGTGCGGATCGCCTCGGTGCGCCGCTCGAACGTCCACCACAGCGCCCCGGCCACGAGGACGAGCGCGGCGGTCGCGCCGGCGACGACGCACCAGCGCATGGCCCCCGCCACGTGCATCGCCGGACCGGCGAGGGCGGTGGTCAGGAGGATCGTCAGCGGCATGTGCGTGGCGTACAAGGTGTAGGAAATCGCGCCCAAGCCGGCGAGCGGAGCTCCGCGGAGGTTGGCGCGGACCGTCTCGCTCCAGACGAGGGCGACGGTCGCCACGGTGACCAAGGGAAGCGCCCAGGCACGGCAACCCGCCGGGAGGAAGGGCAGGCAAGCCAGCACCGCGACCAAGCCGAGCCACGGAAGCGGGCGGGGGCAGGCGCTCCCCTGCCCCGGACGTCGCTGTTCCCGACGGGCCAAGGCCGCGCCGGCCAGCCAAGGCAGCGCCAGCCACCACCCGCGCGGGCCGAGCAACCACAGGATGCCGAGGGCGCAGAGGGCCGCGCCGATCCGCCGCCCGCGCGGCCCGTCGCCGCAGGAGACCAGGACGACGGGGAAGAGCACGTAGAACCAGGCTTCGTAGGCCAGGCTCCAGAGCGGCGTATTGGAGCCGTACGGCGCGACGACCACGTCCTGCAGGAAGCAGAGATTGCCCACCAACGTGGGGAGGTCATGCCGGAAGGCGACGTCCGTCGCCATCGCCCCGGCCGAGACCACCGGGGCCGGACCACGCCACGCATCGCAGAGGAACGTGAGCGCCAGCGCCGGGATGAGCACGACCCAGAGGCGGGTGCCGCGACGCAGCAGGTAATCGGGCCAGGACCAGGTCCCGGCGGCGCGGCGGTGGAGCACGGAGCCGCCCACGAGGTAGCCACTCAGCACGAGGAAGATCCAGACCGCGGCCTCGCCTTGGGCGCTGAGAAAATAGAGGCCTTGCTCCCACCATTCGTAACCACCGGAGCGCCAGGGCGGGAGCAGGAAGGCGCGGACGTGCCCGACGCAGACGGCGAGCGCGGCCAAGCCACGGAGCAGCTCGAGGCCGGGGCGATGCTGCTCGCGGGAAGATGCCATGGTCGGTCGCGGTCAGGCCGGCGTCTCCCGCCGCAGGAGGCGGAGGTAGAGCCCGAAGCAAAGCGCCGCGATCAGGGCGACGGGCAGCAAGGCATACCAGCCGCCCCCGAGCGCGGCGGCGCCCGCTTCCGCCGCCCAAAGCGCCCCGCCGGCCAGCCCGGCCATCGCCAGCGTGAACGGATCCAGCCAGACGCCCGCGCGCCACCGCGCGACCACCAAGACCAAGCCGAAGTAGGCGGCGTAACCGAGCAGGAAGGCGAGGCCGGCGCCTTCCAGTCCGCGGAGGGAGATCAGCCACCACGCGAGCAGCCCCATCAGCACCGCGGAGGTTCCCTCGATGAGGACGACCGCCCGCGAAGATCCCCGCGCCAACAGCCAGAAGCCCAGCGGCCAGGCCAGCACGCGCAGGAAGACGCCCCAGTTCATCCAGCGCAGCACGTCCACGGCCCCTTCGAACTGCGGGTCGTCCTTGTAGAGCAGGTGGACGCACGTCCGCCCCGTCGTGAGGAGCAAGGCGAGCATCGGGAGGGCGAGCAACAGGCCCGCCTGGATCTGCTTCTCGGCGAGCGCCTTCGCCTCGGCCTCATCGCGGGCGGCGGCGACGCGCGGGAAGAAATCGGACGCCGCGGCGGCGTAGACGAAGCCCGGCAGGCTGCCCGCGATGGACAACGCCGCCTGGTAGTTGCCGACGGCGGCGAGATCCAGCTTCCAACCGAGGAGCAGCCGCACCGCGTAGGCGGCCAACTGGGAAAGCAACCCGACCAGCATGAGGGCCAAGCCCATCCGGATGAGCCCGGCGAGGTCGGCGCCCGCCGGCTCGGCGCGCGGGAGGCCCAAGGCGCGGACCTGCCGCCAGGTGACGAGGGCCGGGATGGCGGCCGCGAGCAACAGGCTCGGGGCGATGCCGCGCAGGCCGAAGGTCAGGATGAGCGGGAGCCCGCCGACCAGCGCTCCGATGGCCGCGGCGACCTGGACGAACGCCAACTGCCGGAGCCGACCATGCGCCTGGAGGATCGAGGTCCCCATCGCGGTCCCCACGATCAAGGGCGCCGCCAAGCCACCCACCAGCAGGTCGAAGGCGTAATCGCCGGACGGGAACGTGGCGTGGGCCACCGGCCAGAAAAGCGCCAAGGTGAGGGCGAGCGCGCCCCACGCCAAGAGCCGGCCCAAGGCCTGGACCGCGGCCACCTTGGCGGGGCGCTCCGGTTCGGCCGCGCCCGCGATGAGGCGCACGCCCGAGGTGCCCAGACCCCAGCCGGCGAACGTGGAGAGGTTGCCGCTGAACGCCCCGCAGATGCCCATGAGGCCGATGCCGGTGGGCCCGGCGACCCAGGCGATCACCTTGGCGCGGACGAACCCCGCCGCCAAGGTCGCGACCGAGGCTCCGCCCATGAGCGCGCTGGAACGGAGGATGCGGGCGAAGGCCATGGCTCAGGCGCCGAAGACGGCGCGGAAGGTCGCGATGACGCGGTCGCGCTGCTCCTCGGTGAGGCCGGAGCCGGACGGCAGGCAGAGGCCTTGGGCGAAGAGGCTTTCGCCGACGGCGCCCCCGTGCGTCTCGGCGCCCGCGAAGACCGGCTGCAGGTGCAGCGGCTTCCACAGGGGGCGCGACTCGATGTCGGCCGCTTCGAGGGCCAAGCGGACGTCTTCGCGGCTGCGCCCCGCGACCGCCGGATCGATGGTCAGGCAGGACAGCCACCGCGTCGACTGCCCCCAGGGCGCCTCCGGCTGGAAGGCGACGCCGGGCAGGTCGCCGAGCGCCTGCCGGTAGGCGCGGAAATGGGCGCGACGGCGCGTGACCTTGCTGGCGAGGCGGAGCAACTGGCCGCGGCCGATGCCCGCGCAGATGTTGGAGAGCCGGTAGTTGTACCCGATGGTCGAATGCTGGTAGTGCGGCGCGGGGTCGCGGGCCTGCGTCGCGAGGAAGCGGGCCTGCGTCGCCAACGCGGCGTCGGCCGTGACCAGCATCCCCCCGCCGGAGGTCGTGATGATCTTGTTGCCGTTGAAGGAGTGGATGCCGGCCCAGCCGATCGAACCGGGACAACGTTCGCCATAGGTGGCGCCCAGCGCCTCGGCCGCATCCTCGATCAACTTGACGCCGTGCCGCTCGCAGCATGCCTGGATGGGGGCGATGTCCGCCGACTGTCCGTAAAGGTGGACGAGCACGAGCGCCTTCGGGGGCCGCCCGGCCCGGGCCTTCGCCTCGATGGCGGCGCAGGCGAGCGCCGGGTCCATGTTCCAGCTGCGCTCCTCGCTGTCGATGAAGACCGGGCGGGCGCCGAGGTAGGCGATCGGCGCCGCCGAGGCGATGAAGGTGAGGTCGGAGCACAGCACCTCGTCGCCCGGACCGACGCCGGCCAGGCGGAGGGCGAGGTGCAGCGCGGCGGTCCCCGACGACAACGCCACCGCATGGGGCGAACCGACGAGGTCGGCGAACTCGCGCTCGAACGCGTCGACGTGCGGGCCGACCGGCGCGACCCAATTGGCCTCGAAGGCCTCCAGGACGAACTCGACTTCGGCGGTGCCGACGTCGGGCGGGGAAAGGTAGATGCGGGACATGGAGGAAGGGTTCAGCGCCAAGGACGGTCGGGGAAGATCCCGAGCCCTTCGAGCTCCCGCAGCAGCGCCTGCACGTCCTGACGCGCCAGGAGTTCGGGGAAAGGGGTCGGCGAGGAGAGGCGGATGAACATCTGTTCGCTCTTTTGGTTGAGGCCGTGGTTCTGGATATCCTTCAGGAGCAAAGGGAGCCGCTCCAGGCGGCCGACCAGGCCGTCGCGCCAACCTTCCCGCTGGTCCTCGTAACGGTTCGGCTCGCCGTTCACGAGGTGCCAGAACGCGACATGCTGCCGGCCGCCGCGCGGCACCAGGTAGGTGCCGGCCTCGTACGGCCGCAAGGGGCGGCCGCCCACCTGCGTCGCCACGCCGTAGCGTCGCTCGGTCCGCACGCAGCCATTGTTGACCCAGCAGGAATCGGGATTGTGGGAGCCCGCGTCCACGACCGACACCTTGCCGGGCTCCCAGTAGGCCGCGTAGACGAGGATCTGCAGGTCGCCCTTGGCGTAGACGGCCTGGGCGACCTGGGAATAATTGAGGATGCCCTGCACGTTCGCGGCGGCCGCGGAGCCCACGGCCACCGGCACGTCGCGGCGCACCCAGCCCGCGACCGAGCCCGGCAACGCCCGCGCGACGTCGCCGGTGAAGCGGCGGCGATGGTCGGCGAAGCCCTCGACGGCGACGAGGAGGGCGACGAGCGCGAGGAGCGCGCCGACTCCGGCGATGAGCAGGGCGCGGCGCATGGTCAGAGGATCCGGGCGGGGTTACCGACCACGG
>JACCDX010367137.1_pt1 | contig 10635 bp, 8 predicted proteins | sample 7449681 | NCBI WGS metagenome assembly JACCDX01 (sample SAMN15323450, study PRJNA562643) | freshwater metagenome | isolation source: river surface water | place: USA:Blue River Watershed | collected 2017-08-18
ACCGCACCACCACCTCCACCACCACCTACAATCAGAACTTGTGCATTTGAAATCGCTGATCCTGGTGCGAATGTTGTCGTTCCTGTATTTGAAAATCTATGGACTCCGTAGAGAATACTGTTGCTGGGGTAAGTTGAATAGGTTCCGCCTGCGTTGCTATTAATGTTCAGAGGAGTGACTTGACCCCATGTCTCGCTTCCTACGTTGTTAATATTCAGTCCTGATATATCCACATTGGTAATCGCTTTGTACGTTGCCCAATTGGCTGGTTCTCCCCCAGTCATCATGTAATTCGATGACCCATCCCAATAGATGTTCATCCAGTTGCTAGTAGCAAATATGTAGGACCCAGATATGTTGACTCCACCTGAAACCGTCATGGTAAGATTGGAAGCAGTTGCATTCGAAAGTGTCCAGAAGGCACCACGATCATTGGAGGTTAATACTGGAACGGTAACAAGACTGAACGCATTGTTGGTAAGACGATACACTGTAGAGAATGTACTGGATGCGAGTGTAAGCGCTGTTCCGGAAACGTTCGATGTAATCCAGCGCGTTTCGGTTGGAGCAGTGATTCGGACTTTGTTGGAAAGAGATGTAAGTTGTGTGTTGTAATTCAAATCGACACCAAGAGATGCTACACTTGTAAGACCTGTATTTGGAGCAGCTGCGTAATATGGATGGGTAGAGGGAAGACTGGTTTGAAGACCCCACTTCCACGCAAGATATCCTTCTATTTGTTGTGCTCTCGCCGTGGTCACAGTTCCGTTCAAAACAATGATTTCACCAATAAAACCATTAAAAACCGTATTGAATACTGGAGTACGACCGATTTGTATTCCTGGACTGGCATTTAAACTTACAACATTCGCATCTGAACCAACCAACGAACCATTCACATACCCAGCGCGGAATCCTGGAACGTAATAGGCATTCACAATGAAGGCAGGCTCTGTAGTTGGATTTCCTGTATAGTTTGGAAATGCGTTTGCTATTGTGAGATCATTTGCGTAGAAACCAAATTGAAATCCAGTTGTTCCTGAAAATCTGACTTGCACAACCGAGTTGTCACTCGATCCTGAGCCACAAAGAATACTACCTGCAGATGTTCCTTGACGTCTTATCACAGAGATAACTGCGAAGGAGCGATTTGAATAGAGATCTTGTGTACTCAAATATGCTGTTCCTCCAAGTGATATTGCTCCGAGTCCATTGATTGCATTTGAAACGTAAGTTGGCGCTACGATTGCACTTGCACTGTTTCCAGCGCCTGATTTATCAACCCAGGTTGAGACTGTCGCACCGTTTCCTGGAGCTAGTCCATTTCCATTCGGATCGTTTCCATCCAACCACATGACAGTACTTCCAATCGTATTTGGAGTTGATGTAAGAAGACGACCGAGACCCACGTTACTCACATTGGAAATTTGGTATCCGCTCAAATCTACATTTGTAATTGCTTTGTAAGTTGCCCATTGAGATGGATCTGGTTCAGACATGATGTAGTTGGAGGTTCCGTCCCAATAGAGACTGATCCAATTGCTCGCTGGGAGGGAATATGGACTTGTGAGACCAACTGTTCCTGTTAGGGTCACGGAAAGATTGGATGTAGTTGTGTTGGAAAGTGTCCAGAATACTCCGCGTTGGTTTGAAGTTAAAGTTGGAACTGTCAATGCGTTGAACCCAGTGTTCGTGAGGCGATATACTGTAGAAAAACTACTGAGATCAAGTGTGAGGGATGTTCCTGTAACATTGGATGTAATCCAACGAGTTTCTGTTGGAGAGGTTAAGCGAATTTTTGTATCGGCACCTGCATACACAACAAGATTGCTCGATGCGTCGTTTGAGATGGAACCATAATTGTTTATAGTGGATGTTCCAAAGATTGTAGGGGCTGCAAAGCGAATATTTGAAGTAGCTGTAAGAGTTAGATTGTTTGCAGAATCGGTAGTAACAGACCCATATGCATTCAATGTGTTGGAGCTAAACAGAGGTGCATTGGAATAATATGGATGAGTTATAGGAAGTTTTGCTTGGATACCCCATTTCCACGCAAGATATCCTTCCATCTGCTGACGTTGAAGTGTCGTCAATGTATTTGAGAAATAAAGAACCTCATAGATACTTCCTACAAATTGTTGTCCTGCTCCTGTTGCTGCGATGTTGACTGCAGTAGATGCGAGGTTCATATTCGTCACCGTGGTTCCAGTTGTTGTATATGCAGTTCCGTTCAACCAACCGTAGTGAGTAAAATTACTTGCTGATCCGTTGTATGCAGCATTGTGAACGGATATATTGATTGTATTGGTTGAAACAGCTGTATTGATTCCGAAGTTTCCTGAGTAGGTCGTACCGTATACGTTACTGTTCGTCTCTACATACGCCACATATCCTTGATTCAAGGTTCCAATGTTTCCATACGAAAACAGACCACGAGTGGCAGCAAGTGAGGTGCAGTTGTATACGATTACCATTGTGAGTGGAGTTGTGGATCCAGTTGCAAGACCTGAAAAGGATGCTCTGGTAAGGTTTGTTCCGTTGAACGTGAGTGCGTTATTTGCATATGTCACTGTGCCTGAATTTGAAAAGTTGTTGGCTCGTCCACTCTTGTCGTTCCATTGTGAGACGTTAGAACCGGTACGAATAACCGTTGCTGAATCCGATGCGTCTAACCATAGATTCAATCCAGTGATTGCTGAATTGCATGGGTCTAAGAGAGTTCCTGTCGCACGTACCACATTGACTTTTGTTGTATTGGAAATCTCATACCCACTCATATCCACATTCGTAACCGCACGATACGTGGCCCAAGCAGTCGCATCTCCAGATCCACCTCCTGCTGCCATGATGTAGTTGGACGACCCATCCCAATACAAACTGATGGCGCTGTTGGAAGGAAGGTTGTAAGGACTTGTCAATCCAACGGTTCCTGACAGAGTGATGGGCATGTTCGCAGTGGTTGTGTTGGACAATGTCCAGAAGGCACCACGCTCGTTGGAGGTCAGAGTTGGAACTGTGAGAGAATTGAATCCAATGTTGGTGAGGCGATAGACAGTGGACAAGGTGTTGGAGGAAAGGGTCAACGATGTTCCTGTGACGTTGGACGTAATCCAGCGATACTCGGTAGGTCCAGTCAAGCGGATGTTGGATGTAGCAGACAACACTAAATTGTTGGACGCATCGCTTGTAACGCTCCCAGTAGTGACACCTGAGCGAGTGATTGCGTAGGAGGACGCATTGTTCATTGCGTATCCGCTCATGTCCACATTGGTAATCGCACTGTAGGTTGACCAAAGAGCTGCATTCGCATCTGGTCCAGTCGGACCTGTAGTTCCAGTCGGACCTGTGGTGCCGGTTGGTCCTGTTGTGCCTGTTGGTCCAGTTGTTCCAGTCCAGCCTGTTGGTCCAGTTGTTCCAGTTGTGCCTGTGTGACCAGTGGGAACGGTCTGAAGAATGGTCGTATGAATGTGTGAAATCGTCGCATCACGGAATTCAATTGTCAACGCAGCACTTCCAGACGCTCCACTGAAATTGCCGTACAACCGAACACGGATTCGTTTGGTGAGGTCGGCAAGAGTGGTGCTCGGAACGAAAAAGTCATGAATGATTTCGGATTGGACAGTCAACACTGCATCTGGTCCTGCGGCTCCGGATGCGATCAGGTTTGGATTGCTTGTTCCATCTGCGTCCACGGAATAGACATCTGCGTAAATAGTGACGCCAGGTTTGTCTGCGAGACAATGAAGATTGAAGTCCCAGATTCCTCCTGCGATGAAGGTGTTGGTCAAGGTTCCATTGGTGGTCAAGAAGGTTCCAAGCAAGACATCGTTCGTCGCAGATTGCGTGGTTGTAATTGTAGTTTGGGTTCCAGTGTTCGCATTGAGACTTAGTGTTCCATCGGTTATGGGCGCAGTTCCTCCTGCTGTGTCCATGAAGAGAACAAGACCTCCAGAAATACCATTGAATCCTGCTGGACCAGTGGGACCGGTAGTTCCTGTTGTTCCTGTCGTGCCTGTGGTGCCTGTTGTTCCTGTTGTTCCTGTGGTTCCGGTTGGTCCAGTCGCTCCGGTAGGACCGGTGCCCAAAGGACCAGTCGCACCAGTCCAGCCAGTCGGACCTGTGGTTCCTGTATCTCCAGTCCAGCCAGTGGGTCCAGTGGTTCCTGTGGGTCCTGTCCAACCAGTCGGTCCAGTCCAACCAGTTGGTCCAGTGGTTCCGGTTGGTCCTGTCCATCCAGTGGGTCCAGTCGGTCCAGTGGGACCAGTGCCCAGAGGTCCGGTAGGTCCTGTCCAACCTGTAGGACCAGTCCAGCCTGTAGGTCCTGTTTCACCAGTCGGACCAGTAGTTCCTGTAGGGCCAGTCCATCCTGTAGGTCCTGTAGGTCCTGTTTCCCCTGTGGGACCAGTTGGACCAGTTCCCAGTGGTCCGGTAGGTCCAGTCCATCCAGTTGGTCCTGTGGTTCCTGTAGGACCAGTCCAGCCAGTAGGACCTGTCCAACCAGTAGGGCCTGTTGTACCAGTTGGTCCAGTGGTTCCAGTTGGTCCAGTCCAACCAGTTGGTCCAGTTTCACCTGTGGGACCAGTAGGACCAGTGCCCAGAGGTCCGGTAGGTCCAGTCCAACCTGTAGGTCCAGTTTCACCAGTAGGTCCAGTGGGACCGGTTCCGAGGGGACCTGTTGGTCCTGTTGTTCCGGTTGGGCCAGTCGCTCCGGTAGGACCTGTGCCTAAGGGTCCAGTATATCCGGTTGGTCCTGTGGTTCCAGTTGGACCGGTTGTACCTGTAGGACCTTCTACACCACCATATGGAAGATCATTCCATGCAGTTGTGCCGTCTCCTAACTTAAATTTTCGCGTATCTGTTTCCAAACCTATTTCCCCCTGGAACAAGATTGGATTGGCGGCCGACCATTGCGCCAATGTGCCCCTTCGCAACTGAATGTGGATCGGCATCCCTTGTTATATTTGAGAACACACTTTCCTCATGTGACGCCTCCGCAGTCGATTAACGCAGGGATATCTCCATACACGCTAGAAGGTGTTCCTCCATCAAATACACTTCCAAGTCCAGTGTCTGATGGAAAATAGGGTAGACTTGCCCAATTGTTGGTTCCATCTCCTAACTTCATACGATTTGTGTCTGTTTCAATTCCAATCTCTCCTGCAAGAAGTCTTGGGTTTGCTGCGATCCAGTTCGCAGCCGTATCGTGGCGTAACTGAACACGCTTTGCTACAGTCGGACACTGCGTCATTATACTTCACATACATTATCCACTGCACCACCCAAATCCACCGTATCGTATACACCACCAGCACCACCGGCATCGATGATATCGCAAATCTCTGGTTCTGCTCCATTGGCGTCCCAGACAACCGAGGTAGGTTCCGCTGGACACCGCTGAATACGATCTTCGCAGACGCAGACACCAGTCAAAAAGTTCCATTCCAGAGATCCATTGGTGGAATCCATGTAGGAAGGTTTGAGAGTTGGATTGCGAATGATTGCCTTGCGACGAACGGCTTCAATATAGAGACCGGCATCTCGTGTTTGGGAATGAAAGGATCGTGTCTTTCCAACCTGAATCGGAACCCATGGGAGCTCAGATGGAGGCGGTTTGTCCGCATTGAAAAAAGCATTTGCTAGGTGAAGCCCAATCGCAAGGGCCATCAACCCAGCTACAAGCAGGTTTATGTTCATTACTTCTGTCTTAGATATCGTCTACGTCCACTTCATCCTCAGATTCCGCTTCAAATACAATTCCACCTTCGTCGTTCGCCTGGTCTGCTTCGGATACAAACAACTTCGGATTTACATCAGGCTTAACCTTTCGCAACTTGGTGACCTGATCATCACTAAACACGGCTACAATCTCATGGGTCATGGTTCCACCCAACCCTGTTTCCATTAACATTACAATACTCCCTGGGTCTACCCAGACACTCTTCTTTCCCTTTCCTCTCAATCCTCCACGAAGCGGCATAATGATGTTGTGCTCGACGACCTTCTTTCCCTCGTGTGCGTCTTGGGAGATGGTGGAATAGAAGACCTCCATACGCCCCTGACCCATTCTGCGCAGAACACGACCCACATGTACATCCTTGATTTCATCGTAATACATTCCTAACTTCTTCCGGTTTTCAATGTCTGCGTAGTCGGAGAGCAGATCATCTACGAGGCAGCGGTTGTTGCGAGCCTTTGAGCTCTCAGAGTTGCGTTGGGACTTGTGCCCAGAACCTCCTGTTAAATTGCGTGGCATTTTCTACACTTATCCATGGTTCTAAAAAGTAAAAATCCGTTTTTTGACATGAACATTATGTTTGAACATTTCTTTATTCGCTTTCATCCATTGGTTTGGGTGTCTCTGGAGGAGTCCAGAGCTTTACCTTCTTCTTCGCAGGCTTGCCACGCTCACAGGAACACACTGGAGCCTTGCCTAACCGAGCAGCTTCTTCACAATGCTCGCACGAAGAAGGTTCTGCAAAGAGACAGTCTCTACACACCCAAGGCGCTGCAGCACCATCCCAATCATCTACACGTTGATACCCAGGATCACCACATTTATAACAGTCATTCTTTACACGAGTTGCAGAAAGAGGAGGACAAGGAGCAGGAGAAGGAGCAGGGGAAGCATGGGGCGATTCAGCCTCTTCGCGAGGCGTTGTTGCATACGAACTAGGAGTATAAGCCATTTTGTCACAATATCCACTTCCCTGCTCTGAATGTTTCCGTTTTGATAGCAGTCACATATCAAAACGGATATGTTCGTGTCAGATGTATAACAGTGTCGAAATGGCATTAGCAACACTTCATCGGGTCTTTAGGAGCGCAAATGCTCAGAAGGGACTCATCGCACTCTATTCTGCTTCAAATTCGGAATGCCGTAGGAATGGAAAACTTGGTATGGAAGTCGGAATGGCAAGAGAGAAGGATCAGGTTGCAGTTATCAGTCTCTTTCTTGGAGATAGTGTGAATCATGATATCTCAAATGATCTTCCAGAAGACATCCTTGTGTTCGGAGAAAAGATCTCTATCAAACACAGTTCATCTAAGGTCGGAACAAAGGTAAAGGTAAAATGGACATCAGAAAATGAGTCTGTAGAAGCTGCGAGAGCATCCCTTCTCTCTGCACCAGACGATTATTATCCTCACTTACTTATCACGTATTTGGATGCAAGTAGAAATTTGATTACTATTATCGGTATTAGTTCTGAACACAATCGGAATACAATTCGTAGTTTAGGTGAGAGTGCATTTCATGTTCCAGGAGGAAACAGTCGAGGGATTGAGTATTCTCCTTCCGCAATGAAAGAGCTTCTTCGTGTTCGCGAATTTACAGTTGAGATTCACACTTCGCTCGATATGATTCTATGTCCTATTGAGCGCCGGGTTCAGATGCTGCGGGACATGGGGGTTGAAGTAGACTTAGAACCTTCCTCCCAACAAGATAGCCAAGCAGTGGCGGCACGGCATTCCCAATAGGTTTGTATGCTTTACTCGACTTCTTTCCTGGTTCCATAAGAAGGCAATGAGGAGGAAACGTTTGAATCAATGCAGCTTCTCGTACAGTAAGCCGTCTTTCTAGTAAATGATCTTCGTAATTTTTTCCATTTCTAATTCTGCGGAACTCAATGTTTCCATGATGTTCTGCTCGCATTGTTGGTGCAAACTCATCTAGACCAACTTCTTTTTGCCCTTGGCCTTTCTCAAGTCGTTTTGCTTTCGAGTATACCTGTTGCGCAGAATCATCAGTCTCATCTGGTTCTTTGAGATGCTCAAAGTATCTACCAATCAGACACTCTCGTCTATTTTCTGTAATTAGATTCCAATCTTCTCCAACGTTAGACCGCAGATCGTTGCGAATTCCCAGAATAATAACCCTCCAACGAGTTTGAGGAATTCCATACTCTTCGCATTTGATCAGTTGATACTTTACTTCATATCCAACGTGAGAGAAGTCTTCGATGATTTTCTTAATCGGTTCGCTTTTCATAGTTAACAATCCATTTACGTTTTCTGCAACGAATACAGACGGTTTTACCTTTGATACAACCTTTACGAAGGACTGGTATAGAGTTCCGCGAGAAGAATCGAACCCTTGTCGCTTTCCAGCATGACTAAAGTCCTGACAAGGAAATCCACCAATCACAACATCTGCGTCTGGAAATGTATACTCTTCCTTTAGAAGCGTGTTGATATCGGTTAGATGATAGTTGTGACTCCAGCCGTTGATGTCAGCAATCTCTTTCGCTTCTTTTAGAATGTCATTCTGAAACACAATTTCAAAGGGAAGACGCTTGAGATTTACAAATCCGTTCAACGAGTACTTCGAATCAATAAACTGAGGATCCACGCTCTGCTGGTGAACAACCGCCTGTTCTGCAAATCCAATGTCCATTCCTCCCATTCCAGAAAACAGAGAAATAACACGATACTTATGCATTTGATTCTCTACTCTACTGTGAAAAGAATTCCTTTTTTCGCCAATCAAAACGGATCGAATGTTTACAAGTATTTGTATATCGGGAAAAAATGGCATCTAACACTCGTACTACTCGTCCTTCGTTCACAGTGAACCAGGAGGGCCTCAGTGAAGTTATTCGTCGCCGCACAGAAGGCGATATCGTGATTCCGGATCATCAGCGTGGGTTTGTATGGGGTATCGTTCGTCAACAAGAACTCGTCGAGACAGTGCTTTCTGGAATGCCTATTCCTACCATTATCATTCAGCAGCCTGTTCGGGAACCTGGTACGCTTGAAGATGGTCACCAGCGTCTCCAGACTATGGAACGTTATATCAACAACGATTTCCCAACAAAGGATGGTCGGTTCTTCCGTGATCTCTCTATCGAGGAGAGAATGTATATTAGTAATTATCCTATTCCAATCCTTACCTACCGCAATGCGTCTAAGGAGCAGGTCATCACTATCTTCTATCGCTTCCAGAATGGGTTTCCTCTTACAGTTGGAGAGAGGCTTCACTCATTGTCTTCGCTCTCCCCTCTTGTAAAGTTTACCAAGATGGTTATCATGACTCCTGGTTCTGGTCTTCATGATCGAGCTGCAGCTGTCTGGGGTGCTCGTGGAACTGCAGAGGATCCACGCAGGAGGGTGTTTCTGAATGCATGTGCTATGGTCGCAGGCCTTGCCTTTGGATCAAGTTACTTCAGCAGAAAGCAGGCTGACTTTGAGAGACGAGAGGGAGATGGCCCAATGGCAATTGCACGTGAATTTGATACAGATGTTGTTCTTGCAAAGCTCCGTCAGATCCTCGCAATCTATGAGAAGACAGATGCTCGTCATCATCTCGGTGGAAAGCGTCAGATGAATCTCCAGTGGGATCTTGGAAAGTTGACTGGATATATCGCTCACAGTTTGAATGTGATTGAAAGTGAAAGATGGCCTATGCTTGAGTCAAGATGGGTAGATTTCCTTGTAGAAACGAGGCAGACTCCTCCTCGTCTCACTGGTCTGCATGACTATGTGAACAATGACACACGCAAATGGCTTGAATCTAGGTGGAAGTCTGGTTGCCACTATGTGATGCCTGATCTGTTTGAGAACCCAAATCCAGATTCCTCGAATGATGAGGATGAGGATGATAGCGATGAAGATTAAATTAAACTTGTAACCATTTCTGCATACTCCTTACTTCTGTTTTTCCATTCTACCATCAAAACGAATCCAACTTCTTCATGAAACTAGAACTTGGAGAAATGTCAACCATTAACACTATCGCTCTTGGGGGTGGCCAGAACGCACAGTTCTCTGCTACCCCAGGGAGTTATGAAAATGCAAAGAAGGTTATTTGTGTTGCATATACTGATGAGATGTCGGTTGCAAGGGACTCGCACCGGGACTTGAAGATTGGATGTGAATCAAACCTAGTTTCATCCAATCAAGATATTCTTGATCGGGTTGAGAATGGCAGTCTTGTAGTTGTGACATCACAGAAGGACTTTGTGATTGGATTGGTTGGAGACAGTGTAAAGAACGCTGATGTTTGGGAAAAAAGTGGTGGACATGTGTTTCGTTATGCAAGACAATTCTTTCCTTTGACAGATATCCTTTCCAAAGATGTATATCAGGAGAAATGGGATGCAACCTGTCAGGTTCTTGGTTGTGAAGGAAAGAATCCGAAGTACTTGTTCCATTCTCGCTTCTGTGGATATGGAGCTTGCTATGTACCTGCACTCATCTCTGCTCTGCGTTGTAATATGTTCCCACGACTGAAGTAACTCTAATCTGTACCTAATGTCCTGTGCTCTCTTTTTCCATTCCATTCATACTCCATACCCCAACACCGTTTCGACCATCAAAACGGATCCATTTTCATCAAGAAACTAGACATTGGTGAAAATGTCAGCAACACGGTCTTTGACTCTTGGGGGTGGCGCCACGCGTAGTGGTCAGGCTACCCCAGGGAGTTTCCGTAACTCTAGTGCCCGGTCTTCTGGTTCGTCCGGATCTGAACACCGTGGCAAGACGCAAAGGGGAGGTCCTGGGAACGGCGTACGCCTTTCTGCAAGGGACATTATGCATGGGAAAACCGCCCCTGACGGCAAGGCTCAGCCTCAGCCACAGGACGACTACCCAGGCTTAGAGGCGATTTTGAAGAAGGCCCGCAAGATGAAGCCATTC
>JACCDX011728451.1_pt1 | contig 10635 bp, 8 predicted proteins | sample 7449681 | NCBI WGS metagenome assembly JACCDX01 (sample SAMN15323450, study PRJNA562643) | freshwater metagenome | isolation source: river surface water | place: USA:Blue River Watershed | collected 2017-08-18
AACTCTTATATACAAAGTAGTGACGTAATAACTCGTCGCTTTCGTGGTGATCAGGATTATATAGAAACACAGATACCAAACAATGTGTTTTGGCCAGATAACTGGATAAGAAGTTACAAGTGGGAAATGCGTGACAGGAAGTCAATGGTGCAGCAGGGCAACACCTATACGTTTACTAAACCAGAGAATCCTGTTATATTTCCTGATACTTCTATTGCAGTTTTTCATGGTACTCCTAATCCACACGAATGCGCTGACACTTGGGTGAAACAAAATTGGGCTTGATTAAAAATCCAAAAACCTATGAACAAAAGAAACAGAATATCAAATTTATTTTAAGTCAGTTAACAGACAGCAATCGAAATGTCTTCATGAGAATGTATTCTCATACTGATTTAGATAAAGATATAAACATGGTTGTTGATGAATTACCCAACAACCGTGTTGACTGGGCATTGCAACAATGCAAGAATAGTTACTACGCAATCTTTAAAATACTTGAAGGAAAATTATGAACACAGGTGTCAAAAAGCGAATTGGATTCGCATGTAAATACATGCATCCAGATCAGACACTTCCGGTAAAACTACTAGAAGAAAAGCAACGCCCCTTGACTGAAAAGTCAACGACACTTGCATGGCTTAATCGCCAGAAAAAAACCGCAGCAGAAGACAAACTATGGGAAATCCTACGCCATAATGCAAAGGCTGCATACAATCTTGTAAAATATGTTGGAGGACTTCCCAGTGAGTTACGTATGGTACGTCTTGGCTCAAATCAGCTTCCTGTTTATACTGAGCCATCTTGGAGTTACTTTTGGAAGCAGGCGGATGTTATTAACTATGCCTCTAGAGAATATAGAAAAGTGGGTGATCTTGCACGTGAGCTTGATGTTCGCCTGTCTTTTCACCCTGGTCAGTTTACCGTTCTTGCTAGTGATAATCCCGATGTAGTTCGTCGCAGTATTGAAGAGTTTGAATACCATTGTGAACTTATTCGCTGGATGGGTTACGGTGTTAAATGGCAGGACTTCAAGTGCAACGTTCATATCAGCGGCAAACTAGGCCCACAGGGTATTATTGATGTATTGCCCAAGCTAAGTCCCGAGGCACGTAATTGCATCACGATCGAGAACGACGAAAATAGTTGGGGACTTGACGCCAGTCTAGAGCTAAGTAATCATGTAGCCCTAGTGTTGGATATCCATCATCACTGGGTCAAGACTGGAGAATACATAGATGTCACCGATGATCGCGTTGCTCGTATTTTTGATAGCTGGCGTGAAGCTCGCCCTGTTATTCATTTTAGCACAAGCAGGGAAGATCTGTTACCAAATTTTGATGCAAACACAAAGCCCGAGATGGAAACCCTGCTCGAACAAGGTTTTAAAAAGCAGTCGCTAAGAGCACACAGTGATTATGTCTGGAACAATGCTGTAAATGACTGGGCTCTGAGTTTCTGGCCCTACGCTGACATCATGGTAGAAGCTAAAATGAAGAACCTTGCATCAGTTCAGTTACTAGAAAGGTTCAAACAAATAAATACTGTATGAGTTATATAAACAGAATGTATGGTTCAAAGCCATTAGTAACAAATACAGTAGATAAAAACCCCAACCGCGTGGTTGGGGGTTTAAAAGGTCAGGGTGCTGACCACTATAGTATCCTAGGCGAGGATGGCGTAGAAAGAACTGTTCCTACTCAAAAGTATGTTCAGGCTCTTGAAGAAAAAATTCGCCAGCAAGACGCTAGACTTGCCGCCCAGGATGCAAAATTCTCAGTAATAGAAAGACGTTTAAGGAGTTTATCAAATGATCAACGAGTTGTTGTTGCAAACCAAAGAATGGTTAACCAATCGTTTAAACGAACGGACGACCTATGATGGTCTAGTAATAGCCGGTGTTGGTGTTGCGTATTTGGTTCTAGAACCAATTGCAGCACTAGTTGCTTATGCAGCAATTGGCTATGGAATCTGGACTGCTGTTAAAAAGGAAAACCGTTGAACTGGATTGAAATAGACAAAATACTGCATGAACTTTATGACAAACACTATGGCAAGAGTCCAGAAGATTTCATAAAAGCAGCTATGAAAAAGTTCAGTTGGGAAGAAAAACAAGCAAAAGACAATACTGAATTTATTATAAAGCAGAAAAACAGACTATAATCTTCCAATAGGAAGTTCACTGCTAGCAGGAAAATCCCAGACTTTTTTACGCTCAACGCCCTTGCGTTGGGCGAATTTTTTTGAATTACATTCCGAACATACGTGGAAATAATTATTACTCAATCGTTTTGGGTCCATATTTCCACGATTTCTGGTAAATTCCTTACCACAATTATCACAAAAAAAGTGTACAATTGTTCGAACTCGTGTATAATTATGGCTGAGACCAGTCTTACTTTTTCTAGTATGCTGCGTCTGTTCAAATGTTTCTTTTATAAACATAACACTATTTAGTCACATTAAGATTATAGAATTTTACGATAAATATTAGAGAGGTAAAAAATGTCCATATGCACAATAACTGAGTCAGCTAAAAAACAAATAAACACCCTGTGTGAAGAAAACGGAGTGTTTGGTATTAGTCTTAACATTAAAGGCGGCGGATGCGCTGGTTTTGAATATGACTGGGGAACTGTTGCAACTGAATCAGATGTCGCAGCAGAAGATGAAATAATAAACACTGGTAATGGAAATTTCGTAATAGGTGGTTACAGTTTAATGTATCTTGCCGGAACAGAAGTAGATTATGTTAGATCACTAGTGGGTAGTAATTTCGAAATACGTAACCCAAATGCAAAAAGCAGTTGTGGTTGTGGAGTAAGTGTAAACTTTGATATGGACATGTTCTCACCATACGATTAAAATTAAAACGGAGTTAAAATATGGCAAGACAGATTGTAGACATCGGGATCGAAGGTAATGACGGTACTGGTGATAGCATTCGTGAAAGTTTTCGTAAAGTAAACGAAAACTTTAGAGAGATATATGCGATTTTTGGTCAAGGAGCCCAGATAGGGTTTACTAACCTAAATGATACACCAAATACATATGTTAACAACGGTGGAAAAATAACCCTTGTTAAGCCCGATGAATCTGGTCTTGAATTTTATGAATTAGTTTCAGATGCTGGAACAAACGATCCAAACGATCCAGAAAATAGTGTAACATTTACTATTGAAGGTGATAAACTAAAAATAAGTGCGGTAAACACTAGATTAAGTCAGGATCCAAGTCCAGCACTGGGCGGCCCTCTTAATGCATCAGATGCTATTGCATACGATACCGTTACCCAGACTATTTTAACAAATACTGGCGCTGGACTTAACATAGACAGTCTTGTAAATGAATGGAACTTGGCACATCCATTAGCTCAGCCAATTACTTCAAATAACATATTGGTAAGCAAGGGTTACACTGATCAAAACTATGTAAGTTTAAATGGCGATACTATGACTGGTCCACTAGTTGTTCCAGCAAACGCTATCGGAAACCAGGTTCCAAGAAGAAACGAAGTTGTTGGAAAATCTGGCGATACTATGACTGGTGCGCTAACACTTTTTGGTGATCCAACATCTGAACTACATGCAGCAACAAAGCAGTACGTTGATAACAATAGCTTTAGCAGTACAACAAACTTCTATGTAAGCAAAACTGGTAGAACATACGCTGAAATGGTAAGCGATGGTGTGCCAGTTTCAAAGATAGGTCGTGGACTAGCTTATGCGTTTTCATCAGTTGGTGAGGCTTGCTACTATGCTGAATCAGTTATGTTTAATTCCAGCATAGAACTGGGACCATATAGTCAACCTATAACAATAAATGCTGGAGCATCGTTGTCCGTAACTGATGCTATACCAATGACTACAGCTGGTTCTTATACTAGACTACGCATTTCCAACAATGCAGGTTCCCATGTAGATCAAGGTGACCCAACAAACACAGATCTAATACCAGGAAAAGTTGTTGTAGGAAGCCAGTCTGGTGCTAGGGGGTTAATTACAAACTATGCTGGGCCCAGTGGTTCAGTTGACTTAATTGACCTAGATATGGTATATGATGCACAGATTTCCAGTGTTTCAAGATCAAGTAACGTAGCAACAATTACTACAACTGAACCACATGGATTTACTACTGGTACCATAATAGTTGTTAACTGCTCAGATAATACTTACGACGCATTATCTGGAGTATCAATCACAGTAACTGGTACAAATACCTTTACTTATTCTAACACCGGGGCAAACAGTACAACAACATCCGCCACCGGGTTTGCATCTCTTGGTTTCGTAGCTGGTGAAAATCTGTATTTCGATAATGCTGTTCCTAGCGAACAAATCACTATCTTTATAGAAAGTGGAGAATATTTTGAAGAATTCCCAATTCGTGTTCCACAAAATACAAGTATAGTTGGTGATGAACTAAGAAGAGTTATTATAAGACCAAAAGATGGGGTAAGCCAGTCTCCCTGGAACAAAGTTTATTTTTATAGAGACACAACAGTAGACGGTTTAACAACTGCTTCACAAAATTATGGTTATCATTATCTAACAAATCCTACCAATAGAACATCCACACCAAAAAATAACAAAGACATAGATTGCTTTATGATGAATGATGCAACAAGTTTAGTTCATATAACTGTTGCAGGACATGGTGGATTTGCTGTTGTTATGGATCCAGAAGGCCAAATAAAAACAAAGAGTCCATACATACAGGGTTGCACTAGTATAGCAGCTAGCATAAACAAAAAAGCATTCCGTGGTGGTATGTACATTGATGGATTCGTGTCAAGATTACCAGTAACCTTGACAGCCACATATAGTAATGCAACACAAATTGTAGTAACTGGTCCGTCAGCAAAACTTACTAGACCATTCACTACAACAACCAGTATACTACCAAAAACTCCCACAAGTTTCTTTGTAAGAGGTACCAGATATCAAGTAAATAACATTGTTTCTGTAACTGGCGGTACTGATGCTCTGCCAACTACTACTATTACACTAAATTTGGAAACAGCATTTAGCGGTGATAGTGGAAGCGTTGTTACTCTTGAAACTGCTGGAAACAAGAGCGTTCTTGCAACTCACTTTACTCAAATAAACGATTTGGGTTACGGTTGCGTCGCTGCTAATAACGCATTACTTGAACTAGTTAGCATATTTACATACTACAACCATACTGCATACTATAGTATTAACGGTGCGCAAATACGATCAGTTAATGGTTCAAACGCAAACGGTTTTTATGGTCTAAAGGCTGAAGGCAGTGACCCACTAGAAGTTCCAAGACCAATAAAACTACTAGATGACACAGTACAAATTGCTAGAGTTTATAAACGTGGAATGTTTGACTCAGCAGTTTACAACTCAGCAAACAGCACATCTGTAATAATTTCAGATTTTACTTTTATACCATATAGTGTAACTGAATTTGAATTAAACCATCCAGTTGCTGGTAAGACTGCATATGTTTCATCAAGTGCAACTCCAGTTAAGAGTACACAAAACATATCATCAATAAGTAGAACTACAAACACAGTAACGGTTATAACCGCTGACGATCACGGATTTGTTAACGGTGATAGTGTTGTAATTTCAGGCGTAACTGGAACTCCTAGTTTTAATGGAACATTTACCGTAACAGTTAGTAACGCTACAACATTTACATATTCACAAACAGCAGCAAATGGTTCAGGTTCCGGTGGTACAGCTACACTTAACAAAAAACTAGTTAGACTTAACATGGGTTCTGGTCTAGACGGAAACTCTGCAAAAATAGTTGAAGACCTTGCTGATGGTGATTACGTAGTTCTTAGATCAAATCAGAACTTTAAGTTCTCAGGTGATTTCCAAGCTATTAGTACTAGACCATCAACAGCGTTGGAATTCAGTAATGACGGTGATGCTAGAACTTACCGAACAGTTGCACTTATAACAACATACTATAACAATACTAGAACCCCAGCTGACGTTGAATATGGTTCAAGTGAAAATATAGAACCAAACAATGTTGTTGCTATAGATTCAAATTTTAACTTTATTGATTTGACTCCAGTAGTTGCAGCAACTGGTGGTTCTACAACTATGGTTATTGGAAACCTTGCATCAACTGATGCAAGTAGAGTTGTTGGATATAGTTTTGGTTGGGTAGACCAAAATGTATCTCAGAAAGGATTTACAAGAAGAATAACAAATTACGTTGCTGATACCCCAACGCTTGGGCAAGCAACAATAACTCTTGATTCAGCGTTGCCCGCCAACACACTTATTGGTATTGGTGAAACACTAAAAGCTGGTATATCAAAGGCTCAATCAACTACACTTGCAACATCAATAAGTGCAACTGGTACGCCAGCAACCATAGTGCTGGCAAATAGTTCTAATTTCTATTCCAGTGGTATTATACAAATAGATACTGAATACTTTGCATATACTTCAAACAATCGTGTAACAAATACACTAGGTGGAATAACTAGAGCGCAGTTGGGATCATTACCTGAAGTTCACAACAACGGTGCAACAGTTTCTGAAGTAAGTGGTTTGATAACTACTAATATATCAACAACCAGGGCAACTGGACACGATTTCCTAAACATAGGAACTGGTGGTTACAACACCAGCAACTTCCCAGGAAACATCTTTGGCGAACCAGTTGAAGCAAAGGTTGACAGTAGTAGTGCTGTTGATAGCAACGGTTCAAATCCCAAGGCAGAAGTGCAGGAAAAGAGCAAAGGAAGAGTGTTCTTTGCAAGTACAAACCAAGACGGTTTCTTCCGTGTAGGTAGATTCTTTACAGTTGACCAGGGTACTGGTACTGTAAGCTTCAATGCTAGCATAGTATTAAGCAATATTGATGGTTTAGGATTTAAACGAGGCGTCAGTATTTCTGAATTCAGTAATGATAGTTCAATGCCTGATTTGGGAGACGCAGTTCCAACCAGTTCTGCTGTAAGATCATATATAAGTAGAAGACTTGGATTCAACGATGCGGGTGCAATTGACCTAAGTCCTATTGGACCAGGCGTTGTTCCACGTGACGGTCATGCAGCAATGACTGGCAACTTGCAGATGGGTGGATTTGCTATAACCAACGTTGCTGCACCGTCAGCCGGAACCGACGCTGCAAACAAAAATTATGTAGACACTAAAGTATCAGAAAAAGATACACTTGCTGAACTAACTGATGTTACACTTACAACTCCTGCAAATGGACACTTACTGGTGTTTACTGGAACGGGATCCAATACTGTAAATGCCGCGGTATCTGGCGATGTTACTATATCAAGAACTGGAAACACCTTAACAACCAGTATAGCTGCAAACAGCATTGTAAACGCTGACATTAATGCGAGTGCTGCTATATCACAGAGCAAGTTGTCACTTAATGCTGCAACAACCAGAGCAAACGCAACTGGAATAACACAGGGTGACTTGGGTGTTAGCTCATTCAATTCAACAGAATTTACTTCAACATCTGGTTGGATAACTATTGCAACTAGTGGTATTGCTAATTCAAAATTAGCAAACAGCAGTATTACAGTTGGTTCAACTTCAGTATCACTAGGTGGAACTCTAAGTTCTATTTCAGGTCTAACGTCAATAGCTGCAACTAGTTTGTCCGGTACCCTTACTGGCAACGTAACTGGTAACCTAACTGGTAATGCTGACTCAGCAACCAACGTGGATGTGAGAGCTAGAAATACTGATGCTGCTGTGCATTTTGTTACATTCGCAACTTCTGTTAGTGGATCACAAAGAATAAACACCGACACTGGTTTTACTTTTACCCCAAGTACAAATGAACTAAACGTACAGGGTAATATTATTCCAGGACCAAACAATCCAACAGACAGTGGATCTAACCTCGGAAGTGCTACCAACAAATGGAATACTGTATATGCAACAGTTTTCAATGGTACAGCAACCCAGGCACAATATGCTGACCTTGCAGAAAATTACCTAGGTGATGCTTATTATGAGCCAGGAACTGTTCTTGTATTTGGTGGCGAACAAGAAGTCACAGTTACAAATATAAGAGCAGATACTAGAGTAGCTGGAGTTGTAACTACAAATCCTGCACACTTGATGAACAGTGCATTGGAAGGTGATTTTGTAACTGGAATCGCATTACAAGGTCGTGTGCCATGTAAAGTTCTTGGACGAGTACAAAAGGGTGACCTAATCGTTACTAGTGCTATCCCAGGCTATGGAATTGTCGACAATGGTCCAAGAGTTGGTACTGTAATTGGTAAAGCAGTTGGGAACAAAAATGACGATGGTAGAGGTGTCGTCGAGGTTGTGGTGGGTAGAGTTTAACTCTACCCACAACTAAATATATAAAATGGAGACTAAGTATGGCACTTCAAACAATTAATCTAGGTAACTTAGCAAATGATGGAACTGGTGACGATCTAAGAACAGCATTTGAAAAAGTAAACAATAACTTTGCTACATTGGAAATAGCTGCTTCTGATATAACTGGAGCAACAAACCTCGGAGTAGCAGGGGCAACAGTTTTCAAAGAAACAGTAAACAGAGAACTAAAATTTAGAAGAATTCTAGGTCAAGACGGTATAAATGTAAACGAATCAAGTACAGCTATAACTATATCAGCAACACCAATTCCATCTACTATTATATCTGGAGACAGTGGTAGTTTACTGTATCTTCCTGGCGATACCATAAACATAAATGGTGCTAGTAATATATCTGTATCAGTTAATAACAATACAAAAACTATAACAATAAGTGGAAATCTAGAAGTTCTTACCCAGAATCTAGATGCAGCAGGGTATGGTATTGAAAATCTTTCAACGATTAACGGTGTTAATTGGGATGATTCTATTGCTGCTTTTTTTGAAAATATGGACTTTGGGTTTGTTCAAACAAACATAACAAGTTTTATAGATTTTATAAGAGCGTCTAACAACGTGGACATGGGTACTATTAACAGTCCTTCACAATTTACTATAGACTTTGGGCCTACTGGGTCATTTTTAAACTAAAAGGACTAACATGATACAACTGTGGAATGAGGTTAATGGAAAAGAATTAGATGTTCTAGATGAAAGAATAACCTATACTATTCCATTACCATTGATTGATCCTAACAATACTGTTACCTCTGTTATAAGTGGTAAGTTGCCAGCTGGCATGAGGTTGAGTAATAACAACATAACTGGTACTCCATACGAGGTACTGAGAACTACTAGATTTGAATTTGTTATACGAGCCACAAAAAATAACACAGTTTCAGATAGAACATTTAGTATTGTAGTTTCTGGATCTGACAATCCAGTCTGGGTTACACCGGAAGGTCTATTGCCAGTTAACCCAAACAACCTATACTTTATATTAGATAATACTCCTGTGGATTTTCAACTAAGGGCAATGGATCCGGATATACCAGCCGGGGACACTATTGAGTATTTTATAGCTGATGACGAAGGTGAACTACCACCGGGTATTAGTTTAACACCTGATGGACGATTAGTTGGCATAGTTGACCCAATATTAGCATTAGATTTAGAAGCAGGTGATGGCGGTTATGATTCATCACCATATGGCAAATTTCCATTAGACTTTGGTGTTAATACAAGTTCTTTAGGTTTGGATAGTTTCTTTTATGACTTTACTGTTTATGACTTTGGTGTTAAGGCTAGGATTCCAAGAAAATTAAATCGAAACTATGAGTTTATAGTCACTGCTACCGACAAAGTCAGTTTTACTAAGAGAAAATTTAGGATCTATGTTGTAGGCGACGACTTCCTCAAAGCTGATAATAACATAATGAAATCAGACACTGGGTTGTATACTGCTGACAACACTTTTATAAGAAAACCTATATGGCTTACACCTTCCAATTTAGGCGTGAGACGTGCAAATAATTTCATAACTCTCTATTTAGACGTATTGGATCCAAATACACTAGCTGGTACTGTGATTTATCGACTAGAACAAAAGAACGACGACGGTTCAATAAGCATGTTACCTCCTGGTTTAACGCTGGATAACATGACTGGTGAAATTGCAGGATATGTCCCTTATCAACCAGCAATTACAAAAAATTATAAATTTACAATTTCAGCTGAAAGATTTAATACAGAACTGGGAACTGTCGCAGTTACGGGTACAGTATTTGAAGACACTTTTGCTGGCTCAAATAAATTAAAACTGTTTAAACTACCAACTACATTAAATGATGGTATAGCTGATTTATATAGTTTAATTGGTCGTCAAATAACGATAGCCAGTAACGAATACACCGTAACATCTGTTGATAACAGTAATGATGAATATGATATTTTAATTTTAAACAGAGTTATAACTCCATTAAATTATGCATCACTTACTGTAAACAGAACTGCATCAGGTACTGGATATTTCTTTGCTAACTCTCTTGATTACAACACTAGGGAATTTTATAAGAATAAAGTTCTAAACGTTTCAAGCACACAGAGTTATGAGATACAAGATGTTTATCCCTATGTGGAATGGCGAATAAATCCTGCAATTGGTTCAGCTTCAATTGAATTGTCTGCGGGTGGTAATATAATTTCAGAACTTACAAATATACTAAGCACCTCAGTGTATCCAGCATACGTTTCCCAAACACTGTCTGGCAGCAACG
>JACCDX010864748.1_pt1 | contig 10634 bp, 6 predicted proteins | sample 7449681 | NCBI WGS metagenome assembly JACCDX01 (sample SAMN15323450, study PRJNA562643) | freshwater metagenome | isolation source: river surface water | place: USA:Blue River Watershed | collected 2017-08-18
CAAATATTGCTAAAGAAGTTGTTATTAAAAAATAAAATTGAATATGTATTAATGATTTAAATATTAATACATATATTATTAGATGAATACCTTAAATTATATTGGTTGCAAACATACTTTATGTCCACACTTAATTAATATCATTTCAGAACAAATACCAGACTTACAGAATAAAAGTTTCTTGGATTTATTTGCGGGAACTGGAAGTGTATCCTATCGGATACAAAATTTGGTTAAAACTTGTAATTCAAATGATTTGGAATATTATAGTTTTGTTATTAATTATGCTTTAATTAAAAGTAATTATTCAGATAAAATTCAACAAATATTAGATGAATGCAATAAATTGGCCGGAATTGAGGGATTGGTAACCACGAGTTATTCTGGAGAACGAATGTTCTTTACTGAAAATAACGCCAAAAAATGTGACGCAATTAGACAATTTATTGAAGAATACAAACTAACAAATCAAATTAATAATGAAGAATATTATTTCTTATTAGCGTCATTATTAGTTTCAATGGATAAAGTAGCTAATACTTCTTGCGTTTATGGAGCATTTTTAAAAGAATATAAAAAAACAGCATTAAAAGATTTGTTAGTTCAACCAATTCATAATAATACAAATATTAAACAAATAGAGAATCAGGTATTTAATTTAAGGGCAGAAGAGCTGAGTTTACAAAATCAGTTTTATGATGTCGTATATATGGATCCTCCGTACAATCAAAGACAATATAGTGCTAATTATTGTCCTTTAAATTATATTGCATTATATGATAAAAATATAGTTTTAAAAGGAAAAACAGGTTTAATAGATGGATATAACAAGAGCAAATTTTGTAGTAAACTAACAGTAAAAGAATCGTTCAAACAAATTTTAGATAATATTAAATGTAATTATATATTTATTTCTTATAATAATGAAGGATTATTACAATACGAAGAAATGTTAAATTTATTTGGTAGTTATGGTGAGTTAAAAATATATAAAATAGAATATAAAAAATTTAAAGCTCATAAAAATGTGGATGGAGATAAAGTATATGAATATTTATGGTTTATAAATAAAACAATTAATAGTAATTTGATTGAAGAAATAGAATATACTATAAACTAACAAGTTCAAAATTTTCTTTAAATGTTGTTAGTAATTTTTCAAAAGCCCATCGAAATTTAATACAATCGCGATGATTATGTACCTGAAATTCACCAATCGTTATATTATTAATACTAATTGTTGAACTTTCTCGCCAAACCTTATTTTTTTTAATATGACTAAATTCAACGGCATATTTAGACCAATCTATTTTGTTAGTTACTTTAATAAATAAAAGTTTATTTAAATGTTGATTATAATAAATAATGGGACAATCAAATGTATTGTCAAAATAAATAGAAAGCATATTATGTATGTTAGTTTGAATGTAATTTTTAATTTGTTGCTCTAAAGAATTAGAATCAATAATAGAAACATTAAAGAAATTACAAAATTTCTTTTTACTAGGTTGCCCAATAACTTGAGGACAAACTTTTCCATCTTTTTTAGTAGTTTTTGCGCTTAATTTAATCGTATCATCTGTAATACAAGTAAAGTCATATTGACTTCCAGCTTTGGCTGTATGTTTTAAATCATATGGAAATAATGTTAATAAATTTGTTAGTTTATTTTTTAAAATATGTGCGTCATCAATACTATATTTATATTTACCATCATATTGAATATTATATAAAAGACAAATAGCCATTTCAAATTTCTTACCAAGGTCTTCAGTTTGTAAAACTGGTTCTTCTTCAACAATAATAAGTTCAACAGGTGGTTTTTTAGAGATTTTATTCATTTTATTATTTATATAAACTAACAAAATGAATTAAAGTTTTTCAATTTTTTCTTTTGCGTTTAAATGTTTTTTGTTTATATTTTTTATTTTTTGTTAGTTTACTCTTATTATATTTTCTAGATTTTTTACCGCCACTTATTGGATTAATCATTGATTGTAAAGTAATGCCAAAAGGTGGATTAGCTAATTGTACAAGTTTTTTATTTAAATCATTATCCTTATAAATTTTTCCTGTATAAATGAATTTAACATTGTAATTGTTAGTTTGTATTTGATTTTCCTGAACTAATTTATTTAATAACATATCCTTTAAATCATTTAGAGTCGTTTCAAGTGTAACGGGAAAAGTGTATGTAACTCCCTTGTACTGAACTTTTACGGTTTGTTCTTGTTCTTGTATCACCGGTGCTACAGCATTATTTATTGGAATATCAACTAAATTTCCGGGAATAAGAGTATAAACAGGTGTTGTTTTTCCGGTTTGACAATGATCGGCACTAACACCACTAGTTGTTCCTTGATGATATGCAACAGAAATTATAGCAGGTAAAATTTTTGTAGTGTTATAGCAAATATATAACTTGTTAGAACTTCTTAGTAATGATTCAATTTCATCTTTTTTAATAACAATTTGTAGTGGAGCTATAGCTGATAAAGTAAAATATATTGGAGTAAAATTAATGTTACTATCTAATTGAAAACGCATTTGATCTCCAGCTTGTTTACATCCGTATTTATTATTAATATTATTATTTAATTGAGTTCTTATGTAATTTTTATTCGAAAAATATATGTCATTATTAACGACAAATACGACATTATTATTATCACTTGCTAAGAAATTTTGAATAGTTTCACGTTCCTGAGTTATACTATTGAAACCGGTTAAATTAATATTTACATCAGTGTCTGGTACTACAGGTTGTTGTTCAGGTTGAGATTCCGGAATAGGTGCAGCCGCCATATTTAAATTATTTAAAGCATTTACAACTCTATCTAAATCATCTAAATTAGCATAATATAAAGCATTATTACCTTGGTTATCATCATGATCTGGATTAGATTGCCCCGTATTTATCAAATAAAGTGCCGTATTTTCATCTTCCATTGATATAGCACAAATTAATGCCGTTTCACCATTATTATTTGTGTGTCCTATTCTCGCATTTCCGTGTTCAACTATTGCTTGAATAAGTCCATCTTCAAAATGAGTTTCAAGAATAGCTACCATTAATGGCGTATTACCATTACTATCTGTATTATTCATATCTGGGTATTGGTTATTTCTAATTCTTGAAATAATTAATTGTCTTTCTATGTTTATTTCTTCAATATCATATAATCGGTGAATATGATGTATATCTGCAAAAATGGATAAAGGTTGAGTTGTTGGTTGTTGTGGTTGTCGTGTTTGTTGTGGTTGTTGTATTTGTTGTGTTTGTTGTGTTTGTTGTGTTTGTCGTGTTTGTCGTGTTTGTTGTCTTAAAATATATTCAACTACTCTATCTAATTCTTTTTGTCTAGCATAATATAACGCATTTTCCCCGGTATAATCCTCTAACTCTGGGTCAGAACCGTGTTCTAATAAATATAACGCAACATTTTGCTTCAATCTTTTGATTGCAAGTAATAATGCCGTGTTTCCATTAATTGCTTCTTCGTAATCGATGTCAATATATTGATTATTGACTAAAGCCTGAATTATTCCATCATTTAAATTACCTATATTTATAGCCACCATTAATGATGTTTCGTCATTTTCGTTAGTATCAAGTAAATCATCATACCTATTATTTTCAATATTATTAACAATTTGTTGACTTAAATTACTTCGTTGCCTTAAAATACTTCGTTCGTTACCTCTTAAAACACTTAATCTTGTTAAATCTTCAAAAATAGACAATGTTGTTTGTTGTGGTTGCTGTCGTTGTGCTGTTTGCCGATTTTGAGTTGGTTGTTGTGTTACAGGCACGGGATTTATTGAGTTAGATGAATTTTGAGTTTGTTGAGTTCTATTTCTGTTTCTATTTCTATTTCTTCGTCTTCTAGTTGTATTTGGATTTTGTTCCATTTATTTTTACTATAATATATTGTGATTATATTCTAAATATATTATATTCTTTTTGTTAGTTTTCTTTTTTTATTATTTCTTTTTTTTGTTTTTCTTCTTTTACCGCCACTTATTGGACTAACCATTGATTGTAAAGTAATACCAAAAGGTGGATTAGCTAATTGTGTAAGTTGTTTATTTAAATCATTATCTTTATAAATTTTTCCTGTATAAATAAATTTAACATTGTAATTGTTAGTTTGTATTTGATTTTCTTGAACTAATTTATTTAATAACATATCCTTTAAATCACTTAGAGTCGTTTCAAATGTAACTGGAAAAGTATATGTAACTCCCTTATACTGAACTTTTATGGTTTGTTCTTGTGGCACTTCTTGTGCCACCTGTGCCTCTTGTTCTTCAATGGGTTCATCAATAGGAGTTGCTCTAGATATCGTATAAACGGGCGTTGCTTTTCCAGATTGACAATGGTCAGCGCTAATACCGCTGGTTGTTCCTTGATGATATGCAACAGACATAATGGCGGGTAAAATTTTGTTAGTACTATAACAAACATATAAATTATGTGAATTTGCGAGTAAATTTTCAATTTCATTTCGTCTAACAACAACTTGAGATGCTGTAATAGTTGATAAAGAAAAATATACAGGATTAAAATAAATATTATTATCTAATTGGAAACGCATTTGGTCTCCAGCTTGTTTACATCCATATTTATTATTAATATTATCATTGACTAAAGAACGAATGTTAGTTTTACTTGTAAAATAATTTGTGCCATCAACATTTATTACAATATTATCATTACTACTAGCCAAAAAATCACGTATAGTTTCTCTTTCTTGAGTTATGATATTGAAAGCAGTTTCGTTAATATTTATATTAAAATTAGGTGGTGGTTGTTGTTGTCTCTCTTGTGTTTCTCTAACTAAATTTTCAAATCCATTAATGGAATTAAGTCTATTAATAACCTCAGTAAAATCAACTGCCGCATTTTGTGCATAATATAATGCATTATGTCCTTGTCTATCTACTTGATTTTCATTAGCATTTCCAGCAGTTAATAATCTTAAAGCAATTTCGGGCAAATTATTTTCACAGGCCATAATTAATGCCGTTTTTCCTTGTCGATTAACTTCGTTAGGTTTATGATTTCCAGAATTAATTAATACATTTGGTATGACTGAATGTCTAATTGCGTTTAGTAATATTGATTCCATTAATATTGTGTTTTTATTTGTAGGTGTCAATTCATCTTTGTCAAAATTATTATTAACAATATTCACCCTAACATTATCTTTACAATTATCAATAGTTGCTTGAAAACGTCTAATATCTTGTTCGATTGTTGGTCCTCCAGGACTACGTAATACACTTTCAAGTATTTGAATTTTTCTCATTTTATTAATTATTGATAATGACATAAAAGGAGTTGGACGTGTATTTTTAATTAGTTCCTTAAGTCTTTCTTTTAAATCATTATCGGTAATATTACGTTCAATATAATAAATGGAGTTACGATTATCTAAATCACGGGTTTGTCCTGAATCGGCTTGACCAGTTTCGGCAAGTTTTAATAAAAGTTGATTAATAACATCAACATTAAAATCCAGTCCATATCCTTTTATTAAGAAAAGCATAGCATTTTCACCATCATTATTAATTTGTCCGACATTAGCATTTTTATCAATTAAAATATCACAAATATTTAATAATCGATATTGAGCTGCATATATTAATGCTGTATTTCCATAATCATCAACATTATTTAAATTGATGTCAGTTTGAATTAATTTTTCGGCAATATCATCAAAACCTAAATCGATTGCAATCATTAATGGTGTCATTTTATGAAACGCAGTAGAAATTTCACCAGGATTTAAAAGGCCGGATTGAATTCCTTCAATAACTCTGGCAGCATTTGCTGGATTTGTACGAACTGAAAGTATTTCATCTATTAAATTACGATTAGGATCATAATTAGGTACAATAGGTTGTTCATCTTCATCACCATCTCCTAATATTTCTTGTATTTTAATCATAAGATAATATAAATCATTTTCTATAGCATAAAATAGTGCATCATTACCAGTGTTGTCAACTTGTTCAATATTTGCTTCTCCGGTTTCAACTAAATATAATGCATTTTGTTCCATTACATTAATAGCCGCAAGAATTAACGCAGTTTCTCCATCATCATTTGTAGCGCCAATTCTCGCATTTCCGTGGTCAATAATAGCTTGAATAATTCCATTATGTAGTTCGGTCATAACTGATGCAATCATTAATGGAGTATTTCCCGTTTCATCGGTATCATTTATATCGGGATATCTGTTGTTTTGAATATTATTTAAAATTTCTTGAATTCTATTTTGAGCTACTTGGTCTGTTGGATTTTCAAAGGTTAAATAATTTTGTAAGTCCCAAAAAATAGAGGGTGGTCTTTGTTGTCGATTTCTATTCCTGCGTCTGTTTCTTCGTTGATTTTGATTTTGTCGTTGTTGTTGATTTTGTTGTAGTTGATTTTGTTGTTGATTTTGTTGTAGTTGATTTTGTTGTTGATTTTGATTTTGTTGTGGTTGATTTTGTTGTTGATTTTGTTGTGGTTGATTCTGTTGTTGATTTTGATTTTGGTTTTGTTGTCGTTGACGATTTCTGTTATCTCTTCTTCTAGTTTGTGCTACCGGTGCATTATTATTTTGTCTTGGAGCCCGAGGAAATCTAACATTTGATACGGGACCATTTGGCACAGGAGTTAAAAAAGTCGTTCCAGGTTCTGCCTCATTTGGTACTGCTTGTAATTGTGTACCTCTATTTCTGTTTCTGTTTCTATTACGTCGTCTAGTTGTTTGATTTTGATTTTGTTCCATTAGTATTTACTATAATATATTGTGATTATTTTCTAAATATATTATATTTTTTGTTTTTTAGTTAAAGGCTGTTGATTTTCATCATTATTAGAAATATATTTAGCGACTAAATCAACGGGATTATTTCGGATATAATTAGGGTCATAACTAACACTTTTTGTAAAACTTTTTATTTGTTTTGTAGTGCCGTAAAAATCCCAAGGTTCAATTCCTTGTTTAATATTTTTATCAGACAAAACAATACCGCGTGGTAAAATATATTCATTTAAGGTTACATTAATATTTTGAAATGGCGGAATATCACAATATTCTTCAGTATTATCAATAATATCTTCCACATCAATATATGGGATACCTACCGGTAATTCATAAGTATATAAACAACAATCCTCATTATTTGTAAACATCATAGCGATATCAACATCTGGAGATGAGGACGTATATGCGGGCATTAATCCAAATCGACAAGTATCTCCGTCACAAAGTTTTTTTTCTCCACGATAAACAAAGTTTAGTCGATTTTTGATGGATTCGTTTGTGATTTTTGGAGCTTCAGTTAAAAAATAATTATCAAAAACATCTATAATTTTATTAAAAAAACGTAATAATTTTTCATTTTTAAAATCATTAAGTATTGGATTATTTCTTAAAAATTCATTAATATAGTAATCAAAATACATTAAATATAAAAATACGGCATCACATATTGTTAGTTCAAAATTTTTGGCTTCATATATTCTATATTGTTTATCAATATAATCACGGTATGCAGTAGAATGATTGGCAATAATATCATCGGTGATTAAATCTTTGTAATGGGGTTCAGAATTGGGTGGTTTAAAGATTTGTGGCATAAGAGTATTAGTGAACATTTTGGTAGTATCAATGCCTTCTTTTAAAGACCAATTACTTATATCTTGATTAAAACCGGAATGCATAAACATTTTAGACATATTTTCAACATTTGATACATCCCAAGTATTTAAAGGTTGATTAAAGTTATAGCAATTAAAAAACATTTCGCTCATATTTTTGACATTATTAACTTTCCATTTATCTAAAGGTTGGTTAAAATCAAAACAATTTGAAAACATAAATTTCATACTAGTAACATTGGATACATCCCAATCATTGATATTTTCGTTAAAATCAATCATATTATTGAATAATCCATCCATTTCGGTTATTTCACTAACATCCCAAGTGGATATGTGACCAGCATATTTATAAAAAGATTTATATTTATTAACGGAATTTTTGAGTTCCGTTAAATTTTTTGGTTTATATCTAGTTAGTTCTCCACCCTTTTTAATATATTTTTTAGTTTTATTTCTTTTTTTAGTTTTATGTTTTGATTTATGTGTTTTTCTCATTAATATAAGTATATATTTATTTTTTATTAATTTTTCTTTTTCTTTTTGTATTACGATTTTTTCTTATTCTTCTTTTTTTTGTACGACGTTTACCTCCAGATATAGGTCTAATAATTGATTGTAATGTAATACCAAAAGGTGGATTAGCTAAATCGGTTAATAATTTGTTAGTTTCATCGGGATTTTTACCATATATTTTTCCGGAATAAATAAATTGTACATTAAAATTAGTTGATGTAACGAGTGGGTCTCCATCTTGAATCAATTTATTTAAAAGTAAGTTTTTGATATCACCTATAGTAGTTTGTAAAGTTATGGGAAATTTAAAAATATAACCCTTATATTGAACATTAATAGTTTGTATTTCAGTATCAATATTCATAGAAGTATCAGAATTATTTGAATTTGTTAGTTCATTGTTACATAAAGGTGATGCTCGTCTAATTATATATACTTCACTTTGTTTTCCTGGTTGACAATGGTCTGCACTTGCTCCATCAGAACCTTCATAATATGCTAGTGAAATAATGCCGGGTAAAGTAATTCCAGAAGGTTTAAGTACAAATAAATTGGATGAGAATCCGTTGGTGATTAATTTATGTATAATTTTAGCCTCAACTAGAATTTGTATTCCAAATATAGATGATAATGTAAAATAAATAATATTATTATTAATATTAGAACTGTCTAAGTAGTTAGTTCCGACGAGATTATGTTGTTCATCATAAGTATTATCTCCGGCGGCAAAACATCCATATTTAAGTTGAGTTTTACTTTTAAGTTGTCTAAGAATATCAAATTTGTTAGTTAGGTAATATTTATCATTAATCATAAAACACAGATTATCAACATTAGTTTCTAAATAATCTTTAATGGTTTGTGTTTCTTGTGTAATGAAATTAAACCCACTTTGAAAAATGTCGATAAAATTGGTTTCGACAAAAAGAGGTTCTAATAAATCGATAATGTTTTGATTGCCGTTCATTTTGGCAATAGATAAAGCATTGTCGCCATATATATTTTCAACATTTGGATTAGATTGTCCGCTTTTAACTAACTCTTGAACTAAATTATCCATTCCAACATCAACTGCAGTCATTAAGGCGGTGTATCCATTTTGGTTAATAATTTCTGGTCTAGATTCTCCGGTAAGAAATATTTTTAAGGCTAATTGTGGCATATTATATCGAATTGCAATAATTAATGCGGTATCATTTTCTGAGTTGATATGACCCGGATTAGATTGTCCAGTATTAAGAATATTAATGGCATTATCTTCTGTTCCATTAGTACAAGCATACATTAATGCTGTCATATTTTTGACGCCATCAATTTGACCCGGATTAGAGTCACCAGTTTCTATTATTTCATTTGCAATAACATATAAACCAGAAATAATAGAAACAATTAAAGCGGTATAACCTTGTTCGTTGACATGAGATGGATTAGATTGTCCGGTTTTAATAATTTCGGATGCAATAATTGGCATATTATTGTCACATGCGTATATTAATGCAGTATTGCCGAAACTATCGACATGTCCAGGGTTGGCGTTACCGCGTTGTAGTAGTTTTAATGTAAGTTCCTGAAGATTTTTATTTCTGCAACCGTAAATGAGGCAAGTATCGTTATCTTGGTCGGGTATGCTTGGGTCAACATTTGCATTTTCGAGTAATAAACTGGCAACAACATCTAACCCGTATTGAAATGCTAATGAAATGGCGGAATTTCTGCGAACATTAACATATTCAGGTAAAGCCATTCCAGTTTTAATTAGTATGAAAGCAATGTAAGGTTCATCTAAAGATATAGCATACATAAGAGGTGTCATAGCATTAATTTTTTCATTTTGAAGGAAGTCTTTGGTTAATATAAGTTTAATGATTAAGTTTCGAAATTCTCTAAGTGTGTTTTCGGGTTGTTTGGAAAGTTTTAAGTTATTGAGTTCGTCTAAAGCTCGAATAATAGATTTAGTTTGTAATTGTAGTAAGTTTTGTGACATATAATATAATGGGAAATAATTTTTGTTAGTTTAACATTTGATTAAAATTATTATGAAATACAAATAGGTTTCTTATTTTTAATACTATATTCTAACATTGTTTTAAAATTATTAATAATCCCATATATATTATTAAGTTGTTTTTAAATTAATATTTTTGTTAAAAAAATATTTATATGAATTAAAAAATAAAAATAAAATTTATAAAATAATTTATTTTTTATTTTTTTTAATAAATTTTGAAGTTTCCGTAAGAGGTGTTGTTTCCATTATAATGGGTTCGATAGTAATATTAGAAATGGTTTGATTATTTTTGGGATTCAAAAAGGACAAATGCTCGATACCATCAAATCTATCAATAAACAACTAGTTGATAAATTAGATGAAATACAATTACCAAACATTAAAAATATATTAATGAAAAATGGTACTATTGAAAATGATAACGGATTTCAATACACATTATGTAATATTTGG
>JACCDX010033362.1_pt1 | contig 10633 bp, 11 predicted proteins | sample 7449681 | NCBI WGS metagenome assembly JACCDX01 (sample SAMN15323450, study PRJNA562643) | freshwater metagenome | isolation source: river surface water | place: USA:Blue River Watershed | collected 2017-08-18
CCGAGGCGCTTGATCATCCCGGCGCGCAGCATCAGCTTGTGGCTGACGATCTCCGCATCGGACGGGGCGTCTTTGAGAGTGGAAACAAAAAATCGGGAGGCGCGCATGTGGGGAAATTTTTTGAAAAATAAAGGGTTATAATCAATCCCAATTTTAAAGTATTCGCGGGCCCGCGCCTTCGGATCGCAGCACCCTTGCACCGGCAGCGCGCCGACTGGACGCGCGCGCCGGACATTGCCGCAAAACCGCCGCGCGGCCCGCAGGAAAACCGAGGTGCATCATGCTGGACCGTGAAGGCTACCGCCCGAACGTCGGCATCATCCTGCTGAACCACCAGAACGAAGTCTGGTGGGGCAAGCGGGTGCGAGAACATTCGTGGCAATTCCCGCAAGGCGGGATCAAGCACGGCGAGACTCCCGAGCAGGCAATGTACCGCGAGCTCGAGGAGGAGGTCGGGCTGCGCTCCGAACACGTGAAGGTCATCGGCCGTACGCGCGACTGGCTGCGCTATGACGTGCCCGATCATTTCATCAAGCGCGAAGTCCGCGGCCACTACAAGGGCCAGAAACAGATCTGGTTCCTGCTGCGCATGGTCGGCCGCGACTGCGACGTCAACCTGCGCGTGTCCGACCATCCGGAGTTCGACGCCTGGCGCTGGCATGACTACTGGGTGCCGCTGGATGTCGTGATCGAGTTCAAGCGGGATGTCTACATGAAGGCCCTGCAGGAGCTGTCGCGCTTCCTGCGCCCGGCGCAGGGCGGCGGACGCCGCCCGCGGGAGCGCGCGACGTTGCGCGCACCCGGCCAGTCGACCGCGATGCCGGCGACACCGGCCGTCGCCACCGAACCCGAACAAAAATGAAACCTCTCTTCAAGCTTGCCGCCCTGCACGCGTCCTTGCTGTCCGCGGTCGCGCTGGCCGCGCCGCCGGATGCCGACGAACCGAAACCGGAATTGGTCGAAAGCGCCGTGACGCTGCCGCCCGCGCCGGCGAAGGACAAGCTGCTGCGCTATTACGTCAGCCCGACGGCGACGATGGAGTTTGCGGTGGATCCGAAGTCGGTCAGCGTCGCCGACCGCGTGATCGTCCGCTTCACCAGCGTCATCACCAGCCCGAGCGGCGCAAGCAATGTCAGCCATGAGGGGCTGCGCTGCGACACGCTGGAGCGCCGGCTGTACGCGACCGGCCGCGCCGACGGCAGCTGGGCTCCGGCGTCGAGCGATGCATGGCGACCGATTGGCAATGTCGGCGCGAACCGCTATCACGCAGTGCTCGCGCAGGATTATTTCTGCGACACCGAGACGGTGGCTGGCAAGGCGGAAGCCATCGTCGACAGACTGCGGCGGCAAAAGCCGCTGCCGCGCCCGGGCGAATACAAGTAACCCCTGAGGGTGGCCCGCACGCGGGCTGGCGGGAACGAGGCGCCTGCCGCCGGCTCAGAGCAACACGAGGTTGTCGCGGTGGATGAGTTCTTCCTCGTCCATGTAGCCGAGGATGCCCGCGATCTCTGCCGAAGGCCGGCGCAGGATGCGGCGCACCTCCGCGCTTGCATAGTTGGTGATGCCGCGCGCGATCGCCTGGCCGCCTTCATCGACGCAGGTAACCACGTCGCCCCGACCGAATTCGCCACCCACTTCGATGACACCGATCGGCAGCAGCGACTTGCCCTCGCGGCAGAGCTTCTGCACCGCGCCGGCGTCCAGCACCAGCCGGCCGGCTGTCTTCAGGTGGTCGGCCATCCACTGCTTGCGCGCTGTCAGCCGCGCGGTCTGCGCGGTCAGCTGGGTGCCGATCGCCTCGCCCTGCGCCAGCCGCACCAGCACCTGGTCTTCACGACCCCAGGCGATCACGGTGTGCGCGCCTGAACTGGCCGCGCGCCGCGCCGCGAGAATCTTGGTCAGCATGCCGCCGCTGCCGATGCCGGTGCCGGCGCCGCCGGCCATCGCTTCGAGCTTCGGATCGCCGGCCGTTGCCTCGTGAACGAACTCGGCGGACGGATCCTTGCGCGGATCGGCGGTGTACAGGCCGCGCTGGTCGGTCAGGATGATGAGTGCGTCGGCCTCGATCAGGTTGGCGACCAGCGCGCCGAGCGTGTCGTTGTCGCCGAACTTGATCTCGTCGGTGACGACGGTGTCGTTCTCGTTGATCACGGTGATCACGCCCAGGCCCAGCAGCGTGAACAGCGTCGAGCGTGCATTCAGGTAGCGCTCGCGGTCGGCCAGGTCGGCGTGCGTGAGCAGCACCTGCGCGGTACGCAGTCCGTGTTCGCGGAAGCTGGTTTCGTAGATCTGCGCCAGCCCCATCTGGCCGACGGCGGCGCAGGCCTGCAGTTCGTGGATGCCGGTCGGCCGCTTGTCGAAACCGAGCCGCTGCATGCCCTCGGCGATCGCGCCCGAACTGACCAGCACGACCTGCTTGCCCATCTGCCGCAGCTGCGCGATCTGGTCTGCCCATTTCGCGATCGCGGCGTGATCCAGCCCCTTGCCCTCGTTGGTGACCAGCGACGAGCCGACCTTGACGATCACGCGCTGCGCTTGCTTGATGACGGATTGCATCGGAATGCCCGTTGGATGTCGTTGTTCTTGTGGGTTCCCGCTCAGCCGGCCGATTTGAAGCGCGGATCGTCGGCGTCGATGCTGGCGATGCCGATCGCCTCTTCGGCAATGCCGGACTGTTCGCGCTGCTCCTGCTCGCGCTGCGTGGCGAGGTACTCGTAGATCTCGGTGACGAGGTCGTCGCAGCCTTCGCGCGTCAGGCCCGAGATGCGGAATACCTGCCCCTTCCAGCCGAAACGCTTGATGAAGTCCTTCACGCGCTTCTCGCGCTCGTCGTCCGGCACCATGTCGAGCTTGTTCAGCACCAGCCAGCGCGGCTTGTCGAACAGTGTATCGTCGTATTTCTTCAGTTCCTTGACGATCGCCTTGGCCTCTTTCACCGGATCGACGTTCGCATCGAACGGCGCCAGGTCGACGATGTGCAGCAGCAGGCGCGTGCGCTGCAGGTGGCGCAGGAACTGCACGCCGAGACCGGCGCCATCGGCCGCGCCCTCGATCAGGCCGGGGATGTCGGCGATCACGAAGCTCTTCTCGTGGCTGACGCGCACGACACCGAGGTTCGGATGCAGCGTGGTGAACGGATAGTCGGCAATCTTCGGACGCGCATTCGACACCGATGCGATGAAGGTCGACTTGCCCGCATTCGGCATGCCGAGCAGGCCGACGTCTGCGAGCACCTTCAGCTCGAGCTGCAGTTCGCGACGTTCGCCTTCCTTGCCATCGGTCTTTTGCCGCGGTGCGCGGTTGGTCGATGACTTGAAATGGATGTTGCCCCAGCCACCCTCGCCGCCCTTGGCCAGCAGTGCAACCTGGCCATGCTCGGTCAGGTCGGCGATGATGGCGCCGTCGTTCAGATCGGTGACCAGCGTGCCGACCGGCATGCGCAGGTAGATGTCGTCCGCCCCCTTGCCGTAGCAGTCGGAACCGCGCCCGTTCTCGCCGCGCTTCGCGCGATGCAGCTTCGCATAGCGGTAGTCAACCAGCGTGTTGATGTTGCGATCGGCGATCGCAAAGATACTGCCACCCTTGCCGCCGTCGCCGCCGTCCGGACCGCCGAACGGACGGAATTTCTCACGGCAAAACGACGCCACGCCGTTGCCGCCGTCACCTGCCACGACCTCGATTCGTGCTTCGTCGATGAACTTCATGATTTTGCCGCTTCGATATTCCAGAATTCAAATGAAAAAGGCCCTGCCTGCGGCAGAGCCCTTCTTCCCGCAGGACGGGTCAGCTTATCAGGCCGGAACGACCGTCACAACGTGGCGCTTGAGCAGGCCCTTGGTCGCGAACTTGACGGTGCCGTCGATCAGCGCGAACAGCGTGTGGTCCTTGCCGATGCTGACGTTCTCGCCAGCATGCAGCTTGGTGCCGCGCTGACGAACGATGATGCCGCCTGCGTTGATCGACTGGCCGCCGTAGACTTTCACACCAAGTCGTTTCGACTCTGAGTCACGGCCGTTGCGGGTAGTACCGCCGCCTTTTTTGTGTGCCATTTGATGCTCCTGATTCGGTAGTGGATCCCGGCTGCCTTAGCCGTTGATCGAGACGATTTGCAGTTCGGTGTAGTTCTGGCGATGGCCCTGACGCTTCTGATAGTGCTTGCGACGACGCATCTTGAAGATCTTCACCTTGTCATGGCGACCGTGCGCCACTACCGTAGCCAGCACCTTGGCACCTTGAACCAGCGGCGAACCGAATTTGATCGTATCGCCGGCGCCCAATGCGAGCACCTGATCCAGGGTGATTTCGGAGCCGATGTCTGCCGGTATCTGTTCTACTTTAAGTTTTTCGCCGGCAGCAACTTTGTATTGCTTACCGCCGGTTTTTATGACCGCGTACATGGGAACCTCATCAATTGAGTTTGGAGAAAACGCCCGGAGCCTGCGCCACCGGGATACTGCTTCGCCCTGACAGGCAGCCAAATGAAGTTGCCAAACAGGGAAAACCTCAAATTATACATGGACTTAGGAACCGAGTCAAAACCCGCTTCACCCCCCGACCGATCGGCAGGCAGCAGCCGCAACGCGCTGCCGACGCACGGGCGCATCGTATAATTCCGGCCTTTAACCGAACCGCCTACCATCGTGTCCGCCCCGAAGCCTGCAGAGAAGCACCCCTTGTCCGTGATCGCCAGCGACATGACGGCGGTCGACGCTGCCATACGCTCCCAATTGCATTCGGATGTCCCGCTGGTCAGCCAGATCGCGGACTACATCATCAGCGCCGGCGGCAAGCGCATTCGCCCTGCGCTGGTGCTGCTGATGGCGAATGCCTGGGGATACTCGGGTCAGGATCACTACAAGCTGGCGGCCGTGGTTGAATTCATTCATACCGCGACCTTGCTGCATGACGATGTGGTCGACGAGTCCGATCTGCGGCGCGGCAGGCAGACTGCCAACGCCATGTTCGGCAATGCCGCATCGGTACTGGTCGGCGACTTCGTCTACTCGCGCGCTTTCCAGATGATGGTCTCGGTGAACAGCATGCGCGTGATGCAGATCCTGGCCGACGCCACCAACGTCATCGCCGAGGGCGAAGTGCTGCAGCTGATGAATATGCATGACCCGGATGTCACCGAAGAGCGCTACCTGCAGGTGATCCGGTCGAAGACGGCCAAGCTGTTCGAGGCTGCCACCGAGCTGGGCAGCCTGATTGCCGGCGCACCGGAAGCGGCGATTGCCGCAGCGGCGGAGTATGGCCGCAGCCTCGGCACTGCCTTCCAGCTGATCGATGACGTGCTCGACTACTCCGGCAATGCCGCCGACATCGGCAAGAATGTCGGCGACGATCTTCGCGAAGGCAAGCCGACGCTGCCGCTGATCTACCTGATGCAGCACGGCACGGCGCAACAGCGCGACCTCGTTCGTGAATGCATCTCCACGGGGGACGAAGCCCACTTCGACGAAGTGCTCGCGGCGATCACCACCTCGGGCGCGTTGCAGTACACCCGCGAGCAAGCCGCCCGCGCGCGCGACCGGGCCAAGGCCTCGCTGGCGTCGCTGCCACCGGGGACTTTCTGCGAAGCCCTGTTCGCGCTGGCAGACTTTGCGGTCGATCGAAACCATTAATTGAAATTAGGCATCGCCATATCGCCCGGAGTTTGTTATACTCATGCGCTTTCGCGGTTGCGCAGCTTTTCCCGGATACGGGCAAAGAAGCAAAACCGGAAGATCGGGGTGTAGCTTAGCCTGGTAGAGCGCTACGTTCGGGACGTAGAGGCCGGAGGTTCGAATCCTCTCACCCCGACCAATTTTATTTCCTGCTTCCACAGTTTTTCCTTGCAGTGCCGGCCCGTTCGGGCGACCCTTGGAAAGACTGGCATGGATTCTGCAAAACCTTGCCGTTTGCGCACCTTGCGCGAGGCAAGGTTTTTTTGTTTCCACGGCCGTTTTTTCGCCCCATACCCGCCGCACGATCTCGCCATGAACCCGTATGCACTTTTGCTGATGATGGTACTTGCCTGCAGCCTGGGCGGCTGCGCCGTCATCGCTGTCGCCGATGCCGCAGTCACCGTCGCCGCTACCGGCGTGAAGGTCGCCGCGAAGACCGTGGGGGCTGTCGCCGATGCCGTGATCCCGGACGGGGACGACTGAGCTACCGAGCTGTTTGCTCCTTCGAGGCGCTCGACAACTCCTTGCAAAGACCTGCGCCCGCAGGCATCTCACGGCCAGCGCATGGGTAGCGCCATGGCCCGTTATGGCCGCGCGCCCTCACGGCCTGGTCCACCGTCCTGCACTTTGCAAAGTATTTCGCTGATACCATCGCTGCGCCCACGAAAATGCCGTGGATTCCGGCGCAAGAAAGCGCCTCGATAAAACAAATCAATACACGTCATACGAGACAAGAGGAGTCCCCTTGCAAGCCCTTTCCGATTCCGCCGTGGCGGCCGATCCCGCGCGCGACGCGCTTTACCGAAAGATAGCGCTGCACTTCCTGCCCCTGCTCTGCCTGTGCCTGGTCGCCGCCTACCTTGACCGGGTCAATGTCGGCTTCGCCAAATTGCAGATGCTCGACGACCTGAAGTTCAGCAACACGGTCTATGGATTCGGCGCCGGCATTTTCTTCCTCGGCTATGTGCTGTTCGAGGTGCCGAGCAATGTCTTCCTCCACAAGGTCGGCGCGCGCCTGTGGATCGCCCGCATCATGATCACCTGGGGGGTGATCGGCGCGGGCATGGCCTTCGTCACCACGCCGATGCAGTTCTATGTGCTGCGCTTCCTGCTCGGCGTTGCCGAGGCCGGTTTCATCCCCGGCGTGCTGTACTTCCTGTCCTGCTGGTTCCCGTCGGAGCGGCGCGGCAAGGTGATTGCGCTGCTGCTGGCCGCCGTGCCCTTGTCTAGCGTGATCGGCGGCCCGCTGTCCGGGTGGATCCTGTCCTCGTTCGCCGATGTCGGCGGCCTGCGCGCTTGGCAATGGCTGTTCCTGCTCGAGACCATTCCCTCGGTGGTACTGGGCTATGCAGTCATCCGCATGCTGAGCGACAAGCCGTCCGGCACGCGCTGGCTGAGCGCCGAGGAAGCGGCCATCGTGACGGACGACATCGCGAAGGAAGCTTCGCGCAACCAGTCGCATTCGAGCATGGCCAGCGCCTTCAGGAGCGGCATCGTCTGGCAGCTCACGGCTGCGTACTTCTGCATCGTCAGCGCCGTGTATGTGCTGATCTTCTGGCTGCCCACGCTGATCAAGCAGAACGGCGTCACCGACCCGGTGCATATCGGCCTGCTGACGGCCATCCCGTATCTGGCGGCGATCATCGCTTCCATCTACAACAATTCGATGGCCGACAAGCACCGCGAGCGCCGCTGGCATACCGCCGTGCCTTGCGCTGTCACGGCACTCGGCCTTGCCCTCGCCGGCATGCACTTCGACAGCCTGGCCCTGACCATGCTGATCCTCACCGTGACCGCCGCGGCCGCGTCGACGACGCAGGCGGCATTCTGGAGCGTGCCGCCGACCTTCCTGAACGGCGCCGCTGCTGCCGCAGGCATCGCATTGATCAACTCTGTCGGCAACATCGGCGGCATGCTCAGCACCTCGGTGGTGGGCTGGATCACGGACGTCACCGGCAACTCGCAGAACAGCCTGATCCTGTTCGGCGGCATGCTGCTCATCAGCGTCGTGCTGGTGCTGAGGCTGCCGGCGCGGCTGGTCAACCACTGACGGCCGACAGCACGATCGACGGATTGCGCACGCAGTCCGCAGCGGTACGGAAAGCCACCCGCCGGGGTGGCTTTCTTGTTTGTACGCCATGGATCGTGGCCGCTCGGGGCCGGAAAAGTTCACCGCGATTGAGGCGACACAAACGGTTCGCATCGAGCGCTTGTCTTGCGAAGCCGCGAAAAAACCCCGCATCACCAGACTGGTCAGAGTTTTGTCAACCACTGGAGAAATGCGATGAACAAAAGGCTTCTTGCATCCGCTGTCCTGGGGCTGCTGTCGAGCGGATCGGCGATTGCGGAGTCCGGGCTGACCTTGTACGGCAATGTCGATGCATCGCTGGTGAACGCCACCGGCATAGGTGAAGGCTCGGACCGGCGGCTGAGCTTTGGCGAAGGCAACTGGGCGCCATCGGTCTGGGGACTGAAGGGCACCGAGGATCTTGGCGGCGGCATGAAGGCCCACTTCCGGCTCGAGGGCGGCTTCAGCGCTGGCACCGGCGCGATCGCGAACGGCGGTACCACCGGCATGTTCAGCCGCATGGCCAATGCCGGCATCAGCGGTCCGTTCGGCTCGGTGACGGCCGGCCTGAACCTGTCGCCCTTCATCGCCGCCTATACATCGACACTGGGCCTTGCGGGCAACAACTTCTATGTGCCCGCATTGCTGATGCATCGTGACGGCAGCGTGATCAGCGGCACCGGCACGACCGCCGGCTCGCCGGTTCCTGCCTTCCCCGGCGGCACCGATGCCGATCCTTCGCTGGGCACGACGGGCGGCTTCTTCATACCGAATTCATTCACCTACAGCTTGCCGTCGGAAATGATCGCCGGCGTGACCGGCAGCGTGATGTACGCGCTCGGCGGCGTGCCCGGCGCGACCCGCCAGAACCGCTTCGTGTCAGCGAACCTCGGCTATGCCTTCGGCGACCTGAACGTGGTGCTTGCCGGCTCCGATCGCGACGAGCAATACAAGCAGTATCTGGTCGGCGCGAGCGTGCCGATAGGGCCGATCAAGCTGGCTGCCAACTATGTGCGCTTCAACCCGGCGATCGGCGAGTCGAGCAGTACCTATATCCTCGGCGCGCAGATGAAGGTGATCCCAAGCGCCAGCGTGGGCATCAATTACGCCCGCAATGACGGTGCGGGCAATCCGGAGATCATCAACCTGTCGGCCGTCTACTCACTGTCGAAGACGACCAATCTTTACGCCGCCTTCAACCGGGCGACCGATGGCATACCGTCTTCCTATTCGGGCAACGTCGATGCCGGAACCGATCCGACCCTGACGCAAACGGGCTCGTCGAACGCCGTCATCCTGGGCATACAGAAAGGCTTCTGACGAAGGTGTGGATGGCGCCCGGCGCATGCGCCGGGCTGCCGTTCAGGGCTGCGGCGCCGTCTTGCGGAGTCGCCTGGGTCGGAAGACTTCGGCGTCTTCGTAAAACGCAAGATCTTGTCCGGGCCACCAGCCCGGCACGCCGAGCACGGGCAAGTGACAGAAATCCGCACTATTGAATCCGTCGCGAATCTGCATCGCCACGCGTCCGTCGAGGTCGGCGATTCGCTGCTCCGGGGATAAGTCAAACCACGCCGTCTCGACCTCGACGGTCCACGCATGCGCGGTAATGGACTTGTAGGGAGCCAGCAGCTTTTCGACGAGCGCATGGCCGAACAGCACCACGTCGCAATCGGCGGAGAACCGCCCCGGGCTTTTCAGCAGTACGCTCTTCCAGTCATGTTCGCGCAGCGCGTGCAACAACGGCGGATCGCTGCTGACGACGAGCGCGGCATTTTCGTCGAACAGTGTCGCCGCGTCGCGCTGCCGACCGCGGGTTCCGGCTGCTGCCGGAGCGGCGAAGGCGCGCGCATGCAGCGCATTCAGTTCGCGCTTGATGCGCGGCATGTGCAGCCAGGCCAGCGCGTTGAAGAAATCATGCAGGTTGTCGCGCGTCGGCACGGCGCCGGTGGCGGCGATGTGCGCTTCATAGGGCGTGCCGGCGGGCAGTTGCTGCTGCGGGATGAAGCGGATGGCGTGGCCGTTCTGGTTCTGCAGTCCGCGCGTGGCCGCCAGCTCGCCGGCCTGCGCGATCCAGTCATCGCGCCGCGCCAGCGGCTCGCCCAGTTCGCGCAGGAATGCCAGCCAGGGCCGCTCCCAGTCTATCGATTCGAAGGCCATGGCCTCCGGCCGCCGCTCAGGCGAATTTCCAGTGGAGCGACTGTCCCGCGTCGAGCGGCACGAGCGTTGCATCGCCCATGCGCACTTCATCGGGAATGGTCCATTCGGTGTGCTCCAGCGTGACCTTGTCGGCATTGCGCGGCAGGCGATAAAAGTCCGCGCCGTGGAAGCTGGCAAAGCCCTCCAGACGATCGAGCGCGCCGGCGGACTCGAAAGCCTGCGCATACAGCTCCATCGCGTGCAGCGCGGTATAGCAGCCTGCACAGCCGCACGCATGTTCTTTCAGGCCTTTCGGATGCGGCGCCGAATCGGTGCCGAGGAAGAAGCGCGGATTGCCGGAGGTGGCCGCCTCCAGCAGCGCCTGCCGGTGGGTCTCGCGCTTGAGCACGGGCAGGCAGTAGTAATGCGGCCGGATTCCGCCCTTGAAAATCGCGTTGCGGTTGTACAGCAGGTGGTGCGCGGTGATGGTCGCGCCGATGTCGCCGTCGGCATCACGCACGTACTCGGCTGCATCTTTGGTCGTGATGTGCTCGAACACGACGCGCAGGCCCGGCAGCGACTTGCGCAGCGGTTGCAGGATGCGCTCGATGAACACGGCCTCGCGGTCGAACAGGTCGATGTCGGCGTCGGTGACCTCGCCGTGGATCAGCAGCGGCAGCCCGAGTTCCTGCATCGCCTCGAGCGCGCCCATGCAGCGCTTGAGGTCGGTGACGCCGGCGGCGGAGTTGGTGGTCGCGCCGGC
>JACCDX011452396.1_pt1 | contig 10633 bp, 13 predicted proteins | sample 7449681 | NCBI WGS metagenome assembly JACCDX01 (sample SAMN15323450, study PRJNA562643) | freshwater metagenome | isolation source: river surface water | place: USA:Blue River Watershed | collected 2017-08-18
AATCAAACTGGGTTGCTGTGACGTCGCAGTATGAGAACCAGGATGAGCTGTTTAAGGGGTCGATGTTTGATTTCCGTGTGTATAAGACTCCGATGACGGCACGGAAAATTAAGGATACATATGCTTGGGGTCGCGAGAAGCTTGGCTTGAAGGCCGAGGCTCAGCGCCGCGGTGCGGCTAACAATGTAATGTTGTTTGAAGATGTGAATCCCCTCACAGCTGGTACAGCGACAGGGAAAACATTTATACAATCAAAGAAGCCCTAATTAAAAAGGCAACACCACTAATAGTAGAAGCATATGAGTTTCATTGATACAACTCCGCCTAGTCGCAATGGGATTTACCCGACGCTCTTACAAGGACAGACACCATCCACCGTTGTAACATCGTTTATGAATACGGATTCGCGCATTAATCAAAATACATTTTATGCAGTCAGCACATTTAATGCGACCGCTGGGTCTGGCCCAAAGTATCAGTTTCGGTCGTATGATGAGTATTTAGCATATAAGAAGGCCACGTATGCTAATAGGGCTGTTTAATTATTACAGCTGTATAAAGATTATAATGCGAAGCATTCATTCAAGGGAGGGGGTAGCGGTTCGCACTTGTGCAAACCCCAACGCCTTCGGCGGTATGGGGGTTGCGCCCGTAGGGCCCAACGCCTTCGGCGAACAGAATGTCCCCCAATAGAAGGCCACGTATGCTAATAGGGCTGTTTAACGGCCTCGTGTAAAGGTCGCAACGGCCGCGTGTGCGTCTTTCTCGTGTGGATTTTTAGCGACTGCCGCTTTCGCAGCAAAGTAGTTCTGAGTCTGGTACTCCTTCAGAACTTCTTTGAACGCGGCGATGTCCTCGGGCTTTACTTGTAAGACCTTCGGTGTCATCCGCCGCTCGCTAATTGTGTCGGCTGTTAGGGGAGTACACAGTGCTGGATTACTCGCTGGCTGGAATACGAAGCTCGGCGCGGCTGCGGGTGTGTTGGTTGGCGCGCCACTCAGCAAGGGGAACGCTGGCACGCTCCCGCCAGCCATCGTCAAGCACAAGCTCGCCTGTGGCGTCTGTGGTTCCAAGGCGAATAGGCTTGCTTGACTCTGGCTGCCAGGCGAAGATGGTGCCGTTGTCGGCGCGGAGGACAGGGATTCCAGAAAGAATGATTCGCTCATAATTCATATTGGCTTGGGTGCTTTAAGGGGTTTGCACCACCGCGTTCAAATTTTACGCCCTACCTCGAATTATCTAGTCTTTGTCCGTGTATGTTGTAGAGATTTTCTCAGCACTATATCCGAGGGCTTCTAAAAATCCCATAAATTGTGCTTGAATGGTCGCATTATCCCGTAAATACACGTCAGGGCAGTCGGCGTGCAGGAAGTATTTCTGCATCACCGTGGCATTTTGAATTTGCGACACGTCCAGCTCCTTATAGTCCTCGGGCGTGGCCACCGTATGGATGATTAAAAATTTAATATGGACGTTTGGATTTATGAAATGAATGGCGTTGCAAAATTTGGCAATTTCGGCTTCACTTGTGGTTTGGTTAATAGGATTAATGCGTGCAAATATGAGCGACTCTGAGTTGCGGACGACTTCTAAAAAGCGGCGTGCGCGGCGGGTAAATATTTCCTTGTATTCCTCGACGCCATAATGGTAAGTAAAAACCTGGTTATGGAGGACACGTATGTTTTTATTGACACCATAAATAATACGGGTGTCAATCTCACGTGATATGACTGATACGATATCTGTTAAATATTGTAGCTTGGTACTTTCGAGCCATTCAAATAAGCCGGTTTCACGTTTTATACCCAGGTCTTGTTGTAAAAATGTTATATTACAATGAAATCCGAGCGGGATTAGTGGGATGTTGCTCATACTTATGTGTGCGATATTATAATTTAGGCGCACACGCCACTCTAATAGTCAGAGTCGCTATCAAGGTATTCTCCATGAACTGTTGAACGTGCATAACAGTCAGGAGAATAGTGCCCTTTGCGCCCACAACGATAACATGTAGGGGCAGCTGGGTATTTTTGTTGCACTGGGGCTTTTGCGGCCGTTTTTTTGTATTTCTTTTTGCAACCCTCTACGTGTCTATCACACGCACGCTCAGTTTCAAATTCTGCATCACAATTTCCACATATAAATACCTCAATTACTTCTTCATCGTCGTCGTCTTCATCAACAAACGTATTTCCTAATACATCTGTTGCTGCAAAGCAGTCTTTTATGAAATGCCCTTTCCGTCCGCAGCGCGTACAGCAGTCATTTGCCGCCCATATTTCCGTATAAATGGCCTCTAACTGAATTTCATCTAAATGTTCTGATACGTATGAACCTCCTCGGACATTATCTACTCCATATTTATTCATATATATTTTTGTGTATTTATCTTCGTCAAATATTGATGCATTGGATATTGTTTGAACGACTTTTAGGGGTTTGTATTTGCGGGTCCAGGCTGAACCGCCACTTGACATATGATCTTCAATACGCTGTTGTACATCATCTGATTTTCCAACGTAGTATTTACCACCCTCTAATTGTAATACATAAATGTCTGGCATTGTAGGTCGGTACTGTGTCTGTACTTGTAGTATATGTTCAATTTTTGCATCGGCTATACTAAAGCTTGCATCTATTATATTAGTATTATGGGTTTCATATACAAAATAACAAACATAGTAAATAATAAATCATATATTGGTTTAACATCTCAATCGTTAGAAAAACGTATGCAAAATCATTTATATGCAATTTCAAAAGATAAAGGGTGTCCTATATTGGGCGCAGCAATAAAAAAGTATGGAATTGAAAATTTTAAAATGACATTGATTATAATATGTTTTGATTCAGATTTGGGCTATTATGAGAAAGAATATATTAAAAAATATAATACACAAGCACCACATGGATATAATATATTAGAAGGTGGTATTGGTGGAGGTTTTCAAGGTAAATTGCATTCTCCAGAAACAAAACAAAAAATCAGCAATTCGTTTAAAACATTTGTTAAAAATAACCCGTCTTATATACAAAGACTATCTGAACGTACTAAATTACAAATGCAAAATACGGACATTAGAGAATATATGAACAAATCTGAAAAATGGAAAGCTGCTTTAAAAGAAGGGCGTGTTGGTGCAAGGGCACACAAAGAGGGTAAAGTATCTGATGCTACACGAACTAAAATTAAAAATAGCCTCAAATTATATTATGAAAATAATATAATAAACACTAATACTGAAAAATTAGGTCACAAATTGCAGCAATATGATTCATCTGGTAATATAATAAGACAATATGATAGTATATCAGAAGCATCTAAAATAAATAATATTCCACGAAGTACATTAATTAAAGCTGTTACATCTGGTGAGGGAACTACCCACGGGTATCTTTGGAAAAAGGTACCTAAACAACATACACAATAACAAATTGTGCTGAAAGGCACACCTAACTAGAGTGCAGCGAGTTGGTTAAGCGGCAGGCCTTAAGAGCCTGTGGGGAAACCCGTCGCCGGTTCGAGTCCGGCCTCTAGTACCATCTCTAGAGCTATCGTAATAGCCCCAGAGATTACTCTTTACAATCAATCGCCGCATTACTGAGCTCATCAGCCCGCCGGTTTGCGCCCCGCAGCAAATGTTCGTATGATACGCTACATCCCCCACCCACCACCTTCCTTACGAGTTCGCACGCCGCCGCGTACAAGCCCACAAGCCGCGGATGTTTCACCGCATACATCCCTTTCATCTGCCGAATCACCAGCTGGCTATCCCCATACACCTTAAGAGTCCCCACGAGCCGCTCGTCCAAACACGTCTGCAAACCAATAATAAGTCCGTAATATTCGGCCTCATTGTTCGTTGCGTTGTCTCCTACATACGCCGTGACGGCGTACTTCTCCACCGTCCCCTCATAAATCACCGCCCCTGCACCGGCCGCTCCAGGATTTCCGCGCGACGCCCCGTCGAAATATAGCTTGTAGTCTGGCATTGGTGCCTATCATAGGCACGCCCACATATGTCTCAATTTTAGCGAGTAAGAGGTCTTGGAGTATTACACACAACCATAAAGCTATTATTCAAATCAATACCGCTCACCATAATATTCGTACATTCGTGGTCCTCGAGGAATGTCTTCAGAATCTCGGGCGTGAATACATGCCGATGCTTGCGATTATGCCACGGGCGCCAATATGACTGAGAAATATCAGGCAAATATAGGCACAGCACACCATCTGGACGAATCGTCTTGAGCCAATATTCCAGCGTCGCCACCCAGTCATCTACGTGCTCCAGACAATGGCTCGAAAAGATGTAATCAACCCCCGCCCCAGGAAGATTCATCGCGTGAAACCCGTCATTTAGCACCTCGTCAATTCCGCGCGCTCCTGGGAACTTCCACTCCTCGCGGCTATAGCCAATATCATACCCAGTCCCCTTACAGAAGTGCTTTGCAAATGGAATCGCAAACTGTGATGCATTCCCTTCTGCCTGGAACTTCGGATAACGCTTTCCACGAAACTCTACAAACTCCATTCTAATTATCATATTATCGCCTAACAGTTTAGGCCGATATTTACACACACACATTTTATGTGTGCCGCTCATCTACTTGCTTAACTATTACCCTAGAATATGTAGGCAAAGAAAAATTGATGCCGACGACGACCGTGCAGACCAGCACCCCGCCACCTACAAGCCAAACAATGCACGCCTACTCAGCCCTCGGATACGGCTCCTCTGGAGTCGTCGTCGCCAGCTACAACCACGCCCTCAAACTATACAACGCGCCGGCTGATGAGGCCTCCATCCTCCGCGAAGGCTCCCTACAAGCCGCCGCCTGTCGCGACATTTGCAATATCCTACGAGTCCCCGCTGTCCATACCGTGACGCGCCGCCCCTACGAGTTTGAAAACTGTGATTACATCGCCGGCATCTATATGGACCCCGTTCCAGGACACGTAGAGATTGACGGTCTTCAACTTCACGTCCCTCTCGGCCTCGACCTGGATGATGACCAGTATATGCCGAGTGGCTTCTTTCCCACCGTGGATACACTCGAACGCCATCTCTCATTCAAACACTCGCGGCACAGCATTGAATCCCTCGCAGCTACAATGGGTAGCGCACACCGTCGCCTCCTGGACACAGGAATCATCCCTAAGCGCGTCAAGTTCGTCCTCGGGGCCGACGATGAACTCTGGATGATTGGGTTTCGCCACTGCACCTCAGGATATATAGAGCCACGTAGATGGCTCGTCGACCATCAGCGTGAAATCGACCCCTACGCGCCCCACGAAGGCCAGCGTGGCTATGTCGAGTATATGAACGCATTCCTATATGATAATATGTAATATCGACACGCACGCGCCCTAATAGTATCCCATCAACCAAATACAAACAAACCGGTTTATTTTAATGTATATGTGTGAAATTATTATGCGTTCAGCGCCCAAAGACCATAGCCGTCCATAAGAGTCGCCCACAGGTCTGCACGTTTGACACGGCGGCGGCCACTGAAGCCCGTGCCGTCAATGATACAAATGTATGTGTTATCGGCCGCACGTGTAATATTAACGTACATATTGCTGACTACACCGCGAATACCCTCTTGTATTATACGGGCCACGGCAAAATCCTCACTGCCCTTTACGAACTCGCGAAATTCGGCGGGGGTCATAGAAGTGGGACTAGAATCGGCGTCGATCGTCAGCTTGATGTTGATGGCAGAAGACATAGTTGTATGTGTTGGGAAATATTTTAAGCAGTTGATTATACAGCCCCTGCAAGATTCTCGAGCAACGCACCACACGCCTCCTTAATAGGCATCCGCTTGGAAGCAATGGCCTTCCCGAGGTCGCGCCGATTCCCATACATAAACTCGTTGCTAAATGTACTGGCGTCGCCGCCGTGGGCCGCGTAGAAATCATCGCGTTTTACGAGGACGACACGACGGGTCACAAAGTTGTTATCATGCACACTATTTACAACACGCGATACAAGTACATCAATCTCGAGTGTTGCGGGAAGTACCACGTCCAATCCTGCCGTCTTGGGATCGCCGGCTTTTGCCCGTGTTGTCATCAGCGTACGCCGCCCGTGGGCCAATGTGTATGCATACTTCCACAGTATTGTATCAAATGCAGCCTCCTCTGTTATATAGGTCCATTGGTCTTTCCCCGCCCGTGAAACGGCCCACACAACATCAAATGTGTAGCCACCCGCCCCTACTTGTATGGGCTTGAAATCCGCAGTCGCCGCAGGCGAGCCGGCTGTCACATCACATACGAGCATACCAGCCGCCGCATATGTCGAAATCACAGGGTGCGACGTAGTTATCATACTCTCGAGAGTGAAAGGGTCGCAAGCATATGTGCGAGCACCAAAATAGTAGCCTTCGCAATACACGCGGCTCGGTACGCTCAGCGTCGGCCTATACATAAAATACAGCAAGCCCTCGTAGATGACGTTGTAAGGGATTATTCCATTATATGTTTCATCGCTCCCCAGGCCCCAACTCACGAGCCCTAATAGTTCATTTGTGGCCTTCAAAAATACTCCACCGCCAGAATTTCCGCCAAATACAGGAGCCGAAATCAAGATTTGGTTCATAGCTCCACTCAAATTCCAAAATTTACTACGTATGCAGCCGACGGAAATACTGTTGTGGTCAAATAACTCGGGCCAGCCTATTACATACACATCAGCGCCTGCAGTTATAGGGCGCGAAGGGGGCACGATTTTCGCGGCAGGCACATCTTTGGGAAGCCCCTGCACCTCTAATAGTGCAAAATCATAGGTCTTGTCTAGTATGACGGGAGTGATTTGCTTATATTTCTTATAGGAAGAGTCTATTACAGACCCGTCGGTCATACCTTCGACAACGTGAAATGCGGTTGCAACGTAGGACTTATTTGTTAGCGCGTCCTTCCAGACGACGACCCCGCTGCCGCCACAACCGACCGTATTATTTACGAGTGAGACGCAGGATTTTTGATTTGCTTCCATAACTGTATTTCTGGCACATCTTAAAAATTACATACGCTGTAATTGTAATTTTTAAGATTTGGGATATTTGTAAAGTATTTTATATTGTAAATATGCATAATGTCAGCAGGTGGTAGTGCTCGGAGAGCCCAACACGCAAAGCGTGGAGCTTTTCAGAGGGGAGGGGTCTAAGGGGACGCTCCGCGTCCCCTTAAAAGTCAGCATCTAGAGAGAACTTCATCTCCTCCCGTGCAACCCCCACACCCGTCTTGGCGTAGCTCGTCACGCGCTTCTCGAAGAAGTTGTCCTTACCCTCGAGTGAAATCCGCTCCATAAACTCGAACGGATTTGCCACATTAAATATCCGCGCATACCCTAATTGTACCGCAAGACGGTCCGCACAATATTCGATGTACTGCGACATCAAGCGTGCGTTCATTCCAATTAGGTCGCACGGCAACGCCTTCGTAATGAAATGCTTCTCAATCTTCACGGCCTCGCGCAGAATCTGATGGACCTTCTCTTGGCTAGGCTTGCGCACAATCTCCTTAAAGAGCTCACACGCGAACTCCGTGTGCAGCGCCTCGTCGCGCGCAATAAACTCATTGCTTGTCGTCAGGCCAGGCATAATTCCTTGCTCCTTGAGCCAGAAGATGGCACAGAAGGACCCTGAGAAGAAGATGCCTTCCACCGCCGCGAACCCTACAAGTCGTGTGGCGAAATCCTCGTCGGTCGTAGAAATCCACCGCTGGGCCCACTCGGCCTTCATCTGCACACACGGAATCGTCTGAATGGCCCGCTGGATTTCGAGCTTCTCCTCGGGGTCCTCAATGTATGTATCAATTAGGAGTGCGTAGGTTTCGCTATGAATCGACTCCATTGCATTCTGAATGGCGTAGAAGGCCCGCGCCTCGGGGAGCTGGACCTCATTTGAGAACCGTAGGGACAGGTTCTCCATAACAATCCCATCGCTCCCGTGGAAGAACCCAAGAACATACTTGATGAAATGCTGCTTCTTGGCGTCCAGGGCCTTCCACTGCTTCACGTCCTTGCTCAGATCCACCTCCTCGGGCGTCCAGAAAACGGCCACGTGCTGCTTGTATTTTGCGTAGAGAACAGGCTTCTGAATCGGGAAGAGCGAGAAACGGTCGGCATTTTCGGCGAGAATCGGCTCTACCCAGTGCTCAGCCCCTGCGTCGGCTTCACGCGCACTCTCTAATAGTAGAGCTGGCAGGTCCGTCGATGAACCGCCCACTGCCGCATCGGACCAAAGTGGAGAGTTGAAGGGCATTCGAAGTGAATCTTTGAGTTTTTGTAGAGAGACTGTAGAGGATTCGATTGAAGTCATTGGCTTGGCTAACTAATACAGTGTCCGGAGAATTTAGGCTGGGTGGTGATTTTCGTCGCGCCCGCGCCGATTGTCAATTTTTCTTGCCCTATTGGGAAATACGGGGATAATTCTAGCCTACCAAAAATGTAGCCACATAGTAAATGTCAGCAGTCGCAGCAGAGTCGTCGCGAACATACGATTGGGCCCGAGTAAATGTAAAGGGGGACGGCAACTGCTTTTTTCGGTCCTTGTATGAGGCCGCAAAGTTTCATACTGACCCTAAAGTGCTAAATCAGCTATTAGAATGTTTTGGTGTTGATATTGAAAATAACGGCAGTAATACAAATCCTGCTACACAAACTGCCAAAGATGCAAGAGAGGAAGAGGATGGATTTTGTAAAATTGGACGTATGATTATAACAAATGTCCTTCGCACAAATAGCGGTGAAATATTAGACCGACTAGCTGGAGGCGTGCGCTCACCATACACGGTCAATCGTGAATATATACAATTTCTCATACAGGGTGTATTTGAATCACTCGATAATTTCTATACAAATTTAATTGATGATGTTGTAAATGATAAGATTAAGCCGAACGAAGGTGAAGAGCTGACCGACACGCTATTTCGTGTATGTATGTCGTATTTTGTCCCGTCTATTCCCGAAGAAGTACAGCGCGGTCTCCAAACTGGCATACTACGTGCTATGGAAGCCCTAGTAGGCGATACAGAGGGTTCTAATACTGAAAATGCCGCGCCTCTAACTGCGGCCAAAATAATTCCGTATTTGCGTCAAGATTTACGTATTTCGACGTTACCCGAGAATCTCCGCAACTCTATTCAGGAGTCGTGGGATACATATTTGATTGAAATGCCTAGCAAACACCGTGAAATATTTGGCAATATTTTGTATTTTCCGAATTCACGCGGTGAATATGCCGAACGAATTGCGTGTGTTATAGGAAATGAAAATGAATTTACTGCAGAAATTGATATATATATTATAAATACTGTATTAGCACCGTGCAAACTCGTCGTTCATCCTCTTAGTACGTCTGGTCCGCGAGAGGTTATAATTCCAGCTGGGTTTAGGGCGCTTTATGTTATACTAGACAGTGATGGGGAACACTATAATTTCTTAGTCACTCCGACTATATATGAAAAACATATGAAATTGCTTGAAGGGCTTGCACCGAAGTCCAAGAAAGTATTTTATAGACGTGCTGAGTTATTTATGGCGAGTTCGGATGGTATCGAAGACCATCCATCAAAGCCCATTCCTGAACCTGTAAAACGTACAGGTACAACAGCCACACGAAAGACGGCCAATAATCTAAATGCGCGCGTAAAATCAACATTAGCCAATATGGGTATTAACAGTACCTCCGAAAATTACGGACCAATGTATTCAAGTATAGAACAACAATTAAAAGACCAAACGGCGACAAAAGGTGGAAAACGTCGCGCAACACGGAAGAAACGTCGCGTCTAAATAAGCAATGGAGACCACGACTCCTCCGAAACCCGAAATACACGAAAAACATAAGCGCTACGAATCCGCCTACAAGTCAAATGATATATTTTGGGGCCTTGGAATTGAATGCGAAGCGTACATAGAGGCCGCCCCAGCTGTCCATCCGCAAGTCCCTGGTACGCATTTTACGAGCCGCCAGGCTCCCGAACGTTATTCGGTGCGCTATTACGACTCCTACAACCCTACTACATACAATGACGGCCTGAAAGGGATAATAGACCCGAGTGGAACATATACACTACCACTTCTCCTAAATGCCCACAGTTTTCAGCGCACAGACGCAAGTGGCGAGCATACGACAGCTTTTAAGAAACGTATGCTACCCGACGGTCAAGGACATGTATGGGATATTATACCCAATCCGAAATTCGGTGGGACGACCATCCTTGCCGCCCTACAAGCTCATACACGGTATTTCGATATCCCCGCCGACTTGAGCGGAAATCCTGGCGTACAGGCGGAGAAATTCATATTTGACGGTGATTCTATAGAAATTGCCACGGCAGATTTCTATAAAGCGACTATTAGGGATGTGTGCGCGGAATTTGGCGAGTTGCGGGCCGAATTTGTGCGCGAGCTGAACGCGGCCTGGACCGCCGCTGGTTTGGCGCCGGCCTACCAGCCACTGCGTTGGATGACGGCGAATCATCCTTGGGCTGTCCTGGCAAGTAATCCGCGTAATGTGGCAATATTTAACAATGGTACGTACCACATCAACCTGACACTCCCTACTCGTCTAGACAGTCGCAAACGCATTGCGGACTGGCCGGCGTTCCTCG
>JACCDX010819821.1_pt1 | contig 10632 bp, 11 predicted proteins | sample 7449681 | NCBI WGS metagenome assembly JACCDX01 (sample SAMN15323450, study PRJNA562643) | freshwater metagenome | isolation source: river surface water | place: USA:Blue River Watershed | collected 2017-08-18
CCGGCGAACTCAAAACCAAACCGACCCAACATACAGCACAAAAATTGCGCGAAATCGGCATCCAGGCCGACGCCCTGCTCTGCCGCGCCGACCGACCGATCCCCGACGACGAGCGGGCCAAAATTTCACTGTTCTCCAATGTCCCCGAGTGGGGCGTGATCTCGATGTGGGATGTCGACACCATCTACAAGGTGCCGCGCATGTTGCACGAACAAGGTTTGGACGGCCTGATTTGTGACAAGTTGCGCCTGAACACCCCGCCTGCCAACCTGCAACGCTGGGATGACCTGGTGTTTGAGGTCGAGCACCCACAAGATGAAGTCAGCATTGCCATGGTCGGCAAATATGTGGATTTGTCCGACAGCTACAAATCGCTCAACGAAGCCCTGCGTCACGCCGGTCTTAAAAACCACGCCAGGGTTCGCATCACCTACATCGACTCCGAGACCCTGGACGCCGACCATGTGGCGCAACTCTCGCAATTCCATGCGGTGCTGGTTCCCGGCGGTTTTGGCAAGCGCGGCATCGAGGGCAAGATCTGCGCCGCCCGCTATGCACGCGAAAACCGCATTCCGTATCTGGGCATCTGTCTGGGGATGCAAGTTGCCACCATCGAATACGCTCGCCATGTGGCGGGGTTGGCCAACGCCAACAGCACCGAGTTCGAGCCCGATGGCCCGCACCCGGTCATCGCCCTGATCACCGAGTGGAAAGACACCGACGGCAGCATCCAAAAACGCACCGAAAGCTCAGATTTGGGCGGCACCATGCGGCTGGGTGCGCAAAGCTCGGACGTGGCGCCCGGCACTCTGGCGCATCAAATCTACGGTGACGTCGTCATCGAGCGCCACCGCCATCGCTACGAGGCCAATGTGAATTACCTCGACACGCTGCGTCAGGCCGGCCTGGTCATTTCGGCGCTGACTCAGCGCGAACAACTGACTGAAATCGTCGAACTGCCGCAATCGGTTCACCCCTGGTTCATGGGCGTGCAATTCCACCCCGAGTTCAAGTCCACCCCTTGGGACGGGCACCCGCTGTTCAATGCGTATATCCGAGCAGCCCTGGACCTGAAAAAATCACCTCAACTCAAGGCGGTCGCATGAAACTGTGCGGATTTGACATCGGCTTGCATCACCCGTTTTTCCTGATTGCCGGCCCCTGCGTGGTCGAGAGCGAGCAATTGCAAATGGATGTCGCAGGGCAACTCAAAGACATCACCACCGCCTTGGGCATCCCTTTCATCTTCAAAAGCAGCTATGACAAGGCCAATCGCTCCAGTGGCAGCAGTTTTCGCGGGCCTGGCATGGACAAAGGGTTGGAGATTCTGGCCAAAGTGCGTCGCGAACTCCAGGTCCCCATCCTGACCGATGTCCACGCAGAGGCCGAGATTTCTGCCGTGGCCCAGGTGGTCGATGTCTTGCAAACGCCCGCATTTTTGTGCCGTCAGACCGACTTCATCCGGGCCGTGGCGAAATCGGGCAAACCGGTCAACATCAAAAAGGGACAATTTCTGGCCCCGCATGACATGAAAAACGTCATCGACAAGGCGCGTGCAGCGGCCCGGGAAGCCGGGTTGGTCGAGGACAACTTCATGGCCTGCGAGCGCGGAGCCAGTTTTGGCTACAACAACCTGGTCAGCGACATGCGCAGCCTGGCGATCATGCGTGAAACCGGTGCCCCGGTGGTGTTTGACGCCACCCACTCGGTGCAATTACCGGGCGGTCAGGGCACCAGTTCGGGCGGCATGCGCGAAATGGTGCCGGTCTTGGCCCGCGCAGCTGTGGCGGTGGGGGTGTCCGGTCTGTTCATGGAAACCCACCCCGACCCGGCCTGCGCCCTGAGCGACGGTCCCAACGCCGTGCCCCTGAAGCACATGAAAGCCCTGCTCGAAACCCTGGTGGCGCTCGATCGCGTGACCAAATCCCAACCCTTGCTGGAACACGATTTCAGCCTTTGAATTGAATTTGAAAACCTGAGGATCAGAACATGAGTGCAATTGTGGACATCGTCGGACGGGAAGTGCTCGACAGCCGTGGCAACCCCACCGTCGAATGTGATGTGTTGTTGGAGAGTGGCGTGATGGGCCGTGCCGCTGTGCCCTCGGGGGCCTCCACAGGCAGCCGTGAAGCCATCGAATTGCGCGATGGCGACAAGTCACGCTACCTGGGCAAGGGCGTGCTCAAAGCGGTTGAACACATCAACACCGAAATTTCTGAAGCGGTGCTGGGGCTGGATGCCTCGGAGCAAGCCTTTTTGGACAAAACCCTGATCGACCTCGATGGCACCGACAATAAGAGCCGCCTGGGTGCCAATGCCATGTTGGCTGTATCGATGGCCGTGGCCCGAGCCGCCGCCGAAGAAGCAGGTCTGCCCCTCTACCGTTACTTTGGCGGCATGCATGGCTGCCAACTGCCCGTCCCGATGATGAATGTCATCAACGGCGGTGCGCACGCCAACAACAACCTGGATCTGCAAGAGTTCATGATCATCCCCGTTGGCGCACCCAGCTTCCGCGAAGCTTTGCGATACGGCGCCGAAATTTTTCATGCTCTGAAAAAAATCATCCATGACAAAGGGATGAGCATTGCCGTCGGAGACGAAGGTGGCTTTGCTCCCAATGTCCCCGGACATGAAGCCGCCATTCAAATGATCCTCGATGCCATCTCGGCAGCGGGCTACACCGCCGGCGAGCAAATCGCCATCGGTCTGGACTGCGCATCTTCAGAGTTCTTCAAGGACGGCAAGTACCACCTCGAGGGTGAAGGTCTGGTGCTTGACGCCAATGCCTGGAGTGACATGCTGGCCACCTGGGTCGACAAATACCCCATCATCAGCATCGAAGACGGCATGGCCGAAGGCGATTGGGATGGCTGGAAAATGCTGACCGACAAATTGGGGCAGAAGGTGCAACTGGTGGGCGACGACTTGTTTGTGACCAACACCAAAATCCTCCAAGAAGGCATCGACAAAGGCATTGCCAACTCCATCCTGATCAAAATCAACCAAATCGGCACCCTGACCGAAACCTTTGCCGCCATTGAGATGGCCAAACGCGCCGGGTACACCGCTGTGATCAGCCACCGCTCTGGCGAGACTGAAGACTCGACCATCTCCGACATCGCCGTGGGCTTGAATGCGGGTCAAATCAAGACCGGCTCCATGAGCCGCAGCGATCGCATGGCCAAATACAACCAACTGTTGCGCATCGAGGAAGACTTGGGCGACGTGGCCATTTACCCTGGACGCGAAGCGTTCTACAATTTGCGCTGAAATATTCTGAATTAGCCCGATGTCCCGCCATTTCAACTGGATCCTGCTGACCATGCTGCTGGTCTTGCAGGGTCAACTTTGGTTGGGGCGGGGCAGCATGCCCGATGTCATGCAGCTGCGCCAAACCCTGGCTGAGCAAAAGCGAGATAACCAACAGGCCTCGATCCACAACCAGCGTCTTGAAGCTGAGTTGCGCGACCTGAGCGAGGGCCGCGAAATGATCGAAGAGCGTGCCCGGCGCGAAATTGGCATGGTGCGTCAGGGCGAAATTTTTGTTCAATACTCCCGCGCCAAACCATGAATTTGGTGTTGCTGGGCCCCACCGACCGCAGCTTGGTCGTGGCCCTCGAAGACGCCTTGTCCGACACCCGCCGCACCCCGCGTGACATTGTGTGGGGGTGGGATGAGCCCGATGCGCCTGTCCCTCCCACCTTCAATCCCGATGACCTCCTGATGGTATTGGCGGACACCTCGCAAAGCAGTGCCTGGCGACACCACCTCTTGCAACGCGGTTTGGCATTTCAAATGGCTCAGGGTCATGGCCGGGAGTTGGTGACCAACATCCGTTACGCCTGGGCCCGACACGCCCGCAGCAACGATGCACAGCGCCCGGAAATCCGACCCCGCTATTTGTCAGCCTGTGAAAACTGTGCCGATCCCGAATGCGAACACCGCTTGTTCAGGTTGACCAAACGCGGCTTTTGAGTCGGGCTCATTCCCATTGCACCATTTCTGCCGCACTGAACCCTGCTTGCCGCCGGGCCTGGGTATTGAAGGGCGGTTTCAGGCGGGGGGCCTTGTGGCGGACCTGGAGCAATCGGTCGTGGGCCACCGGATCCAGCCCCTCACGCTGGCACAGGACATGAAACCAGCGATTGCCGACGGCGACATGACCAATCTCGTCGCGCAAAATGACGTCAAGCACCGCGATGGCCGACTTTGCGGCTGGCGCATTGACTTTTTGCAGCTTGGCCTGAATCAGAGGGGTGGCATCCAACCCCCGAGCCTCGAGGGTACGGGGCACCAAGGCCATGCGAGCCACCACATCGGCGGCGGTTTCGACGCACATGGTCCACAAACCGTCGTGGGCGTCAAAGTCACCGTAATCAAACCCGAGGCTACGCAAATGATCGCGCACCATCACAAAATGCCCTGCTTCCTCGACGGCCACACGCCACCAGTCGGTGTAATAGTCATCAGGCAGCCCCTCAAAGCGCCAGACTGCGTCCAAAGCCAAGTTGATGGCATTGAATTCAATGTGGCAGACAGCATGCATCAGGGCCGCTAACCCCTGCGGCGTGTAGGGCGAACGTTGCGGCACCCTGGAAGGATCGATCAGCGCGGGCTTGACTGGGCGTCCGGGCACCTCGGGCTGGTCGGGCCAAATCCGTGCGGTGTCCACCTGCACCTCCGGCGTGAGGGGCCAAACACCCTGCACCGCCCTCACCTTGGCGTCGGGGTCTGTCAGTTGCAAAGCCTGCAAGGCCAATGATCGCAGTTCCATCCTTACAATTGTAGGTCTCGACTTTGCACCAGGAGTGCCCACATGGCCATTTACCAACTCGATGAGGACACCCCCCAAATTCACGCCAGCGCCTGGGTCGCAGAAAGTGCCGAAGTGATGGGGCGGGTCAGTTTAGGCCAGCGCTCCAGTGTGTGGTTCAATACCGTGCTTCGCGCCGACAACGAAGCGCTGGTGATTGGCGAAGAGACCAACATCCAGGACGGCACGGTGCTGCATTGCGATCCGGGCAAGCCCTTGCGCATCGGCAACCGCGTGACCGTGGGACACAATGTCATGTTGCACGGGTGCACGGTCGGTGATGGCAGCCTGATCGGCATCGGTGCCGTCATCCTGAATGAAGCCGTGATCGGAAAGCACTGCCTGGTGGGTGCTGGCGCGCTGGTGACCGAAGGCAAAGTCTTCCCTGACGGCTCCATGATTTTGGGCAGTCCCGCCAAAGCCGTCAAACAACTCAGCCCCGAGCAAATCGAAGGACTTGAGCGCATTGCCCAAGGTTACGTCCGCAACGCCGAGCGATTCCGCCATGGCCTCAAGAGAATCGCCTGATGTCTGAACTTCGCAAATTCCTCTTTGATGGCTTGCCCGTGCGGGGCATGCTGGTGCGTCTGACCGACAGTTGGCAAGAGGTGCTCAGGCGCCGCTCGGCACAAGGAACTGACTCCGGCTACCCCCCCGAAGTGCGCCGATTGCTGGGCGAGATGACGGCAGCGGCAACCTTGATGCAGTCGAACATCAAATTCAACGGCGCACTGATCTTGCAAATCTTTGGCGATGGGCCCGTCAAGCTGGCGGTCGTCGAAGTACAACCCGACCTGAGTTTCAGGGCCACCGCCAAGGTGGTGGGCGAGGTACCTGCCGGGGCAAGCTTGAGCCAAATGGTCAACGTCCACAATCAGGGGCGTTGCGCCGTCACCCTTGACCCGCGAGACCGACTGCCGGGTCAACAACCCTACCAGGGGGTGATTTCACTCTGGGACGATCAGGGCAAACCGATCGAGCAGTTTGCCCAAGTGCTGGAACACTACATGCTGCAAAGTGAACAACTCGACACCACATTGGTGCTGGCCGCCAATGACCAGTTGGCCGCTGGCTTGTTGATTCAGCGGTTGCCGGTGCAAGGTTCGGGCAACATCTCTGCGCGCTCCACCCAAGCCGATGAAGACGAAATCGGCCGCAACGAAGACTATGCGCGCATCGCCATTTTGGCCTCCAGCCTGAAAGAAACCGAACTGCTCGAACTCGACGGACCCACAGTGCTGCGGCGCCTGTTTTGGGAAGAAAACAGAATCGAATTTGAACCGCTGGTGGGTGAACATGCGCCCCGTTTTACCTGCAAATGCAGCCGCGAACGCGTGCGTCGCATGATTCATGGGCTGGGCTCCGCAGAGGCCCGCGACATCATCAGCGAGCAAGGTCAAATCGAAGTAGGCTGTGATTTTTGCGGGTTGGCTTATCGCTTCGATGCGATCGACACCGAGCAGATTTTTGTCGACACCGCACCAGGCTCAACCTCCATCCAGTGACCTCGTCTTGAATGGACACCGGGCAGCATCAGCCGCGCGGATGATGGCGGGCGTGCAATTGCTGCAGCCGTTCGCGGGCGATGTGAGTGTAGATGGTGGTGGTCGAAATATCGGCATGCCCCAGCAGCAATTGAACCGCCCTCAGATCAACCCCATGATTGAGCAAATGCGTTGCAAACGCATGTCGCAACGTGTGCGGTGACAAGGGGCGATAAATCCCTGCCTTCAGGGCATACTTGCGCACCAGGTTCCAAAACATGACTCGGCTCATGCCAGCGCCGGCGCGGGATCCCCGTGCAGTAACAAACAAAGCCTCATTGGCCTGATCCCCCACCAATGCAGGACGTGCACTGCCAAGGTATCGCTCGAGCCAATGGGCCGCTTCCTGACCGTAGGGCACCAAGCGCTCTTTGCTGCCTTTACCCCAAATCCTCAGCACCTGATCCCCCAGCAATACATCGATTCGGCGCAACGACACCAATTCAGTGACCCGCAAACCACTGGCGTACATCAACTCCAACATGGCTCGGTCACGCAGGCCCAAGGCGGTATCCACATCGGGGGCTGCCAGCAGGGCTTCGACTTCGGCTTCACTCAGGGACTTGGGCACCCGCATCGGTTGTCGCGCCGACATCATGCGTGCGGTCGGATCCGCCACGATCAAGTGCTCACGCAGGCACCAATGAAAAAAACGCCTGAGCACCGTCAGGCGCCGGTTGGCTGTGGTGGCCCGGGTCTGGCCATGTCGGTGGGCAAAGTAGGCTTGCAATTGCGCCTCTTGCACCTGCAGCAGATCCGGCCCTTGATGATGCTTCAACCAGCCATTGAACTGCGCCAAATCGCGCCGATAGGCAGACAGCGTCAATGGCGCCAAACCGTCTTCCAACCAAACCGCATCAACAAACCGGTCGATCACCGGGTCGCTGTGCGGCTGGATGCGGTCGGGCTCAGCCATCAGTCCAGGCGAAGCTTTTGGGTATCCACCACCCTTTTGTACACCTCAAACTCGGCCTTCATTTGAGCGGCAAACTGCTCAGGAGTATTGCCCACCACCAGCGAACCGGTGTCTTCAATGCGTTTGCGCACAGCGGGTTCTTGCAAGGCTTGGCGGGTCGCCGCACTGATCTTGTCAACGACTTCTTTGGACAACCCCTTGGGTCCCAAAATGCCATAGTAGGCCATCCGGTTGACGCGCTCAAAGCCTACTTCTTTGAACGTTGGCACTTGCGGCAGCACCGCCAGACGCTGCGGAGCAGCCACCACGATGGGAACCAACTTGCCCGACTGGATAAAAGGCAAAGCCGAGGGCAAATTGTCGAACATGATCGGCACCTGACCGGCGACCACATCATTCAGGGCTGGACCAGCGCCCCGATACGGGATGTGAATGATGAAGGTCTGGCTCAGGCTCTTGAAGAGCTCAGTCTGCAAATGCCCAATGCCGCCAGTCCCCGACGAGGCGTAGGAATACTTGCCGGGATTGGCCTTGATCTCAGCCAAGAATCCCTTGAAATCCTTGGCCGGAAAACTGGGGTGCACCGCAATGATGTTGGGGGTAGCGGCGATGTTGATGATGGGGGTGAAGTCGGTCGCGACGTTGTAGGGAATTTTGGGGTTGATGGCCGGGTTGGCAGCCGTGGTCGACACCGTGGCCATCCCTAACGAATAACCATCCGGCGCTGACTTGGCGGTTTCGCTGGCTCCGATCACACCGCCCCCTCCGGCCTTGTTCTCAATCACCACCGATTGCCCTAACGCCTTACCCAAGGGTTCGGCAATGACACGAGCCACGATGTCGGTGGTCCCGCCCGGGGCAAACGGCACCACCAGCTTGATCGGCTTGGTGGGGTAAGCCTGGGCCATGCACCAACCGGATGTGAAGACCATGCTGAGACCCAGTAACCAACGAGATGTTTTCATCCAAATACTCCCTTTCAAAAAAACATGCAAAGGATTGTCTGCAAAAGTCCGATTAATGTCAACTAAATTCGTAATTCATACATTGAGACGAGCATGAAACAACAAAGCCTAGCCACTGTTGGTTTCGAACTGGCCACCAAACGCACACGCAAGCGTCAATTTCTGGAAGAGAGGAACCTGATCGTGCCCTGGCGAGAGCTGGTGACCTTGATCAGCCAGCATGCACCAGTCAGCAAGACGGGCCGACCACCATTTGCGGTCGAGACGATGCTGCGCATTCACTTCATGCAACAGTGGTTTGGCCTGAGCGATCCGGCCATGGAAGAGGCCATGCATGACACGCCTTTGTTGTGCCAATTCGCCCAACTGGACCCTGGCCTGAGTCGATTGCCTGACGAGAGCACCATCTTGCGATTCCGCCACTTTCTGCAGGCGTACCATTTGAGCCACCAGATGATGGCCACGGTCAATGCGCTCTTGCAAGCCAACGGTTTGATCTTCAAGGCTGGCACATTGGTGGACGCCACTCTGATCGCCGCTCCCAGTTCGACCAAGAACGACAGCGGCATGCGTGACCCTGAGATGCATCAAACCAAAAAAGGCAATCAGTGGCACTTTGGCATGAAGGCGCACATAGGGGTGGATGCCGACTCAGGTTTGGTGCACACAGTGACGACTACGTCAGCCAACGAACATGATGTGACCCAAGCGGTCCATCTGCTACACGCTCAAGAGAGCGATGTGTTCGCAGATGCGGGGTATCGAGGCGTGGAAAAGCGTGAAGAAATTCAGGATCAGCACAAGAATGTGCAGTGGCACGTGGCCATGATGCCTGGCAAACGCCGGGCGCTCAAAAAGACAGGTGCAGACGCGATCAGGGAGCACATCGAAAAGATCAAAGCCAGTGTCAGGGCTACGGTGGAGCACCCATTCAGGGTGATCAAGCGTCAATTCGGATATGTGAAGACGCGTTACAGTGGGCTGGCCAAAAACACGGCACAGCTGCTCACCCTCTTTGCGCTTTCGAATCTGTGGATAGCGAGAAAGGCGCTTATGCAGAGGCCACACATGGGATAGGTGCGCCCAACGCACCCTAAAGCCCCCTGAAAGGGGGCGAAAACAGCTCGAATTAACGAAAATTCGGCGGAAAGCACGAGACCAATTTCATCATGTGAAGCACAGAGATGTGCGACACTAAAAACGGCAATTTTTCAGACTATCCCAAATGTTACCGCTGCGACCATGCCCCTGCGCCTTGAGGTGAATCAAAGTTATGCTCGTCGGGTGAACATCGCCCAACTGCTCTTGCCGGACTTTTCCCTGATTTTGTGCGGCTACCTGATTTGCCGCTACACCCGACTGGGCCGCGACATCTGGCAACCCGTCGAAAATCTGGTTTATTTCTTTCTGTTTCCAGTCCTGCTCTTTTACTCAATTGCCCGCACCCCACTCGATCTGGGGGCAGCATCAAGCATGATCGGCGCTGGGGTCACCTTGGGCTTATGCGGCATCTCGCTCAGTTACGCCCTGCCCCATTTGCCTGGGCTGGGGCGGTACATCGACCCGCATTTACATGCGGGTGCAGCACAGACGGCTTTTCGTTTCAACTCTTTTTTTGGCTTGGCTTTGGCCGACCGTCTCTTGGGACCCGCCGGTACCCAGCAATTCGCCGTACTGATTGGATTTTGCGTACCCATGTTCAATGTGGCCTCGGTCTGGCCCATGGCCCGGCGCGGCAGTCACGGTCTGTGGCGAGAACTGGCACGCAACCCCCTGATCATGGCCACCGTGGGCGGACTGTTGTTCAATCTATCGGGACTGCAAATTCCCGACGAACTCGGACCATCCTTAAACCGGATCGGCAGCGCCTCAATTCCGCTCGGACTCATGGCTGCGGGAGCCGGACTCGAACTCCATCGGCTGGGCGATGGCCGAGTCCTGACCGCCTCGGTGCTGGCGATCAAACACGGTTGCATGCCTTTATGCGCCTGGCTTCTGTCCAGCTGGTGGGGATTAACTCCTGTGCAAACCACAGTCCTGCTCGTTTTCTCGGCTTTGCCCACGGCCTCCAGTGCCTACGTCCTGGCTGCCCGCATGGGCTTTGACGGTCCCTACGTCGCAGGCCTAGTCACCCTCTCCACCCTGGCAGCCGCCTTCAGCCTCACCCTCGTCCTCACCCTCCATGGATGAACCCCACTGGCGCTCTCATTCATTAATTGGGGTCTGACCCCAATTAATGGTTGTTTTTTTGCAACGGCGCAGGAATTGGGGTCAGACGACGACGGGTTCGGGCTCGAGGAGGATGCCGAAGCGTTCGTAGACGCTGGTTTGGATGGCTTTCGCCAAGGTCATGCCTTCGCCTCCGGTGCAGGGGTTGTCGGCACCGCCCCG
>JACCDX010422393.1_pt1 | contig 10629 bp, 5 predicted proteins | sample 7449681 | NCBI WGS metagenome assembly JACCDX01 (sample SAMN15323450, study PRJNA562643) | freshwater metagenome | isolation source: river surface water | place: USA:Blue River Watershed | collected 2017-08-18
CCATGTAGGCGACTTCTTGTTTCACGATGGTTCCTGGGTTGTTGTTGAAAGAGGAGCGGACTTCGAAAACGACGCCGTATTTGGCGGCAAACTCGACGGAGCGGGTCTGCATGACCTTCGAGCCGAGCGAGGCCAGCTCGAGCATCTCGTCGTAGCTGATCTCCTGGAGCTTCTTCGCGTTCTTCACGACGCGCGGATCGGCGGTGTAGACGCCGTCGACGTCCGTGTAGATCTCGCACTTGTCGGCCTTCACCGCCGCCGCGAGCGCGATGGCCGTGAGGTCGGAGCCGCCGCGGCCGAGCGTGGTCGTCTGGCCGTCGTCGTCGATGCCCTGGAAGCCCGCGACGATGATCACCTTGCCGGCCTCGAGGTCGGCGACGATGGCGCTGGCATCGATGTCCTGGATCTTCGCCTTCGTGTGCACCTTGTCCGTCACGATGCCGGCCTGCGCGCCGGTGTAGCTGACGGCGTCGACGCCGATCGCGTGCAGCGCCATGGCGGTGAGAGCGATGGTCTCCTGTTCGCCGATGGCCAGCAACTGGTCCATCTCGCGCTCGCTCGGAAGCGGCGTGATCGCTTTGGCGCGCGCGATGAGTTCGTTGGTCACGCCCGCGCGGGCGGAAACCACGACGACCAGCTGGTTGCCGGCGTCGCGGACCGCCTTGATGCGGTTGGCGACGTTCTTGATGCGGTCGACGTCACCCACGGAGGTGCCGCCGTATTTTTGGACGATTCTGGCCATTGCGATGCAGTTGAAAGTTGAAAGGTGAAAGTGGAGGGAAGCGCGGCGTGGAGATTTCGGGGCGGCAGCTGAGTGGTCGGGTCTTCCAACGTTCAACCCCGGGCGCCTCAGCGCTCGAAATCACCGATGCGGAGCAGCACGGGTTGATCGAGCACCGCGGCGAGCGCACGGAGCTGCTTGAGCGTGCTGCCGATCGCGCGCTCGTTGCTTTCGTGGGTGGTGAGGACGAGCGAGGCCGCGCCGGCTTGTTCGGCCGGTGTCTGGATGACGCTCGCGATGCTGACCTTCTGCTTGGCCATCACGGAGGCGACGCGCGCGAGCACGCCGGGCTGATCCTTGACCGTGAGGCGGAGGTAGTAGCGCGAGCGGATGCTCTCGGGCGGGGCGAGTTTGCAGGTGGAGCGCGGCGTCGCGCCGATCTCGCTCAGCAGGTGGCCGCCCTTGCCGTGCTTGAGCAAGGACGCCGCGTCGGCGATGTCGCTGATGACCGCGCTGGCGGTGGCGTCCTGACCCGCGCCCCGACCGCTGTAAAACGTGGTGCCGACGACGTCGCCCGTGACGGAGATGGCGTTGAACACACCGCTGACGTTGGCGACCACGTTGCCCTCGGGGAGGAGCGTCGGATGCACGCGCACGCTGAGTTCGTTTTTGGCGAAGTCGCGCGTGATGACGGCGAGCAGCTTGATCCCGAAGCCGAGCGTGGCGGCGATCTTGAAGTCCGTCGGCGTGATGCGGGAGATGCCCTCCACGATCATGCGGTCCGTCTTCACCCAGACGCCGTGGGCGAGCCACGTGAGCACGCTGGCCTTGTGCGCGGTGTCCCAGCCGTCGACGTCGAGCGATTCGTCCGCCTCCGCGTAACCGAGGCGTTTGGCGTCCGCCAAGACCGCGGCGTAGGGCGCGTCCTGATCCTCCATCTGCGTGAGGATGTAGTTACAGGTGCCGTTGAGGATGCCGTAGATCCGCGGGAAACGGTTCGCGACCAGACCCTCGCGCAGGGCCTTGATGATCGGGATGCCGCCGGCGACCGACGCCTCGAAGAAGAAATGGCCGCCGTGTTTCTGCGCCGCCGCGAGGATCTCTTCGCCGTGCTCGCAGATCAGCGCCTTGTTGGCCGAAACGACCACCGCACCGCGCCGGAGCGCCGCCAGCGTGACTTCGCGGGCCAGCGTCGTGCCGCCCATGAGTTCGCAGACGATGTGGATCGAGGGATCGCGCGCGATCGCCAGCGGATCATCGGTGAGCGTGCGGGCCGGCACCTTCACGTCGCGTTTCTTCTTCAGGTCGCGGACGGAGGCGCGCGCCAATTTCAGCGTCACGCCCAGGCGGGCCTCGAGTTCGGCCCGATGCGTCGAGAGGTGTTTCCACACGCCCTGACCGACGGTGCCGAAACCGCAGAGACCGATGTTGAGAGTGAGAGGTTCGCTCATGAGTGTTTGCTGTCCGCCGCGCTCGCGCCGGCATCGGCCTTTTTCCGGCCGATCTTGGATTCGGTGCCGGCGAGAATGCGCGAGATATTGGCCCGGTGCCGCAGAATGACAAAGAGCGCGACGACGGCCGCCACGCTGGTCACCAGCACGGAGCGCTGCAGCACCACGGCGGCGATCGCGACGGTCGCGGCGCCGAGCATCGAACCGAGCGAGATCATCCGCCCGAGCGCGACCGTCACCGCAAAGACCGCGAGGCCGATGCCCATGCCGACGGGAAACAACACCAGGAAACCGCCCGCGCCGGTCGCGACGCTCTTGCCGCCCTTGAAGCCGGTGAAGCACGAGAAACTGTGACCGAGAATCGCCGCGACGAGCCCGGCGGTCTGGAGCACCTCGAGGCCGCCGGCATCGAACGGACAATACTCCGGACCCACGAGGTGCAGCAGCGGAAACAACCCCGCCGCCGCGGCGCCTTTCAACGCGTCGAGGAACAGCACCAGATTGCCCGGACCGTGACCGAGCACGCGGCGCACGTTGGTTGCGCCCGGATTTTTCGAACCGACCTCGAAGATGTTCACGCCCTTCGCGCGCGCCACGAGATACCCGAAGGGCAAGGCGCCCAGCAGGTATCCGACGACGGCGGCGATGAGGAGCGGAACAACCATCGGGCAGGTTTAGAGCTGGACGAACTTCGCCAGCTTGATGGCCGGGTGGCCCTTGATTTCCAGGCGCGCGGCCTCGCTCGGCTCGGTGTCGACGCGCACCACCATGTAGGCGGTGCCGCCGGGCGTGAGGCGCGAGAGCGACATGTCGGCGATGTTGACGTTGGCCTTGCCGAGGATCGTGCCGACCGTGCCGACCATGCCGGGCTGGTCGAGGTTCTCGAGGACGAGCAGCTTGCCGTCGGCGAGCACTTCGACCTCGCGGCCGTTGATCTCGACGATGCGCGGCTGGTTGGCTTTGCCGATCAGCGTGCCGGAGGCAGAGAAGGTGCGGTTGTCGGGCGCGATGGCTTCGACCCGGATCAGCTCCGTGTAGCCGGAATCGTCGGCGGACTTCACCACTTCGGCGCGGACGCCGAGGCGCTCGAGCGCGACGGGGGCGTTGACGAAATTGACCGAGTCGCCGCTGATGCGGCGCAGGTAGCCGCGCTGGATCGCGCGGGTGACGGCGTTGACGTCGAGGTCGACGATCTTGCCCCAATACGTGATGCGCAGCTGCGCGATCTGGGCCGGGGCGACCTGCTGGACGAGGGTGCCGAGCTTGGCGCCGAGGTCGAGGTAGGGCCCGAGCAGCTTCACCGCATTGGCGTCCATCGACGGCATGTTGACCGCGTTGCGGATCACGCCGCCGTTGAGCACGTCGGCGATCTGCTCCGCGATCTCGATGCCGACCGACTCCTGGGCCTCGGCCGTGGAAGCGCCGAGGTGGGGCGTGAGCACGACGTTGGGCAGCGCACGGAACTCGCTGTCCTTCGCGAGCGGCTCGTCCTCGAACACGTCGAGGCCGGCGGCGGCGACTTTGCCGCTCTTCAGCGCCGCGAGCAGCGCGGCCTCCTTGATGATGCCGCCGCGGGCGCAGTTGAAGATGCGGAGGCCCTTCTTGCACTTCTCAAAGGCCGCCTCGTCGATCATGTATTTCGTGTCGTCGGTCAGCGGCATGTGGACCGTGATGTAGTCCGACTGCTGCAGCAGTTCATCCAGGGTCGCGATCTCGACGCCCATGGCCTTGGCCCGGCTCGGCGCGAGGTAGGGATCATAGGCCAGCACGCGCATGCCGAAGGCTTGGGCGCGCTTGGCGACCTCGCCGCCGATGCGGCCGAGGCCGACGACACCGAGGGTCTTCTTGAAGAGCTCGATGCCCGAGAAACTCTTCCGGTCCCACTGGCCGGCCTTCATCGAGGCCGCGGCCTGCGGCACGGGGCGCGCGCCGCACAGGATATGGGTGAAGGTCAGCTCCGCTGTGGCGATCGTGTTGCCCGCGGGCGTGTTCATCACGACGACACCGTGGTTGGTGGCCGCCTCGACATCGACGTTGTCCACGCCCACACCGGCGCGGCCGACGACCTTGAGCAACGGCGCCGCGGCAAACACCGCCGCCGTGATCTTCGTTTCCGAGCGCACCGCGATCGCGTGCACGTCCTTCACGAGTTCGAGCACTTTCTCCGGAGAGGAGCCGTAGGCCTCGATGACTTCGATGCCCGGCTGCTGGCGCAGATAGGCGACTCCCTTGGGTGAGATCTTGTCGGCAACGAGGACTTTCATCGGAAAAAAATGGCCCCGAGCGAAATCCGCGCACCCCACCCTAGCAAGGGAAAGTTTCGGCTATGACCGGGCCGCACCGGCCGGCGCCGACGAAAGCCGCCGCGCCCTGCTCCGCCCTCCGGCGCAGGGGCACCGCCCCGCGCGCGCCGCGGCGGGAGTCCGCGCGCACGGGCACAGTCGCCCGGAATTTTGCCAAACGTTTGCCGCGACGTTCGTTTTTTTCGTCCGTCTTGCTCGGCAACTTTGACAAACGTTCCTGACGGAGCCCACGATGTGCCCGGACGGTTACGTGACCGTCCGCCGCCCCCGTCTCCTCCTCGAATCGACTCCTAATGTCTTCACGCCCGTCCCTTCGCCGTCTGCCTCTCGTTCTTTTGCCCGTGCTTGCGCTTGCCTTCGGCGGCTGCGGCCAAAACGCCCCCGCCGACGCCAAGTCCGGCGCCAAGGGCGGCAAGGGCAAAGGCGGCGGGGCCGCTCCCGTCCTGGTCGGCACCGTCCAGAAGCGCAACGTCCCGGTCGTCATCGAGGCGATCGGTGCCGTCGAACCGCTCCGCAACACCTCCATCCGCGCCCAGGTCACCGGCCTGCTCGAGAAGATTGCTTTCAAGGAGGGACAGGACGTGAAGGAAGGCGACCTGCTCTTCCAGATCGACGCCCGCCCTTTCCGCGCCGCACTCGAGACCGCGCTCGCCGATCTGAAACGCGCCCAGGTCCGCCTCGAGTCCGCCAACGCCCAGGTCAAACGCTACCAGGCCCTCACCGCCGAGCAGATGGTGTCGAAGGAGCAGTTCCAGAAGATCGAGGACGAGGCCCGCACCGCCGCCGCCGAAGTCGCCGCCGCCGACTCCCGCGTGACCAACGCCCGCCTCCAGCTCGAGTTCACGTCCATCCGGGCCCCGTTCTCCGGCCGCACCGGCAACCTCAATGTCGACGAGGGCGATCTCATCCGCGCCAACGATGCCGGCGCCCTCGTCACCATGAACCAGGTCAGCCCCGTCTACGTGACCTTCGGCGTGCCCCAGCATTACCTTGCCGCCATCAACCGCCAGCGCGCGCAGGGCCCCCTGCCCGTCCGCGTCACCCCGCCCGGCCTCAACGAAGCGCCCGAACTCGGCGAGCTCACCTTCGTCGACAACACCGTCGACTCCGCCACCGGCACCATCCGCCTGAAGGCCACCTTCGCCAACGCCGGGCAACGCCTCTGGCCCGGGCAGTTCTCCAGCGTCAGCGTCCTGCTCGCCGACCCGGAGGAACTCACCGTCGCCGCCAGCGCCCTGCAGAATTCCCAGACCGGCCAGCACGTCTTCGTCGTCTCCGCCGACCGCGTCGCCGAACTCCGCCCCGTCGTCATTTCGCGCACCCACGAGGGCGTCGCGGTCATTTCGAAGGGCCTGAAGGAGGGCGAGACCGTCGTCGTCGACGGCCAGCTCCGCGTCATCCCCGGCCGCGCCGTCGAGATCAAACAACCCGCCGGGACCGCTGCTCCCGCCGGCGGCGATGCCGCCAAGGGCAAGAAGAAGTCCAAGGAAAAGGAAGCCAAGTCGTCATGAACATCCCCGAACCGTTCATCCGCCGGCCGGTCATGACCGTGCTGGTCACGGCCGCGATCACCATCTTCGGCTGGATGGCTTACGAGCGCCTGCCCGTCAGCGATCTCCCCAACATCGATTTCCCCACCATCAGCGTCAGCGCCGGCCTCCCCGGTGCCAGCGCCGAGACGATGGCCTCCGCCGTCGCCACCCCGCTCGAGCAGCAGTTCGCCAGCATCGCCGGCATCGATTCGATGACGTCGACCAGCTCCCTCGGCAGCACGTCGATCACGCTCCAGTTCAACCTCGACCGCGACATCGACGGCGCCGCCCAGGACGTCCAGTCCGCCATCGCCGCCGTGCAGCGCCGCCTCCCGCGCGACATGCCCACGCCGCCGTCCTTCCGGAAGAGCAACCCCGCCGACGACCCGATTCTCCTCCTCGCGCTCAGCTCCGCCACGCTGCCCCTCTCCGAAGTCAACGAATGGGCCGAAAACGTCCTCGCCCAGCGCATGTCGACCGTCGACGGCGTCTCCCAGGTCCAGGTCCTCGGCTCGCAGAAATACGCCGTGCGCGTCCGCCTCGAGCCCCGCGCCCTCGTCGCCCGCGGCATCGGCATCGACGAGGTCCGCACCGCCCTCGACTCCAACAACAGCAACCTCCCCTCCGGCACCATCGACGGCGACTACAAGGCCACCACCCTCATCGCCACCGGCCAGCTCAAGAACGCCGAGGGCTTCAAGAAAGTCATCGTCACCTACCGCAACGGCGCCGCCGTCCGCCTCGCCGACATCGCCAACGTCACCGACAGCGTCGAGAACGAGCGCGCCGCCAGCTGGTTCCTCAACAACAAGCCCGCCGAGGACGGCCAGAGTCTTGGCGAGACCGGCACCCCCAACCGCTCGATCTTACTCTTCGTCCAGCGCCAGCCCGGCACCAACACCATCAAGGTCGTCGACGCCATCAAGGAACTGCTCCCCGCCTTCCGCGCCCAGCTGCCCGCCGCCATCAGCCTCGACATCTACAGCGACCGCTCGCTCGCCATCCGCGAGTCCGTGCACGACGTGAAGTTCACCCTCGTGCTCGCGATCGCCCTCGTGGTGATGGTGATCTTCCTCTTCCTGCGGAATCTCGCCGCCACGCTCATCGCCAGCGTCGCCATCCCGATCGCCGTCGTCGGCACCTTCGCGGTGATGTATTTCTGCAAGTTCAGCATCAACAACATCTCCCTCCTGGCGCTCACCCTCGCCGTCGGCTTCGTCGTCGACGACGCGATCGTGATGCTCGAAAACATCGTCCGCCACATCGAGAAGGGCGATTCCCCCATCGCCGCCGCGTTCAAGGGCTCGCGCGAGATCGGGTTCACGATCATCTCGATGACGATCTCGCTCGTCGCGGTCTTCATCCCCGTCCTGTTCATGGGCGGCGTCCTCGGCCGTCTGCTCCACGAATTCGCCGTCTCCATCAGCGCCGCGATTCTCGTCTCCGGCTTCGTCTCCCTCACGCTCACGCCGATGCTGTGCAGCCGCTTCCTCAAGCCGCACTCCGCGCACGTGCAGCACGGCGCCGTCTACCGCGCCACCGAGGCGATGTTCGACCGCTGGCTCGCGATCTACCGCTGGACCCTCGAAGTCTCCCTCCGCTGGAAGCGCACCGTCATGCTCTGCGCCGTCGCGACCCTCGGCCTCACCGTCTGGCTCCTCGCCCTCGTGCCCAAGGGCTTCATCCCCACCGAGGACACCGGCCGCATCATGATCAACACCGAGGCCGCGCAGGATGTGTCCTTCGACGCCATGACGCGCTACACGACGCAGCTCGGCGCCATCCTCGCGAAAAACCCCCACGTCGAAAACTTCTCCTCCTTCATCGGCGCGTCCAGCCGCGGCCCCGGCGGCGCCAATTCCGGCCGCATCTTCGCCACGCTCAAACCCCGCTCCGAACGCCCCTCCGCCACCGTCATCGCCGCCCAGGTCCGCAACGAACTCAGCGGCATCCCCGGTCTGCGCGTCGCCGTCCAGGTCCCGCCCGGCATCCGCATCGGCGGCCGCGGCTCGAGCTCCGTTTACCAATACACCCTCTACGGCTCCGACCTGAAGGAACTCTACCGCCTCGCGCCCCTCATGCTGGAGAAGATCCGCGAGGTCCCGGGCCTGATGGACGTCAACACCGACCTCCTCATCTCCAGCCCGCAGCTCATCGTCGACATCGACCGCGACAAGGCCTCCTCCCTCGGCCTCAACACCCAGCTCGTCGAGGAGACGCTCTACAACGCCTTCGGCTCCCGCCAGGTCTCCACCATCTACACGCCGACCAACCAGTATTTCGTGATCCTCGAGCTGGAGAAACAATACCAGCGCGACCCGAAATCCCTCGCGCTCCTCTATCTCCGCAACCGCGAGGGCCGCCTCATCCCGCTCGAATCCGTCGCCACCGTGCGCGAGACCGTGGGCCCGCTCAGCGTCGCGCACCTCGGCCAGGTGCCCGCGGTCACGATCTCCTTCAACCTCGCCCCCGGCGTGTCGCTCAGCCAGGCGACCGAAGCCATCGAGGCCATCGCCCGCACCGAATTGCCCGCCACCGTCAGCGGCGTCTTCCAGGGCACCGCCGCCGCCTTCACCAGCTCGCTGCAGGGCCTCGGCTGGATGCTCCTCATCGCCGTTCTCGTGATCTACATCGTGCTCGGCATCCTCTACGAGGATTTCGTCCATCCGCTCACCATTCTCTCCGGCCTGCCCTCCGCCACTTTCGGCGCGCTCATCACGCTCCTCGTCTTCCAGGAAGAGCTCAACATCTACGGCTACGTCGGCCTCATCATGCTCATCGGCATCGTGAAAAAGAACGCCATCATGATGATCGACTTCGCCCTCGAGGCCCGCCGCGTCCACGGCAAGGCCGCCCACGACGCCATTTTCGAGGCCTGCCTCGTCCGCTTCCGCCCCATCATGATGACCACCCTCGCGGCCCTCGCCGGCACCTTGCCCATCGCGCTCGGCTGGGGCGCCGGCGCCGAAGCCCGCCGCACGCTCGGTCTCGCCGTCTGCGGCGGCCTCGTCGTCTCGCAGTTGCTGACGCTCTACATCACGCCGGTGTTCTACCTCTACATGGAGCGCTTCACCCGCTACCTCTCGCCCAAGCCCGTCGCCGACATGGAGCGCGAGGCCGAAGCCGCCGCGGCCGCCGGGCTCGCGAAGTAAGCCCGGCCCCGCGTCGCCCTCGGCCAAGCCGCGCTCGCCGCGACACGCCGCAACTCCGGCTGGGCGCCGGCGCCCCGGGCCATCGTCCGCGCCACCCTCGAACCGCCGGCCGTTCCGCCCACCACCGGCGTTTCCTGCCTCCTCCCCGCGGCCGGGTCGAATCACCGGCACGGCCCCGTGCGGTGCCTTCCCGTCCGGCCTGCGACCGACCGTCCTTCCGCCACCGCGAGCTTGCCGCCCCGTCGCTCACCGTCCTCTCTCTCAAGTTCCGGAATTTCCGTCACCTTTCCCGGGTCGCTGCGTCTTTTCCGGCCGCTCAGCAGACGGCATCGCCCGGTTTCCAGCCCCGCGCGTCGTCCGCCCGCTCCGCTTACTCTCCACTCCCCTATCCTCAGTCATGGCAAAATCCAAAAGCTACGGTGGTCTCATCTTCTTGCTGCTCGTTGTCGCGGCCGGCGGCGGCGGCGCCTGGTATTTCTTCCGTGGCAAGGCCGCGAAGCCGCCGGAATTCCAGACCACCAAGGTCGCCCGCGGCGACATCACGCAGGCCGTCACCGCCACCGGTGACCTCCAGCCCGTCGTCACGGTCGACATCGGCGCCCAGGTCTCCGGCCAGATCAAGGAGGTCCTCGTCGACTTCAACTCCAAGGTGAAGGCCGGCGATGTCCTCGCCCGCATCGACGAAGCCACCCCCACCCAGCGCCTCAAGCAGGCCGAGGCCGACCTCGCCTCCGCCGAGGCCAACAACCAGCTCATCCAGCTCAACGCCACCCGCACCCGCGAACTCGCCGGCAAGAAACTCGTCTCGCAGCAGGAACTCGACAGCATCGAGGCCCAGCTCGCGCAGTCCAACGCCACCCTCCTCACCCGCCGCGCCGCCGTCGCCAACGCCAAGCTCGACCTCGAGCGCACCGTCATCACCGCGCCCATCGACGGCATGGTTCTCGACCGCAAGACCGACAAGGGCCGCACCGTCAACGCGAGCATGAACGCCCCCACGCTGTTCACCCTCGTGAACGACCTCACCAAGATGCAGATCAACGCCGCCGTCGCCGAAGCCGACATCGGCACCATCTCCGAGGGCCAGGAGGTCAAGTTCTCCGTCGACGCCTTCCCCAACCGCACCTTCTCCGGCACCGTCCGCATGGTCCGCAGCGCCGCCTCCGTCAACCAGAGCGTCGTTTCCTACGCCACCATCATCGACGTCGCCAACGACGACCTGAAGCTGCGCCCCGGCATGACCGCCAACGTCTCCATCATCGTCCAGCAGCGCCCCAACGTCCTCCGCATCGCCAACGGCGCGCTCCGCGTGCGCATCCCGCCCGAGGTCCTCGCCCCCGCGCCCGCCGCCCCCGGCGCTCCCGCGGACGGCAAGGCCGCCCCCAAGGCCGCCACGCCCGGCAACATGACCGACGAGGAACGCATGACCGCCACCTTCGCCATCATGCGCGAAATCGGCTTCGAACGCGG